>Ga0116231_10004917_pt1 | contig 26752 bp, 21 predicted proteins | sample S1TSphgellanicum_2_FD_89695 | JGI IMG/M metagenome (GOLD analysis project Ga0116231, IMG submission 89695) | Host-associated microbial communities from peat moss isolated from Minnesota, USA - S1T2_Fd - Sphagnum magellanicum MG | ecosystem: Host-associated > Plants > Peat moss > Unclassified... | reverse complement strand
AGACTAGGTTAATTTACTTTTAGCATAACGAGGCCTAGGTTAACCTAGGCTAGGTTGGTAGGTGATAGGTAGGTTGACTTATGTCAACCTAGGGTGGCTTAATTTAATTTGAAACTAAAAAAAATTGATTTTTATAATTTTGTGCTTAATAGACTTAGTATTTAAAAATGTGGTAGTGCAATGGATAAGGACTTGAACCCCAAAGTGAAGGTGAGGGGTTTAAGTCCTTGTTTTTGTAATTTATGATATATACCTATACCACTTAACCTAAGTTAGGTAACTTAATTTAAGCTACTTAGGCTAAAAGGTTAAGGTTTGTTTTAAACTTATGTTAAGTAGCTTCGGTTAGTTAGGTTAGACTAGGTTAATTTTTGGCTAGGTTAACTACCTAGGCTAGGTTGACTCTTGTTCATGTGTGATGATTCATAATTGAACATGTATTTATAAATTTTTGACCCACGCCATCCATTTATAAAAGTGTATTTTGTAACTATTAATTGAATAAAATGACTTTAGGTTGACATGGCATGCATTTCACATGTCAAACCAAGGTTAATGATGACATGAAATTTCAATATTATAAGAAAATTAAAAAAAATTAATTGATAAAATGATTAGGTTTTGTAATTATATGTCCTTTGTGACTAAATGAATGAAATGACATGGGTTTAACAACTCAATAGACATTAGTTGCAAATGTCCTTTCTAACTAATACATAGTCATAAAGGCAAGTCGCAAAACCCAAATGTGTTCTTATGATAGAAACACACATTCGTTCCATTAAGTAGTCGCAACAAAAGGTAAAATTTACCCAAACTGATGCAATGAAACTTAATTGGATGATTTTTTAAAGGAGGCATAGTTATAGCTATAGTCAACTTGGGAGGGACCTACGCATGTGGTCCAACAAGTTGAGATAGAAAAAGAAAGGGCTACTATGGCCAAGCAAATGGGAATGGAAAAAGTAAAACCCATTGTGGCTCAATAGGTTGTGGAAGAAAAGGAAGGGACTGTAGCATAATAGGTTGAGGGTACTACCTTCCTTGTAGTGCCTAAAGAGCAAATGGAAGAGGCAACTTCAAAACAACTTGTTTTTTCCCTTGCCCATTCCATGAGAAGTGGATTAAAGCCATTTCTTGGGGAGAAGGTAGTCAATTAACAGAAAGAAACTCTTCCTAGGCCTACACAAAGCCAACAAAGAATGAAGGTAGATGAAAGGTCCATAACTACATGGAAGATCAAGCCTAAGAAAAGTAAAAGGTACATAAAGAATGTTCCCCTACTTCCTCCCATTAATATGTCCATAGTGAACTAATGGGTAAGGAAAAACTCCTTACTAACAACAAATAACTAATGCCCTTTTCCATATTAAGCGATAGTAGGAAAAGGTCCTTGGCAATAGGAGAGGCCATTTCTAACCTCAAAAATTCAATGACATGGTAGTAGAACAAAGGGTAGTAAGGTTTTAGGTGGTAGTGGAACAAATGGAAGTGTTATACAAAGAAAAGGTAATTGCCACTAAAGGGCAATAATAAATTGAAAAATTTTCCCATCTACATTTGGAAAGGGGAGCTAACTTGGAAAAATGCCTCAATGAGGAAAAATGGAAAACTAAAGAATTCACCCATCAATTGGATTTAACAGCCTAATTACCATCAAGGTAAGGGCTGCCAAGTAAAAAAAATGAAAAAGAAAAATGGAAAGACTTCAATTTGGAATCACGTTTTATCTTTTTATTGTCATGTTGTAACTACTATCCTACATCAACTACTATTATTTATGGAGTTGAAAAAAACCCATATTCACATGTAGGTATGTTGTAATTGTTGCCTACCATTTGTAACACCTATAAACCTCTTGTAGTGATGTCTATCATCTGTAGCCCCTTGCAAACCTTTTAGTGGCATTGTCTACCATCTATAGCCCCTTGTAAACCTTTTGGTTGTGCTACCTACCATCTACAATATCTTACCTTCTATAAAACCCAAAAGTGGAAATTATCTCTCTTCTAGTGGCCACTACCTTCCTACCATAGAATACATATACTAATTTAAAATGTAAAACACATAACATAAAGTGGATCCATTTTTTATTTTTAAAAATAATAATAAGTACCAAGAATAATAAACTCTATATAAACTAATGGAACTACTCTCCCCTTCTCTTCTAGTATTCCAAGTGCAATAAATTTATTCTCTTCAACCATATTCCATTACAAGAAATACACACATTACACTCTAATATTCTCTCTTCTTTAATGGCACATTCTACTCTTAAAAAGAAAAGATAGATTTAAACAATACAAAATTGAATACAATAAAATGATTCACATTCCCCCTTTTATTTTTCCTCTTCATGAAATAAATAAGGAACTAAAAAAGGTTGCCCACCATACATGTGGGTTTTTATATTTTCTTCTCGTTATCCTAATCTCTTCCACACATTCCATTAATTGATTATTTAACAAATACCAATCCTTATATTTAAGGATTAACCACCTTATTAGTTCATCCCCTAAATAAAAAGAAGATGATACATAAATCTTCCATTAGTAACCAATTAGTTACTATGATGCTCAAGGTGTTAGTTAACCTAAGAAGATTTTCCACCTTTAACAATGGTTCAAAATGGACAAAAAAAAAGGAAGATTTGGGGGTTTGAAATAATGTTTAGAGTGCGATAAATGTTTGGTTTGGCAATGTAAGCATTTGGAATTAAAAATCTTTGGACATAATTTAGTTGCATACGGTGTTCAAAGGGAGATTGTAAAGTTCAAGTTGATGCACCCATATTTTTAAAAATTATTCAAAATGGTCAAAAAATGAAAAAATATGGGGTTTAAAAATTAGGAGAGAGGTTTAATGTATTTTTCTAAACACTTTACTTTTTGGACATGCTCACTCTTTTCTTATTTCTTCATTGTTCAATTATTTCTAAAGATCCTAAATGTATTGTAAACTTCCGTTTGATGCACCCATGGCCATGAACATCATTAAAAAAAAACAATAAATATGAAATATATGGATAAATATTCAAATATTGACTTGTGTTCAATAATAAGCTTGTTTAGACCCTAAAGATTAAGTTGTTTCCTCATTTTTCTTTTTCAATAATATTGTATATGGGCAAGAGTGAACCAATATCCACAAATGCACCATGACAGATGGATGGTGGGTGGACAAAAAAAATATCAATTCAGTTCCAATTCCCTAGTGTACCATGGTGATTAACTCAATTTATATTCTTCCTACTTATCTACTTTAACAACCCACCAAGTCATTACTTATGTAACAACCATTTACAAACATCCACTTACCTATCAACCACCTAATATTCTATCTACTTCCTAACCTAAAAGATAGGTTAGAAAGATGAAACTTGACATCAAATTAATTAATGTTCATCCACAATGATTATGGATGGTATGCTAATGGTTATTGGTTCACTTTGATATCTAGCCATGGAATTCATTGGTTTGAATCATTACTAATCAATGTTTTTTAAGATGTGAAATTTCACCAAAATGTGAAAAATAAAATAACATAAAATATTCAGTCACAATATTCCTATTTAAAAAAAGAATACCAAAATTTCAAAATAAAATAAAAAATTGACACATTTGGATTCTAATTTTAGTTTGGTAACTCACTTAACTAGTTAATATACTATTTAGATAGGTTTTGAAAACTTGTCACCATTTAGTGTTAAATCTTTCTTAGGATGCAAGATCAAAATTTTTAAAAAACTATCATTACTACTACTAGGAGTAAAGATACAATGCATTAATATTTGCATTAAGTATCTAATTTTGATATATTGGGAAAATCTTTTAACAAACATTTTGGTTAAATATTTTGGTTTCTTTTTGGTTTGATTAAAAAAATTGTTTATAATATATCAAATCTAATAGGTAGTGAAAAACCAAAATAACACAAATCCAATCACAAATAAACATCGCTTGATTTTTCAATGCATGAATGATGCTAAGTGTAATATTGTAACAAAAAAGGTAGACTGTATTACTATAACACATACAACAAAATAGAGATGAATTTTGCAACATCAGGGTTATTGTTATAAAACATATGAATGGTATCATATGATATCAAGATTTTGATTCCAAAGACAACTATGTCCCTCTTAACTTCAATTTTGTGGGTTTCTAGCAATCAAAACCCTTTGACCTCACTCTCTTGAACATCAACAAATCATGACCATGTATCTCTTTGTCACAAACCCATTGACTACCACATAGAAAACAATCACACACAACACATAATGCACATTTTGACATAACTTAGATGACTCCTTCTTTGAATAATGCAACAACTTGATTAGTTCAAAATAAACACATTGCACAAAAAGGAAATATTTAAACCCCCACAATCTATTTAGAAAGTTGGACAAAGAATATTTAACACCTTTCAGTAATCCCATCAAAACATAACTTATTGCAAAGGTCCCATGCTCCTTCGAAATTCCTAGAAAACTAAGTGTTCTTTCTTTCTTGATGATTGAGGAACTAACAAACTAGACTCACACATTGATGATACACTTCATGACCGCTCTTGAAATCCATGAAACTTTCATCACTTTCTTGTCATCAACCCATCTCTACAACAATACATCCTTCTTACAAATATACAAAATGTAGTTGAATATTATTTCTCCACAATGATGCAACCTATGAACAAAACCAAATCCAAAAGAAAAACCTCCTCAATCCTAATTCAACACAATTCAATTTAGCTTTACATGTTGTCCTTGAAACATATGCACTTCTTTATCTCTAGCATGACCTCCATAACTTGACAAATAGCCATCAAGAATGAGTCCCCCACCTTTTTTGTAAGAAGCAAGAAACAAAAACCATGAATGCAAATGCCATAAAAAGACAAATTTTTGCTTCACATAACAACCAATTGCCAAAAGTTTTGTCCTATTCAATTTTCGATGTTTGATAGTGTTATTCCATCTATCTAGGGTTTCATCATACTATGACTATGGTTCCAACTATACAGTGCATAGTACACTGATAGGCCTTGGGTGGTCAAGCTACTACACTAGTACAATGGTAAAAACTGAAAATCAAAAAATAAATTAGGTTAGTTCTGAACAATATAAATATACCATCTATAGAGTAAATTACAGTCTCTAAGTTCAAATTTGACATTTTGGAGTTTATATATAACCTCTTAGAACATCTCCACCAATGCTTAGTATGTGATCCTGCAAAGTAAAATTGGATGAAGAAAATCCAAACTATGCAGTTGTGGCTGAGGAAAATGGTTTTGGTTTAACATAATTGCACGGTTTATGCTGGCTGGTGAACGCCGCAGCAACGCCATGCACTTGGAGAAAAGAGTGTAATAAATATGATATGATTGCTGGTCAGTGTTTTTTATTGGTCCATCGTGATGATTGGTTCAGATGGTTTGCTATTAGTAGTCCCGCACCTATTTGCTGTCCTAGATTCAGTTTTATGGGTGGGGTTGCAAAATAGTAAATAACTAAACTTGGATGTGAAAAATGCTTTTGCAGGGTCACATACTGAGCACCGCCAGAGATAACTCTTAGAGCATCTCCTATGGTGTCAAGTATGTCACCACTAAAGATCTTCTATGACAACATGGGCTATATATATATAATAAATTAAAGCAACAGTGATGTCTGTCTGTCTGTGTGGCAATGCCTGGAAATTTTTTGGAGTTTCCCTAGATGTAACTTCCCCAGATGTAACTGACTTTAGAGAAAAAAGAAATTATATAATAAATCATTGCCAGTGAATCCACCATATGACCCTGAAAATGTGGACACTCACAAAGCCCTAGAAGAGACTAAAAAAATACAGTCAAAACCTCCAATAATATTTCTCACATCCAAGTTTTAGTTATTTAAATTTTTTTCAAACTCACCCATAAAACTAAAACTGGGATTACAAATAGGTGGGAGATTACTAATAGCAACCTACCTGGACCAATTAAGCTATCTAGCCAATCGACAGCATATGCTAGCCTTTGCTGTGCCTTTCACCAGCCTCAAGGAACTATGCAAAAATGCTAGTTCAAAACAATTTTGCAGAGCCAAAAGCATATTTTGATTTTTGGTGATCCAATTACTGAGCACCGGTGGAGATGTTCTAATTAGAGCCATCAAAATTCCCCTCCAAACCCCCCCCCCCCCAACGGTCCCCGACGCTGCCGAGGTTGTGTAGAATCTCCACGACTGTTGGACGAAGCTACCACCCAGCGGACCAAAGCCCCCAAGCTCCTCCTCTCTCGCGACAAGCGTCGAGCACCTCGCACGACAACGCGAGATTCTGCTGCGAATTGCGCACGCGCGGAGAGCAGACGCGCGTTGATTATTCTGAAACAAATTTCCTCTGAAATTTGTGGCTTGCAGATCGCTTTTGGGTGTGCTATAATTCATCGAGCAATTGTGAATTGTGCGTAATGGAAGAGTAGAGAGAGTATTCTAGCGAAAACTTTTGGGAGGGGGGAAAGATGAGCGATGAGAGCGTGGAGTTTTCGGTGTTGTGCCGGATGTTTGAGGCGGTGGCGCGGAGCAAACCCGGGTTGAAGCGTAAGCACTTGAACACATTCCTGGAGCATGTGTACACCTCGCATAATTACTTCAGTGCTATGCGCTTGATTCTTCCTCAACTCGACAAGGAGCGCGCCCATTACGGTCTCAAAGAGGCTGTGCTCGCCAAGCTCCTGGCTGAGGCGCTAGGGTTGTCTAAAGATGCGGAGGACGCCAAAAAGCTTCAGGACTGGCGCCGGGGTGGCAAGCGCGGCGCCGGTAGCAATGCCGGCAATTTCCCCCTTGTCGCCGCCGAGGTATGAATCAATGTATGTGTTTCTTCTGCGTGTGTTGCTGCTCTCTCGTAAGTCTGCCACTGATTCTAGCTAGAGATCATCACAGATCTATGTCATTCCTAAAGAATTCGCCTAATGCGTTTTACAGAAATATTTCTTCTTCTTAGTAGAGAAGTGGGATGCCTGAAATTTGTGCTCTTTTTCGTCGAGGGGGGAAAATGCAGGTGCTCTACCGCAGGCAGAAGACAACATCTGGAGGGCTCAAGATCAAGGATGTTAACAGCTATCTTGACCGTTTGGCTGCAGCTGAGGACAGGTTGGACTCCTCTTAAACATGGGAATCATCAATGCATGGAGGTTTTCAGCAGCAGGGATGTTCTAGGGTTTGGGGTTTAGGGTACCATGGCCAATTCTTGGTGAATCCATCCACTCATCTTTGTGCTCTGGGTTTTTGCCCTGGTCTGTTGTAGTAAGGAGAAGATTGCAAAACTGGCAGAGCTCATCAACAAGACAAATGTGCAGGAAATGAGATGGATCATCATGATTATTCTGAAAGGTGAGCCTGCAATGACCAAGCTACTGGAGTTCCATTCATCGAAATCAATTTGGCAGAATCCCAAACACAGTGGTTTTAGTTTTATTGTCTGTGCTCTTGATGTGTCAACTGGCTGCCACAACTGAAATGCTTGGGGAGGATCCCACCAGAATTGAAGCTGGGAATCAGTGAGAAGACAGTTTTCAGTGTATTCCACCCTGATGCGGAGGATCTTTTCAATGTAACATGTGACTTGAAGCTGGTGTGTGAGAGACTTTGTGACCGCACTCAGCGGTACATGCGACAGGTAAGATTTATGCATCATATTTGCCACTGACTTAGCAGTTGTCTGGAATCATTCTCAAAAGCTGAGTTTACTGGGATTCTCTATGGTGGCAGGACATAGAAGTTGGGAAGGCAGTCCGACCACAACTGGCATCAAGGGTTGGAAGTGTGGAGGAAGCTTGGAAGAAGGTGGTTTGGCACCAAGCTTTGTAGTGCTCCCCCTGTTCTGAGGTCCAATTAATCTGTCTCTCTTTTCATCTGAATGAAAAGAATTTGAGCAGAAGAATGAAAAGTGGTGTGCATGGTAAGTGACTGTTGTTCGTTACCTTTTGGCATGACATTGTTTTCACAGTTGAGGGGCAAGGAAGTTGTGGTGGAGTGCAAGTTTGATGGTGATCGCATCCAAGTGCACAAGAATGGGAATGACATCCACTTTTTCTCCAGGTTTCTACCTTCCAAGTGTACTGTGGACTTTGTTTAGTCTCATGTATTGCATTTGCTGTTGGCCTTATCTGTCTGGGTTGGTTTTGCACAATTTTGTGGTGTTCCATACTTTGTAGATGTCCTCTGTAGGTGTTTCTTCCAGTGCCTTTTCTTTTGCAACAATTTGTCAACAGTCAGTTGCACTGAATTACACTGTCCCTTTTTTTTATTTGGACCGAAACTAGGTCATGCTAATATAAATTTACATGTTGGATGTGCTGTCAGGACTTTTATTGATCATTCAGAGTACAAAGAGGCAATAGCAGATACATTATGTCAAAATATTCTGCCAGAGAAGTATGTGCTCTTATCATGCAGATGCTAATGGCAAATTACCCACTATGATCTTTGTCACCACCCGTCAATCCCTGCTGGATTTCACCTGGTCCTCATTGAATATGTCTGATCACTGTGAGGAATTATGGTTTGTGATAAGAGCAGTAGCTTGTATTTGGAGTACTAGTGAATGCCACAGCTGAGTCAAACTACAGTTGCAGGATGAAATTCTTCAGACACAATAAAGCACCAAGGGAACAGAAATATTCATCATGAGAACAGACACACCTCTAGAAGGTCTGAGCAAAGTGCAGTGACATATATAGACATTCTTTTGCATCAGAAAAGTGGCAATTGCACGTGCAGACGTGGAATTAGTGTTCTGCAATTGTGAAGGCCACAATGGAACATGTGATAAAGTTGGCCAAAGTCAGTAACTTTTATGGTTTGTTGGGAGCTGCAGATGCATCCTAGATGGGGAAATGTTGGTCTGGGACCGTCTGACCAATCGCTTTGCAGAGTTTGGCTCAAATCAGGAGATTGGTGAGACTTCATTGTGACCTGTTGTGTTGTCACATTTTGTTACATCCAGAGAAGTAGCACTTTTTCTGCAAAAGACATCAGAGGGTATATCTTGTTGAAAAAAATTGTTCTTCACATCAGATGAAGTGCTTGTTGTTTGGGGAGTTTTCTCTGCAAATTCATAGTTTATTTTTGGAGTTTACAAGAAATACCTCTATTTTTCCTGATTTCCCTTTTGAACCTGCTGTGCAGCGAAGGCAGCAAAAGATGGCTTGGACACTGGCCAGCAGGTAATGCCATCACCACACAACTTTCTCCTGATATGACTTATTTGGACTCCACATATTACTGTTTCCTTCTTGAACACATCATGATAACATTACTGATTTGTTACCTATTTTGGCTTGGGGTTGGTTTCTGCAGCTTTGTTGTATCCTCACATGAGCTTCTCAGAGCTTCCCATTTTTTTGCAATAGGATTGTGGATGTATCAGAGAAAGGAAAGTCTGCTACTGTTATCTTGCTTATGAGAACATGAAGTTAGTCTTTAATGAGAGAGCACAGATGTGGTATTTGATATACTGTACAGTGGTGACAGCAGTGTCATTCACCAGCCATTGCGTGAGCGGCAGCAATTACTTCAGAAGTCAGTTCACCCTATCAAAGGTTGTCTTGAGCTGCTCCTTCCAGAGTCAAGGGGCCTCAATGAAAATCGCCCTCCTGGTAGAGTGAAACTTCTATTTTATAACTTATTGTGGCATGTCAAATAGTTCAGCAGTTGGTATTTTCTCTTGGGCGAACTTCATTTGTCTTCCACTGTAGCTGTGATGCACTATTTCATAATCTTGGCACTCAACTCATGACTGTGACTTTTGATTTTTGGAACAACTTTTACATGACCCTATGAAGCCTAGTAAATATGGCTGTTCCTTGTTTGTACATAGAGATCCCTTGATCCATATTCTGACCTTTTCTGCAGGGGAGCCACAGTGGTCAATCTTAGCCTCCAGTGCTGAAGAAGTGCAAAAGTTTTTCCAAGAGACTGTTGACAACAGGTCAATTTTATGTGTCCCAGGAGTTCTCTATATTTCTCTAAGTGCTTCATGATTGAGAGCTCATTCTGAATATTTTATGGCCAATCCATAAGCACTTAGGCTCTTAATCACTTGAAGATTGAAACTGTGGTATCTCAGATCTCTGCAATAGAGGATCATGACCTTTTGGTATGCTCTTGGCAGCAGCATTCATACATTGCTGTGAGCACCAAGAACTGTTCTGATCCTCCCTTGGTGGTCTATTCATTGCATGTCTCGTGCAGAGATGAAGGAGTAATTCTGAAGGACTTGGATTCCAAATGGGAGCCAAGTGATCGCAGCACAAAATGGCTGAAGCTGAAGCCGGACTACATTCATAGTGAATCTGACCTTGATGTCCTCATCATAGGTTGATATCCACTGGCTGTATTCTGAGCTTGTCTATACAGTTAGTTTTACTTCCTTTCTTTGATAAGAAATTATTCTTCAAAACAAAATCTGATGATTATTCTAGCAGGGTTCATCTTTGTAGGCCAGACCAATGACATGATTTCAAGGAAACTTGTCTAGCATGCATCAACGTGGTTGTGAGCACTCACTTGGGTTGTGACACCTGTGTTGTGCAGGTGGTTATTATGGATCAGGGGGGCGGGGTGGTGAGGTCAGTTCATAGTAGAATTTGAAAGACTTATCCACAACTTTGATCATGTAGGTCAAGTGGGATCTATTGACTTGTCAATAATCTTGACTCTCTATCTTGGCAGATTGCACAATTTCTTCTTGGAGTAGCTGAACGGCCTAAACCTGGGGGCTACCCTACAAAGTTGGTGAAAATTTTCTTGCTTGGTTTCCACTAGTACATGTAAACTTTTGCCATTGTGGTTGTCATGCACCTGAACACTTTTAAACTGGGCATTGATGATAATGGGTTTGGTTGCAGATTCTACTCCTTCTGCAGAGTGGGAACAGGCCTCACTGGTGATGAGTCTGAGCATTTAGTGAACAAGCTTAAACCTTATTTCAGGTTGCCTGAATATGAACTCTAATATCCATACTTCAACCTTGATTCATTGAACTTGCTAAATTTGGCACTCACGACCTTTCCTGATTATACAATTGTGTTGCTGGAGTGTAGACAGAATAAGAAGAATGATAAGCCACCTAGTTTCTATGTGGTGACAAATGCTGCTAAGGAGCGTCCAGATGTATGGATTGATCAACCTGAGAAGTGGGTTACGTTCTTCACCTTTCTCATCTTTGTTTTTGTAAATTCCTGGAGTTTGCTCTTCAGTCTAAGTATAAACTGGGTTGCAGCAATATGAAAATCTGCCAGAGGCACCCTTGCCACCTGGTGCTCAGCCCCTTACCATCCAAATGTGAATAAACAAGCAAGAGAGATGGATCTTTCAACCTGTTGCTTGACTCCTTCCAAACCCACAATAGTGAGTGAAAATGGGTTTTGGAAGTGGGGCAATATCACTCTGGAAGACTTGACATTTGCCAGTTCCCCACCCCTCCCCCTCCCCCTAAGAACATACATCATGGTCACTAAGTGATAAGGGAGGAAAAGGGAAAATTGGCTGAACCACACCACCAATTCAATATACTTATATTCTGAGAAATTTCCCATGCACATGTTGGTTGTCGGTCCCTGTTATCTTTTCACAGGTCTGTCATCCTGCAAATTACAAGTGACATACGCACAATACGGTCAGAGGTTAGTGCATTCTTTTGATGATCTTTCAATCTCCTTACAATATTTAGGACATCACCAGTATGGGCATGGAAAAATTGTTGAGTTGATGTCCATGAGGTTGGATTGCAGGTGTTTGCAGCACCATATAATCTGCGTTTTCCACGGGTTCAAAGAGTGCGCTATGACAAGCCTTGGTATGATTGTCTTGATGTTCAAAGTAAGACCCTCTATGGCAACCATATGTCAAGGAAATTCCAAGGTCCATCCCTGGGGCTTGTAGCTGACTGCAATAGAATGCTTTGAGCATCTGTCTACTGCATAGTCCAGGCACCTTTGACCAGTTAATTAGTAATTTTGTTTCAGAAGTTTGGTAAGTCTAAGAGATTAATTTGGAATGTCTGTCATACTCAATGAATTTGGACATGGAAACTAAAGTAGCATTTTGAATACCTGTTAATCTGAATTCCAGTATAGATATTTTTTCCAGCAGTTCAGGGGATCTTTGAACAATAAATTGAACAAAATGTTAAAGCAACTATTGATTTTCTGTTCCAAAACATGGGATCTGCCTAGGGTATAAGTTTTGATAATTTATTCTGACACCAACTCCCTGAGTATTGCAGCTTTGATAGAGACAGTACATTCTAGAGATCTGAATCTTGGGGATCATGAAGGTGGTACCCTAACCAAGGGCAGAGTTAAAAAGGCAAGGCAACCGAAGCCTGAAGCCTTGCAGTCACTAGTTCCCTTGCACATGATAGTGACAGATGTGTCACATGTCAAGCAGGCCACTCTCATTTTCAAAGGCCTCATTTTCTGTATCCTTCTTTACACCCGTGACTTCTTTTGTCTAACATGAATCTCCTTGTTTGAGCTACTATCTAACTGCTTTGCCTGTTATTTAGCCTTTACTATGACTACATGCTTGTCCTAGAGCACAGTGGAAAACCAGTTGATCTCTTGACTATGGTTGGCTAGATTTTATAAATACGTCACCAGAATATTCAACTGAGAAGCTGCACAAATTGGTGGTGGAAAATGGAGGCACATTCTCTATGAACTTAAGCAAGGCTGTGACACACTCCATTGCTTCTGAAAAGAAGGGTAGGAATAATTGCTTTTGTGTTGGTGCTCCCTCATGCCTTGTTGAGGTGGGTCTTTTCAATGTGAGTGTGTTTACCAGTCAAAGGTGTGTTTAGGTTGACTTCCTAACTCATTTGACTGAGGGCTGCTCTCGGTTGCCACATGCAGGTATCAAATACCAAGCAGCAGCTAGCACTGGTGATGTCATTCACTATTCATGGTTTTTGGAGTGCATTGCCAAGAAGGCCCTTATTCCTGTGGCACCCAAGTATGTAATTGTTCTCTGTATGTCTCAGTGCCAATAGGGGTAGGCAATGATATAAATCACTCTTCATTGGTTTGAATTCACATCTTTCTGGTTGCAATGTGTGTGTACTGTTTGGGCATACATTGGAGTCAATGATATTTCTGTGTGTAACTAGGTACTACCTACAAATGTCAAATGCGTCAAAGGAGAAGATGAAGGACGACATTGATGAGTTTGGAGATTTCTACTTTGTTGATGGTGATGTCTCAGATGTCAGACAGGTATTTTCTCAGTGCAGCACATGATGTCTAGTGGAGAATATCTCACTGTTCATTGACAGAAATGTAGGCAGGCTGAGAAGAGCATCAGAGATAGTAAATAAGATCGGAACATGATTGAAACCATCTGTAAATATAGGTCCAATAAACAAATTGCTCCAGATTTCCTTGACTTGAAGGAGATTATGTTTGTATCCAGTTTGTAATCACTGTCAAGATACCACACCAAAACTGGCAGGGATCAATAGATACAGGACATTTGCAAATCCTGAAACTAATAATGGGTGAGCCTTGTTTTTGCAGCTATTTGAGAGCATGGATGTTAACAAACAGGCACAAGATATGGAAGAGGTGAAGCACTATAGGGAGAAGTATTTCCCCACACCCACCTGGTGCCACTTCTGTAGTTGCAATGTATACTTTCACCATCCACTTGACTCCAAGTAAGTTTCCTAAACCCCAAGTTATCTGCAAAGTTCATCAGAACTGTGTAGTTTTTTCATTTTCTTAGGCCACTTTGGATGTTTGTCACGTGGCCATAATTTGTATATGGCTGGTTTGTATGTAGCAATCCATACACACAAGAGGTAGCTGCAATCACATTGAGAAGACTAGCATTGGAGGTGTTGATGCACGAAGGCTCAGTTTCTGAGACAATAAATCAACATGTAACACATGTGGTGGTCTACACTGACCCAGAATCTCCTGTGCAATACAAAACAATCCTGCAAAGGCTAGAATCCAACTCTAACTGTTCATTTTACAGGTCCTAAGAAGTTTCATGATAAGTAAAAGCAGCTCAGTTTACTGGTACTGCAGGGTAGACTACCTTTAGACTGCTGAGGGTATGTGATACTGATATAAGGTTTGGGTGCAGTTTTTCTGCTAGTGAAAGGAAGCTATTGAAGTCAACCTCTATCAAGATTGTTAGCCAGCAGTGGATAGAAGATTCTCTGAGCTGCAACAGCCATCCTTACCCTCCAGAATCAGATTATAGTCTCAGGTTTGTGGTACTTGTACTTGCACTTTCTCCAGCAGGAGCAGCTGAACAGTGAACCAATCCATATTGAAACATTGATATGACATGCAAACCAGTCTCCTCAAGTGCCACCTGTTGCACGGAGTTCCTCAAGTTAACACACGAGCACATGGTTATTGGAGAAGTTGGTGTTTAATCTTCTAAAATTGTAAAGATTTGTCACAGGGATGGATCAGTCCTCGAGGAAGCAGAGGAGGAAGAAGAGCTTCTAGGAACCACTTCCATGCAAGTGCTTGATCAGGACATGGAATCTGCAGCAGCCAGGCCTGAAGGTCTGAAGAAAGGGTTTTTGAGGAGGGGTCGTGCTAGAAAAGCACAGGGGGAACAGACAGTAATAAAATCAACACCAACACCAACAAAGATGAAGGAAAGTAACAATACTGTGAAGAAAAGAGGATTGAGGAGAGGAGAACGTGAGGTCAAGGGTGAGGGTGGCTCATCATCTGAGAGTGGGGAGATAGTACCCAGACGCCGTCTCAAACTAGATGCAGCCTCAAAGCAGTCAGGCAAAGCCCGACTGGCACCAAAGCTTGCTCCAAGGCCAAATTCAATCAGGGTAGCCCAGAGGAGGCTTTTGGAAAGGTATGATCATCCTAGATATGCTTTGGTTCAATGTCTCCAGCCAAGCACCTTGGACTGTTTTCTCTGTGTCATGGGCCAGAGTATGTGTCTCTTTCTTGACATGTAGAGGGAGATCCAAAGAATTTGCACCTTAACCACAGTTGACATTGCATTGTCTGATCTCTATGAATTTTGGCATTTAAAGATTGGACTCTATGATGGTGAGCACAATTACACCCATAGCAAAAACATTACATGAATGTAACACCTTGCTGATTGGGAGGGGCTGATCTTGCAATGATATTAGGAAGGAGAATCCTATTGCAGCTGCAGAGGGGTATCAAGAGCAACAGGGCAATAATGATGAGGGAGAGGCCACAAGGCTAAGTTCTGAAAGTGGCATAGCTGATGGAAAAGATGTAAGGCAAAATGTGGAAAGTGGTAATGCTGAAGGAGACCATGCCAGGCAAAGTGCAGAAAGTGGTGGAGACAGAAAAACACAAGGGATTGATGTTGCTCAAAGCACTGTAGATGTGATGCTCAGTGACTTATTCCCTTCCTATGTACCATCACAAAGACCTACCCTTGATCCAATCCAAGAAGAGGACAGGCTCTTGGAAGGAGCATCCTTATCAACAATACCCTTCCAAAATTTCACTAGAGATGCTCTGCAATCCCCACAAAGGGAGGATGCCAACTGTTCCTTTGAGACTAAACCAAGTGCACCTTCAGCAGACAGAGATGGACCTGTTCCCAATGATGCAGCATCACTGGAGAACTCAACAACAGAGAGGGTGGTAGTGCCAACAATTCTGCCAAGGCTGAATGATCCCAGTGAAAAGAAGCAGAAGGTGAGTTACAAGGACTTGGTCAATCAGATGCTTAATTTTGATTAATGTAGTCTATCTATCAAAGCCAGCATGGTGATTCTCTTTGAACATGAGAGTCTTCACATTGCTGCTCAGATGTGAGGGAGAAAACAGATGAGTCACACAGTAGACAAGTTGACCTATTGTAAGGGAAAGAGACTTGTGACACAACAAAAGGGTTGTGCCCCCTTTCCAGTGTATCAAAATGTAAAGTGTACATGCTGTCAAAAAGAGGTTTGATCTCTTTAAGGACACGAGATAGAAGATTGTCTTTTGGCTGTCAGCTGACTTGGTGCTATCTTGTGTTCCCATCATGTTCTCTTATGTTCTCAATGATATTCTCAGGTTCTCAACGGTCCCCTCATGTTGTTCCTCAAGTTCTCAATGTGTTCTTTAGGGGTGGTCCTTGTAGCACCTCACTTTATCCCATATCCTTTGCCTAAAGTCACCTATATACCTGAACTAAAGGGTATGCACTCTATACTCACATACAAACTGCTATTTTGGGAACCTGCCAAGATTGAGTTTTTTTGGTGATCGGCCAATAAACAAAAAGCAGAAGTTGGGAGGCAGCCCGTCTAATGAAAAGGATGGGAAAATATGAGAGGTGAATAGTAGTATCATTTCAGAAGTAAGAGTTGGCAAGGGGGTGGAAGTTGTTGAAAGTTGACAACAGATCAATGAGAGAATAGAGATGATAAAAACACTGATTTTCATTTTATTGCAAGCTCTCCACCCAACCTTAGGATCACAGAGAGGATGCTACAAACCTGCCAATCCATCTTCAGTTTTTTGTCTAATCTAAGGAGGAGAGGTGAACACCTCATGCAAATGTTACCCATCTTAGAAGGCACATGGACAAGGCCATCATCTCATGCATTGAGATATGTCACACTAAACTAAACTTAAGTGAAGATATTTAAGTAAATTTACTTAACATATCAGTAGTCCCAATAGTATGTGCATATAACATAAATATTTCTTTTGATAAAAGTAGGTATTGCTGCAAACTATGAGTTCCTTTTCTATGAACTTCGGTGCAACAACATTACTATTTTAACTGTTGTGTTATACTGGTCTGAACTTGCCATAAGGGATTTGCAGAGGCATTAACCTCTGTGAGCCCGCTTCTTATCGTTGGTTTCAGGAGTGATGGTGATTAGGGTTTAAGTTTTAGGATATGAACTCTGGTTTTCAAAGTTGAAGGGTTTTCTTTTTCTCGGGACGACAACCTTTTTTATCTTGCTGTTTTGCGAGAATCACGTCTGCAACTATGGTAATCTCCTCTCCTATTTTTCTTCCCTGCATGCAGCCTGGTAGGTTTCGTTTTGATTTTCAATCTTGCAGATTTTCTTTTCTGTCATAACTATAGTTATATTTTGTTTTATTTTTTTCTTTTGAACCAGTATGGAATATGGAGGAAAATCAGGAGCTTCCTGTTTTGTCTACTTGTTCCTGGAGTGCAACGGGTGTTTTTTTTCAGGTTTCTGAGCTTGATTGATGAGCCCTTTTTTTAATTTAGTTCATCGGAGGCCCTGGGGATTGTGTTTGGTTTAAGAGCTCAAGAATGTGAGAGAGGGTTTTTACTGTCTTGGGGTTTGTAGCTATTTAATTGTCTTCATCCTTCGTGCTTTAGTAAAGCTTTTTGAGAATATCAGCTCTGAATCTCTTTTGCAGTTTCTTTTTTTTTTGGTTACAATTGCCAGTTTCTCCTTGAATTGTGCAGATTGAAAATTTTCTGTGTTTTATGCAAGAGTTATGACTAATTGGTGGGGTCTCATACATAATGGGAAAAGATCTTTGATTTTGACTCTTTTCTGACTTATTTGAAGCATGATATGCATGTGGTATCGTACACATATCCAGTTCCAAGTTGTTCTGTATATGGAACATACAGAATATTGTATCTCTTGCAAATTGTGTAGTGTCAACAGTCACAACAATTCTGTCCAAGTTTTGGTTCCTTTCTGTTTTCAGATGATGAGTGTCGTCTGGGCAAATTTGTGATCCTGCAGCCGTCTCAAAGGACTTTCAGGATCAAGATCAAGTTGGCAAAAAAGATGAAACAAAATCGTCCAATACCACATTGGATTCGCATGCGAACTGATAACACCATCAGGTGAACATCACATCCATATCTGCAGTTATGGTTTTGCCTCATGCACTCAGCCCAAACATTCCAACATTTATGACAACAACCTTCAACATCTGCCAGAGAGCTGTGGCACCTATGGGTGAACTTGTTGAGTGCTGCTGCTGTGAGTGGATGGACATGTCCACTCAATGCTTTGCATGCTGTATTGAAAACATGAAGGAGAATCTGATGATATTGCAAAATGCTTTCTTACCTTGCAGGTACAATGCCAAGCGTAGGCACTGCGGAGAACCAAGCTTGGGCTGTAGGGTGATGAATGGAAAGGAAGAAGGTTGTGGGCTTGTTCTGAGCCTACAACAGTATCTCACTGTAGTTGCATTTTGAAACTTGAAAGGAAGTAATCATCAGTGACACCTGAGGAACACTCTCGTGAAATATTTTGTAGATGCCAACTTTGTACTTTTAGGAACCCACTTCTGTTTTGAATCAGTTTTGGAAAACAAGTGAGTTGTATAATCGCATTTCATACACAAACTGGCTTCTTATAGTCACAACTGGCTGCTCTTTACATCCTATGTGGTCATAAGAAGGTGACTAGAGGAGGGTCTGAAAGTACAGGCTTGCATATATCCAATTAACATGAACTAAGGAAAACTCTTCTGCACAGTCAAAATGAATCAATATGTAGAGTGGATGCCTTTTTGGTTCCAGTTCAACTTAAGACCATTTAATCATTTGGACTTTAATTACTTGATTTTCATTTAATCTACTCTCCAAGGATGTAGGCCTTTAAGCAAGTTCATAGTAGCCAGGTCCCTTCTCTCTGGAATTCTTCGCTACTCACCACCTGGACATAGAATCAACTAGAATCAGCTGTTGACAGAGCTTCATGTCCCATGCTAGCTGATGCACAAAGAATCTACCAGGTGATAATGATCACCATGATTCCAGAGAAGATAGTTCTAGTTGCTGAAAAAGGGCCAACACACCCAATTAACATCTGTCACTGAACCAGATCTAAACCAACCATTGAAAGTGTGGGGTAAAGCCTGAGATGGTGAGCTTTGCTGGAATAAGGGCCTGCAGCTGAAGGCTTTACTGAGTGTAAGCACTGAGGTCACCACCTTAACTGGAGTAAGGGCCTGCCACTAATGGCTTTACTGAGTGTGAAGCACCGGGTGGATTTTGTGTTTATCTTCACTATGATACCCAGCAAATACCGGGTAGGTAGAAGATACCTATTATGGGGAAAACTGATAGCAAGTTTCAAAAAAATGAAATGCCCCCACAAGAGCAAGCATTCTGAAAACATTGTCATCAGATACTCTTCCAACCATTAATATATATCCAGGCCTTATGGGACAAATGCACCTAATAGCCATCCAGGAGGCAACTCAGCATCAAAGCCCAGCAATATGAGAATAGAAGCAAGTGCATCAGCAAGTCTTGAGTGAATGTGATGTTTGTTGTAAGGATCAATACTGTGCAGGCTTTGCTAACACCATTGCATCCCCCCCCCACCCTTGCTTTGCTCTACATTCTTATGCTAAGGACACAAACAATTTTCCCTTTGACAATGCAACCACATGCCAAGGCATTTAAAAGATCCGGAGTCCAGAGTCAAGCAGTGGAATTGAGGACCCTTCAGTTTCTTTTCATCAGTTCTCCTGTCATAAAGTTCCCCCATAGAGGTCTAAGTTCTATAGCAATCCTGTCTTATCAAATAACTACACGGCCAGATAGAAAAAGTTTAGAGTGGAAAGCACTTGGCATGTACTATCTGCAGACAACAATGACCATCTGTAAGTCTTGAAATGCACTCCTCCAGATTCGTCTCCCCTAAAGCTCATAGACATTGTCATGACACTACCAATAGCACAGTTATAGAGGCTGGATGTGACATCTGCAATCACACAAAGGCAAAATGAGAATAAAGCTTAAAGTTAGATGTTTTCTTGGCAGAATTCTTGGTCACAAGGTTTTGCCTTGATCTAACTGAAATTCTCAGCAATGAAAATATCAGTTGATGACTCCTTCCTGGATTCCCTTCTCCAGAAATCAACCAACTTCACAGAGATAGAAAAAAAAAACTTTCCAAATACAAATTTCCTATAGCCACCTTTTGAGGTCCTGTTAGTCTCTTGTCCCTAGAGACAAGTAACATAAAGCATCATTGATAAGGGAAGATTTAGACCCTCAAGTGGTTTATATCTCTTCCTATCCTTGATTGCAACAGTGGCTTCCACATTGCAACCTGTTGGTTCCTCTGTTTCTCTCTGTTTATAAACCTTGAACAAAACCTCAAGCCCTATTAGTAGAACTAGATGTTACATTGATCATCTGCTTCAGACAAAGCTGTGGAGAAATTTCAAACACATTGCAGAGTTCATGTACCATAGCTTCCACAACCAGCACAAGGGATCTTCCTGTTTCATGGATATTTCAAAGAAGGTTCTCTTTGAACATCAACCTACAAAGTGGAATAAGAACATCAGGTTTTTCAGGAGAGAGGTACATACCCGAGGAGACCACGGCCTGCCCAGCGCCGAGGAGTTACCACTAAATGTATGGGTTCGCCTCGCCTAAGAACCACCACATTTAAGCCACTTCCTTCATTCAATTGACTCTCCCGGGCCAGGTTTTGGAGGACATTTTCACCACCCTCTACACTACCAAATTTTGTAAGCTGGTCACCTAGGAGTATACCATCCAGTGCACCAGGAGAGCCTTCTGTAACTTCATCAAACACTGCAAAGGGAACGCTTGCATGGCCAGCATCCTCATCCATAGGGCTAGGGCCTTCCAACCCTCTGTTATGGGTGCCTGAGGGAGTGGCTATGGCTCCAACTCTTTGCGATCGTCTCATGTCCTCCACTTCAGCTGAATCCACATGTTGTGCAGCATGCCCAAGCTCTTAGTCAAAGAGTGCAAAGCCATTAAGTTGTACAATTCCAGTAATGTATGTACACAACTCCTAAACATGCTCATGAACTACAGCAACATACATTGGAAATCTTGAACCCTCAGGTTGATTTGAGTGCATGGTTTCAAAAACAGTCCCAGGCATTGATTCAGCCATACACAATCAATGCTGGAACAGTGTCTGTTACATATAGATTCAGCTCAGAACAAGACAAGGACCTACATGTCTTGAAATAACAATAAATCAAGTCCAACATAACACTCCCATCAAAGGAAGCAAACCAAAATCAGTCACTTGCAACATAGGACCCTTAAAATGAACAGCATCCACGCTGCTTCAATGGCACCCTAACTTTGTAGTGTTTTAGCCATGCTTCTCAGACTTCCCATAGTCTTATACAAACTCCATCTATTGACAACTTTAAGAGTTGTTGAGCATGTGCAAACTCACGACATGATCACATGATTGCAAACTTTGCCTTACTAGACTAAACCAACCACCACCCCTGTTAATGAATGACATTAATTGGGTTCTTAACAAGAGACTGAGACTTAAAGAAAATGTTTGACACCTGACACCTGACAAGAGGCTGACATCTGAATTTTGTGAGCATTTGCAGACAACTGAGGACTCTTGATTTCATAATATTCAAGAAAGAGAAACCTAGGGCAGAACATCCCCATCTCAATTAGCCTGTCAATTGCAGAAAAGAGGACATGTGGATCACACTGCTTCACATGCGCTGCCTCTTATACTCAGCAAGAACAAGATTTCCATGTGTGTTTCCCAAACTACAAAGTTAGACAATGAGATAATGCACACCTGTACGCTTTTGAGGTAATGTAGAATCTTTAGTGAAGCCTCCAGAGTGAAGAATGTAGATGTTTCTCTCAATTGACGAAGTGAGCTCCTTGTGGTCATTGCGCAACACTGCCAATACATTCATACATACATACATACACAATTTTATGAGACTGCTGACGTCATCAGCTCTTGCCCTTTGGTTTTTCAACTTGTTCATGACTTCTTGATCCTAAAGTTTCTGGAATAGCCCAATCAACAAGATACCAAAAAAAAGTCAAAAAGAAAAGAAGCAACTATGAACTGGAGCACTAAAAAAAGCCTTTGCTCTGAAATTGTGCCTGATAAACGCTGTCGGTCTGCTCGCACTGCAGCAATGTCAAGATCTGCCCTTGGAAAGCCCTGTGCGCATCCACACAGCAATATTTAGGTTTTCATTCTGTGTCGACGAAGGTGTGCATTCTGCTTCCAACATACCATCTCTTTGAACACAGCAACCCTTCATCTTCCAATCAGAAATAGCAGTATTTAGGGTTTTCCTGTGTTGATGAAGAAGGGTTGCATTCTGCTTCCAATCTACATCTCTTTGAACACAGCAACCACTATTTGAAAATTACGTCTGCAAAAACCCTGACAAATTTTACTTGTTCCAATTGCTTGATTTTCCTCCGTGAACAACAACAACATCGACTTGCTTGTAGAAAAGGAACTTTATGGCTCGGAACTAACAATGAAAGCCCTCGAGAGTTTTGGCCAACTCTAAAAGAAATCGACGTCGGGGGAAAAAACGATTTCTACATCCTCTCTCTCTCTCTCAGCCCAATTCTTAGACTGAAGAGTAAAAGAAGCGTCGGAAGAGGAGTCGAAGAAGAGGCGAAAGAGTAGTAGTAGTAGAAGAAGAAGAAGAAGAAGAAGAGCTGGGAAGAGTGAACCTCAGAGTCAACAAGGTTGCCTTGAAGACCAGCTCCACCGGGTCTTGAGAGACGAGCGATGATGGCATCCATCTCTGCCTCTACTGCTGTCCTACTCTCCATCATCGCCATCGTCTCCGCCTTCAAATTGGCTCCCACCATTTCTACCTCTTTCCGGTCTCTCCCTTGCCCTCTCTCCTCTCTCTCTCTCTCGCCTGCCTTCACCCTTCTCTCTGACACAAACAAAACGCAAACAAAACCTCTCTCTGTATCTCTCTCTCTGGATCTCTCTCTCACTCTCTCACTCTTTCCTTGGCTCTGTGTCTGAAAGAAAGAAAGAAAGCGGCTCTTTCGCTCGTGGGTTGTTCAATTTGCTCTTCAGTTTCCCGTTTTAAGAAAGAAACTCCGTCTGTCTCTGGAGCTTCGTGTGGGGGGGCTCTTGGGAATGCACACAAGTTTTGGGAAGTTCAGAAGTTGGGGCTAATAAACTCTTGTTGGGTTTAGTTCCCTTTTTTTCACATTTTGTACTAACTAGTGTTGGTCTGGTCTGGTATTGTACTAACTAGTGTGTCTGGTACCATACATAGCCTTGGGTCAGTTTCCACATGATGGACAAAAATCAAGTAATTATTAAATTTTTTTCCAATTTTTTTTTCTTTTTTTTCTTTTTTAAATTATTATTTTCTCATGATCTAATAATATATCTTCACATGATGTATATAGCCTTTGTGATACTTTTGTGATGGGGTTTTCAACACCTCTTGCTTCATATTTTCATGAAAATTCATTTCACTATTTTAAAGATTATTTTTTAATGAAGAAATCGACCCTAAGGTTTTATACAGGCCTATGGGCAAGACCAAAACAACATTAGTACTAACTACTACCATACAACTAACTGCCTATCATCAAAACACATATCTATCATCAAACACTTCTCAATATTTTACTCATTCCACAACCAAATTGAGCGATTTTTGTGTCATTGGACATGCAAACCGAAGGGTTACAAATGTTCTTTTGGGTGTCAGAAGTAAAGGAGCAACCCAGAGAAGACAGGAAGAGGACGAGTGATAGTTTGCTTCAAAACAATGTAAAAACATGTCATTTCAATTTTGGGGTGAGGGGAAGGGATGAAACCAAAAAAATTCATAATGTTTTTGGTGATGGGCTAATCAAAGTGATCCTTTGCCCCAAAAAAAAAAAGGCCAAACTATTTTGGGGTGTACACAACTAATTAATATGAATCGCAAGTAAATATAGTTATTAAAGGTATATAGTATATAACATTTATTACTATTTGTGTTTTAGTCATATGGATGAACTATATATTTAACAAATATTACAAATTATAATTAAGCTTTTAAATTTTTAGTTTTGCTTGTATATAGTAAAGGCTTGGTCATTTGGTCACAATTCAACATTTTATCTTCCTTTCATTCCTTTTTCAATTGAGTGTTTAAGCTTTTGGTTTGCACATTCAAAAATAGATTATTTTACAATCACCTCTATGCATTATATTTTCAATAAAACCAAGTTTTTCTTTTGGTTGCATGTTTTATCTGCTTGGTTATACATTAAAATGCATTAAAAATGAAAATTTAGATTAGATGAATTGTTTTCAATTTTTGGTCAAAAAATCAATTATGTATGTTTTCTTTTTTTTCCTAAAATCACACATTATTATTATTATTTTTAAGTTCAATCATTTGTCATGTATGCATTTTGTCATTTGTATTTTGTAGTTGTACCACTAATTACTGCAAATTGCCTTTTTATTGAAAATGATACAAATAACTAAAATACTAAATACAAGTCATTTTACTTTAATCAATGTTAAACTCTTGTTTTCTTTAACCAAAAATCTAACATGACACCAACATGATAACAAATATAAAATTATTTTTACAAGTTGTTGTGTTTGTTGGAAAACCTAACTTGTAATGAAAATAATAACATTTTCATTTATAATTGTTGGGTTAAATTATGGCCCCCTTTGTATCCAAGCATTTGATGTACATTTTTATATTTATTTCATTATTGGTTTCTTATGTTGTTTTTAGTAATATATGTATACTTGTTTTTTTCTTATGTTTTGTAGGTATAGAATTTTGTAAGTGTAAAGTAATTTGTCAACATTTAAATCACAATTAAAAAAAATTGTTCACATCTTGTGTAACAAAGAAAATAGTGATAACAATTTTTTTTGATGAAAAAGATGATAATAACAATGGAAAGTTAGCAATAGTGTCCATGCATTACATAATGTTAGATTGTGTGAAACAAAGATGTTTTGTAAACCTTATTATACATTGTGTGTTGGGTGAAAGCACATAATAAGATGGCCAATTTGGGCACTTTCATGACATATGCTTCAAATATACACCTTCAAAATTTGTTGAATTCAATTTAGGTTTTGCTTTTGTTGTTTGGGCTTTCTATTTTTATTTTCACAAAGTGAGTGTTATATAATGTTATTTGGATAATAAATAAATATTAAAAATTCAAGAATTAACAAGTATATTTGTAATATATGTAATCTCGTTTCTTGTTTTAAATTGCATTAGTTTTTGGTTTGAATTAATCAACAAAAAAAAATTTAAATAAATTTTAAAAAATGGTCCACCTTACAATTTTTTGTTGTCATTTGAAAATGATTGTTTGTCAAAAAATTTATTTATCACACATTATGTTCATCACCCTAGAAAACACCATTTGTGATATGATAATTATGAAACTCTTCACATGGCTCTCAAACCAATGCTTTAATTATCAACTAAATAATTAAAAACAATTCATTGATGATGTCAAACATCCAAGGATTTCAAATTAGATTTCCCCGGATTTGGCTACCTATAGGACAAAGAGAAAAGTAGTAGTATAGATTAAGATATGCAAGAACCTATGGTCTAAAATATATTAATTTAAAAAAAAAAATTTCCTCTTGAAATATGATGACTTTGGACCAATTACTCAAAAAAAATTCTTTTTGTACAAGGTAAAAATATATAACTTATATAATTTAATTTTGAAATGATGGAAAGAGCAAGAGGCTATATTCCCTACTATTGGGTTTCTTGCCAAACAATTCTTAGCCATCCTAGGCTCTCATATTTATTGAAAATGAGAGAATCTTCAAACTTGGGCGAAATTTTGAGTGATTTGGGGGCGTTGTAGGTAGGCTTGGCTTAATTAATTTGGATACCCTAGTATGAATTTACAAGAACTAGCCTTGGGATGCTAGATCAAATTGTTCTCCCTTTCATGAAGAAAGATTTTATAATTTTTTTTCACTCAAGAATTAGAGTTTTTTAAAGGAGTGTGGGGAGGGTGAGATAGAACAGGCTTAAGTAAGTTCCTTTCAAGAGGATTGAGCTTCATTGTGTTGTGAGGATTATAAGGTGTACCCTCCAAATACACTACAAATTTTTCTCCCAGCACTTTTTTAGGTGCAGGACAAGGGTTTGAAAATAAACCTTTCTGGATTTGAGATCCTGGCTTGAGGCTCGTAGGTAGTCAGTAGGCCAAGGGAACTGGTCGAAAATTCGAAAGCTGGGTTGAGGCTGGCAGGTAGTAAGTAGGCCAAGGGAACTGGTCGAAAATTCGAAAGCTGGCTTGAGGCTGGTAGGTAATAAGTAGGCCAAGGGGACTGGTCGAAAATTCGAAAGCTGGCTTGAGGCTGGTAGTAGGTAGTAAGTAGGCCAAGGGAACTGGTCGAAAATTCGAAAGCTGGCTTGAGGCTGGTAGGTAGTAAGTAGGCCAAGGGAACAGGTTGAAAATTCGAAAGGGTAGACTTTCATACTCTTCCCCCTACATTACTTATAGTAAAGGAAGGATGAAGGCATATTCGCGAGGCCGACCAAATGAAGCTTCCCTTAAATCCATGCATTTGGTCGGCCTCCCCTGAATCCGTCCCGTCATCCATCCAGCCGGACTCATTGGTTCTGGACGCGGGAGCTCGCGAGGGAGGTTGAAGCTTCCCCTGACTCCGGATGGGCAGTAGTTAAAGGACAAGAAGAAACTAACTTCCCCTCACTCCCGACGGGGTAAAGAACCGGAGTGGAAAATGGGAAGGACCGGCGGGGGGAGGGAAGGACCGCTGGGGGGGGGGTCGAATGAAGCGTCCCTTAACTCCGCTCACGGACGGAATGGACGGACAGTGGCCACCAACAGTGGGACTTCCCCTGTCTGCGTCCATGTGGGAGCTCGCGAGGGAGGTTGAAGCTTCCCCTGACTCCGGACGGGCAGTAGTTAAACGACAGGAAGAAAGTAACTTCCCCTCACTCCGGACGGGGT
>Ga0116231_10004916_pt1 | contig 26753 bp, 20 predicted proteins | sample S1TSphgellanicum_2_FD_89695 | JGI IMG/M metagenome (GOLD analysis project Ga0116231, IMG submission 89695) | Host-associated microbial communities from peat moss isolated from Minnesota, USA - S1T2_Fd - Sphagnum magellanicum MG | ecosystem: Host-associated > Plants > Peat moss > Unclassified... | reverse complement strand
CCCCGGCCGTGGGGTTTACCCCACGGCGTCAGGGGCCCGGACAGCCTACAGCACTGCTGTAGGCCACGGAGGGACATGGCCGAAACTGTAGTGAACCTATAGTTATAAATCATCAAATTGCGGGAAACCCCTAAAGAAATCTTAACCAATTAAGTATGGTAACATAACTTATGGCACAGGTAATGACTCGTGGTATGGTAACATCAAGATTTATTATTCAATGGGCAATCCGCATCCAAGTATCAGATATATAATATTTTTTTTATAATATCTGGTATGCAGTTCATCGACTAAACGGTGGTTGGTGTCAATTTTTTTTGATGCTTAAGATATAGTCAGACCCCACCCCAAAGGGTGCAGGAAATTTTTCTACCTAGATTTTCATACTTTCCGTTAAATAGATATAATATATTAATTTATTATATTTAGGGATAAAACTCTACAATAGTTTGCTAAACTTATTATTTTTAAGTAAAATAAATTTACTTTTCTCGCTAGATACTAATCGTTCCTACAATGTACCATTTGTCTGGCTGTTGCTAATGTAATCCTATTGTATGATTTTTCATTGCATAATATAATTAATAGAAATAGTAAAAATAATAATCCTTTTCTTTCGAATCCGAGGTTAATTAATATTGCTTCTTTACATTTTTTTAAATCGTTTAGCACAAGTGTTATTCTACTTTCAGCTAATAAACATTCACATCATCCTGAGTATTTCGCCGTAGAACATATTAATAGTGGAAAACCTACTACTTCTTCAGTAATCAATAAAATATTATTAAATCAAAATATATCTGTTTCTGATTTTAAATTAAAAGAATTATTAAAAGTTAAAAGTGTCGAAATTGATCTTCCTATCGGTTCGACAACGGAAGGTAAAAACATTTTATTTGAATTTACTGGTAAATCTAAGTATAAAGGATTCTTTGGAGTATATATCTTTATCCATAAAAATACAGGTAATAAATATGTAGGTTCATCTAATTTACTTCGACGTCGAATTGATTATTATTTAAAAGGTGATTTTCCATTAATGGGTAAATTTTTACCTTTACTTAAAAAAGATGGATTAGAAGCTTTTAAATTAAAAATCTTTAAATTAGATAGTAGTAAGTTCAGTATTCAAGATGCTTTAATTTTAGAGCAATACTATTTATTAAATAAGGAATTTAATTTAAATACGTTAAGAGTTGTTAACGTAGGATCTTCAAAAGGTCAAGGTGTGTATGTATATGATTTAACTTGTAGTACTCTTTATTATCATGCTAAATCAAAAATTGAATTAAAAAGATTATTAAAAATACATACTGAAACTAGTACAAAATATATAGATTCTAAAATTCCATATCTTAATAAATTCTTATTACTTAGTTATCTTATTCCTACTTCTTTACCAAGTAATCTTTCTCTTCAAGAATTATTAGAAATAATGCAAAAAGAAAGACAAAATATGTATACTTTAGGAACACGTAGAAGTATACCTGTATTATTGGAAATTAAAAAAGGTAATACATTTGTGCCCTCTTCTCCAAATACTCTAAATTTTGATTCTTTAACATCTTGTATTGAATATTTAAGAGGTTTCGGGTTAATTATTAAAAGAGATACTCTTTCTAAATACATAAAAAGTGGAAAAGAGTTTCATAATTTCTTATGTAAATATTCTGATAAAGCTTTACCCCATAATTTTGAAAATGTAGGTTTAATTATTGATGAATATAAAAAATCAAAAGATGCAGATTCATTAAAAGTTAATAAAAAAAATAAACCTGTTTTAGTCATAGGAGAAAATTTTAAGGCTAACGACAACATGGGACATAAGGAGGGTTCAAAAGAATTTGAAAGTATTACAGATACAATTAAATACTTTGACTCTATAAATATAAAATTAGATAGAAAAACTTTATATTTACATTTAAAGGACGGAAAATCTTATAAAGGTTATTATTTTTATTATAAATAACTATTAATATTTATTTATTACCGCGCTGGCTCATACACCTAAGGTGTTGGGCTAAGCAGGCTGGGCTTTAGTCATTAAATTAAATTTATCTAGCTTGATATTGATAATTGTAGAGATAATTTGCAATGTTCTGAAATTTGCGGTGTACAGCATGGTTTTATGCCGATCGTAATAGAAAGTGTAGATATGAAAAATTATTTAAATTGGTTATTAACATATGAGAATTCTTAAATCTAATCCTTATCTTTCTCTTTTTAATAGTTTTTTAGTTGATTCCCCGTTACCAGCTAATATTAATTATTTTTATGGTTTTGGAAGTTTATTAGGTTTAGTTTTTGTTATTCAATTAATAACTGGTATATTCCTTGCGATGCACTATACGCCTAACATTGAATATGCTTTTAATTCAGTAGAACATATTTAGTACTCTCAGATGTGTTCTTTAAACTTCGCTATATGCTGGAAGTTCCTAAAGACTTGAGGTACTTTGAGCCCGCTGGCTCAAAGTGAAAATCCTCAGTATGATAGGTTAAAGTAAAATTACCCTTCCTATAACTGACCCCCTCCCCCGAAGGGGGGCAGGGGGTTGGGGCCAAAGCGCTGTCGGCGCTTTTGCGAACACTATAGAAGTTTGTTTTACAAAACCTTTTTTTGAAATGGATAATCAGCAGGAAACCAACAGACTGCGCCAGGTCGCAGTCTTAGTAGGATCCTCAGAGACTACACGCGAAGCAAGGTATGTTTTACATCATCCCTTCATGATATAGTCCAACCGCCCGTGAAAGCGGGTGGCTTGCAGATCACAAAATTTGCATTACCTATTTTTGTTTTACCTGATTATGTTAAATTTACCTCTGCTTATAAATTCCCTAAACTTCCCCTTCATAGTATTAAAGGTTTATCGGACCCCTCTGGGCACGTTAGCTCGGAATTTATGTCTTGGTTATCGGGTTTTACAGATGCTGAAGGTTCTTTTAGTATTGTTCCGAATAAGGATAAACAAACTATTAAATTTCAGTTTCGTATTCGCCTTCATAAAGATGATCATTCTGTTTTAGATAACATAGCCAAAACTCTTGGTATCGGTTCTGTTTTCATGGATAAAAATTCTGTTGTTTTTCAGGTTTCTTCCAATGATGAAATTAAAAGTGTTATTATACCGATTTTTAAAGCTTTTCCTTTACGTACAACGAAAGTTTATGATTTTGATAAATTTTGCCAAGCTGTAGATTTAAAATTAACGAGTGGTTCTTATACTGATACTCTTTTTAAACAAACTCTTGATCTTAAAGATCAAATGAACACTCAACGTAATCCTTCTTTATTATCTGAAGCTAGTGTTATTGATCCTTATTGGTTTATCGGTTTTATAGAAGGTGAAGGTACTTTCGGTATTAAAGCTTCTGGTCCTTACTTTCAATATGCTCAGCTTGCTTCTAATAATGCCTTACTTGACTCTATGTCACAATTTTTAAATAAACTTCCACGTGCTATTTATACGCCATTTCTTCATTATATTCCAGAGGCTTCAAAACCTTCAGTTAATCTTAATAAAAGAACCAACGTTATTACTTATTCATATGCTTCCATCGACTTCTTTTATGACTATCTTCTTCCATTCTTTTTAGCTGGGAAGTTTTACACTCGAAAATATGTTGACTTTTATTTATGGACTATTGTTATCATTTGTACTAGATTTGGTTTTAGCAAATTACCTGAGGGTATCAAATTAATTCGTCGTATTTCTGGTTGCATTAATGAAGCCCGTTATAGTACTGCTACTATTCAATCAGATATTGTAACTCAAGCTGAAATTAATGCTGTTTTTGCTCTTGATTCCCCGTATGGTAAAACTGAAATTTTATTATCTCATTCCACGGAACAAAATGCTCGTCTTCTTTCCCCCGGTAGAAGTGGTAAACAAATTAATGTCTATGAAAATAACGGAAAAATTATGGAAGGATCTCCTTTCAATTCTCAAGCTGACGTAGCTGAAGCTTTAGGTTTAGACAGGGATACAGGCTCTACTCTTGTAGGCCGTTATCTTAAATCAGGTAAAGCCTATAAAGACCGTTATACTTTTCATTATATAGGTGTTAAAAAAGGTTAATTTAATAATGCACTGTGAACTAATTTCCGTCAAATAAATAGTAAGAAATTTTTCACAGCCCGAAAGGGTTAAAAGGTGAGTCTCCGACACTCTATTCGCCAGGTTAAAAGAGACGTTGGATGTTTTGGAGTTACTTACCTCTCTGATATGAATTAGATAGGCAAAATATAATTTGTATTAGGGTATGATTTGCTTTGATTATGAGAGATGTAAACTATGGTTGGTTAATAAGATATGCTCACGCTAATGGAGCTTCTTTCTTTTTTTTATGTGTTTATATTCACGTAGCTAGAGGTTTATATTATGGTTCTTTTAATAAACCACGTGTTGAATTATGGTCTGTTGGTGTAACAATTTTTATTGCTATGATGGCTACTGCTTTCTTAGGTTATTTTTTGCTTTATAGCCTTATATGGTATAATTTTTCGAGTAACTTATTCACGCCTATCGTCCCACAACCTGCTTCTGCGGCGTGGCAACTTAAGTTTATATATTTTTTTTCGTTATCACCATTCGGATTGGCCCCGATCCCAAATATTGATTTGCCCAGGGCACGAAAAATTATATAAAAATTTACATTTAATTGAGACTCATTTAAAAATTAAAAATGAAAATCGTAATAAATCTGCTATTTATTGCGTTTTAAATTCATTAAATGGTCATAAGTATGTTGGAAGTGCTAGTTCTAATCGTATTAATACAAGATTTCGAAATCATTGTATTCACGGAACTGGTAGTGGTTTGGTTAAAAAGGCCATAGATAAATATGGTTTACATAATTTTTATTTTTTAATATTAGAATATTATCCAGGTTTAGTTTTAAAAGAAAATTTTAAAAAATCACACTTAAGTTTATTATCTTTAGAAACTCATTATTTAAAATTATTATCTCCGGAATATAATATATTAACAGAAGCTTCATCTTCCTTAGGATATAAGCACACTAAAGAAACTATTGATAAAATGATCAATAATTATAGTGATGAGCGTAAATCTCGTCTAGGTCAATTAAATAAAAATAAAATTTTTAGTGAAGAAGAAAAAGCGGTTAGGTCTCGTGCCGCTTATAATAAATATTTAACTAATCCTAATTTAAAAGAAATATTAGCTATAAAAGCTTCTAAACCTGTTATTTTATTACTTCAAGATAATAAAACTATTCATTCTGAATATTCTAGTATTCGAAATATGGCTAAATTTTTTAATTGTTGTCATAAAACTATTAATAAATGTATTACAAACCATACTTTATTTAAAAATATTGGTTACGTCAAACTTAAGGAACCAGCCGGCGAGTCGAATAAGACCGATTAATAAAATCATAGTACAATTATTCCGCTGCAGGTTCACCTGTAGGTGGCGGCAAGATATTTAATTGTGCTACATTTATGTTTACGGTCAAATATTTCGGTTCCGTGGCTTCACCGCGCGGGGCGTATATAGAGACCGTCAAATACTGAGCATTATTAGCGCCGTGGGCAGCGAAGCTGACCCGGACCAGGGTCGCCTGGGCCAACCCCGGGTCGCCTTTGGCGCCCACGGCCGGGTACAGCCGCTGTGTAGACATCGTTAAATTACTTGTCAGTATCTGCGACAGACTGGTCCATAAATGGGTAGAAATAATTTTAGGCCCGCCGTTTATAACGGCTGTGCGTATATTTTCTGCTTAATGTACAGTCGAACATTTTACAGTTTTATTCCCCGGTCCCACGGCGGCGCCGGCTTTGCCGCCCACTTCGTGGGCGTGGGGCGGGCGGCAATTTATCTTACTATTGCCGGGATCTGTTTCAAGGTCTTAATAAGTTACGAGACTTTAGTTTAGTTTCATTAAGATACAAATAAAATTATTAATCATTAATGGAGAATATATACTACCGTTCCCATGATATTTTGATTTTTATTTAAAAAATGTTGTATGTTTTACCTTGGGGTTTTTTTGGCCCTATATTTTTAAATTTTTTTCCGTTTGATATCGTTCATTGCCCGGCACAAACCGTAGGTTTGGGGTCAGCGCCCTTATGACTATTTTAGGCTGTCCCACGGTTGCAGTTTTAGGTTATTTATGTTTTAATGATTTATTGTCGCCGGAAACTATTGCAACCGAAAATTTTAGTTTTGCTGGACCCTTGGGTGTTGGTTTACCATTTCTAGCTCCCAAGACTCCAGCTATTCAACGTATTGGTCCTCATAATATAGATGTTCTTTCTGTTATTGTAGGCAATATGTTAGGAGATGGTTGGGCTGAAAATCGCTCTAATAATACTAGATTTCATATTCACATGGGTTCACCTAATATTGAATATCTCATGTGGTTACATAAATTTTTTTCTGAAAGAGGTTATTGTTCTTCTAAAAAACCTAAGTTAAAACGTAATATTGGTAATGATAATAAAATTTATTTTTCTTTAAAATTTAGAACTTGGACTTTTTCTAATCTTAATTGGATTTACCATGCTTTTTATAAAAATAAAGTTAAAGTTATTCCACCTTTTATCGAAGATTTGTTAAATCCATTATCTTTAGCAATATGGCTAATGGATGACGGTGGAGTTCACCCTAGTGGTATGATATTCTCCACTTATAATTTAAAATTGTATGAAATAGAATTGCTTCAAGTTGCGTTAAAAAATAAATTTAATTTAGATTCTAATATCCAATCACGTAAAGCAGGTTTAATTATTTATATTCCTAAAAATGAATTACCTAAACTTTCACTTATCGTTAAAAAATTTATGATTCCTAGTATGTATTATAAATTAAACGGCTATTAAATTTATTTTTAGTTTTATTCTTAGTAGCGACACATAAGTTCTATCCGCTAAGAATAAAGCAATATCAGTGAAACGGTTAACAACGGTCCGCTGGGTAATGACAGCGGAATTTTTAGACCGTCGATATTATGGGACACGCAGGCTATGCCTGCGTGGCACCTGACGCCGGGTCGGCCGCCCTAGTCCCACGGCGGTCGGGCAGCGAAGCTGACCGGCCGTGGGACCAGGACGACTCGGGCCGATATCGCTACAGACTGGTCCACTGACAGGTATTATACAGCTATTAGGCGCAGGCACCGTGGCTTATAATGCTTAATGTACAGTCGAAATTTCTGGGATAAAGGGTACATTCTTTTGTTCTTTTAGGTTGTTATTTAAACCCTTAGCTGTAGCCGTGAAGGTTATAACATACAAGTAATATTTAGCGAGCGCCCCGGCTGTGGAACGAAAACACCTTCTGTGTTTATTACCTCGGCCCAGCTGGTTATTTTATCTAGCTAGATATTAAGAAATTTGCAAATGAGTTTTTGGGCAGCATGTGTTATCACAAACTTTTTTTCAGCTATTCCATATTTAGGACCAGATTTAGTTGAATTTATTTATCCCCTAACAATCTTATCTATTTTATTTATTACAGCGATCTTACCTACTTTTGGTCTAATCAATCCTCGAGCTTTACGTAAAGTAAAAGTTCGTAATCTAAATGATAAATTATATGCTCTGAATATCCCATTTAATTTTCTTTCTATGTTAATCGGATTAATTGACGGTGACGGTTATATTTCTATTACTAAAACACCAAGTAATTATATTCGGTTAAGCATTGTTATATCTTTACACACAAGAGATGTGAAATTACTTGAATATATTAAATCTATCATTAAAATTGGTAGAATAAATGTTTATCCTAACAGTAATATGGTACAGTACATTATTTCTAGAACCGATTTACAAGAGATTTTTATTCCATTAATGTTACATCATGGTTTATTCTTTTTAACTGATGTTCGTAGATCACAGTTTGATAAATTAATGTATATTTTACATAATGATATTAAATTATTTTCTGAAATTCCCGAAGTTATTCCAGCTTATAATACTTTACCTGACAATTCATTGGGTTATACACAATTACCATTTTTCTCAAATTGGATTGTTGGATTTACTATTGCTGAAGGATCATTTTACGTAAAAAGTAATAATTCTATTAATTTTTCCTTAAAACAGCGTTCACATCCATTACTTTTTGAGGCTTTTAAAATAATATTTAATACTGATGTTAAAATAGATACTAATGGTGGTTACTCTAAATTTGCTGTCTCTTCAGCTGTTGATATTCAAACTGTTGTTAACTTTTTCTCCTTTTTACCTGGTATTCACCCTTTAATCGGTTATAAACTTATTCAATATAATGACTGGATTTCTGAAATTAGGAAGAATCCTAGGTACTCCCATTTAAATTTACCTAACATTTCTAACTAGAACTTGTGTAGGTCCGGTACCTCGGGGCCGCGGAGCGGTCCGAAACCTCCTTCGGAGGTTTCCCCCCGGCCCGGCCGTGGGACCGGCCTAGGTCGCGTCCAGTCCCACGGTCGGTCGCGCCCACGGCGTCAGGGGGACCGTGGGCGGGGCGCGGAACTCAGCCTTAACATACGTAAAATTATTCGTGCTTCGCATAATAAATAAATAGATAATTTTAATAATTAATAAGTTCCATCGAGTAGTAATACTCCATTGCAAATAGGGTGAATTGCAAGAAAGTCTCTACGCCCCACTTTGTGGGTCAGCCTAAAGAGACAACTTGCAGCGAAGCGTATATCAGTGCTTTAATTATCACATCGGCCCGAAGGTAAATCCGCTGTTGATAGATATACGAACGTTCAACGATTAATCGGTGAGCTGCACTAGCAATAACCCGGACACGAGCGCCCTACAACCTTGATTGGCCGGTCTTACGGCGACGACCGCCGTAGGGCCGAAGGACAACCGGGTCGCCGGTCCGAAACCTCCTTCGGAGGTTTCCCATTGCCTATGTTATATCACCCGCCGCCCCCCTTCGGGGGAAAACGGCGGTGACATAGGCTAATTTTTTACCTCCGTATGATGTTTCGTACTTTATGGTCCGCCCTGAATATAATTTTATATTATTCGGGGAATCCTTCGATCTTAGGTTGATGACATAATCTGACCCGACCGGTAACCGTCGGAAGATATAATTAAATTTTATATCGATAACAAAGTGTTATTTGGGGTTCTTTTAGTGTTGATAATCCAACATTAAATAGATTTTTTTCTTTACATTACTTATTGCCATTTATAATAGCTGCTCTTGTTGTTCTTCATTTAATAGCTTTACATTTACATGCTTCTAATAACCCTTTAGGTTTAAATTCTAACATTGATAAAATTCCGTTTCACCCTTATTTTACATCTAAAGATTTAGTCGGATTTTTAATATTTGGTATAATTTTTTCTTATTTTATATTTTTTCAACCAAATTTACTCGGTCATCCTGACAACTACATCCCTGCTAATCCTTTAGTAACTCCTACTCATATTGTACCAGAATGGTATTTTTAATGCCGTTTCAAATCGTAAGATTTGTTATCATTATACCACTATATGCTGGAAAATCTTAAAGCCTTTAGTAGAGTTTATAATTTTACATAATCTCTGAAAATCTTAGAACTGTTACGACGCGTCGCCTTTGTACGCTGTTAAAGTTCTGACTCATTATTTTGCCGTGGGGCAGCGACCGCCGTGGGACCAGGACGCTGACCCGGCCCCGGGTCGCCTTTGGCGCCCACGGTTGGGGGATTTTGAGTTAAAGGATCGTTCTGACCCTGCTTACCTTCTAGCCATAAAGTGGGTTAACAATAGACAATCAGCAGGAAACCAAACTAATATCTCGTTTATTGAGCCTATATTAGAAGTAGGTTCCTCAGAGACTACACGTGGTACATCTTATTTGGCTCGGCCCGCTGTTAGGTCACCGACGTCATATGTTTAAGTTATTGACAGATGGTCAATTATTTAATCGCCCGAGCGCCTAGGCGCTCGGTCAAATAAAAATTTATGTCATTAATAAGATGAAGATATAGTCCATCCATTTTGTATTTATTCAGTCTTTATATTTTATTAATATTGTCAATCTCGCAGGTACTTAACTCCGTTTGTTTGACCTGCTTGTTCTTAACTTGCTATTCCGTGCTATGAAAATTTTAACCATATGTAGACTAATAATCAATTTGGTAGATTCTTTATTATCTATTATGTTTCCGGTGGCTTCTACACCAGATCCTAAGTCTACATTATCTAATAATAATTCTCATGTTCTTGTTGGATTATTACTTGGTGATGCTAATTTACAAAGGAGATCACGAACATCAAATACTAGACTTCATTTTACTCAATCCGAAAAGCATTTCTACTTTTTTATTAATGTTTTTAATATTTTTAAATCTTTTTGTAATCTACCTGAAGATAATCTCAATTTTATTCCTCAGCCTAAAATTAAAATAGTTAAAGGTATTTCATATAAAATTTATACATTTACTACTTTACAATTACCTTGTTTTAATTTTTATTATGAAATGTTTTATCCGAATGGTAAAAAAATAGTTCCTGGTAATATTGATGTTTATTTATCTCCTATTACTTTAGCTTATTGGATAATGTGTGATGGTAGTTTACAAAATCAGGGAATTCATTTAAATACTTACGGTTTCAATTTAAATGATAATAAAATTTTAGTTAATGCGTTAAATAAAAATTTTAATATTCAATGTACTATACACAATCATAAATCCGGTTTTAGAATTTATATTAATAAAGCTGATTTTTCTTCAATCAAACATTTATTACTTCCTCATATGGACCCTTCAATGTTATATAAATTTCCTAGTCCATAAACACCTTAGGTTTACATAAAATATCGCCAAGGGCGACCCGCTGCCACCACCGTGGGCAACCCCACCCGGCCGGGGTTGGCCCGGCGACCCGTAGGTTTACCCACGGTTGGCGCACACTTCGTGGGCGGTGGTTGGCCAGGTGCAGTAATAGAATAAATACAAATGGCATGATTTCTTACCTTTTTATGGTATATTAAGATCTATACCGAATAAATTAATGGGTGTAATAATGATGTTTATTTCTATAGTTATTTTATATCTATTACCTTTTTTACCTCTTTCAATCCTTAGATCTTCCACTTTTAGACCTTTATGGACTCCTTTTATTTGGATTTTCTTCTTTAATTTCGTATTATTAGGTTGGATCGGTTCTAAACCTGCTGAAGATCCTTTTATAATTATAGGTACACTTTCAACAATTTATTATTTCACAAGTTTATTAATAATATTTCCTTTAGTTACATTTATAGAAAATATTTTATTTTTTACTAAAATTATTTCTAATCGGAATATACAAAAATAGCCTACCTAGCTGGCTCGGCCGAAAACCAAGTTATGTTAAAATTCGTGCGGATCCGCTTAATACTTTAATTTTCTTTAATAAAACCCTGGACTGAAACCTTCAGGTCGCCGGCGGCCGGCTTTGCCGCCCCCTGACGCCGTGGGGTAAACCCCACGGCCGGGGACGGCTGCAGGGACCCTACCCGGACTAGGCTTCGCCTGGCGGCGGGGTCCAAAGCCCGACCGACCGCCGTGGGGAAACCTCCGGCCGTGGGCGCCGAAGGCGACCCGGAGGTTTCCGGACCGCGTCCGCGCCGGCCGGGTTGGCTGTGCTGCCCTGGGCAGCGATCAGCGGGCCCGCGTTACTAAATTAATCAAATAATTTCTACAAGGTTAAGTCGACAAAGGTATCGGCCAGGGCCCAGTTAATGTTTAGGGGCAAAAAAATTGGCCTGACGGTGGGTCGGGCCGATACCCTGCCTAACACCCAAGCAGGCTGTCCTGGGCGCCGAAGGCGACCGGCCCCCCTTCGGGGGAAATCCCCGGGCGCCGTAGGCGACCGGAAACCTCCTGACCGGCCGGAGGTTTCCCCACGGCTGGGTATTGGTCCCTCGGCCCCACGGCGGTCGCCTTCGGCGCCCTTTGGGCTCTTTCGACTTGGGTTGGCTGAATCTTTGCTATTTTATGGCTGTTGTTTACATATTTATAATTGAGCTGACTCCACGTGGTTAACATACCAGGTGCGGTTACATGAACAATTATATTATTAACAGCGTTAGTTCAAGTCTAACTAGATATATATGTTATATACTATTTTTTTATTACAAATTATACTTTTAGGAATAATTCCTTTTGCTAAAGTAAATATAGTTAAAGAAATAACTCTTATAATTTATAGCTTTATATTTCTTTTAACTCTTTGCCTGTGGCCTCTTGGATCAATTAATATTAATAATTTTAATGGGTACGGGGAATATTTAGAATTATTTTTTTTAAAATTTAACGTTGATTTAGTATCTTATCCTTTTTTACTTTTAACTACATTTTTATTTCCATTTTGTGTAATGATATATTGGAATCATAAAATGGAAGATATGAAAGGTTATTTGTTTACATTAACAAGTATTCTTTTACTTTTAATAATAAATTTTACAACTACTAATTTATTCTTTTTTTATATATCTTTTGAAGCTATTTTAATACCTCTGTTTTTATTAATAGGAAAATGGGGTTATAGAGAAAGAAAAATAATAGCAGCTTTTCAATTTTTTTTTTATACAATTATAGGTTCATTCTTTCTTTTAATGGGAATATTATATATATATTATACGAAAGGGACTACAGATATAGAAATTTTATATATTACGGATTTTAAAGTAAGTGAACAACTTTTATTATTTTTAGCATTTTTTGCATCATTTGCTGTTAAAATACCTATGTTTCCATTTCATATTTGGTTACCTGAAGCTCACGTTGAAGCTCCTACAGCTGGTTCAGTTTTATTAGCCGGAATTTTACTTAAATTAGGTGTATATGGATTTATTAGATTTTCAATACCTCTTTTTCCTGCTGCAACGACATATTATTTTCCTTTAATAGAAACTATGGCAATAACAGGTATTCTATATTCATCATTATCTACTTTAAGACAAATCGATTTAAAAAAAGTTATAGCTTATGCATCTATAGCACACATGAATCTGGTAGTTTTAGGATTATTTTCTCAAAATATTATAGCATATGCAGGGTCTATATTTATGATGTTTTCTCATGGTTTAGTATCGCCAGCTTTATTTATATCTATTGGATTTTTATATGATAGACACAATTCACGTCTTATTAAATATTATTCAGGATTAGCTCATTTATTGCCTATATTTTCAATCTTTTTCTTTATAATGACATTAGCTAATTTTTCATTTCCATTTACAGCTTCATTTGTATCAGAATTTTTAATTTTATTAGGATTATGGGATACATCACCTATCGCTACTATTTTAGCTTCTTCTTCAGTAATTTTATCACTTTTATATTCTTTATGGTTAATGAATCGTATTCTTTTCGGTCCTATTTCTCCTTATATAAATTCTTATAATGATTTAGTAAAAAGAGAATTTAATATACTTTTTCCTTTAATGGCTCTCACAATATTTTTAGGAATATTACCTAATTTTTTTTTATCCTTTTTATAATAGACAGTAGATGTTAGTTTACATTTTTAGCGAAATTTATTTAATATTTGTACTTTGTTATTGGCTCGTTACGAGCGTTAAACTCAATAGATTGCACATGGTTTGGTTTCTTTTAATAACTTTAATTTTAACTTTAGGAGTTCCAGAGTGGGATAGAAGTATACACATTTTAAATTTATTAAGTCCTGATTGGGGAAACGGTTCAATTTTAGTGGATATGTCATACAATTTTGGTCCTTATATAATCGCTGTAAGATCCTTAGTTACTCTTCTTTTCTCATTTTATTTTATTGTTACTCTTGAAAATTCCAACGAATCGTCGCAACCTAAAGTATTAAGTTCAGCTGAATCACAAGGAAATTATTTATTTCTTATTATTTTATTATCTTTTTATATTATATTATCTTCATATGACCTTATCTTATTATATATATCTATGGAATTATTAGCTTTATCTTCATATTTATTAGCCGCAATGGATTGGCAAGGTTTCAGCCGCCCTAAAAGTAATCAGCATAAAACGGCGGCTGCACCGACAGCCGTGTTAACGTTAACTGCTGACCCCAAACCGCAGGTTTGGGCCGTACCTGCTGCAGGGACAACGGGAGGTTCACCGACAGGTGAACCTGGGTCGCCTTCGGCGCAAGGCGGTGCTGAGTTCGACGCCGCGGTCGCACGGGTATCGGTGGCGCCTTTAGCTGCTGAAGCTTCATTAAAATATTATATTATGGGTTCTATTTCTTCTTCTTTCTATTTATTGGGAACTTCTTTAGTATATGGAATTAAAGGTACTATAAATTTTGGATCATTAGCTGCAAGCGAAGCTTTAGGTATAACATATAATAATGATATTTTTTTGATAGGTATTATATTTATTCTTTTTTATTTTCTTTTTAAATTATCAATATTCCCTTTCCATCAATGGACTCCAGATGTATTTCAAGGTGTTCATATTAATATCACAGCTTTTTTTGCTCTATTACCTAAATCTGTATTCTTTTTTTTATTACCTTATCTTATAGTTAATTTCGCCCCTATGATAATTTTTACTGAATCTTTTAATAATATAATCGGACTTATTTCATGGAATGGAATAAGTGATCCAAAAGATACAGCCCAAACAGGAGGTTTGGGCTCAGCTTTTACTTGGAATTTTGTTCAGGCCGCCGACCCTTCTAGGGTCGGCCTGATTTTAGGTTTAATTTCTATATTATTAGGTTCTTTTTTAGGTTTATTACAATCTAATATGAAAAGATTATTAGCATATTCAAGTATTTCTAATGGAGGTTTTATGATTTTGGCATTGGCCACTAATTCATTTATTGGTTATAATTCATTCTATTTTTATCTTATAATTTATTTAATATCAAATATAAATTTATTTACAGCTCTTCACTTTCGTGTTAATCAAGTTCAAGAATTTAAAAACCTTGTATATATTAATCCTATTTTTACTTTTAATTTTACAATACTTTTATTTTCATTAGCTGGAGTTCCTCCATTAGCAGGTTTTTTATCTAAATTTCAAATTTTTTATTCTGTAACAAATTATATTTTATGGTCTGGTGATTCTGTTGCTAAATTTTTAATAATCGTTTTTTTAGGTTTATTTTTATCATTATTTGCCGCCTTTTATTATTTAAGAATAATTCATTTTTTTTATTTTTTTAATCCTGACCAAGAATCTTTTAACCATTCGGTTCATAAAAATTGGAAACCAGATATTCTTCCTTCCTATCTTTTATCTGTTTCTAGTTTACTTCTTATCCTATTAGGATTATATCCTTACCCCTTAATAGAATTTTCTAATTTTTTAACTCTTTGTATTTAATTATAACGCCCAGTTATTACCCCTATTTTATTAATAAAATATATGTTCAATTCATGTATTTTATATAAATCATTTATTATCTATGAAATACGTCAAGAGCTTATAAGCGACTAGGTAATCCAATAATTGTCAGCTTAGTTGTTTACCCAAAGTATTAGGCTGAGAAAAGCCGACAGGACCAGCCGCACCCGAAGGGGGGAAACCTCCTTCGGAGGTTTCGGACCGCTCCGCGGCCCCGTGGGCGCCGCCGGTTCGGACCCACAGCAGGCGACCCGGACGAAAAGAATGTATGAACTATAAGTAAAATATATATATTTAATATGTTTTAATTAAAAAATTTTTATAAACTTTAAATTGACCTTTTCGCTAGAAAATTAAATTAAAATTAATGCCAAATTAGCTTAATGGTTGAGCAACTGTCTTGTAAACAGTAGGTTGATGGTTCAATTCCTTCCTTTGGCAAGTTAACGTGCCTATCGCCCAAACCGGGTCGCCGTCCAGTCCCACGGCCGGTCGGCGCCCACGGCCGGTTTGGCCCCGCGGGCTTAGCCGGGAGCTGGCTGTGCACCCGACCCCCGAAGGGGGACCCGGGCGGCGGCGGTCGCTAGACACCATTATCGGGTCGAAAGCTTCGCTGCACTGTTAGCCAGGGTGCATTACTAGGTCAACCGAACGGTTAGATAACATTAAGGTAATGTGCAGCGCTGCAAACGCTGTTTTAAATTGGTTCAATTCCATTTCTAACCTAACCTGGATGGGGTAACCTTCGCCCCAAATGTTTAGTCTAGGTATCGCCCGGCCGGGGGGGTAATGACATATAAAAAGGGGTTGTAGTTTAATGGTTAGAATGTTTGGTTTGCACCTAAAAGATTGCTGGTTCAAATCCAGTCAACTCCAAGGGCGCCGCCGTGGGCAACCCCGAAGGGGTTGGCCCGGGCTACCTAAACCTCCGGGTCGCCGGCTGTGGATCCGCACGGCCCCTGCCCGCTGTGGGCAACCCCACAGGGGTTGGCCCAGGCGACCGGCCGGGGACCTGAAGAATGTAATTTAATAGGTAAAATGTCGAATTCCAAATTCGTCTATTGTGGGTTCAATTCCTACCATTCTTGGACCGACGTGGTGCCCCTGGACGACTCAGCGCTATATTAAACATTATCTAATGTATATTATTAACAATTTAAAAATTAATAACAACAATTACATATATAAGTTTATAGAGAAAATTAAACTCTTAAGTTTTGCTAGTGCAACACTGTTTTTCTAGCTAGACGAAATATTGGCTAGGTGAAAAACAGTGTAGGCTATTTAGTCGACGATTAGCTGGCCGTGCCGCCACGTGCCGGAAACATCCTACGGAGGTTGGGTCGCCGGGACTGAAACCGGTCCCGGCCCCCCTTCGGGGCGGCCTACGGAGGTTTCCCCACGGTAGGAGCCCTCTGCCCAACGGTAGGCCGGATCCGTCGGCATCGATTAGGTAACGAGCTCTAGTCTTTCTCTGAATTGGGTTGCCCGTTAAGCTAACTAATCTGGCCAGCGGTGACGGCCAAGATAAATACATGATGGGCTAAAAAGTTAAGTTATAAAATTTTACCGGCGCTTCTCCCAGTCAGGGAGCCGCCTACCTTAAGAGGGGCCGGCGGGACCGATAACGGTAAATATTATTATAAACCATATCCGACGTATACCACCCAGGTAGCCAAAGGCGGCCACATCCGGAAACATCTTGGACCCCTGCCGTGGGGTCGGGCCGGTCGCCTGGGCCAACCCCTGTGGGGTTGCCCACGGCGGCGCCTAGTCCCACGCCGGTCGGGCCGCCAACACCACGGCGTCCCGACGCCGGTTCGGCAACCCCTTCGGGGTTGCCCCCTTTGGGGGGCGCCGCCGGTTCGGACCCACAGCAGGCGACCCGTGACCAGGCCGCGGCCGAAGGACGCGGTCCGGGGCCGTGCGCGCGGGACAGATAAAGCGCTTGGCTGGCGGCGAAGTTTAAGGTCACCACCGGGCTCGGCAGGTTAACGCTCGGATATAGGCAATTTGATATCTCGATTAGTTTATATGATCCAAAAATTTCCTTATCATTTAGTTGATCAATCTCCATGGCCTATAATTACAAGTTTTAGTCTTTTAATTACAACTATGGGAGCAGCTATGTATTTACATTTCTACACTATCGGTATTTATGTTTTAACAATTGGTTTAATTAGTGTTATTTTTTCTATGTTACTTTGGTTCAAAGATGTTGTAAGGGAAGCTACATATCAAGGTCATCACACTGTAGCCGTAAAAAACGGTATTAAATTAGGTATGGTTTTATTTATTATTTCTGAGGTTTTATTTTTTTTTGGATTTTTTTGGGCTTTTTTTCATTCTTCTTTAGTTCCTGCCGTTTCTTTAGGATCTGTTTGGCCACCTTTAGGTATCAACGCCCTCAACCCTTGGGAAATACCTTTACTTAACAGCGTTATTTTATTATCTTCTGGTGTTTGCCAGAAATATTATTTATATGATTCTTGGCCTTGGTCAGGGTTTTTTTTTAGCATTCTTTTACCATTTAATTGTCCCCAATGTTCTTTCAACTAACCGAATTGGTCCGCATAATTTAAATATACTTTCTATATTTATCGGTTCTTTATTGGGTGACGCTACTATGGAAAGAGATGGTAACGGGTCTCGTTTTGCTTTTTATCAAGAAGATATTCATGGGGACTATTTGTTGTGGCTTCACCACAACCTAAGTTCCTTAGGTTATTGTAAACCTGATATCCCTCAACCTCACGGCCGCGGAGCGGTCCGAAAAGGTTTAAATGGTTCGACACGAAAAATTTATAGGTTTAGAACTTATACATTTAGTTCTTTTAATTGGATTTATGATGAATTTTATCCCTACAAACGTAAAATTATTCCTAAATTTATTGATGAATATTTGTCTCCAAGTGCTTTAGCTATTTGGATTATGGATGATGGTACTCTTTATAAAAATAAAGGTTTAAAATTTTGCACTAATTCTTACACTCTTAATGAGGTTCAATATTTAGGTAAAATTCTTGAAAATAAATATTCTCTTAAATTTTCTATACATAAAACAGGTGTCGTTAATCAATATGGTTTATATATTCACAAATCTAGTATGTCTACTTTAACTGAAATTGTTAAACCTTTTCTGCACCCTTCTATGCTTTACAAATTACCTAAATTGTCTGACTGATTACGGGTTGCTTTGTTTGAGAACCTAAAAAAAAAAATAATAATCATATTAAATATATAGTCTAGTTTAGCCGGCTATATCGCCGGCTTCTACTAGGCAACATAGATGAAAACGGTTAACTGAATTTATCTGATTCAAAGACCGTCGATTGTATTAACAATCGCTACAGACTGGCTCATCTTTGGAGGCTTTTAAAGCCTATTAATGTACAGTCGGATTCTCAATGGTATAATGATTTTATTATACTATTTAAAAGTCTTTTATTACCTTTATTTTCTGTTGGTACAGTCAGGCGGCCTCTTTAGGATTCTTGACGGTCAATTAAATAAAATGAACAAAGGTTATATATTCAGATATTTATTTTATATAACTGGAGAATCGGCCACAATAACTTGGGCTCATCATTCTATTGTAGCAAAAGACAGAAAATCTGCTTTATTTTCTTTATATATTACAATTTTTTTAGCTGCTATTTTTACTTTATTACAAGGTTATGAATATTTACACTCTGGATTTACTATAGCTGATGGTGTTTATGGTTCAACTTTTTATATGGCGACAGGCTTTCACGGATTGCACGTTATAATCGGAACTATTTTTATTGCTATTCAAACTTTACGTTTAAATAATTATCATTTTACTAACCATCATCATATCGGTTTTGAGGCAGCAGCTTGGTATTGGCATTTCGTTGACGTAGTTTGGTTATTTTTATTTGTTACTATATACTGGTGGGGTAGTTAAACATTATGTATAAAAAATGCCTAATTACCTGCCTTTAATTTTAAATAGAGGTATAAAAAAGAAAGTAAATAATGATTTCTAGCTAGATTAGTTCTCATCTTCATAGCATTATTATTGGTCTTATTTTAGGTGATTGTAGAGTTGATCGTCAAAATTTTAATCATAATGCAAGATTATGTTTTCTGGCTAGAAGGTGAGTTACATAAAGATTATTTATTTCACTTATTCGATATATTTAAACCTTTTTGTGGTATGCCTGCGCCATCATTTAGATTTAAATTTCATAAAAAAACTAATAAATTCAATAATAGTTATTTATTTAAAACTCTTTCTTATCCTTGCTTTAATTATTATTACGACTTATTTCTAGCTAGAAACAGGTACTAAAATAGTCCCACTTAATCTTGCTGATTTATTAACACCAATAAGTTTAGCTTATTGGGCTCAAGATGCCCACGAAGTGGGACCGGGGGTAAAAATTCTTCGGGATTTAATTTTCATACTCAAAGTTTTCAATTAAATGAAGTTCATTTTTTGATTAATATTTTAAAAGAAAAATTTGACCTTAATTGTACTGTTCAGTCCGATAAAAATCTGTATCTAATTTATATTCGTTCTGAATCTATGCCTAAATTTAAGGACTTAGTTAAACCTCATTTTCACCACTCTATGCTGTATAAATTAGCTTAATAATTTTATTTTACCATGTTTGGGAGAATGTTATTTTTATGGTTGACATTCATAATAATAAGCGAGGTTGGGGCTTATTATCTTGTAGCTATTTAGCTACTTTATGTCTAGATGGCTTTTCTCTACAAATCATAAAGATATAGGTGCTTTATATTTAATATTTGCTATTTTTTCAGGTATTTTAGGTACATTATTTTCTCTCTTTATAAGATTGGAATTAACTGCGCCAGGAATTCAATTTTTAAATGGTAACAACCAATTTTATAACGCCGTAGTTACTGCACACGCTTTCTTAATGATTTTCTTCTTAGTTATGCCAGCTTTAATCGGAGGTTTTGGTAATATATTAGTACCTATTATGCTTGGAATACCTGACATGGCCTTTCCGCGTTTAAATAATATTTCATTCTGGTTATTAGTTCCTTCTTTAACTTTATTATTATCTTCAGCTTTAGTTGAAGATGGAGCCGGAACAGGATGGACGGTTAAATGTAAGCCGTCAGTCCTCGGTGACGAGGACTTTTACCCTTATAGGGCGATCGGCGCCCAAACCTTCGGTTTGGGCCTAGCTAGACACACGGCTACACTCCGGCCCCCCTTCGGGGGATGTTTGGTCGAAAACTCTACTCGATGCGAGAAATTCTTCGTTATTTATTAAGTAAATGCTCATCATTTACCTGCCTTATGGACACCATAAGCAGTTTTAATGGTAGTAATAATTTACGCCCAATCGTATTACGAAATTATTACCCTAAATTTTCGGTGCAAAAATTTTACTTAAAAGAAGATTATTCGCCTGGTTATTATTTTTTTAATAGCCATCAGAGACTTAACGTAGAGCATCTTATTGAATCTAAATTATTTCAAGAATTTACTGATTTTAATTCCGGTAAAATTACAAAACATCGTTTAAATAGTCCTAATATGGATACCTTTTATCAATGGTTAGTTGGTTTTACAGATGGTGATGGTACTTTTTCTATTGTACGTCAAAACAATAAATGGTCTTTAACTTTCCAAATTTCTCAAAATTCTTATAATTTAAGAGTTTTACACTATATTAAAAGTCAATTAAATGTTGGTAGTGTTTACTCTGAAAGTAATCGTTCCATGTCTCATTTTAGAATTCGTGATCTTGCTTCATTAGAAACTGTTATCTTCCCTATTTTTGATAAATATCCACTTCTTACTACTAAACATTTTAATTATTTAAAATTAAAAGAAGCTCATGCTATTTTAAAAAATAAATCCTTAAACCCTTCTGAAAAAGATACTCTTATTTTTAATATTATTGATACTAAACCCCCTTTAGATTATATTTCTCCTGCATGGTCTGTTGTCAATAATAATGTTTCTAATTTTGAATCTGCCTCTAAAGTTATGAGTAAGGGATGGTTAATCGGTTTTACTGAAGCCGAAGGTAGTTTTTACTTAGTTGCTAAAGCTCCTAATCGTTTAGTTCATGCTTTTGAAATTACTCAGAAACTTGATACAATTGTTTTAATAGCTATTAAATATATTTTAGGTATAAGTAGCAATGTTAAATTTAATAAGTCTGGTTTTTTTACTATTGCTACTACTAACTCTCGTGCTATTGAAAATATTATTCAATTTTTTGGTAATAAAAATATGAAAGGTATTAAATCAGTTGAATTTAGTATTTGGTCTCGTTCTTATACTAAACATAAAGGTGATTTTTTAGCTTTAAATAAAATTCGTAATATTATCCGATCTATAAAATTAAAATATTCTAATTCTTCCACACTAAAAGGTGCGGAAAAATAGTCTAATTGTTAATAATTTTGTTCATTAAGATGAAGGAATAGTCCTATCACTAACGTAAGTTGGTGCGTGTAATGATAATAATAATTATTTATTGTCCTTGCGAACCACGCCGCGATAGCGGCGGGGCTAATAATTATTATGAAATTACCAAAATTAATGTTATCCGCCTTTATCTTCTTTTGCTTATCATTCAGGTCCTTCAGTTGATTTAGCAATATTTTCTCTTCATTTAGCCGGTGTTAGTTCATTATTAGGAGCTATTAACTTTATTACTACAATTATCAACATGGGTGGCAAAAAAGATAAATTACCTTTATTTGTTTGGGCCGTTTTAATTACTGCTGTTTTATTATTACTTTCTCTTCCTGTTTTAGCCGCTAAGTCTTTAATTGTGGCGGCTCTAAATCCGGCTATTTACTGGAATAACCTTTTTTTTCTTACCTTGTTTTTTTTTATATTGGGTAGAATATTTTTAGGTCAATCAGAAGGAAACCAATATCCAGAGGGTATTGGGATCCTCAGAGACTATACGCCGGAACTCATATATTTAGGTCCAATCGAGCCTAATACTCGATCATTCAATGGTTTCATTTTATATCGTCGTTCTATTCATAACCATTCTTTTTATACTTCAGTTACCAACTTTAAACAAGGGAGCCGCTTTGGTCTAAATGCAGGTGTTTTAAACCTCTATTCAAGCTGCCCTGGGTCGCCTTCGGCGCCCACGGCAGGCGCGGTGGTCCCACGGCGCCATTTCTCCCTTACCACACGGGCTAATTTAGTGAGTAGTTTTGATTCCGGTCCCACGGCACCTCTTACTTCAGCATCCGCTACTGGTAATCGTCATCTTTTTGCTCATTATTTAGCTGGATTAATTGAGGGTGATGGTTCTATTATTGTTCCTAATGAATTAAGAGATAATAAAGGTCGAAAAAAATATCCTTCTGTTCAAATTGCATTTAATAGTAAAGATCTCCCCTTAGCTTTAATTATTCAAAAAATTCTTAAATGTGGTTCTATATCTAAAAAAAAGGGTGCTAATGCATATGTTTTATCTATAAATAATTTTGAAGGATGGCTTATTATTATTGATTTAATTAATGGTAAAATGAAAACTCCTAAAATTAATGCTCTTTATAGATTAATTGATTTTTTAAATCTTCATTATGGTTGTTCTTTTACCAAATTACCTCTTAATTTAGATCCTCTTGATTCTACTCCTTGGTTTTCCGGTTTTATTGATGCGGATGGTTGCTTTTTTATTCGTTTTACTAAAGCTGGTAAATATCCTGTACATATTGAATGCCGTTTTATGATAGTACAACGTCAAATAGATATTAGTTCTTTTAGTCTTTTTGATATTCTGAATTCTATCGCTAATTTCCTTTCTTCAACTGTTAAACAAACTAAAACTTCTACTAATTATCCTAATTTTGAAGTTCGTACTCTTAATTTAAATTCTAACTCTATTTTAGTCAATTATTTAGATCGTTTCCCTTTATTTAGTTCTAAATATCTTGATTATTTGGTATGGAAAGATGTTTTAAATCTGTTTAAAAATGGTGAACATAAAAATGATATTGGTCGTGATAAAATTTTAAAATTAAAAATGACTATTAATAATTCTAGAACTGTTTTTATTTGGGATCATTTAAATAAATTTTATGAGTAATATATAGTCCCATCAGTTAGGAAACTAACTGTGCATATACCTTAAATAATTTTCGGCCTTCGGGTTTTTTATCTTACTTCATCACGGTCGTCCGGCTGTGGGTCCCACGGCGGCCGTTCCATTAGGACAATTATTTATGAGGGTTTTCATCTTATACTCACCGGGCCGCCACTAAGTTATAGCGACCCGGGCTACTAAAGTTGTTACCCATGCCACATTCGGAGTATATCAAGATATAGGCAATTACAATGTTATTAACTGATCGTAATTTTAATACTTCTTTCTTTGAACCAGCCGGAGGAGGAGATGTAGTTCTTTACCAACATCTTTTCTTGAAAAAAAAATTTTTTATTAATTTAAGCTGCTTGGGCCCTTAGGGCGGTGGGAATACCACATTTTTTATATATTATTTATCTGCCATGCAGGTTTTACCTGGCCGAGGGCGCCGACCGCCGTAGGACCAGGACGGCGACCCGGCTCATCAAGTCTTTATTCTACCAGTGTTAAACCTGATTTTGATCGCTCAGCCGATACTAAATCAGGTCCCACGGTAAATAATAATGAATTTAATTTTACTTTATTTTATCAACTTTATAAATTATATAAAGGTGAAAATGCTCAATTACCTTCCCCTGATTTCCTTACTTGGCTTATTGGTTTTACTGAAGGTGATGGTTCATTTATTATTTCTTCTCGCCCCGCCGGCTTAGCCGGCGGGGCCCTAAAGGATTAAAATTTGTTATTTCTCAAGGTGATAAAGATATTCAAATTTTAAATTTTATTATGAATACTCTTGGTATCGGTAAAGTTTATAAACAGGGTATTTCTGTTTCTCGATTTATTGTTCAAGATAAAAAAGGTCTTGAATTAATTTGTGCTTTATTTAATGGTAACATAGTTTTACATTCAAAATCTGCCGGCCGTGGGACTGGACAGATTTTATGTTATTTTTCTAGCTATAAATTCAATGAAATTGCCGATAAGGGTAAGATCATTATTAATAAAATAGAACCTATTTATTTCTAGCTAGAAATACTTCAGACGCTTTCAGGTTTAGATTTGTTATTTCTCAAAGTTTATCAATTAATAAACCGGTTATAGACGGTTTTATAACTATGTTTAATTTTGGTAAAGTTTATGAACATTCACAACCTGATCTAGCTAGATATGAAGTTAATGGACTTAATAATTGTAGTAAATTATTCCCATATTTTGATAAATTTCCTTTACGCTCTAAAAAATTACAAAGTTATATTTTATGGAAAAAAATTTATTTACGATTATTAGCTAAAGAACATTTAAATCCTCAGTTAAGACCTATATTAAAAGATTTGGCCGGTCCCACGGCAGAAATTAATAATTAATATTTCGATCTAGCTAGATTCACCGTCCGGGCCAACCCCGGCCGTGGGCGCCAAAGGCGACCCGGGGTTGCCCAAAGGGCCGGGACGAAACCGGTCCCACGGCCGCCGTGGGACCAGGAGGTTTCCCCACGGGGCTGGTCCCTTTGGGGCGGTCGGCCCGACGCCGGGCCGATCGGCCCGGCCGATTCGCTCTGTAAATCAGCGCTGTCGTTATCAGGAAAAAAAAGTATGGTAGGTTGAAAGACCTTGAAATAATTTTAAGTAGATGTTATATCTAGCGAGATGCTATTTTAAATTTAAATCTTAAAATTATGATAAATTATTTAACCATACTTTAGTATTTCTCGCTAGAAATGCTATATAGATGAAAACGGTTAAAAGAAAACCTATTCTAAGACCGTAGGTATTATGTGGCCCGGCCACGTCAACTGCTACCCAAGCTTAGCTTGTGTTACTGTTGGCCAGGATATGGACTCTATATCTCTACAGACTGGTTCATCTATAGGTGGCAGGTCGCACGACCGCCCCGGCCGTGGTGTTGGCGGACCGCCGTGGTACCAGGCCCGACCCCCCCAAAGGGGCCGGCGGCCCACGCCGCCGTGGGACCAGGACAGTGGCGCTGCCGGGGACCAGGTTCACCTGGCGGTGAACCTGCTGCTTTATGTACAGTCGTCTAGTCTCGGAAACATTTTCCGCATTAAATCCACTATTAAAATTAGTAGGATTATGAAATCCCCGATTACGGGCACCTTAAAGGTGTTAAGAAGGTATAAAGAATTAAGATTTTTGATTAGAGGGTTTTTCGGGCATCCTGAAGTTTATATCATAATTATTCCAGCTTTCGGAATAGTTTCTCAAGTTATTCCTTTTTATTCTAAAAAACCTATATTCGGTCAAAATGGCCCTGTAAAAGCTAAGTTATCTTTTACCGCAACAAACTATTTGCTGGAACTCCAAAATTTACTTAAGACCTTTTTTACTGGTCTTTGGTTTATAATATTTCAAAATACTCAATATATTAGTGATCTCGTTGATTCGAAAGGTCCCTTATTAGTTATAAAGTTTGAAATATTTCCTTTAATCGGGTATTTGGCCAATCAGCAGATAACCAACGCACGGATATATAATATATCTAAGGGACTTTATCCCTTTAGCATGCTAGTAGGAATCTCAGAGACTATACGTTTGTTATTAATTAATTCCCGTTTTTTCAGTACGAAATTAGGGGCCCGGCTTTGGCCGGCGACGCCGGCGGGGCCACAGCCAGATAATTCATTTAATGAATGGTTAGCAGGTTTAATTGATGGTGATGGTTGTTTTTTATTAAGTAAAAAGGGTTATGCTAGTTTAGAAATAGTTATGGAATTACGAGATCAACATTGTTTATATAAAATTAAACAAAAATTTTGTGGTTCTATCCAATTACGAACTGGTAAAAATCATCTTCGTTATCGTTTACATGATAAAAAAGGCTTATTATCTTTAATTTATGCTGTTAATGGTTTAATTCGTAATCCAACTCGTCTTTTACAATTAGGACGTATTTGTGATAAATATCAGATTGAGTTAATACAACCTAATCCTTTAACTTATAATAATGGTTGGTTGTCAGGCTTTTTAGATAGTGATGGTAGTGTATATTTAAATTTACAATCTGATCAAATATTTATTACAGCGTCCCAAAAAAATAAATATCTTTTAGACCCTTTAAAAGAATTATATGGAGGTGAAATTTATATTCAATCTAAATTGGGGGCTTTTAAATGGACATTATATAAAAAAGAAGAAATTCATAATTTTAGAAAAAATTATCTTAAAGTTTATCCTTTAAAATCTGGTAAACAATTTAGAATTAATTTATTGGATAAATATTATGAATTACGTTTATTAAAAGCACATTTAGCTCCTGAAAATTCTTTATTAGGTAAAAGTTGGAAACAATTTCTTGATAAATGGGAATCTTACTCTAATTAATAAAGATAGAGTCCACCCGGGACAGAAACCTCCT
>Ga0116231_10004915_pt1 | contig 26757 bp, 21 predicted proteins | sample S1TSphgellanicum_2_FD_89695 | JGI IMG/M metagenome (GOLD analysis project Ga0116231, IMG submission 89695) | Host-associated microbial communities from peat moss isolated from Minnesota, USA - S1T2_Fd - Sphagnum magellanicum MG | ecosystem: Host-associated > Plants > Peat moss > Unclassified... | reverse complement strand
ATGTGATTAATCATCTATGATAAATATTTTATAGTAATTTTACAGTAATTATGAAAATTAATGTTATGTTTAACAAATTATTATATTTATAGTTAATAATTACCAAGAGAAAAAAATTATTTGATTTGTATTAATTTGTACAACATTAAATGTTATTATATAGCAAATAATGTAATTAGTTGAATAATAATTTTTAAAAAATTCATGTAAGAATCTACTTTTTAATAACAATTGTTAATTCATTATTTATAATTTTAAAAGAAATATTTTAAATATTTAATTTTAAATTATCGTCATTAAGTTAGTTTCACATTAACTATATTATATATAATTCGATCATATTATAAAAATTAATCAAATATTTAAAAATATTTAATTATTTATGAGTTATGTATTAATAACTTGTGAGTAACTAAATAGTTAGTTTGTTAAATATTAAAAAGTTATTACTTATTAAGTATGATAATGAATAATGAATATTTGTATTATATAGTTTATAATTTAAATATATGTAAATTTCATCATTATGAATTAAATGATTATCTAATTATCTAGTACTTGAATTGTTTTTAAATCTAAAAACTAGAAAAGTAAAGCATGAAGAAAGTTTTGGAATTACAACTTAGTTTGTAAGGAAGCTATAACTTCAAAACTTATCCCATATTGTTTGTTCTTCATTCTTATTTTACATTATATAAACAAAGGTGGTGTGCTCATCCAATTTCACATTAAAAAATTTGTGCACATGGGATGAGCTAATCAAAAGGTTCAACCCAAAACAAAAAAACAAATAATGCACAATTATAAAATACTTACCTCCCCAACCTATTAATCTATCTAACTAGGTAGGTATCTAGTTTGACCTACCCATTTAGGTCGGCCTATGTACGTACCTACTTAAGTACCTATTTATATGAATAAGTATTTAGCCTAGGAAAGTAAAACCTACCTACTTTTTTTTTACCTAGGTAGGTAGGTAGGTAAGTAGGTAAAGATGTAAGCACCTATTTATGTACCTACCTAAGTACCTACCACCCTAATATTATTATTTTTATTATATATATATATATACATGCCACATGGCATTTTACATTGGGCCACATGTTATAATATAAGGACATTCAAGTATTTGAATTGAATGTTTTAAATTATTTCAAAATAATAATAATAATAATAATACTTTAAATAATCATATATTGAGACATGTGGCAACACATGATTTGTCTTCAATTGTGATCAAAATAGTTGCATCTTAATCGCATGTGACAATACGTATACAATGGAGTCAAAGGATGAAATGTATTTGTTAACTTTTTTTTTCATACAATACCCTTTGTCATTTACAACTAATTTATCACATGCAACTTGTTTTAGGTGTCTAAAAAGACTTTAATTGCAAAATGTCTCTTGCGACTAAAATTTAGTCACAAAGAATAGTCGAAAATACATGTTTTTTTTTAGTGTAATCAACTACTCTTATTTGACCAATTAAGAAAACCACCCCAATCACAATGGCGAGTCCAAATCAACTTGTTCAAATTGACATGATGGTTTTTCTTAAAGCCTATCATTTTGGGTATTTTTTTAAATTAAAAAATCTAGTAAAAAAAACATGGCTTTATAGGAATGGTCACACTAATTAAAATTGATTTCCTAACCTTAAATTAGTTTAGATCCAAACAACAATTCAAAAGTGAATAAATATTTTGAAAATGTTAATTGCTTTATCCTTCATGAATGAAAGTATATAACATCCATTATGTAAGATATGATTGTTTGGTTCTAGGTGGTTATGTAGACTATCATGAGTTACCAAATGTTTGATTCTTTTTTTTTCTCAATTTTTACCATTACCATTTTAAAAGGGCATATATTCCTCATTTTTCACCATTTTGAATGATTTAAAGGACCATGGGTGCACCCTTTAATTTTATACATTTCATTTTTAGACCACAAATATAAAAAAGGTAGATCGAAGGAAAGAGAGGTTATTAATACATTAATTGTTTAATCACTAGCTTGTTTACCCTTGTCCCAACATGCTACATACATCATGTTTTTGTGAAAATATTCATCATGTGCAACAACATCATTCTGTGTACAAAAATGATCCAACACATTTTATAATGTGGCATGAAGAGGCAATTGTCACAATTAGAATGGTCACAAAAATATTCCTAACATATATGCAATCATCAACCTTCTCATGGAAATTTAAAATATTTGCATTATGTGTTATCCTACTCCCATCAAATAGTGGCATTTGCACCTTGGTTGATGTTATCATTGCCGATCCCATCTGATTGATTTGATTTTGTGGATTGTCTCTAGAGTGGTTGTGATGGTGGCGAAGGAAGGACTTTATCATGATATGACATTTGACATATGTGTTTTTCCCCTTGCCATAGAAAAATAGTTGTTTACATCAAGTGGACGACTTTTTTAATTAATGTGTTAACATGGCATGATCAACAAAGGATTATAGTGGCCTTCCTTTTGTTATTTTGTGTGTTTGTTCATAGGTAGAGGGTATCAATAGCTTCGTAGAAAGTTCAAACCACCTCTTATTTGAGACACATTATTGTTGCAAGCAAGGGCTCTTCTAAGCTTTTCACCCTCTTAGGTTTCCCATCCATTTTTCTTTCTTTCTTTCTAATATGCTTCTTGTGATTGGTGGGGGCTTTGGAGCATGATTATTGGAGTGCCCCTTATTTATGCACTTTTGGATTCCATTCTTTTGGCTTGGACTTGGATCCACTTTCTTTGTTCCTTCCTTTGTCTCCTCGTCTTCATTGTCGTTGAGTTGAGTTCAGTTTGCATTGAATTATGGAATTATGAAAATTCCCAAATTTTGCGTGTGTTTTTCCCAATGATATTAGTCTAGTTTTGCATTTTTTTGGGCGAAAAAAATTGCCAAATATTCAATATCACAAAATTGAAGATTTTTTTTTTTGGATCAGGTTTGTTAACAGCATGGGAGGGCAAATTACCTTTTGTAATTTAATAATCTTTTTCCTTTTGTTGTAATTTAGTCTGGATTTAATTGTAAGTCCCAGCAGGGCTGCTGGACTTTGGGCAGACCTGGATTCGAGCCTGCGTCGTCTGTGCGTGCTCGCCGCTGAGTACGTTACACACAGAAACCCTAATTTCCAGAGTCCAGGCAGAGTCCCTTGTCGAGAGTGTCCATCCGGTGCACGATTTCATCGGAGTGAGAGAGGGAGATAGAGAGTCGGACAACGGATCGTAAGAGCTCGAGATTGAAATCGAGATCTGTGATAGACAACCAACCCTTTCTGAAGTTGGAGGAAGCTGATTCCTGGTAGGAGGAACAATGCTTGCGCGGCGGGGATTGAGAGCTGGGGTGCGAGCATGGGTAACGGTTCGCCCCGCCCAGGCATACGCACACGCCGATTCTTCAAACTCTCAGGGATCCGCCGTTCTGCCTTTTCAAGACAATGTTCTGCGGCGCCCACAAGTGAGTGTTGTTAACTCCCAACATTTGTTTCCTAGGGTTTCGAAGTATTTGCCTTGAAATCGAATTCTTGTGTCATATATCTTGTACCATGCACTTGAGGTTCTTGCATGCTATCGTGTGGGTGAAACATTTTTTTGCGATTACTGTGGCTGAATCGACTCGCAAAAGCTGCATCATGCGATTCAGAGAGTGCATTTTGGCGATCTAAGAATTTTCTTTTTAGGGTTCAGGGTTTTCTTGTGCGAGGCGTATCAAGATATGTCTTTCAGGTGGAGAAAATAAATTGTAGGGACTTCAGGCACAGTATTAACTATTTCCTTGGAGAAATTGCAGGGGAAATTACACATGGTATTTTTGTGATCTAAGAATTTGTGTATTGTCTTTCGGATTTGAGATTTTAGGGTCTAGGGTTTTTTTGTGTGAGGTGTATCAAGATATGCCTTTCAGGTATAGCAAATAAATTGTAGAGACTTCAGGAACAGTATTAACTAATTCCTTGGAGGAAGTTGCAGAGGGAGTCGTCCATCACATTTGGCAGTAGAGGAAACATTGTACCTTTTCAAGGAGCACAACGCTTGTTGTATACTGATGTCTCAAGTGCACGGGTTGCACGTGTTGGACCTCCATCAGCAGCTCAAGATGAGGTGGGTCAAAAGACTATAACCTTTCAACTCTACTCTGTCTGAAAACCTTATCTTGATTGGTGAACCCTAAGTCCATATCACCACATCCTGTAATTGTCAAGTTTTTGTATTTGTTCATATGTCAATGCACAGGTTGATGCACTTCAAGGGATCCAAGAAATGGTGGAGGGTTCTGGAACAACTGCAAAGATGTCAATTGTGTTGAAATCTTTTGAGAAAATCAGGCCAGGACGACTGCAGAATGCTCGTAAAGTTGGGCTCCCTCAAACACGGGTTCTGTACACAGTAAATCGCTCTCCACACATTGACAAGAAGTCAAGAGAACAATTTGAGATGAGGATTCACAAAAAGCTTTTGGTTATGGAAATGGATGTTGCCAAACTACGTGAAAAGTATAACCTGCTTAAGCACCACAACATGCTGGGTGTTCAGCTGAAAGTCAACTTCCATTATCAAACGCGCCTTGACCTGAGCCGACTAAAAACTGTGTCACCTCCTTTGGAGGAAAGACAAGAGCTTCCAAATGTGGACTTAGATTCAGCACAGCAATTGGATACGTCTTCATAAGTCAGGTAGTAAAGGCAGTTGTTTCTGTTCAGATTGGCAGCTCTGCTTACACATTCATTTGGCTGTTAGTGAGTTGTGATTGAAGATAGTGACATGAGCTGCAGAGATCACTGCTTATCTGCATCAGCACAATCCAGTAAACTTTAGAATTGCTGACCCAAATATCCAACTTGCACCTTATGGTGCTTTTAAGCTCAATTTGATGTGGAGATTTGTAATTATCACTTGACTTTCCCCAATAGATCCTAGAGTGATCATGTTTCTCTAGCTCTTTTCAGAGAGGAATTTCTTTCTTCCACTGCATGAATGTTTGCTGTGGAACTATCATATATAAGCAACAACTACATTCTGCTTACAGCTATTAAGGGTCATGTTTTTAGCAATCTCAGATGAAAAGACCCTCAGTCATTTGCAGTCAGATCAATCTTCTTGGAAGCTTGGAGTGTTAGCTTTAGGCAGGACAGAAGGACAGCAAAGTTTACATAAGGGAAATTGAAACTCAAGTTTGTACCAAGGATTAGCTGTTGTGCTTGGTGCACATCAATGTCTCTACTTGTTCATCTGTTAGAATATGCACTCATCCTGATGTTAGCTTCCTGAAAACTTATTTTGTTTATTATACCAAGGTTTTAGTACTTTTGGTTCTGAAGCACCAAAATTAGACATGAAGTTGCTAGTAAACAGTATACAAAGAGATACTTAAAGTCGATGGCTAACTATGAACTGGTGGGTCATTTTAGAAAGATGGGTGGCAACTGAGTTGTACATGCAGGCCCTCCCTTGATGCAAGACAAGCAGTTGAGCTTGTTCATTGGCACAAGGCCAATGATTCCTGATTGTCATTCAGTGGCATTCCCTCTAGGCACGATGGAGGCAGGGTGTTTTGCTACATTTAAAATCTGTTATTCATGATGTAGAGGGAAAAAAAAAGTGTTTCGTTTGTGTCACTGCATTGAGAAGCTGGCCATTGCATGGGGAGTGCATTGCCACACATCCCAATACCCATTATGCTTGTTCCATATATAAAAAACCACGTTGAAAGAGCAAGGAATCCTCTAGAGAGAGGCTCGGCATAAACAACACCAATATTGAAGGGCAAGAGCATGCAAATACATGGACAAAGGCGTGAAGTGTCAACAAACAAGGACATGTCAAAATGTGCATGTTTCAAGAACACAATGACATAAGGGGTAGTGCCCCATCATACCTCCAAGTTGTCTTCCTCAATATGTTTGTAAGATGAATGGGTTTACAAGGATATTCATGAATCAAAATTGGTTTTAAGTGGAAGCAGCATAATATGATAAAAAGAAGAGTGCAATGGTGTTTTAGAAGATGAAAGATGTTCTTGAAAAGCATCCATAATTTACGAAAATTGCAATGATTATGGAAATGAGACCATATGTGATTGTAATGCTAATATGTCCATATCTTTGTATAGCTTGACATATTTGGAGTTGAGCAAATAAGGTAGATGACTCAAAAACTTGAATTAACAAATATGAGATGATGTAAATGAATGTGAAAGGAATCCACCTTAAATATGACTTTTTTGCATTGAATCAAACCAAGTTGCACAATGATAAATTTTGTACAATATGAAATGTCAAAAGATTCCACCGAAGAATCATTTTTTTAATTCCTTCATCATGGCTTTAGTGATATGTGAACAATTTGAATTTTTCACATAATTACACAAAGGGTTAAAAGAGGAATTCTTGTATTGTAATATATTCCTTTGATGGTTGTTGACTTTTTTTTGGCTACATTTTGTGATAATTTGCCAATTAGTCAAATTTTCAAAGATATTGTACAAGTTGTTTAGAGCTATATGTTTTTAGAGTTGGGATAGGAATGTAGGGTTCATTGTTTGGTTCTAAGCAAAAATTTGGTCCTTGCATGTCAAACAAATCAAGGGTGTGTTGATTTTAGGTAGAGCAACTTTAGGTTCCATAATTCATGATAGTTTCAAATTGGAAGATGTTTAGTTGATTCTCAGGTAAAAATGAATGGAAAGATGTTTTTTTGGATTTGGGTCTTTTTTTTAAAAAAATCAACATGAGCAATTTTCAATACCTTTGACAACAATTTGCATCATGTTTCTCTTCAATTGAATTTGAATTCAATCCAATTAAATCTAAATTCAATTCAATTCAATTCACAAAATCAATTCAATTTTCCATCAATTGATCATCATTAGTAATGTGCAATAGTGTGAACCCAAGTTTGGAAAAATAAAAAATGGAGATACAAAAAAAAATTAAAAATCAAAGGTGGAACTTCCTTATACATGTGGTTTGGATGTTGCATGGGTCTATGTGAATTCTCATAATGACACACCTAAGGAACTTGTTCCAAACTTTTAGAATTGACATTTTATGAATGTTTTTGTTTGGTTATGACAAGGTGTGTACATGACATTTGAAATTATTTTGATTTAAATCATCGTACCACATCACAAAAACATTCAAGTATTTTGGAAAAACACAAGTCATAAAAAATGGTGAAGGATCATTTGTAATGCCAAAATTCACAATGACAAATTGAAGTATTAAATTTAAGAAAAAAATTTCATTCATCACCTACTTCAATGCATACCAAGTTTTAAAGTCCACAAAAATGATTTTGGCGTGAGCATTGGCACAACTTAATTTAAACCAAAAGACCTTGAGAATAAAATTTTAGTGGATAGACTTTACATAGTTCATATTTTTTTGACCACAATAATCAATACACATTTGAAAAGGTTTTGTTTTTCCAACAAAATTGAACATTGAATGGAGTTGTTGAGTTATAAACGAGACATTATTTATTTATTCATTAAGGTATTCACAAATCAGGATTTTAGTTTCTTTTGTGAAAATTCATAAATTGGTTCAATGTTGATTAAGTTCATTACATATGTGAGAACAAATTTAAGATCATATATACAAGATGAATATATACATGGTCTAGTTTTTTTTCATAATTATAATAATTATAATTCAAGATTGTTGTACATCTTAAATTTAAATAGTTACTTAAACTCATTTTACAATGTTGAATACATATTTATCTATTGGTGTGTAACAACAATCCCCTTGACTTTTGAACTTGGTATCCTCTTGCAATGGAGGTATTATTGTAGTTCTTAAATAGTAGGTCTCTTTTGAAAGATATGATGTACAAAATAAAAAATGAAAAATAATCTCTGTCATTGTGATTTTGAATACGATAAGGGAAACAATGTAAAATCATTATCTAAACATTATTTTTAGCACCATTTCATGACTTTTTTGACCAATCATGTGTCACCATACCAATTTGTTGGGGGTTAATTACAACCAACTCAAGAAGTGTGAACAATTCTTGTTAGTTCAAATCATTTGATGTTTAAAAAAATATAAATGTTCTTAAATGAAACCAATAAATAATAAATATTTTTCAAGCCTAAACATGAATTGAGCCTTGCATGTTCATGTTGTAAATGCACATGGCAAGCACAATGTTTTCATTTGTTATGAGTGACAATTACAATGTGGTGTATTATTTGTTGCAAGTGTTTCTTTAAGAAATCAAGTAGAGGGGGCATGGTTAAAAACTTGAAAACCAAATTCATAGTTTAAAAGTAAGATGTTGATTTTCATTCCATGATTTTAGCATTTTGGGCCCTACTTGATGTTTATTAAACTTTCATATATTATGTTTGAGATTCTACATAATTACTGGTCATGATAGTTTTATAATTGAATCAATGTATAGTTGCTAACTTATTTTTAAACATTAGTTGGAATACATTGTTGGTGTTTTATAATGGATCTACTAGTTGAGTCCAAGTTATTCAAAGGTTTTGAATGCATGCAATTGAACGAAGTACATTGTGTTTTTGTAAATAAAGCAATGAATTAATGCTTAATTTATTTTCAATCACATAGATCTTGCTTTGTATGATCGAATGGTATAACCCACGAAACTAATAACAACATGACTAATGAACCTTTTGGTTGTTTTTGTAAAAATATTTTTGTTATGACCTTCCAAGAATTATAATTGGGAGGTATTTTGAGTTTATTTATTCAAGCTAACACAAGTCATGAAGATAAACCACGTGGTCCACATAGTGGGAACTACACTTGAAGAAGATAAACATCATAACAATGTGATAGTTGACCAATTTACCACAATGTAATAACATCGAGGATTTATAATTACATAAAGAAAATTAATATATAGGACAATAACCATATGAAACATTGATCACATGCATACTTTTATTTGATAGATGTATTATATTGCATTTAACAGTGTTCACAAAGTATTTATGTAAGATAAAAACATGTAATGAGATAAACAAATAAGGAAATATACAATTGGTTCATACCAGTGTTGTGTGTGTAAGTGTAAATCATTTACACTTACATGTATGAATTTTTTACATTTACATTTACATGTAAATACACTTACACAAACTTGTGCAAATGTTTTGGGGGCATGTAAGTGTATATATTAAAAATTTTGGTACATTCACTTTGTCTTTGGGCCTCCTTTCATTCCCAAACCCTTTTTTCAATGGTATCCATAAAGTAAGGAAATTTTATTAAATCTAGGTATGAAATGCTGAAACTTAACATTTAATGCATAAGGTTCAAGAGTAATTATAATAGTTGTACATGTAGGAATAGTGAAATTATATGCAGCAAATGTGGAGGTGTCAAGGAAAAAGGAAAGACATCATGTGGTCAATTTACCACAAAAATTGATGGTTTTTAGAGTTTTTCCCCCTCGGCCTTGAATGTTAATGTTTTTTTTATTAGTTTATTTTTATTTTAATCTCACCCTATTTTTGACCAAGCTTAGGGTTCTAGTGTTGTGTTTTCTTAACTTTAAAAATAACTTTACTATATGATCATACCTTTTTGCAAATTCATATTAATTAGTTGTGTTTGCCTCTTTTGACATTTTTTTTGCAATGGGTCATTTGGTTGGCCTATCACCAAAAATTTACAAAATCCCCTTTCCTAAAGTGAAAATCACATTTTTTACATTGTTTTACATTTGCACTATTCAACACGATCAAGTAAAATGATATAAGTGTATTTGTTTTATGCATTCACTATTTTTCATGGTGGTGTAAAATCATATGATTGTATTTTTTTAACACTTACACATAGTGTAAATAAATTTGATTATGGGATTTATACTTACATGGAGTGTAAGTCCCAAACCATTTACACTCACAACATTGATTCATACACATGTTATTGGAACATTGATCACGTAAAATAAAATTATTTAACTAAATAGATTTGTATAACTAACATAAGACTTGGCTCACACATTGGATGCCAAATTAAATATTAGACACTCAAATTCTTATAACACATTTGAATTCCAAATAAATTGATGAAATAAATATTAAAATCACTTTCATAAAATTAAATAATATGATACCATGTTGAGACATTCTTAGTATTTGTTGAATACCCATTAAAGTGTGTATGCAAGGGTGGTATTGGGCTCCAAATCCTTTTCATTAAATTATATATTTCTAATAATTTTGTAGTACACACAAATCTTTAATTCCCAAGGGGACATTAAATGTTATAATTTTACAATACCTCCATCAAACAATGTATTGTTCAAGGGGTTTATTATGTTAAGGAGTCATTTTTTTTCTCACCATATTGTTACCTTTTTTTAAATATGCATATATTTAATCCACCCTAAATTTAATTATATATTTTTTCATATAAAAATACCCTATATTTATTTAAAATTTTAATTCTAATGGTTGAAATTGTGAGGAATGATGAGATGCAATTGGACATGGTAAAATCATGTGATAAGACTATTATTTTCTTGATGTACCATATATATTTAATTTATCTTCAACTATATAATTGGGAAACAATAAAACAAAACACCCATATCAAATGTAAATTCCTTCAAAATGATTTAATTGTCAATGGTCTAAAGATATCATCGACTTTAGGGTGAATGCATGGTATAATGTGTCAAAAGTAGCAAAAAATACACTTTTTATAAGTCTACACAAGATTCTTTAAAATGAATCAAATGAACTTGGTTTTTTTTTTTTTTTAATTTTTAAATTTTTAAATTTTAATATTTGAAGAATACATGTTCAATCACTTACAAACCTTCCCAAATTTATGTGAAAATCGGTATTTAATGTAGCTGATGTTTTTTTTAAAATTTGGAGGTCCTAAAAGAAAAACCCATCAAGTCCAAAGAAATAATGCCCCATTTAAAAATTTAAAAAAATGATTTTAGAATAAAATATTTGAAAATAATAATAATTTGTAACTCATATGGACTTATGAAAATATATTCAAACTTTAACCATTCAAAAGTCCCTAACTATTAAACAGTTAAGGTTTTCAAAAAATATAATTTTCATATGAGCTTATCATATTGTATTACATTATATATTGAACCTCAATAACAAATTTGGAATGTGAATCTATATAAAAATAATTCATTTTGTGATCTTCCAATCATATGACCAGTCCATATTTTCAATTTCAAAAGTCCATTACTATTAACAAAAAAAATAAAATCAATAAATAACCACACAAATTTTTTCATAATGAAGTTAGTTTAGATTCAAGTCCCAATTATTATATCTAAAGATATATTAATCATTACAAGCATTTGAATAAAGGGTACCTAAGGAAAAAACATTGCTTCATCACAAAAGTGAACCACCATAACTTGCATCTACCTTTCATGTTCTTCCATGTTCCTTCAAATTTGGTTATTAATTCATTTATTAACATTAGTTCACTTATTAATACATATTAATTGAACTTATTAATATTGATTAAACTTATTGAACTTACTGTTATTAATTCATTTATTAATTGAACTCATTAACAACTAATACTAAAATTTTAGAACATATGATTTCATTTTTATACTAAAGATTAATGCATTCCCTATATTAGTAATATATTGGTTTTTAGAATAAACATGATCTTATTATATAATTAATTAAATTATAATTTTTATTCAACAACCAATATATGAAACCTTATATTATTAATCATGCATTTTGTATATTAAAAAAAAATGTTCCCCCCTAAATTTCATCCAAAGTTTTAATCAAATACCATAGTACCTTTTCAAGTTTGACATTAATCTATGAAATAATTAATATAATAAGATTTTGATTTAGTGCTTAAGTTTCTAATTTTGAAATTTTTTGCATATAAGGACTAAATTCATTGGCATTATTATAGTTTCCATCAATTTATTGTTGTGCTTTTGATTAGACTGATGAAAAGTTTCATAACTTTGTTGAACTAGTTGTGGGTTTGATTTTGGGTGCCTTGATTGAATTTTTGAGATTTTCAACATTCAATATTGTTTTTTTTTAATTCGGCAAAACCAAAAATAATATAATTTTTGTTTAACTTGAAAAAGTACTACAATAGTGATGGACAGCAAGCAATCAAAGTCTAGTAAAAGTTTATTCCAACATACAACTACTATCAATTTCAATTTATACTATTGTATGTTTTTTGTTGTTTGCATTTTATGAACATAATTTATTTCAATTTGTTCAGGAGATAATGATGTAATGATTTGAAACATGATTAAAAAATTGAATATTGTTGACACACAATAAACAAAAAACCTCATACATGTTTCCCATTAATTTTTTTCAAGCTTTCCATAAACTTGTGTATTTGATACAATAATAATATCTTGCAATGTGAATATAATGATAAACTTGTTTGTCAAAAAAATTCCTTTGTTTTTCACAATTTTAATTCACAAAAATGACATGAGATGAGAAATTTACAAGTGCTCCCCTACAAGGTTTTGAAGGCTTGTTAATTTTAATTAGGAATTTACATGTTTTACATTTGGTGTTTTCTTTTAAATCTATTATATGTATCCTTTCTAAATCCTCTTTAAACTTTTTGTGTAATCAAGACTTGTTATGCTTAAAAGCTTTTGGATTTTAAAACATTGAATAAAAAAAAATCCTATAATACAACATTTTTGAATTTAATTCCATGTGCATGTTTTTGGGCTAGAATTGAAATGAAGTTGAACATTGACTTGTTCTTGTATTGTTGGGAATTCAAGGGACCATTGGGTATCGAGGTTTTCCTCCCAACATTTGACCAAAAGTTTGATTTAGGTGGACCCATAAGATGTAGTTTATTTACTTCTCCATGCAACAATTGAACAAACTAAAAAACATCACTAAGTCATAGTCACACTAGTTTTGAACTTAGGCCTACCACGTGCCCAAGTCCAAATCATGTTTGCCATGTTCATGTCACTTTCTCCTTTGGTTTCATTCGCACATTGATTTGCCTCATAACTCAATTACATCCATCTTTTGGACACGTGTTTAAAAATTTATAATGGTCTTAGTCACATCATTTGAATCCTCTAATTTGCATATGAACTCATTTTTCTTGACAAGATGATAATGAAAAAAGATGATAGTTAATAATAACAATGAGATTTAATTAAAGCTTTTTCCTTATTCTCTCACATATTTCTCTACATATATATTTTTTGAATTTCTAATTCAAACTTCTAATATAACATCAACCATGGCTATTGCAATTTCTTATTTCTATTTTATAACTAATTAATTAACATTAAAATAATATTTAGAAATCATTGTTTCAAACATTATATATATATATAATTATCATGTGACCAACCCATTGGACTACACATGAATTTACACCATTGGACTAGGTCTTCTTGGATACGTAAAGAATAATTTTAACCATTTGGCAATCAAAATGAGTAATTGATAAAATTAAAAAATTGTAGCTAAATTTCAATTTTAAATTTTATATAAAAAATCAAAAGTGACCTTTTTCCAATATACATCAAGACCAAAGGCACCTAAACATTCATGCATTCATATCCCCAACATTTATTTAATTGTGAATTTTTGAATGGCCTTTAATGCATCTTATATGTCGAAATTTGGTGACAAATGAATTAAGGTATATCCTATGACTATTTGATGCAATGTTTTTCTTATAGTTATAAATATTCAATATTTTACAATAACATTTTGAAAAAAATTAGGGAATTTTTTTTCTTGATGTAAAATGTGGGGTTTCAACAAATTTTTAATTTATTTTGAAAACACTAATCCTATGGGCTTAATATCATTAATAATGCATTATGTTTGTAAATTTTTATTAAAGATGGTAAATCATTTTTTTCCCCCAAGGTATCAACATAATAAACTATTGTACACAAACTTGAAAATCATAAATTTCATTTGAAATTTTTTAGTTCATTTAACATTGTGTCCATGGTATTTAAATTTAGGGTATATTACATAAAATAACTCATATTTGAAAACACCAAATCATGTAAATGATATGAATTCAACAAATGAAGGGAAAAAATGAATTATGGTTAGACAATAAATATATCTATTTTTTAGAAATTATTTAAGCATGCCATGTTCACAAACATTCTTCAAACATGGAATCTTCCAAAAAAAATTTGTGGTCCATTTGCCCCAATAGATGAAAACCTCAATTGTTAAATATAAGATAATATGGATTGCCAATTAATTATGTAAGAATGTTACATGGCATAGTGTGTGCACACACATATAAATGATTGTGCATTATAGGACTATTTGTTGAATGTTGAAGTTAATATGATTCATGAATGGACATAACTTAATACTTTTTTTCATCTTGTAAAATACCAATAAAATTTTAAAAATGTATTTGGAGCACACATTATCAACAGGAATTTGTCTTGCACTAAAAATAGGGTTAAAGAAGGTGTTTCATTTTTGAATGACATGTATCATGAGAGCACATGTTTTTGTTTTGCTAGTGTTTTATATAGGGTAATACCCTTAGAGTAAGGCAATCCCAAACTAAGTGATCCTTGGTTCCACCTTAGGCATGTACCTAATTTTAGAAATGCTTCAATCTTCAAGCACTACCCTACACTTAATCTCTCTTGCATTTATGTTGATGTGTTATAACCATGTATACATTGTGAAACTAGCCAACCAAATACTATTTACATCATCTCATATGTTGGTGTCACTTCCCAAGGTGGTTAAAGAATCAAAGAGAAATTTATCATGGAGTTTTTGAAAGCATGCCATCATTTGGTGGGAGACATAATTAAGTTACAATGCAAGTTATACAAACAACAACAATACTAAAAGTTTGAGCTTTCTAGGGTCTTGATATTCATGGTGTTTATGAAGGTCACATTCATAAAAGGTTTCTCAAAAATGGTCAATAAAGCATGAGGATCAAACTAATAAAAGCACATGGCAAAATTTCCTAAATTATTTGGTGGGCACTTTGTGTATATGAATTTGCCTTTGATTATAAGATAGGGATGTTACACTTCCTTTGTAAGAGTGTGTGAGGAATTGATGAGGATAACATCCCTCCAACTCTCAAGGAATAAGCAAAAGATTGTTACTCTTCATACACCTCATAAATCTACTTAATGTTTAGGTTCATGATAATCTTCACTTAGTGCTTTATAATGAGACAAGCTCTGGGGTGCAAGGGGAGCATTTCCAAAACAAGAAACCTAGGAAGAGGTGATAAAAGTTGATCCAAGTCCATGAAGATCACATTCAAAACAACGATTTCTCAAAAATGACCCAAGTCTACGAAGATCACATTCAAAACAACGATTTCTCAAAAAATTTAAAAGGTTACCCAAGTTCATGAAGATGACACAATCAAAAGGATTCCTCAAAATGAGGCAAAGTCCTCAAAGATCATGCTCAAAATGAATAACTTACTTATGGAGGCAAGTGATCACACTAACTAGAATTGTTTCCTTGACTATAGAGGGCCATGGACCAAACCAATGCAAGACACAAAGCAGCTTCCAAGGAAGAAAAAGAAAAGGAAGAAGAGAAGGAGAGACCAAGGAATTGATGGGGGAAAAATAATTAATTAATTAATTAATTAAGCTTTTTTTGGGAATTTTGTGAGTAGGCTAGCCTAAACCCTAGTACCTACAAATGAGTTGTTTAAGTGATGATCCCCTTGTTCTTCTTCCCTTCCACTGCTTTGTCACCACCCGCCTGCTACCCGGCCCATCCCCCCCGGGCCGGTTCTTGGATGAGAGATGACGCGTGTGAGAAGAGAAACATCCATAGGGAGCACTTGGATGAGAAATGACGCGTGTGGGACGGAGAATCATCCATAGGGAGCACTTGGCGAGAGAGAGAGAGAGAAGGGGACGAGGAGCGTTTCCACTCTCTTTCTCTACTCGCACTTCCTCTCTCTCGCGCGCGCTCGCTCGCTCGCTCGCTCTCTCGCGGAAAAACAGATTGGTCCAACACGTGCACAGTAGCAGCAACAGCAGCAGAGAGAATCGCCTCTAGTAGCAGTAGGAGTAACTCATCAGTGGGAGGAGCTGCAAACAGCAGCAAAAACTCCAGTCTCCTGCACACCCATCAAAACAATCATCATCATCATCATGTGAGACGAAGAAGCTGCTCCAGGTATCAAATTCCTTCCCATTATCCACTCTTACCTCGCAATGTGTCGGTACTAGATGAGTGCTCGGAACGTAGCAAAGCCACAATGGCCATAAATGCCACACCTTTGAGTTTAGTTCTCAGTCTGTTTGTTTGTTTGGTTTTTTTTTTTTTTTTGCCCCCCGCTTCTCCTCTTCTTCCTCTTCCTCCTTCCTTCCTTGCTTCCTCCTCCTATCTGTTTTCCATTTTTGTTGTATGTGAATGAATGAATGATGAGGCAGCGAAGACTGGGAGTTTTGGGTCTCGTGAGTTTGTACTCGGGAGAGTTTCGAGTCTGTCTGTTGGAGGGGTTTAGGGGAATTTTTATTTGTTAAGACACTGGGCTCCTGAACTCATGGGGTTTTTGCATGATTTAAAAAATTTTATTTCTATTTTTTTGGGGGGTGGGTTTTGTTCTGTTTTTATGTCAGTCCTTTTTTCTGTTTAGACTTTTGCATTCTCACTATTTTTCTTACAGAAAATTTTAATTAATTATACATGTTTTTGGGGGTCTGTTGGCTGGCTTTTGTGTTGCAGAGTTTCTTTGGAGCTTTGCTTTGCATCAGTTTTACTTCATGGGTACTGATGGGTACTGATGAGTCTCTGTCTTTTGTTGATGCAAGAAAAAAGAAAAAAAGAAAAAAAAAGCTGATAACAAAAAATGGAACAGACTACCAATGCTCTTTTTTTTTTCTTCCATTTTGTTTTGTTATTGGAGATATACACAACAGATTTGCATTCGGATTTTGCAATCATCAAACCCCAAAACCCTTCGCTCTGTCTTTTTTTTGTTACTCTGATTGATGGATTGATGCTTGAGTGAGTGGGTTTTTTTGTTTTTTCCTCAAGGCTGTTGATTGAATGCAAAGGAGGTGGTCCATTGAAAAACCATTCAACATACTACTTCCAAAAGATGGTGAAGATATGATTCTGTTGTGGATGGAATAGAAGGGCTTTGAATTGAGAAAAGCTGAATGCTTTTTTGTTTCTTGTTTGTTTGTTTTTTTCCAGAGAGCTTGCAATGCATGTAGAATAGACTCCTTTTTTGACTCTGGAGTGAAAGGAGCAATGAAGCAGCGGGAAATGGTGAGAGAGAGGGATGATGACAGGGATGCTGATGACTCCCAGGCATCGGTCAACAAGCAAGGATGTTTGGGCTTGCGAGGCCCTGTGGTGCGCACTCTGCTTTTGGTCTTGAATTCTGGTATCTCTCTTGCTTTCTCTGTGCACCCTCTATGTTGGCCTATCTCTAAGGCTTATGCTTGGATGCTTGCCTGAAGCTTACCCTCACAAGCTTGCTTGTTGCAGCTTGAATGAGGATGCTAATTGATGACTTCTGATTAGCTATGTCTAGCCAACATTGTGACCAACTTGTCCTGTTGCTTCCTGAGATGTGATAGAAACTCAGGATGCAGATTTTTTATAATGGGTTGCCCAGATTCTGGGTGGACTATTCTATCCTTCATCTATACCCACCACCAGGAGCTGATGAAGGCAGTGGGTTAGTCACAGCAGCTTGTCACTGCCAATTTGTGATGAAGAAGGTGATGATGGTCTCACACTTTGTGAGCAACTCTCATAAGGTTATAGAAACCAAGAAACTGATGCTGCTCTACTACGTACTGTTCTCTTTTCTATAGCAGGTGGCAAAATATTTACTGCAACTTTTTCCATTCTTCAAGCGTCTGACAGAAAATTTTGTGTCCAACTTCTTCTCTGAGTAGTGGATGGTGTTTCTTTGTTGCAGGAAAAACAGGAGGTGTGGTGGTGGAGGGTCTGCTGTCTTATGCCCGCCTGCTTTTTGCTCAACCTCAGGCAGGCAAGGTAATCCTCAAATGGATCTTGTCTTTGACAAATTCAAAGGCACATACATTGTGGAAGAAAAATCCATGTTGTTTGGCACCTGATAGCCAATGTCCATTGAAAGCTTGAAGAGCTTATCATGGGTTAGGAGGAAATTATGCCGATCATTCACCATGAGCAGTCTGCTTACAGAATATGTCAGTCGCTTGCTGTCCATTGCTTGCTGCACAAGAGTATACATGTTACAATGTGTATTGAGTTTGGCATTTTCTGTCTTTGTGCAGTTGAGCATTCTTGTTGCAGCAGGACGGCAGGTGCAAACTGTTACCAGCTGGGACCCTGGTGAACAATCAGTTGATGCAGTAAGTAGACTCAAGACTCGAGACCATGGCATTTATCATTTTCAAGATGATGCATTCATTGACTAGCAAACCAAAAGGTAGACCAGAAGGGAGGGAGAGACAAATCAGATGGTCAGAAGGTTTTTTGTCATAGCTTCATGTAGTACTGCAATTTGGTGTAATGATTGCAGTTACCCCGAAGTTGTAAGGAGCAAAGACCTATGAAGCACATCTGCATGTTGATTTATAGTTTACTCTGGGGCTGAGGAATCCATACCTAATAGATCTGGAATCATGTGTACCGGGGGGCCACAAAGCAGATTGTGAAAGGGCTTGGTCACTGGAAAGCAACTGGAGATGGTGGGTGTAACATCAAACAAGCCATACAGGAATCCTTGGGGGCTCTCTTTCAAACCTCCAGTACGAATGGTTTGGCAATGGGCATTGATAACAAGGCAACTTCTGTGGCACCCAAACTCCGGAAATTGGTTACTATGGTGCGGACGAGGCTGGTTGTTGTCTTGCCACATGATCGGTGAGTCCTGGAAGATGATGACACCCATTTATGTTCATAGACCCTTTTGGCAAAGCTGTATCAGACTGACCCAGCCCAGATATAAGGTTTTCATGGGCCACTGACACTAGAAAAGCCTGAAGTTGGCACCTTCAAAGAGTTTTTCTTGGAGATTTCTGGAGTTCCAATTTGATTGCTAAGTTGAAGTACAAAACTATGTGGGTTTGCTTTTCATCCAAAAAGGGTTGCAGGTGATGCTGTACATGTGTACCACAAACTGGTTGTTGAAGCTCTTGCATGCATCAGCATGAAGGAACATGACGTTGAGAGCTGTCATGCAGTCTTCCTTGACTTCAGCAGCATGCTTGAGCCTGCCTTTGAACCACTAGTGACCAGCACTGCTGCAAATGTAACGTTTCTTGACTACTCCGCAGTGTGAAGTTGGTGCTCTAAGGTCCTTACACAAACATCAGGACATCAATCCTGTGGTACTATCTTGCAATCAGAAATGGAGAGACACCTAATGTAGACAAAGTATAGGTAGAAATGTGGGCCCATGAATTGCAAAATGGTTTGATAAATTTGAGCTGCTGATCTAGTTTTATAATGGGTGTTGCAGGGTGATGTACATCTTACAACAACCTATTACAAGGTCCTGCTGACCCAAGCACTGGACCTGTTTTTGGATCTTGCATATTTCCATCTTGAGCTTTTGGCGATTTCTGTTAAAGGAATGGTGTCTCGTCTCCTGGAACTAAGTGAGGGGGATGCTGTGACCCAGCATGGCATTAATTACAAAGAAATGAAGGGTGATAAAGCTGGTGCCATTGACAGCAGTACTCAACTGGTGATCTTCCAAAGCAGTCTTTTGACAAACAATTGTAAGTTCCACTCTCTCTCATCGTTGGAGTGTTTCTCCTTTGAATCTACATATGATCTCATCACATATGATGAGGTCAGAACATCCTTGTGCAATAAGGAAATGATGCTCTTGAAGAATTGGTTTCTGCACTGGTTGGAGTTGAGCAACTATATAGAAATGAGTCTTTCCCTCTAGGTAATTGAGCTCTTGTTGATGGGTTTTTCCCTCTATGGTCTTGTTGTGTTTCTGTTTGTTTGCAGTTCCCACTGAAGCTCCCCCTCTACATCCTATCTCCATCAAGAATGCAAGGACAACAGTCCTGTATTGCTTGAAGTCACATGCCTCGACTTCACAGCTCTTAGCAATGCCTTGCACATCCATTGCTCCAACCCTACCAGAGGTGTTTCAACGAGGACTGTCTGCCAAGCTATGGGAAAATCTGAAGAACCATGACACTGGCAACTTGGTTCTTGCACTATCAACAGATGAAGACATGAACAACAATAATATCACACATCTGTGTGTTTGGCGTGATGGAAGGTTTTGGCTCCACACTTTGGGCTTGCCAGAAAGCAGGAATGGGGCAACATCAACAGCTGGGAATGACATTGCTGATGAGCTTCATCATGGGGACAATGAAGTAGGCTCAAAGTTGAAGATCACTGTGTATTTTCTCTTGATTTTGTTTCACATCTGTATACTAAGATGTAAAGGTGTAGCATCTTCCTGACCATGTTCTATGCTGTGTATCTGACCAGGATTCTTCACATCCAAATCTGGGGAATATGTTAAGTATAGCCCCACATCGTAAAAGTTCTGGACATAATGTTGAAAAGCAAGGAGGTTCAAGGCATTCTACCAAGAAACGCAAACAGGAGGAAACGGAGGAGAATGTCCAAGTGGGTGTTGCTGCTACTATGCGTAGTAAGAAAAGCCCAACCCATGGATCAAAGCATCTGGAGCGGCTGTCTCAGCACTTCCCAGGAACATCTCCAGACACAACTCTTGGTGCTCCTGAGCGACACTCTCTCAACTTGGCATCCTTAGTAGCCACAATCAGGTGAGGCACTGGAAATTATTTCTTGTCCATTTCAGAACTTCTGTGGGATGTGGGTATTTGACTAAGGCCCACTTTTGACAGTTTTTTCCTGATTTTGCAGGGGTGCATTTGCAGCTGAGGAACCATTGACTGAGCATTTGAACAATGCATCAAAGGTAAACTCTTTGATGTGTTGTTCTTTCTGGTCCTCTAAACACCACAGATATATATATATTCTCTCAAGTGGTGTTGAGAGCACATATTTGCAGAGACTGATGTTCCCTTTTTCCTCTGGAGTACAGTGCATTTCTCAGCTGCGGGAGTTTACAGAGAAAAATGATTTATCTGTCTTTCCCTCGACTGTCGACTCGTGAGTTTCTCACTACCTACTCTTCTAGATAGGCAAAAAAGAATTATATCATCAAAGGTTCTAAGTGGCAAAACTGGGGTCTTTTGTTTTGACAGTCTTGATGATGCTGTGGTGAGAGAAATGGATGATGGGTTGTGCTTCAAATCAGTCCCTTGCAACCTTCTTTTCTCTTCTGTAGATGGGTTCTATTTCCATAAGGCTAGAGAAAGCAGAGTTGTGTTGTAACTGGCAGTATAGGGGGGACTTACTGATTTGCTTATGCAAAGAGGAAGTTTTCAATATGTTGAAGCTTGAATCTAGTCTAGTGACTGCTAAGGTAAAAGACTGAGAATACTGAGTATTTCCATTTATTTGCTCATCAAAACTTTTAGGCCTGCTGTACGAAAGGAGCTGTACAAAAAGGTGTGGGTAGAGTTGGACAGTATGGCAAAGCAAGCAAAAGAGAAGACACATGGGCAGGAGGATCTTGCAAATGCTATTTTTGCTGCATCCACACTGGAGCCCATTGTCATTGAGGAGAGTGAGTCTGCCAAACCTTTTAAGCTAGTGTACTAGTGTTCCCATTTTGGTCTATTGGGTCTAAGTTTCTGATATGCTTAGGGTACAAGGATCAGATGTTTCTCGTTCTTTTTGCTTGAGCCCTAGGCTCTCTGCACCTCCAGAGAGATTGGTAAAATTTGACAGTTGTGGTCGTCCTTCCAATTGCACATGGACTCACAGTATCCTTGTTATTCCATGGTTACTGTGACTTGATAAACCTGTTCTGTTGCTGTATCTAAGCAGAGGTAGCTCCTGGACTGCCACATCCAGTGCCCCCAGAGAAACCAAGTGAGTATGCACCCATAAACAAACGAAGAAGGTGTGAGGAAGTCCCACGTGATGCACATGGCCGGCCTGTGTATCCAATCAAGCTTGGGCCCAGTCTGCAAGTGTATGACTTGGGAAAAATCATCTGGAATCGACCCAATTTCCACAGTGAGAAATACATCTGGTGTGTTCCACTTTACCACTTCAATGAACTCCTCTATCACACAAATGTGCTGAGTCAAAATGTCCCTATTGTTTTGTCATTCTGCTACAGTTGTTGCACATATCTCATCAGGTTGTGTACCCCATCCTCACTGGGGTATGCAATCCAATACCACTGGACACTTGCTCTAAGATTCATCAAAAACCCAGGTTTAAGGCAGAGTTTTGGGTTCTAGTGATTGCTTTGGCCTGAAGAACAGGGCAAATGAGAAACTGAAAGGTTCTCAATTCCAATAGCTTATTTTCATTGAACTTACGATTTGGGTTTTTCATTTGCGATGGTGGGAGTGCTTGTGACAAGAGGTGCTTGTTGCACATAGAAAGAGCCCCCCTTTTTAAGAACTCTATGTTAGTGATGCTCTAATGGAAATCGTTTTTGGGGTTGTGATGTGGTGATTGTGAGCATGTTTTGCAGGCCATCAGGATATAAGAGTCGACGTGCTTATGCAAGCATGCTGAACTCAGAGAATCGCATCTTCTATCGGTGAGAGACACAGAGAGAGAGAAAGAGCATTTTGCTACTGTTTCCTAGTTTGCAAGCTTACTGCAGTGCCATGGTCCATCATCAGCCAGATCATTGTACATATCTATTTATGCACAACTACACTTGATTGACCTGCTGGTTGAGTCTGAACTGACATGTTGATCTGTTGCTATGGCTCAGTTGTGAAATTGTTGATGATGGACAAGCCCCTGAGTTTCGTCTTACACCAGGTTTTTTTCCTCATTTGTGCTTTTCTTCTGGCACTTGTGTGAATTGAATGTGGAGGCACTGACAGAATTATACACTCCCAAGTTAGACTTAAATTCATGTTGCAGTAGCTTGCAGGCACCAGGTTTGTGTTCACTGATGTACATAGGCAGTCTTGTTTTGGCATCAATACTAGTAAGAAGGTGTTCAGGCCCTTGTTTTGCCTTTATGTTTACCAGTTTCTGTGGTGATCACAACAACCCATTGTTATTGAGATTTGAGTTCACAGCAGCAAGTGATGTAGGCACGTGTTGGTTGTGCAGCTCAGAATGAAGAACCAAACATGTGGTCATGTTGTCTTTTGGTTTAGTGATGTTGTTGTGTTGTTCAAGGTCTTTGTGATGGGTCAACAATAATTGTACTTGGTTTTGTGACAAACTGCAGAGGATGACCAAAGCAATCCTGTAGTGGGTATATCAGCAACAGCAGTGTGGACTGTTGTTGTGAAAAGGGTGGGTGCACTTCGGATTGAAGAGGGTGGGAAGAAGACCTTTGCCAATGTTTCAGGTAGAATTAAAGACTGTCACAGAGCATTCCTTGCTTGTCTTATGCTATTACCCATTACAGTAGGTCTTCATGGTTCCATATTCTATTAGTTTTTTAGAGCCAAATCATGACTACAAATTTGGGCGGTTCTGAGCAACCTGATTCTTAAGACAGTCCTTTACAAAATTCTTTGTCTCTGTACACCAAAATCATTACTATTCCCCATGCCATTTGATTTCTCTCACTCTTGATATTCGGAGTTCCTCACAGGGCCAGAGTATTTTGGTTATGCAAATCCAACAATTGCAAGGTTGATTCAGCAGCTGCCAAATGCTGAGAAGTGCACCAAGTACAGGTGAGTAAGATAAAATTTTCCAACAACTTCTGTTGCATTATTATTATCTACTGTCGTTTTTCCTGTTGCATTCACTGTCCAAGAGTCAGGTTTTGGCAATTGGTGTATCACTAAAGGAGATATGCTTCAACTGATGCACAAGTGGTGTCTACCTTTATTCTACAGGCGACAGGAGTACTTACCAAATGTGCCCATGAGAACAAGTGGTGACACTGAGCCTATGCATGGTGGGAGCACAGCAGTAGTACCACCTGATTTCCCTGCAAGCCCTGGCCATGAGACCATTCCCCATGAGCTGAATACAAGCAGCTCTGTCTCAGGTGATGACTCAAGCCCAGTACAGGCTGCTGCTGCTGCTGCTGCAGGTCAAACATTCCATCAGGAGAGTGCAGAAGGAGTTGTTGTTGGACCCGCACAGGCAGAGGATGCTCCTCCTCCTCCTCCTCCTCCTCTTCCTCTTCCTCCTCCTCTTGTCAACACTGCAGAAGAACCATGTGTGCAAGGAGTACTAGTGCCATCACCTTCCTCTACTACTACTACTACTACTACAACTACTCCTCCTCCTTGCAAGGATGAAAGGTTGGAACCTCTCTCTTGGCTGTCGGAGTTTTACATAACAAGGAATAGGAAGGGAATTGGAGATTTTCCAAAGCGATTTGCTGACTGTAATCCTGGAAGCTTGTTCAACCACTACTGGTCTGCCAAGCTGAGGAGACTGCAAACATATGAACTGGACGGAAGAAAGTGAATTCTCTCTCACTTGTAAGAAGAATTTCAGTACCAAATTTCAGTCCAAGTTGATTGATGCTCATTGTACATCTCAATATATTGAGCCACCCAACAAAGGGAAAAATCTGCAAAACCATTTGAGATCTGATAGCGAGCCGATAGTGCCAAAAGAAAGAACGAAATACACACGAAAGGATGGATTCAGTACTTGCTTGTCTAAGAGCATCTCCACAGGTGCTCAGTATGTCACTCTGGATAATAAAATTAAATGTCTACTGCCAACAGTATACTGTCCTTTTAGGCAGTGTAGAACTGAGTTTGGAGTTTGGGCCTCCAAATTTCACAACATACAACAAGTGGACTCTACATGGGTCTGTAAAAGAAAATGACTATGGGCTTGCTTTGCCCCCTATTTTTTGCTAGTTGAAAATCTTATGAAAGTCCATATCTAGTGTACTTTGAGCCCAATGAATCTAGTCTTCAAATAAACACACTTTAAATGATGTTGAAGTTGCCAATTTTTTTTTCGTGTCCAAATTCAAATCACCTTAATTAATAAATTAAAAACACCTTTATTAAAAATGGGTTGCAAAAACAACTCAGTTTAGATATCTAAATAGACTTTACAAAAAAATTATGATTATCAAGTCTTTAATTTGTTGAATGTTAAAAAATAAAAGAGGTCCAATTCTTCAAATTGTAATGGTCCAAAGTTTTTGGCATGTTCTTCAACCCTACTAGAAGCTAATATATCATAACCATAAAGTTTTGGACCCTGACCAAGTAGATGTATTGTACATTGCATGGTCCACCTTTAATTGAATATTGATATTTTTAAATATAATTTTCAGAGTTGGGAAGATTAAAAATATAAGTTTTAATTTTGCATTTCATTTTTGCTAAATTTTTCAAATGCATTTGAGTTGTATACAACAATAGGAATCGATTAGCCAAAAAAATTTGGTCAAATTGTGACTCACATGAAAATCTACTATAATATGTAATCATTATGCTTGTAAATTTGAGGTAGTAAAAATACTCATTTAACTATTGGGTAAAAGCACATTAAGGTGTAACAATTTTAAGCACCTGTAAAAATTCATAATTGTCCAAATTAAAATTATGTAGTATGGAGGTAGAATACCTTCATAAAAGTTGTCATTAAACATTCATCAGTAAAAAAAACATTCAACTCTAATTTATCTTTTGGAATCTTAAATTTGAAAAATGAGTTTCTAAATTATTACTTTCATTGAATAAAATATATAATAAGAAAAACTCACAATTCAATATACATAAAAAAACATATCATCAAAATATTTTCAAAAAGTCTTTCATGGTATCAATGTCATCACATCATATTATTGTTGAGTCTTTTATTCATTAAAATACATCATATGAAGATGCATTGAGTCCATACTCATTGAATTTAAACTATTTTGGTACCTTTTTAAAAAGTCTAGTATGTTATGACAATTTAGAAATTATTCTTGAAACTCATACAATATGATTATATTATATAATACGTTGTAATGTTGAATCATTTTTCATCTTAATCACTTTTATTTAGTCACATGGTCAATTACAAATTCTAAAATCTTGTACAAATGATCTTGTGACATTATCTTATGGATATTGTAATGTGCTTTCACCCTATTGATGAATGGATTTGTCATAAGTAAACATAACTATTGACATAAATTGGACAGAAGTGTCCAACTACAAATGTGATGTTAGGTCTTTTGCAAGTCACTAAGTGCATAAAACTCCCAATGACATTATATACATTGGGTATAAAATTGATTTTTGGCATTTATTTGCATCAATTGTTAATTGTGCATTTTTATAAAAAAAATCAAACCCTAGCTTGTGGAGGAGTACTTTTGCATATACTTTTTTATCATGTTAGCCTTCTTAAACGGATCATTAAAATATTTTTCTTGCAACACATAAAAATTTCTTTCTTGAAATGGGTTTATCTACTATATTAATTCACTATGTCTGTCTGTGACACGACAATTCTGCTGCAAAAGCATTCTATGGAAGAACCGGCCTCTGCATTTTATATGGCAAAACCGGCCTCTGTATAATTTTGGCGTTGTAGGTCGTGGTGGCGGAGAGACACACGCCAACCATCGATCGCGTTTGTCAGTCCGTCTGTCTTTATCTTACTTTAATTTACTTTAAGTTACCTTGGGGCGGGAGAGGAATAAAGATGTGATAAAGTGAGTTAGGAGCGTTGGATCAGGAATCGGACGGGTGGAATGATGTTTTTCAGGGGTAAGT
>Ga0116231_10004914_pt1 | contig 26766 bp, 13 predicted proteins | sample S1TSphgellanicum_2_FD_89695 | JGI IMG/M metagenome (GOLD analysis project Ga0116231, IMG submission 89695) | Host-associated microbial communities from peat moss isolated from Minnesota, USA - S1T2_Fd - Sphagnum magellanicum MG | ecosystem: Host-associated > Plants > Peat moss > Unclassified... | reverse complement strand
TATAAATAATATTTTATAAAAAATAAATGGGGGGGTTTTTGTTTTTTTTAATGAAAGAGGGGGTGATTTTATTTTATATTTGTATGGGGGGGGGGGGGGGGGGGGGGGATTTTGAAAAAGTGAGTAGGTAGTTAATTAGGTATTTTGATATGTAAAAATCGTAGATAGGTAGGTAAGCATAATGGATAGGCAGGAAGGTAGGTGCATAGGTAGATAAGTAGGTATATAGATAGGTAGTTAGGTTAGTAGGCATGTTAATAAGTAGAAAGGAAGTTCAAAGAGCAATGGAAATAGGTTACTAGGGTAGGTAGGCATGTAAGTAAGCAAATTAGTAGGTAGGAAGACAGTTACACTAGCAAGGCAGTTAGGTAGATAGGCAAGTTAGTACATAAGAAACAAGTTACCTTACTAGGTTTGTAAAGTACTTATGTCAATAGGGTGGTTGTGTATGTAAGGTAACTAGGTCAATAGGATAGGTAATTAGTATAATGATTAAGTTAGTAGGGTATGTAATTAATAGGGTAGCTAGGTTAGTAAGGTAAGTAGTTAGTATAGTAGCTAGCTCAATAGGATAACTAGTTATTAGGGTAGCTATGTCAATAGGGGATAACAAATAAGGTACCAAGATTGGTGCATAGGTAGGAAGGTGAATAAGGTAGCTATGTGTGAGGTCAGGTCCAAAGGAAAAACGATGAAGAACCCCAAAAAAAAGAAAGTAAGGTGGTCAGCGGCAAAAAGAGATGGACTGTGATGAATTCCATCTGGCACCAAATGAAAAAATGGAGCCCATCCAGTGGACAGAATGGCCAACTGGTGCATTGGTGGCTGCTGGTTCACTCTGGCCCATTGTAGATAAGGGCAACTGGGTTGTCAGTAGGCTGGTAGTAAAATCAGATTCTGATATCTATATAAGGCAAAAGTGAACCAAACTTCACTGGTGCACCATGAGAGATGGATGGATGGTGGGTGGACAAGAAATATTTCTTCATTGTATTCCTATCCCATATCTAACCAGGGTGCCCTATATGCTGGATATAGAGGTTTTCTGTCAATAATTGACAGTTTCTAATGCCCACCCAACACTGATAGGAACTAGCAGCTGGAACCCCATGTGAGCATGTGAAGGGAGAGAGCCTGAATATCTCTGATGTTTCTCTGCACGCCATTTTATTCTAGAAAACAAACAATCGCTATGTCCAGAAAGAACAATCCCTGTATATCCAGATATGCTGGCAGGGTTCAATGATCCTTCAAAAAGAGCAATAGAATCCTCTGCATCTTGCTGTATGAATTGATGTTGTTTGTAACAACTGAGAATAGTGGGGGCATCCTGCACAAGCTCTGTACTCTGGTGCCTGTTCCTGTGGGGATTTGTTTTAGGATTTGGGATGTTCCCTCTGTTTGAACCCTAAATTGCTGCTCCTCCTCCTCCTCCTCTTGTACATGAACAGAAAAGATGTTGATTTCAGTGGGGTCCTTGAGGTGTTGTATTGGGAAGACTCCATAGTAGGTACTGCAAAATCTGTTTGTGTGATATGGGTCCTGACTTTTTGATCAGTTTCTGACACTGGGTTTCTGGAAATCCTACCTGCATATCAGTTCCTTGTGCAGCCAGCTTGAGCTGTTAATGAATGGCAATCTAAGTAGTTTATGGCTCTGTGTCATCAACGATAGATGCTTCACTGATACAATTTTAAATCATTTGACTCTTAAAGGAACAAAGCCATTTTTCAATATAGCTGTTACAAAGGTTAAATGTGAAATTTCATAGATTTCATTGCAAAAATCATTATAAAAACAAACCATTAGATATTACTGCCTTTCAAATGTTGAGCTCCATCCACATAGTTCAGAATCAATCTGATGAGGACAAGGTATATGGTGATCTAACAAATTAGTTGCAATTTAGAAAATGCCCACTCTGAGACAGGCAAGGAACCACCACCACAATGAGAAGTAAGGAGTCCCAGGTTTGGGGCTCTCAAAACAGCAGAAACCAGCAAAATTGTGTGCACAAATTCATTGTCCTCATGTTTTTTTATTTTAATACTAGGGTATTGAAGCCTCATCAACTTTCCTTTCTTGACTGAAATTAAAGATATAGGCTATACCTATCAATTCTTCACGCTGATATATATAGGCTGTGCTGAATTTTAATGCTGGTACCATTTTATTCTTTGATGAGAACAACAATATTATGGTACTAGTGTCTTCCCTGAGATGAAGGTGCAGGAAGAAGAAAAGCAAGGTCTTGGTGAATGACTACATCAATGTACCTAGACCCTGAATGTAAGACCCTTCAGAAAAAAAGGCACAGTTTAGATGAGTAGCCATCATCCCCAAAAAGATTTAGCATTAGTTGACTACTCATTTACACAAAAAAAATCCATATTCTTGAAAAGAGGGGAAAAAATAAATTACCTTCATCACAAAAACTGTGTTGCAATAAAGTTATTTGTAAAGTCACCCTCTCTTTCACCCCCTATCCCCTCTTTGAGTGGCATCCACAAAGTAAGGAAATTTTATTAAATCTTAGTATGAAATGCTGAAACTCAACTTTTAATGCATAGTGTCCAAGAGTAATTATAGTAGTTGTACAGGTAGGAGCAGTGAAACGCTCAGGGAAAAGGAGAGAGGGGATGAAACTCAGTTTACCACCAAAATTGGTGGAAAAGCTAGTTTGGATCCCAGTTATTTCGTTTTGTAAAATTTCATTCCCAGTCAAGCATTTGATGCCCTATTATGCCGAAACTGGCCGTTCTCGCCCCCTAATCGCTTGACTCTACGGATAACTTTAATGTGGCAAAGTTTTCATGAATTTTTTCTTTGAAAATTTGACTATTTTTTTAGTTTCTTATTTTCAAAAACAGGGAATTTGTAACAAAATATTCGTTTTCTTAATTTTTTTTTGGTGCAAATTTTTAAAAATATTGGCCACGATTTATTAAAATAAAATCACTGGTCTAGACCAGTGCTGGCCAGTTATTTCTTTTTAATAACGGTCTGGTAGGCTATTCGTTGATTTTTAGGATCACACAAGTTATCAATATCAAAAATTGGGTGTCAGGTAGGTTATCAAATAACCGGATAATAACCGTTCGTTAACCTGCTGGTTAAACGCAACTCATAATTTTTTTTAAAACATAAAGATAAATTCTTTTAAATTTTTTTTGGTATTAATATTTAAAGATTGATAACCTACCTGAATGATATTCAGGTCATCCAGCTAGGTTATTAATAACCAGCTTGTTAACTGAGTCAAAACTCAATAACCAGCCAACAATGGTCTAGACCAATGCAGCTGTGCATTCTAATAAAAATCTTCATGTGTTATTATAAAGTTCATAAAGAGCTAATTACATACAATTTAATCCTAGGTCAAAATAGTTTGCAAAGGTTTCAAGCTCCCAACTTGATATCAGATTGCAGTCCTGATTGATCACCACGTTGCTTAGAAAATTTGTACCTATAATAACTTTCACGTGAATTTGAATTTTGCAAAGCTTCATGAGATGTTTCAATATCAATCAAGATCTGTGTTGACAAAGCTTATATACAATCTTTATAAAATCTAATAAATTAAAGCTTCAATCAACCTCGGGATCAGCGTAAGACAACACGGATGTGGCAAGAGGTGCAATCCGGATCAGGTCTAATGCTCATTTGCTGCTGCTGCAGGAGTAGCACATGAGCACAAGGATGTTGCAGCAGGAGCTAGCTAGCAATCAATCTCCAAGATCTAATGCTCATTTGCTGCCCATTGCTGATGCAGAGCAGCACAGATGATCAAGGGTTGAAAAAGTTCATGACAAATAAAGTTTGCCTGAAGAAAGCGTCGTTCTAACTCTATCTGCTGCAATTTAGTTGCAGTTCCTTGTCTACATATTGCAGCTCATGAAATCCAACGTACAGAACTGCAGCTAGTCATGAATGGTCGGGTACGTGCTGCATGACGCCAGTTTTTGCTCAACGCCCTACTGATCTCACTAGGCTTAATCCTGAAGTATCTAGTATCTAGCTATTGATCTTGGCTCCTGTGCTGGTGTATAATTCATGACAGGAGTAGTGTACCCGACGTCTGCATAATCTTGTACTCTCTAAAAGCTCTAGTGCTTACTTTATAACCCCTTGCTTACAGCTTCGTGCTTTCTTTTGTTTGCAGTAGCTTTACCTGACTTACACGTCGAGCTGGTAATGGAGCAGTAGCGCAATTGCTGATCTTTGGCCTCGCTAGCTAGCTAGCTATCTGGCTTTGGATCCGCTGCCTGGCGCAGGATAATATTACAAGGTTCCTCAGCAGTGGCCCTGAACCAATATATAAACTAGTCGAATGCATAGGTATCATATTGCACGATGGAACATCGAAGTTTACATGCCACACATGAGCTTCTTTTCAACATTTTTTATATGTACTCATGCAGTTTGACGTTATGTACTTATTGCGTCGATGACGTTGTCGTAATAGTTGAAGTCCAGTACTAAAACTGATGATCTCTAGCATAAGTCCTTAGTCGGGTGGACCCTAACTGATCCGCCTTACACAATTATATCGGCCTCGATGCAAGCTTCCTTATAAGCTGCAATATTATAAGTACGGTGGATTCCCTGATCAGCACGTCACTTATACTGCAGGTAAGCAACAAGTCCACGGCATGCAACAAACCGGATCCTTTCGATCGGATGCACGCAGCAGGCTGCAGATTTCAAATATTTGTCGGAATATAATCTTCTGCTAGTCGAGACTTTTGTGGACAAAGTCTGGCTACTGATTTCCAGACTTGGTCGTTAATGGGTTTACAATATTATTTTAAGCTGTACTGACATATGAACAATTGGGAATATTTTCTGAGGAGCTTCCGATCATCATGATTAACGTGCCACTAGTACTACGAGAACTAGAGAGGACGAATCTCGCACTCATCTGGTCGTTCCCACAAGTTTTTTGTCTGCAAGCTTTTTTGCCGGGGCTGCATCGACTGGACCCCATTTCGAGGTCTATATGATGCACAGTATGTACTTTCACATGAGGAAAATTATCTGGTCTGATTTTCAAAACTGGAATTTATGTTTTGAGGAAACAGAAGGAACCGGATTCTAGTCTCATTTATGTGTGGAACCTGAACTGTTCTAATTTGTTTTACAACCAGAATCAGATGTTCTTCATAAAAGTAAAGAACTGTCCAATAGTACTTGTAGAAACCTGGCATGTATATATCTGGGTGTTACCTCAGGTTCTATACCAGGATGGTACTGGTATAAAGTGTAAAGGCTCGTATTGCCTCACGCCATAGCCATGGCAACTTGAATTTTAGTCAATACCACTGCTCAAACAAATGTTGTGGTCTATATTCTGGTCCAACACTGGTTTGAAGTTTGAACTAGCCATGAAGAGGTAGAGCCATTATGTGACATGGGCCTTTTGTTTTTAACCTGGCTACAGAGAGGAGTTATAGTATTAGTGTAGAAAATGTACACAAATAAAGAGGGTTTGTGGAATAGGCTTGTGCCTAGTTCTGAGAAAAAAGCCTACAAGGGCAGTAAGATTGTTTGAATGGGCGCCTTCAATTGTTTTGAGGAGTTCTCTTCAGTAAACTGGCACTTAAATGTTGTAATAGCTCGTGTTTTTATTTATGGGTCAATGAGCTAGATGTCAAGTTATGTTGGAACTGATCCCAAATTCTAAATGGATGCACCGTCCCAGCTTCTCTTGACGCCTGAGCTGAATTAAAGTAACCATTTGTTTCTTTAGAATATGGTCGCTAGATGACATGATCAGAACCCTGATGTCATAATGAGGAGACAATGAATGTCAGTTTCAGTCAAGTTTACTAATTAGCTGTTTGTTGACGGATCTTGCTACCAGTTTAGAAGAGAGCCAGTTTGCAGTCATGATGTACATCTGATCATGACATGATGAATCTGCAAAAACTTTATGCAGGATTAAAAATTTGTTAAAAAATTGCGGTCTCAAATCTACCAACCACTCAACCGGTTTGAGAGGTACATAAATCAACTCACGAGGTCGTGTGCACATCTCATCAATATAAATAATTTTTCTTGGATGATGGAAGATCTCATTTTAGAGCTCCAAGTGCCAAATCCTGGAGCCCTAGAACTGAGGTATGCATATCTAGATCACTCATTTGTCATAACACCATCACCTGCTTCACAGCTGCTGCTGTACCATATTGACTGTATCCCTTTCACCAGACACTGGGGTTCATCTTGAGATTTCTTAAGAACTAGTTAATTTCTAACAATATTCTAGCCAATCAACAGCCGGTGTTAGGCTTTGCTATGCCTTTTACCAGCCTCAGCATCCCGTGCAAAAAGGCTGGGCCAAAACCATTTTGCTCAGCAAAAACTGGCATGTTTTGACTTTTTTTTCATTCAATTTTCACATACCGAGTACCAAATTCAAATAGTTTGTGCAAGAGTATTGATAAATTTACCTAGTTATATAGATTCTTAGTACAAGATTGCCTTGGTCCCTTAACCAATGATGATATTCAAATAGTCTTTCACTTTATGTACTGTTCACTTTTCATGTCTATGGGTGGGGACATGGGAACCATTAACACTGGATGTTATGTTGGATGTGGCAAATACTGAGAGAGACGCAAACAGCAAGTGTGGGTGAAGGTTTAAACTTTGCTTCTAAGTCTTGACAATTTGTTTGTGTGCTTTAGGTGTGTAGGAAATTTGAGGTTGAAAGAACTTCGGTTTATCTTTTATGATACACATGTTAGGAAAAGGAAAAACTACAACCAAGTCCAAAAATCACATGCACAAACATGCACTACCATTGTCAATTTGATGTAAATAAGTCAAGTACTGGTTAATGGTAGACTTGTCAATTCCACAAGATAAATTTGTTCGGTATCTAAAGAATACCACTTGAGGTTTTTTAAATATTTTTTAGTAAAGCAAGGGCTAGTGTTTTAGTGCAAAATGTTTGAGAATAGCGTTCATAGTTTCCATGTGACACTTTGAAAGGAAGTTACTATGTAAAAAACACATAAAAACTCTTCAAGTGTTTAGCGATCCAAAATGTCATAAAATGGGGGGGATTTCCAGTTTGCAAAATCATAAAGAATTAGTTTGAACTTTGATTCAAAACAACATGGATGTGGTGGGGAGGTTGCTTGATAAAGCACACCAAAACCCCCCAAAAAACATTGTCTAATGCATTAAATGTAGAGTGCTCAATGAAATATGAAAAGGTCAGGTATTGTTTGGTGAAAGCACACTATACAGTCCATTAAATGCTATCATAAGGCAATTTTTGCAAGATTTTGAAATTTGTAATTGGTCATGTGATTAGATATAATTGATTAAAATCATAAAAGATTCAACACTACAATGTTATATATAATATAATCACATTATATGAATGTCATGGATAGTTTTTGATTGAATATAACATAATGGACTTTCAAAAGAATACCCAAAAACTTGTAAAAGTCCATAATTAATGAATATGAACTCCATGCACCTTCATATAATTGTTTTTGGTGAGTAAAGAACTCAATGGTAATATGATGTGATAACATTGACACCAAGGATTTTTTTGGAAGGATTTTGATGATCAAATTTGTTTATGTACCTTGAATTATGGTCCTTTATTGATCAAAGATAATAATTTAGAAATTCATTTTTCAAATTAAAATTTTCCATAAGGTAAACTAGGGTTGAAATTTTTTTATAATAAATTTCTAATGAGAACTTTGAAAATGACTTGTGTGATTCAAGGTACCTTCACACTTTCAACTTTCAAAGTAAAAGTAATAATATATCAATCTTTTAATGTAAAAGTGTTTTTGAATACAATCCCACCAATCAATTTCAAAAATATTTTTGACCTACTTTTAAGACACGAAAGTTTTTCAAACTTTGTATATAACACACTATAAATTCAATATTGTGCACCATGATGGTTTAACAATGATTGAAAAACTTTTAACTCTACTTTTTTGCATTTATGTGTAAAATATGACTACAACTATTTAAAGTCACTTTTTGTGGATACTTGATCATGTTTTCACCCTATCATAAATTTTCAACTATTCATCCTTTCACAACTTAATTATAGTACATCTAGTTCAAGTGCTCCAATTCTAACATAATAAGGTTGCCTAACTCCTTCATCCCTTCAATGAAATTCATCTTCACAATATAAGGGTCCATCCCGATTGTTCTTACTACTATCTCACCCATCATGGGTCGGGTAAGCACACATTAAGGTTAGTACCCCACTTTAAATAAATGACGTGAAGTGTTAAAAATAATTATAATATCTATAAATATTTTTTGCAACATACAATTTTATGCAAACATTTCAAATTGTTTTGGATCCTAATCCAATGTCAAAATGTAAATGACCTTCAACCAATATCAAATAAAACCTTGACAAATCAATGTAACAAAACATAATACATGTGACTATTAAGTGAATGTCACAACTATAGGTTATTAGTTATCTAATGTTAGATTCACATATGGCGTCCATTCTAGAAGAAAAATGCCAAAATGTAACAATTCTATTTGTGATTTTGTTTGACTAATTGTTGCATGCAAATAACCCTAGTAAGTTTTGAAATTATTTCCTATGTTTTACATGTTTTTGTCACATTTACAACTACTCTACAATGAATGCCTTAATTGTCTACATTTTAACATTATTTTCTTCCTAGAAGGCCCATGTATGGCCCATCAATTGCAAAATAACAAAAACTTGGTTCCCCTTACACATATAATATGATGTATTATGCATACAATAATGGAATATTTATGTTATAATACATTAAGGTGTTTCTAAGTCCACTAAAGGTGTATTAGTAGTTTGCATTTAAAATATTAAAATATATCAATCATACATAAAAGGTATACATGTGTACTTTGAATATATTCGTTGTATTTCACATATATACAAAACATATTAAGGCCATATTACATGTGTATCCAAAGTTTTTCATACCCACTCAAATTAATATTTTTGTGTTATTATTATTATATTGGATAACTATAACAAGCATGATGATAATAACAATAATAATAGTTAGTATAACTAGTAGGTAAACTAAGCTAATATAAAATAAATATTAGGAAGTCATTCCAAATAGGTTGCAATTAAGTTGGTCACATTTGCAACTAAAATGTTTAACCCATCTCTCTTTGTTTGTCATTCTTCTAGTGTGGACTATATAACTAGGTTCACATTAGTTGTATTCAAAATGCAAGTGCCATTCAAGGGATGAACCAATAAAAGAGGTTCCTTCTTAAAGGTTAAACCCATTCTTTTTATAAAAAATCTTAAACCTATCTACTTACATCCCTTGGCCTAACCTCCTTACCTATTTATGTAGATGCCATTTGTCAACATCTTATTAACCTTAAATTGAATGATTATAATTAATTAATTAAAATACTAAATACTAACTTGGGCTTAAATTTGCCACATGCCACCGAATAATTGACTTTCAAAAAATGAAAACAATTAATATGCGACATGGCAAACTTTTTGTTATGCCACGTGTCATGATCTAAAACCATAAAAAAATGGATGAGATGGATTTTCAAGATTAAATAAAATTGTTTTGAATTATCCAAAAATGTTACTAGATGTCAACACATCATTTGTTATTAATGTTGGCCAAATCATTAACACTTAATTTGTGACTGCATTTTAATCATAAAGGACACATGTGACAAATTCTAACCTTAGTTACTTTGGACACATGCCAAAAGACAAGTGATCATAAATGACTTGATGTGGTTCCCATAGTTGCATTGTGAGTCACAAAACTTTACTTCTACTAATCAATTTACCATCCACTACCATAGTTGATGGTGTTTGATGTGGCCCTTCTTTTGTGACTACATTTACAATTAGAGATTATAGTTGCATCCTACCTACATGAAACATTAATATGCCTACATTTGTGATTACAAGAGAATAGTCACAATCTATTACTACATGTCCAACGATGCATGTTTTTTTAACCACATGACATATTTGAAGTGGTTGCTTCGGTGAAACAACCTAAAAACCTAGGCCTTAGCTACATTACCTAAAAAGTTAATCCTAGGCTACTAGCTTAACCTAGCATGTAACATAGGCATGCTAAGCCTTGTTTAGAAGCCTAGGTTTCGGCCAAATAACCTAATTAGCAACCTAGGTAGTTAAACCTAGCCTAGATTACCTAATTAACAATTTAAGCCAAACCTAAGCCTAATCAACTAAACCACCTAACTATCCTAACTAATATCCTATGCCTAGGCTAGGCATATAAATAGGTTACAAGGTAGATAGGTAGGTAGCTTTAGGCTAGGTTAATAAGTAGGCTTAGGTAAGTAGGATCCTATTTAATTTGTTGGTCATAAACCTTTTTGATTGATTCATTCCAAGTGGTACTTACATTTGAATATTTGTAGTGCATGCATTATGCATGAACTATTCCTAGTTATATAGTTTACAAAGTTGAACTTGTTGACAAAGGATATGGGATAAATTTTATGAAAGGAAAACATTACCACATTATCCCACATCCTTCATTCCATACAAAGGTAGCCTACTTATTTACCCATTTTCTAACTATTTATTACTTAACCTACCTATTACTTGTTAAGTAGGTAGATAGGTGGGTAGGTAAACATAAGTAGGGAACATGAGGTAGGTAGTTTAGGTTAAGTAATTAGGTATATGTAGCTTAGGTTAAGTAGGTAAGTATATATGTAGTTTGGGTTAGGTAAACATAAATAGGTAAGTAGGTATAAGCTAGGTAAATAGTTAACCTAGTAAGGTATCTAGCTTATACCTACCTAATCTACCTACATAATTTAACCTAGTTACTTAGTCATGTACCACTACATAGCCTAATTAACTATGTAGCTTAACCTACTTGCTTACATAAATTGTTTACATAATTTACTTAGTTATTTAACCTCTAGTGTACTTAACATAAATTAATCTAGGTACCTATCTAATCTGCCTAATCTACCTATCTAAACCAACTAGCTTGGATACTAAACCCACTTACATTTGGTATAATCATTATGTTGTACAATTGGTAAAAAAGGTGTGAAGTTGGTAAAAGTACTAAAGTAATTATAAAAACAACTACGTTTTCATCCCTTAATGGACGCATAGTTAATAATGAATGATAAATGTTCATTTTCTTTCTATTTTTCATAGTCACAAATTATAGTAATAATTTTGACTTAAATTTTTTTTTTAAAAATTTTAGTCACATTCGTAACTCTAAACATTTGCAACTATAATGACATGTAGGATTAACATAGTTATAGTTACAAAATTAGTTAATTTGGACATTCGTTGCATTGTAGTCATAAACATAGGGTCAAAATGGACAAGAATTCTTCTAGTGAATTAATCACATGTTCGTTGCAAATGACTATATATATATATATATATGTGGAGGAAAATATTTTTTGTTGATTTTTGTTTTCTAACCAAGGACCATGTGATTTGTGACTATGGTTGCATGCAATTTGTCAAATGCAATTAATGGGACTTTAATCACATATGTCACATGTGATTAAGAATTAGTCACAAAAACCAATTGCAAAATCTCATTTTTTCCTTGAGTGGTCATAGATATCACAAATGGAAATATAGTTTAAACAACACCTAAGTAGGCCTTTAGGTAGTTTAAGTAATCCCTAGGTAGCCTAACCTAGGTAGCCCCTAAGTAACCTATAACTAGTGTAAGTACCCTTCAGGAAGCCAAGGCAACCCCTCAATAGACATTTAGGTAGGTCCTTACATAGCTTAGGTGGCTGAATACTCCTTAGGTAAACCTTTTTAAATAAACCTTTATGTAGTTTATGTAGCTTAAATAACCCCTAGGTAGGTGCTTAGATAGCCTAAGAAGCTTAGGGTAATTGAATAAATCACTTAGGTAGGTTAGAAAAAATGCTTATTAAAATATGGTCACACTTCATATTACATAAAAAAGGTTGATGTAATGGTAAAAACTTTGCCCATCAATGTGAAGGTGAAAGGTTCAAATCCTTACTTTTACAATTTGTCTACCTTACTTTAAGCCAAATAGTTTACATGGTTAATCTCAACTAAGGTGTGTAGGCTATGCCACCTAATCCTTTACTAAGCTTTTAGCTTAAACAACCTATGGTAGGTAGGCTAGGCTACCTAACCTAAGTGACCTAACCTACACTACTACAAAAAACAATTATTTTGATTAGAGAATCTAGTCATGGACCCCATTTGGACATGTGTCAAAACACCATTCTGTCAATTTGGACCTACCCTACTTAATTGAAGTAGTTTTTTTTTACTAAAAGGTTATTGAACCATTTGATTATTATATAGTGAACCATTTGACTGGTCAAATTTCCAATTTTTTTCCCTAGATTATTACTAAAAATATTTTTTGTGTAGGTAGGTTGTATATAAGTTTAGGTAGGCTGTAAAAAAGTAAGTAGGTAGTTGGTAGCCTAACCTAACCTACCTAACCTAGTTTATCTAACATTCTTAGTTTAACCTTACTTAATTTATTATGAAAAAACTATGTCTATTGCAATTCGTTTGATGTAACTAAATTACACCTAAAAAGTGTCTGATAGAATTAGATTACAACTAAATCAACAAGTTGCAACAGATGAGATTTTTTCATAATAATTAACTTATTTACCCCAACCCTTTAAACATGTATATAAATTACAAGTATTAGGAATTGAACCCTTTCACCTCCCCAATGATAAACCAAGTCCTTACCAATGGATGACACCTTCCAAAGTCGATAAAACTTGTCAAGTTTTTTATCTCACTTGTTTATTTCACATCACTAGTAATGTAGGTAAGAAAGGAAATTCAGTAATTAGTAGGTAGGTTGTATAATGTTTAGTAGGTAAAAGGTTAAGTAAATAGGTAAATTGTAATCCATAGGAGGTGAATAATTAGGTAGGTAAGTGGGTAGGTAACTTATAAGGATTTCGGATGGTAGGTGGGAAGTAAAGGTAGGTGGGTATGTAAGGATGTAGGATGGTAAGTGGGAAGTAAAAGGTGGGTGGGTAAGGATGTAGGATGGTATGTGGGAAGTAAGAGGTAGGTAGGTACGTAAAAATGTAAGATGGTAGGTGGGAATAGGAGGTAGGTGGGTACGTAAAGATGTAGGATGGTACATGGGAAGTAGGAAATAAATAAGTAGGTATGTATGATGGTAGGTGAGAAATAGGAGGTAGGTAGGTAGGTAGGTAAGGTTGTAAGATGGTAGGTAGGTAAGGATATACGATGGTAGGTGGGAAATAAGAAGTAGGTAGGTAGGTTTGTAAGATGGTAGGTGGGTAGGTATGTAAGTAGTCCTAGGTTATTGTTTAGCCTAATTAATAATTATTTGGACAAATTAGATAGCATAAGATGTCACATTTAACTAAAACATCATTATCCATTTTGACTAATGATGTCATTTTACTTTGTTCAACTTGACTAGATGTCCCAATTGATTAAAAGTCATTGGTCATTTTGACCAAAGTGATCATTTTTTGTTCAACTTGATGTAAAAACATAGTCAAAGGAGCCATCCAAATGAGTGGACATTCCTTAAGTGCATTTTTGTATGTTTGAAAGATCACAAATGAAACATAATAGTTTGGATTGTCATAAGAAAATTTGGAATATTTTTGATTGATTACAAAGTCTACATGCTCAAAGCTTGATAGAAATCAAAAATGTTTTTGCATGTTGAAAGCATTCAAACTTCAAGAATGAACAAGCCTTTTTCAAATGTCCTTTTTTTCTACCAAATGTGCATCATTCCTTTTGAAAATTAGAGAAGATTTTAACATTGATGATTAGAAGGGCAAAAGGATTTAAACTAATGAATTATTTTTTTATGACCGATTTGAACACATTTGGTTCAAAAGTGTTTTTGACCCTAAAAATCATGGATTTTGAAAATGTGTCTTTAACAAAAAATTGTGCATGTTTATGTGATAGAACACATGAATGCATAATATACATGATATAAAATCAATTTTTAATCAAAATGTATTTATATTTAAAATGCAAAGTAAAAAGGGTACCTGAAATACAAAATTATAAATTATAAACCAACACAAAAACAAAATGTGTCATGTGTAATCCTTGGAAAGGGACTTTTACCTTGGTGCCCCTAGTTCTTTTGACCGTGCTTTCATCCATATGTTCAATCTGACATATAATCAAAAGGGTCATTTTAGTTAAGTTTACCAATAAAAAATATACATGTCATTCAAGCCCTGAGCTTGTAATCAAAATGTACCTAAAACCTTTTAATCAACTTGGACCTTTTGAAAAACCATGAATTGTAGTAGTGTTAGGTCATTTAATCTATGTGGCCTAGTTTAACTAGTTTAAGTAACATAGGTTTGTTTAACTAGCCTAGGTTTTGACATGTAATAATCATACATGCCATGTTTTGGCATAATGAATTAACCCAAACATTTACAAACTTATCAACCCCTAACATAAAAAACTTGACAAGTGGATTTTATATTCAATTCACTTTTGATCATGTGTGTAATTCATAATTGAACATGTATGAATGGTTTTTCCACGCATCTCACTTTTACAAGAAGGCATCTTTTATAACACTTAATCAAGTGAAATGATTAGGTTGACATGGCATCCACATCATTTACACTTTGCAAAGCACACCATGGGAATTTATGACATCGAATTTCAATATTGCCACAAAATAACAAAAGGTTAATTGATAATAGAATTGACATTTGTAACTAGATGCCACATCATTGTCCCTTCCAACAAAATAAGTGAAACAACATGGGTTTAATAACTCATAGGCCATCAATTGCATATGTTCTTTGCAACTAATACATAGTTGCAAATGGAAGTTGCAATACCGAAATATGTTTTAGTGATATTTGTCTTCAATATCAATATCCAATTCAATTTATTTTAAAAGGTAATAAATTATATTTAAAATGTGATTATGGTATTCAATAAACTAATACATATATTTTATAAGGCCATACATACATTATAGTCCTTAATAAGGACTTTGACCTTACTGTCAATTCCTCTTTTATTGTGAATGCATGTGAATTTGAAATCAATCATGTTCTTACTTGTGACTAATTAACAAACACATTAATTAAATGATTAGGTTAGGTTTGTAATTTGTTCAAAAAGTTAATGAGCAAGTTGAATATGGTAATTTCAATTAATTATTCTAAAAAAACTAAAATTCATAATATATTGAATAAAATATATATTTTTTGGAATGGTTGACATTTTTCATCACTTAAATTTAAAGCTAACAATAATCGATTTCAAAATGTAATCCAAATGTAGTCAACATTTCAATGATGTTTTACATAATTCTTATTGCCCATAACATGCATCATCACCAAGGCATCAAGGTGTACCACCATGAACAAAAACCATTCCAAAGAATTCTTGATTTTCATCTTTTCCTTTCATGGTATATACAATGGCATAAACTCTCATTAACAAGGTGTAGTTGGCATTGTAGTGCTAAAGATAACTTGGGTCCATATAGACAAGGTCAAATGTGCTTTCATATTGCCAAGTCATTTGGATTTGGGGGGGGTAGTAATAAGGAATTCACCATAAAAATTGGGTTCCTTGGATTGCACTTGTTTCAAATGCCAAAAACAAAGCTCCATGTAGTTGAAATATTTATTCATATATAATAAAGCTTTCTTTTACAATCTAGTATGTTAATTATACCATTACTCTTCAATGTACTAACTTATCAATGAACATAAAAGACCATAAACTTATAATAGAACATTTGTTAAAATTGAAATAATAAAATACCACATGCAAAAGGAAAATCACTTGATTTAAATGCCTCACATTTACATTGAATGTGATTGTTGATCTAACTCGTTTGCATGAACAATGAAGTTGATATGATTAAATGAAATGTGAATATTAAATTGCAATTTTGTGTAATCTACATTAGCCTTTTACATCAACTAAGATCACACATGGACCACTTGTTCTACAATTTTCAATTGTTGAGTCACCGCATTATTAATAAATCCCAACTACAACTTGATGGAATAGCCAAGTTTCTTAGTGGCAACTCTTCTAGGGGTAAGAACATGTCATACCTTGATCTTTAAATCATCAAAATGACTTTTAAATGGGCTTGAATGGTCAAATATAGTTGTTTCAAAACCTATAGAAGTGTTTTAAAAACTAGAACAAAAATGTGGTAAATGTTTCCATGATGTGTTTGAAAGTGACATACATGTTCAAAATGTAATTTGGAAAATCTTGTTTGACTTCAAAACTTGACATGACATTGGAAAGAGTTTTTCAAGGACTATGAAGGTGAAGCCATAGTTGAGTGGCTCATTTTTGTGACCTTTTTTTGAGTTTTTATATTATTCATCTTATTTTAATGTCTCCTAGCAAAACATATAATCTTAAATTTGTTAATTGCAACTTGGTTCTAGAATAATAACCTGATTATGAAAACATATAATGTAATTAATTTTTGATATAAATACATGCACTTTTTACAATTCAATTTTTTTAAGTTAAAAGATATGGATTAATCAACTAACTGGGATGGTAGAAAATTGAAATGTTCTTATTGAATTTCATTGAAAATTATTGTGAATTAATATGTGGTGTAACACGAAATAATAAAATTTAATATGAAATCCTTCCCTCAAAAATCATAACCAAATTTTAAGTAGGGTAGGTGATTAAAAACCAAGGAAAAACACTCTATGGATTTCTAAAATTATGGTTCAATTTTTTGAATCTCTACTTGGGTTCCTATTAATTTGGATTTTGTTTATTTCTATCCATGGACTTTATTACAATTTAACCAATGATACCACATTAAACTAGCAATTTAACATTGTAAGATGGATTTTGTGTGGATTTTTTTGGTTGAAAAGTTAGTCACTCAACCATGCACAAACCCATGAAAAAATCGGGTAAATTGTCCCATTTGATTATGTTAAATGGATGAATTAAAGGTCTATTTGAACTTTATTAGTTCATTATTTGTCCTAAACTTGGGAATGTGTCAACTAAGAATTAAGGGAATTTTCCATTCTCATGATGTAGGCCCTCTAGCAAATTATAAAATATATAACTAAAAGTGATCTTTTCAAGCCAAGTTTAGGCCATGGTAAGTTTAACACATCATTTTATAGCAAGTCTAATTTGAATATTTAGCAAGTCCATGAACAAAAGATGGTTTCAATTGCATCAATTGCCTTTTTTTTGTTTTTTTTGTATAGTTGATGTGATTAAAAGGTGAAGTAAAACACCTTGTCCTAGTCTTATCCTTGAACTTTTGTACCACCATTTTGTTGCAAGGAGTTAGAGAACATGCCCAAAGCTTACAATTTTTTTAAGTGCATTATATTGTATAATTTATCTCAATACCTTGTGGCAAGCTTTTGGGGGCACATTAAAATATGCCAAATACAAGCAAATGTAATTTTAACATAATGTATTGACTTTGATGCCACATATTTTTTCCATCGTTTTGGTCAATGACATTTGAACAATTGGGTAAGAACAAGTTATAGTGCCTCATTTTTTATAGATAAAACATTTTTTAAAAGTCCAATTTTTTTACTAAATTACTTAGGTGAGGATTATGAGGTGGTTAATGAACTAATAAAGTTCATATGAATAAAAGCCCATTTGAACATCGTTTTTACACACCTTACATACAATTGATGTTCAACACAAAAAAATTCACAAAAGGTCTAGCCAAAAAAAGGGAACTTTTAATTAATATTTGCTAAAATTGTGGAAAATCAAACTCCCAACTTGTGAAAAAATATGTATTGTCCTTGGAACAATTGGGTTGCTATTACAAATACACAACAAAAGGTGTAATTTTCATATTTGTTCATCAATTGTTGAACTTTTGACGAATTAAATTTAAAATAAGTTAACTTCATTTTTTAAATAAATAAATATTTGGAAAAGAAGTGCCCGAACATTGATCGTAGGTATGATATAAATTAGAAGCAAGTAAAAACATCAATCCAACAAAAAAAAGACTCATATAAGTACTTTTGAAAATAATTTCAGATTTGGTTATTCAAAAGTTCAAAAAAGGTATTTTTCTTGAGGTTTTTGTGATACAATTTTTATATGCATTTTTTTTTCATCTATCAAATATTGAGTTCGTATAAGATATTCTGAACAAAAATCATATTGAAAATTGCATGTGTAGAATGTGAAGATAGTTCATATGTTTTCGGTTCAAAAGTTCATACTACATTGTGTGTGCACATTATCGTGCACAAAATACATAGATATCTTCTTATTGAAGTTGAAAATCATAAACCAATTGCAATTTTGAATATAAATGGTTCTTCTGGTATGTTATCGACATGCCAAATCACCATACCATTCAAAAAAAACTAAATTGGGACACAAAAAGTGGGCCACTATAGAATACATCCACCCAATTATTAGCATTTATGACAATATCCACTTTCATAATTCCATATGTAAATCCATTCATCTCCATTTTCTCCCATTTTTCCCCAAGAAAACATTGTTGAACATGCAATTATGAAAAATGTTCAATCTTTTGATCCAAATGTTTAAAAAGTATTTTCAAAACATACACATAAATCTATCTCTTTGAATTCATGAAATTAGAATGGCACAAAGTCCATGAAGGCAGATTTCACAATTTAGATTGGATGATATGTTGACATAAAATTTCAAAATTACAAGACGAAATATATTTGTCAAAAATTTCTTGAGAAATATCAATATTGACAATCTCTAGAAAATTGAGCAATCAAAAGTTGAAGGTCCAAAAGTTTGCATCAATTACTTTTGGAGAATGGCTTATCATCATGAGTTAATGGCACAATCATACAAACAACAACCTGATTTTTCCAAACATATATAACTTATGGTACACATGATATATATAGTTGTGATAAGGAGCTCAATGAACTCCGAAAAATGACCTTCCATTTCCAAGATTATCCACATGCTACTCTGTTGAATAAAAGCTTTTGATTAGATTTTTTCACGAGATGAGAAGCAAATGTCGAATTTGAAGCTAATCTTTTGTTTTCAACACATTTAACCTTCAATTTGAACCTAGAGTAAGATAACTTAAATACCTCTATTTAAGTTGATAGGCCATTTGTAGTTGAAGTTTTTTTAATGGATTGACCATTTGTGGTGGATCCCTGTAGAAAACCCTAAACCCTAACCAGACAGAAGGATATATTAACTCAAAATCAAAATAACAACCTAGAACCCAAACCCAGATTTTTGAAATGGTTGAATCTGCCAACCCAGACCTTAGTGTCGTGGAATGGTCTCACCCTTGCCCATTATAGTGGGAGCTTTGTTTCACCTCACTTTGACAAGCTCGCCTGACACCTTACCTATCACAATGGGCAGGGGTTTAACTATTCCATAGTACATAATGATTTTCAGATTTGCATTTTGTAGTAATAACTTGAACCAAATTTGTTAGAAATGAATGAATCAATGCTTAGAATGTGACTTTGAAATTTTTTTGAGGGAACAAATATATTATCACCCACACATAGTTTTGATCTTGATATGTATTCCATATTAAATCTGATTCTGATTTGAACGTAAATCATTGATCCGGATTTAGAGTTGAGAATTTGAGCAATGAAACCCATGTTCATATTTGGCAAGATTCATATTTTCATATGCTTTGCTTTGGGTTCCACACAATCTACCAAAATCAAAACCTAAATAGACATTACAAGGTACAACACGCCCTTCCATCATCATAGGACGGTGACCTTCTAAAATAGTGGACCAACAAATCTCTTTTCAAACTTGCTAGCCCTTCAATTCCTTTCAATGGACAATTGACATAGTCAAATTTGCATGTGGCGAGTCTTATATTTTGTAGTTCAGAATTATTATAAAGTTGAGCATCAAAGATCTGTAGTCAAATTGTGATCCCCTCACGTAAGTGAATGGCAAGTCCTCTGGTGGCAATTAGGGTTGTTTTTTTTTACCGCTTTTCAAAAAACTTGTTGTCAATCATTACTAAAATCTTTTTTGGGATGATCTCAATTGTTGCTACATCAGAAAACAGAGAAAGAAAACATTTGACCTGGTGTTGTAAACACAAATGAATTATTTTGTAATCCTTGCCTATAGGCATGGCTCGATAATATGCACCCATTTGAGCACACAACATAGTTCTGGTTATGCAAGCTTCAAAAGTATTGTTTCACCAGTGAATCTAGCACATAAATGATATAATGCCAATAACTGAGGTACCCACCAATGTTGGGCAGATATCCAAAAACAACCCAAATACTAAACTCAAGATATAACTTTCGACGTTTGTTGGATATCATAAATTGTGATAATCTAGAATGATATCTCAACTTCTAAATATCGCAAACTATGATATCCAAGTGATATATTGATCACTGGATCTTATAACTTTGAGATCTCATCATGCAATATCTGGTTTGAACTTTGGATATCTCGTAAATGATATTAAGACGCGAGATCAACTCCTTGCCTGGATCTGGATATCAAGTTGATGAGTAAATCATTTTCCCAAAAACATCACTAAAAGTTAGGTTTAAAAATTTTTAAAGTTTGAGGGTTTGAGGTGGCCGCCACTTAATTGTGGTTGTGCCAAACTGTATGACCAATGTCGTTGCTCTATAAAACGGCATGAGTTCATGGTTGGGCCTCATCTTCTTTTTTATTTGCTTTGTTGTTGTTTTGTGTACTTTTTTTTCCTTCATCTTATTTCTCGCCTTCACATTATTGCTATGCCCTCCCGTCATGTTATTAGAATTTGTACTTTCCCCTCTTTTTCAGATTTTGTGGGTTTGGCACTCTTGTTTGGTGACAATTGACAACATTTTAAAAAAGTAAGTTAGTCATTATTATTATTTTTTGTTATTTTCTGGTTTTTTATTTGATTTTTTAAATTTTTGATCTATGGTAAGTTTTTTTACTTGCATTAGAATTATCTTTTGCACATCTCTTTATTTTTGTAATGGAAAGAGAGTTTGATCGTTGCTTGTAAATATTGTAAATGTTCACATTAGTTTTTTTAACCATGCATACTAACAATACATTTCATATTCCACCTCAAACCCTAGAGTAAGGCCTTTGTTTGTAAGACATTTTGTTTGTTCAAGTTTCTCCATCTTTGACCTTGTTGAACATCATATGATAAATGGAAGGGTTTAGTGGAAATGAAAACACATTAATCCATGATGAAAAGTATGAAATATTCCTAAATAAGGTCAAATATGAAGATGAAATAATGCAAGAAACTTAAGAAAACTGAAGGTTGCAAACTAAAGACAGTAAAGTTTCAAAATTAAAATGATGAAGAAAAAATTAAGAAATTTTGAAACTATTGTATTCTTAAAGGAAAATATTGAAGATGCATAATTGGAGTGCTTTATGTTGGTCATTTTTTTGTGTGAATAACAATGGAAAAGTGACACTTGATGCATTCAAATCATGCATTGTATGTTGTGTTATTTTAACTATATAATTTTTTTAACCCAAGAACAAAGTTAAGAAAGGGTTTACTATTTTATTATAAGACAAGTGGAATAACATGTTTGAGAAAACATATTGATGTAAATCATTTTAATTTTTTTTAAATTATGAAGAAACGAAATTTACAATAAGAGAAGTTTGGAAACATAGATTGTTAAAAAAGATCAAAGTGTGATTCCATCATTGTTAATTTTGATATATGGATGTCCAAGGGTGTTCATCGAATGTTTGTATTGATCATAAATTTTTTGGGGTCTAACTAAAGTCAAAACATGTTACTTTTGGTTTATTTGAGGTTTCTAAAACAACATGACATTGGCATTGGCATTAGCAAAAAAATTGACTAATCCTTTGGATAAATATGTTTTGAGAAATAAGATTAAAACATACGTTAAAAATGAAGGTTCAAATTTGAACACAATGACAAACACTCTCAAGTTTGTTATCAAATGTGAAGCTCTAGGTTTGGAGGAGAAGTTTTAAATAACGTGTTTTGGGCATGCTTTCTCCAAAGCTTACCAATATGCCATTAGTGATGAGAAAGTTTGTAAAGGCTTCAAATATGTTTCCATCAAATTTGCCCATGCAAATTTATAAAAATGTATCACTTGGCCAAAGAAATTTGATGAAGGTCAATATGAATGCAATAAAACTTGCATTGAAGCTAGTTTAAAGCCTAGAAAATTGAATGCTCTAATGAAAATTAGGTCAATTTTGTTTTTCGACAGTGTGTTTTTTGTTTTTGTTTTGAAATTTGCAAATTATTATGTTCATATTTGATTTGTTCATGTAAGTTTGCAAGTAAGATCATACTATTCCAAGAAACATTGCAATTTAGGGCAACAATTTTTTTACATTATAATCGCCAAACATCAATGAGAATTAATGGTTGTGTGCCCTCCCTTCTAACTTGGGAAGTCACTCAAATCATTGTTTTTTTTTTTTGTTTTTTGTTTTTGAATGCTTGTGTGTTTAACCGATCCCATGAACATTGGTTATTTTTTTATGCTTTGCACATAACAATTACCATGGCTTTGAAACTAAAAGAAGAATTTGAAATACCACTTTTTATGGCCAACTTGATGGAAGACGATACAGCTCTCTAGCTTTGGAGTTGTCTACACTTGTTTCCAACATTATAAAACAAGTATGTAATGTTTTAGATTTTTTTCTTTCATTCCTAATGAAATATGAAAAAAGAAAACTCATAACATGTTATCCCTAATGTTAGACCCAAGATTTTAAAATCTTAAATTGGTTGAAAACAAGTTGTTTTTTATGGCAGAAGATTATGATAGATAGTCTTTGTTTTCAATGTTGCTGAAACGCCACCATGTATTTCACTGTGTTAAAATCTAGAACTATGGTACATCAGTTGAATGATAAAAATTAATGTTTTTTACATTTCTAAGATGATTGTTGGGACCACTCAACTAGTCAAGGAGTTGGTGAATAAGGATTCACATATGTTTTGAAGGTACCAAGTTAATGCAAAGGAAATTAAATGTCCTCTACTGCGGTTGGGAAAATGTTCATGAGTTTGGAAATGTGAGATCAGGATTTTCATTTTTTAAAGGAATTTGATATCCTTGATGGATATTAAATTGAAATAAATTAAAAACTAATTTAAGATCCAATCTGAATCTTTTAAAACATTTTAAAAACCAAAGCCAACAATTATAAAAGAATGATATCCACCCAACATTGATACCCACCCTCTTGGAAAGGGCTACTAGGCCAAGCCAAAAACGGTGATGAACAAATTTAGGAATAGAATGTTGATGCCCTCAATGAGAGGGCTCAACATGAACCCAAGAGGGCCCTAAATTTTTCCTACTCTCTTCTCTAACATGCAGCCAAATTTGGCCAAGTCTTCTTGTGTATGATCACTACAGCACCTACCTCACAAAATTGGGAGAATAAAAACCCCATCTCTAACATGAATGTCACCAGCAAAAGAACTGCATATCTGCACTAGATACTTAGTTGTTGCCATGTTGTTGACATTGAAACAATCTGTTTGTGTGTGCGTTCAGAACATCAACTACCCATCCATCAAAACTTGGGGATTACAGTGGAGACTCCAGATCTCCCAATTATTTCCAGGGAGCTTCACAGCCATGGTACCTACATGATTGGGTTGTTTTAGCCAACTGCAGGCCGTCCACACCACTTGTGTTTTTACTTTGTCATTATGCTTTGCTTCCTGACCAATCCACAACCAATCCCGAGGTGTGACAATATCTCCAAATCAGATCTGAATCCTGGACTGTGTACATCCATACTCTATATACCCAATTCACTACATTTGATTAGTTTAATAACTTGCTTCTTGCTTGGCTCCTTCACGCCTTTGTCTGAACATAGGAAGCAACTGTTCTAAACTCCTCCTCTTGTGTGCCAATTGAGTTTGGAGTCAAAGTTTTGAAGCTTTTTAGTCTTATGAAACAAGACCACTCTACTACACTTTAGGTCCAAAAATTTATGTTGAAATTCGGATTCTAAATACCCAAAAATAAATTTGCTAGAGAGATCATAGTACCATACTATTTGCTGGTATTATAAGCTCGAATCCAATTTACCCATGCTTAACAAACCATACTTCAAGAAGTGTAAATTGGCTGTTGGGGCTTAGGTCTACAAGGAGGAAGACCAGTGTTTTTGTTTTTCCAATTTTGTAATGTAACCAAAGCAGTGCCATTCATTCAGTAGAAAATTTAGCTGGATTTGGCTTAGAAACCATATATAAATAAATAATAGTATGGTTCCTTCTATATTCTTGGCTACCTACTGAAAAAATAAATAAATAAAATCTTGAAGTCTGGTGAATTTTGGCCACTTTTCATTTTAAAAATCCTTCGAAAAGGTAGAAATCAGATTTTTCAGGTCAAAATTGGCCAAATATTCAAAGAAAAAATTTGATTGTTTTTTTGGTTTTTAAAAGTAGTTTCAGTGAAACCTGATCTCTTTAAACATTGGCTGCAAATATCCAACAGAATCATGTGTGCGTTGTAGATTCAGGTGAGAGTGTGAGATCTAGATTAAATGCTTTTGAAATGATTATGCTAACTAGAAGTGAATGGAGTTGCCCAGATGCAGGCTAGTCCAAGATGGGCAATCCCAACAATTGAAGTCTTTCTTGGATTACTATATTCATAAATTAAACTTTAAAACAACAATCATAGACAACAGATTTCTGCACCATTCTTGGGATTGATGGTTTTATAAATTGGGATAAATAGGTTGTACCTATTTTTATTTGGAACTCCTTTGCGATAGATGTAAACCCCCCAAAGTGTAGAGTAATGCCCAGGGATTGGGGTGTTCTCAAAATAATGGGCCCTCAAGAATGGAGGCCGAGGGTTCGTTATCTTGGGAACGACCCAGCCTGAGGGTGTTGCACAGCGTAATGCCCACCCAATGAAGCTGCAAAGTTCTGGATGAAATGATGATGATGATTTCATGAGATGCGTGACAATAAATCCAAACACTTGATGATAAAACAAAATTGGCAATGACAAAACAAAACTCCCTCCTACCTCTCAAGAGGGAAATTCCACTTTATAAGACAGTGCACTTTCGTAATCTTTAAAAACCAGCCAAGGGCATTACATGCTAGTGGAAGAAATTTCACAGTTTGTAAACAACTTTAAATCTAATTAGGTGTCTACTTCCAACCTTAAGATCTCAGAGGAGATTAATTGCAAATGACTTTTTGTATGGAAAAAATTAGATGCTAAAAAACTTAATATTTCATCACTGTTTAGATACATTTCTCTAAAGTGGAGCCTACCTAGAGAAGTTATCAATAGGTTTGGACAACTCATGGAATCTAATAGAGAAATCTTTAAAGTCACCTTGTCTTTGGGTATGCTTTTGCCCTCTCATGTTGAGTTTTCATATATCCTTAAGTCACCCATGTAAGGAACCAATATTCAAAACTCAGCACAAGATGACAACTTTTTCTCTTGCAACCCTTTCCCATAACCCAAAATCAAGAAACTGCTTCCTTGCAATGCCTCCCCCCAACACACAAAATTTCAACAAAGACTAGAACTAGAAACATGCACATGTACTTCTACCCCCAAACACACAAAATCTTAACACACACACACAAAACCGCACATGTGCACATGCACACACACATACATACATGTTGCAACTCTTTCACCTCCAAATTCAAATCACAAAACCACAAACATACGCATGCACACACACACACACACACAAAAGAAAGAAAAAAAACAAGGTGAAAAAGAATTCTCATTGTCACTGTTCTTCACCTCCAAATCACAAAGCCCTTGCACATGCACACACATGCAAAACAAGGGAAAAAAAGGTGAGAAAAAATACTCATTGTTGTTGTTGTTCTCCACCTCCAAATCAACAAAGACCCAAAACAAATAATGAGAAAAGATTGCACATGGCAAAGTGGCAAGAATGCTTGCAAAGGATAACTTGGGTCTCTACTTGGAAAATGAGAAGACAAGAAGATTAAGTGTGAAAACACAAGACCAATTGGATCAAACTTTGACAACCACTAATTTGAGAGACTTTCCAAGTTCAACTTTCATGGTTTACATTGTGTTTTGGCCAAACTCAGGACAAGAACCCCCTAATCACTTACTCTAGGGAGAACACTAATGTATTCATTATGCTGATTTTTTTGCAAGTTTATTTGCACACTTGAAAGATGAAAACAAAAAAGTTTTGACTTGGGTTATGCTAAATTTTCAAGATTTTATTTGCACACTTGAAAGATGAGAAATAATATCAGAATGGGGCATGATTTGAGGACCTCTTCCCAATAACATAGGGGTATAATAATGGCCATCTTTCTCAGAAGAAGAGTTGTTATATGTTGCAGTGATGCACCTTGAAGGTTTGAGAGTGAGGGATCATTTTTGACTCCCAATGGAGATTTGGTGTATCAACCCCCCTGCCCCCCCTGCCTTGCTTGGTCACAGGCACATAGCCCAACATGGGTACCTTTGTATTACAAAGGAATTTGTGAGAGACAGCTGCTGCCATGTTCAACTCTTGACAAAATTACTTGGCACATAATCCACCTTTTTTTTTTAAAAATCTGGTGAAAAAGGGAAATAAAAAATTAAAAGTTTGAAAAAGAAATGGTTTTGGAGGTTTTCCGTCACAAGAAGTGAAGGGGAAAAAAAAAGAGTAAAAATGGAAAGTTTTTTTTTTTTTTTTTTCCCAATTTT
>Ga0116231_10004913_pt1 | contig 26775 bp, 25 predicted proteins | sample S1TSphgellanicum_2_FD_89695 | JGI IMG/M metagenome (GOLD analysis project Ga0116231, IMG submission 89695) | Host-associated microbial communities from peat moss isolated from Minnesota, USA - S1T2_Fd - Sphagnum magellanicum MG | ecosystem: Host-associated > Plants > Peat moss > Unclassified... | reverse complement strand
CCCCCCCCCCGCGGGCCCCCCCCCCCCCCCCCCCCCCCCCGCCAACCCCCACACCAAACACACGCAACTCTCTTTCATTCGAATTGGGAATTTTAATTTGGAAAGGAAAGTATAATTATTTTAAAAAAAGATTTAAAAAAAAAAAGCTTTCTTTCTTACTTCCTTGCATTCTGCATTAAATGACCAGATTGGGAGAACCAGGTTTGACAATCGGTTGTTATTTTATTTGTGAGAATCAATATGTCAGAGAACTGGACAAAATGAAAATTTAAAAATATTTGATAAGCAGTCCGGTTCTCAGTGACTTGTAAAAAAAATTATTTTAAAAAACCCATCTGGTTCTCAAAGACTCTGGAGTGAGAACTGGAACCGGATGATTCTCAAAATTTGGTGAGAACCGCCCAATATGGTAAACATGTACACTAGGTAAGTTAGTAGGAAATCAAAACCCCCCAAACTGCTTTCCCACCAACACCCAACCCCCAAGGAAAAAGAACGAAGGATGAATGTTTGGGTAGGGAAGGAATGAATCTTATGCATTCATGAGCAAATGTTTTAAAATCAGTTTTGGGCAATCTGACCTTAGGCTACTTGGGAGCTTGGACACAGAGGCTTAAGACCTAAGCCACCATGCCGAAATGACCATGGGCCATCCAAGGCTTAGAACAAAATTGATCATAGGTTACCTAGGGCCTAGGTGAAAATGGACCCCAGACTGCCTGTGATCCCAAGACATGGAATATTTTAATTCAAACCCCAAGCCTGAGTCAATATTCCATGTCCTGATATCCCAAGACATAAAATAATTTAGTTTCTACCCCAAGCCAAAATCTTGATGCCCCTCCCCCCCCTCCCCTCCTCACTTTCATAGCCTTTTTGGAATTTCAGAGAAACACACAGCTGGGTATTATGTGGAAGTACCCATCTTTCAAGTAACCTATATTTAAAACTTACACCTTCCTTAGCCCATGCACAAATCTACCTTCCCACAAAGAGAACCATCATCCAAGTTCCTCTCCCATTGCAAGTATTGAAGTCAAGAAGTATTGTAAATGTGGAAAGGAATATATATTTGCAAAAAAATTTATATTTTTTGAAAACGCATTTTGCTTTTCACCATAAACATAAAGACAATACTATAATTGCTTTAGAAAAGTAGGGCCCATACATCCAAGCAAAGCATTAAAAAATGAGGGTGCAATGAAATATATATATTTTTGGTTGCTGGTCGTCTCTCAGCTAGATACGGGATCAAAGGTCATAAATTGTCTACTATTGCTCAGATTAAGCAAGAAAATGCACAAAGAGAATATAACGATAATTTTTTATTTTTTAAATTCTGCCTCACAAGCTTTTCCTTCAGCTTTGTCTTCTTTCTCTGCATCTCTGAAGATAAACAAGAAAAGAAAAGTGGGGAGTATTGTAGTTTTAAAGTAAGATGTTGCTGGGCCTTAGGAGGCTGCATGGGGTCCCATTTCTCATCTTTTCAAAGGTTCCATTTCCCAGACTTTTATGCTGCTTTTTCGTTATCTTTTCTGACTTTGTAAACAGATCTTACCTGGGCATGCACTATAATGGGCGAAATGGCCGACAAATTGAAAGTTGTGGAAACTTCAAACAATTTCTAATTAATTCCTAAGACCCAAAGTCCTTTTCTATTCTCATGTTACTTCTACTGGAAGCCATAGTTTAAAATCTGGTACAATCTACTCCTAATCCTTTAATGGGATTTCAAGGAACCACTCATTGGAAGTCTTCATGCTTAGAAATCTTTGATAAAAAATTCAGACGAAATCAAGTAGGGGATGATGAGATATGAAAGCTAGATTCAGATGTTATGTCTCCTTAGGCGGCTCTTCCTTTGCTCAAACACTCAGTTCCTCAGGCATTATCCTACACATAAAATACTGGTAGAACTTTTGTAGTGTATGTAAAGGGCACCTTATCCTTAGTAATATTTCTGCCTCCACAGAGGATGGCACCTTACATGTAAAGTTCATCATTTTTAGGCACCTTACATGCTGAGGAACCTTACTTGTAAGGTGTCTCTTCTCCTTCTCAAATTAATTACATCCACTTCAAATTTTACTAGTTCTCATGTTGGACATTCATTCCCCAAAATAATCCTTTCAAGGTCCTTACCTTACACAGAAAGCACTGCCTAGATTTTTCCTTCTTATTTTCAGCTCTCTTACCTGCCTGAAGAAACCTGTTTTCAGCAAGCAAGATCTTCTGCAGTGGAAGGTATAAGCCAAGCTATACTGGGATCTTCTGACCAGTGGAAGTTACCAGCCAGCCTTTCACTATTTCTAAAAAGTGAAAAAATCCCAGCTCTGCTCTACTTAGGAAAAGGACCTGAATACAGGCCCTTCCTCCATTGTCGACCTGCTCCCTCAGCCTACTGGCCTCGGGCACAGATCTCAAATCACAGAAGGGCCTGTACTGAGGCCCTTCTCCCATACACAACAACCTACAACTAATTGTATGGACAAGGTCCATTTTACAGCAGATTTGTTCATTTCTACAAAGTGGGGGAGGGTTTCAAAAATTGCAACCAAGTGGGGTTTCAAACCTTTCCCTGGCTTGTGGATGACCAGTTCAGTTCAAAAATGTTTCTCAGATACCTCCAACTGGTTGCTATGTAAGTTTTCTGCCCTGTCATAGAACCTTCGGGAATAAACAACTCACCCCCCAGGAAGGAACTAAAGGAAACGCTGGCCAATCCACGTCAAAAACCCTCTTAAACTTTAGCACATTAAACTTACTATTACAAACAATTGGAATAAATTATTAATCTGGTTTTGAAAATATTGAAAATATTCTAGTTCCTACCCCCCAGCCAAAGTCTTGATGCCCCCGCCCCTCCCCAGTTTCATGGGGTTTTTGGAATTCCATAGACACACACAGCCAGGGTATTTTTGTAGAAGTACCCATCTTTCAAGTAACCTATAATTAAAACTTATACCTTCCTTAGCCCATGTACAAATCAATCTTCCCACCAAAAGAACCATCATCCCAGCTCCTCTCCCATTGCAAGTATTGAAGTTAGGAAGTATTCTAACTTTAAAATAAAATGTTGCCAGGCCTCAGGAGGTTGCTTGGGGTCCCATTTCTCATTTTTTCAAAGGTTCCATTTGCCAGACTTTTATGCCAGGTTTTCATGATCTTTTCCCACTTTGTCAACAGTTCTCGGGCATGCACTATAATGGGCAAAATGACCGACAAATTGAAAGACTTTGTGGAAACTTCAAACAATTTGTAAATAATTCCTAAGATCCAAAGTCCTTTTCTATTCTCATGTTACTTCTACTGGAAGCCATAGTTAGAAAACTGGTACAATCTACTCCTAATCCGTTAATGGGATCTCAAAAACCAGTCATTGGAAGTTTTCGCAGCTAGAAATCTTGGATAAAAATTCAGACAACTTCAAGTAAGGGACAATGAGATATCAAAGCTATTCAGATTTGGTCCCTTCAGGCGGCCCTTCCTTTGCTCAAACACTCAGTTCCTAAGGCATTATCCTACACATAAAATACTGGTCGAATTTTTGGAGCGTATGTAGAGGGCACCTTATCGTTAGTAATGTTTCTGCTTCCACAGAGGATGGCACCTTACCTGTAAAGTTCATCATTTTTTAGGCACCTTACATGATGAGGAACCTTACTTGTAAGGTGCGTCCTCTACTTCTCAAATTAATTACATCCATTTCAAATTTTACTAGTTCTCACGTTGGACATTCATTCCCAGAATGATCCTATTCAAGGTCCTTCTTACCCTACACATAACAATCTACAACTAATTGTATGAACAAGGTCCATTTTAAAGCATATTTGTTCCCCCACCTTGCAAAATCTTTTCTTTTAGATAACTTGGGACAGTTTAAACCTCTATTGCCTCCATTTCCAAAGCAATTTCAAATGGCAATGCAATTCTTCCCAATCTGGAGGACTGATCTGTCAGTCCTCTAGATCGACTCCATAGAATAGGGGTGAAGAGACTCTAGTGTCTACTTGAACCCCATTTCCATCGACTGACTGGTCTATCTCTTGTTGCAATTGAAACAATGGATCATTTGTGGTAGAGATTTTCGCAAAACCACTAGCTGAAGGAGAAGCAGCAAGGACTTTCTTTCAGGTCATAGTGCAAAGCAGGGGTTGAGTGAGAACCTTCTGAAAGTTGCAGAGAGGAGTTGAATGATGATGGAGAACATTGTGCTCAGTGCTTTTGGCACACTTGATGTCATGTTGGACTTCATCATTTTGAGCAAAACTCTGTCCTATTCTTCATGTTGGATTTGGTTTAAATGATTGATGTATGTTCCTCATCAGGATTCAAGTCTAGTATGATGGACCATCCGGGAGTGATTCATGAATGACATTAGCATTGCAAAAATTGCACTCTTATTAGATTGCCCTAGATTCATGTACCGTTTTTGGGCACTCTAGTTTTATTTAGAGTATGTGTGGAGCTCAATGTGTAGACAAAAATCAAGTAACAACAATACATTCTATGGGAAGTCCTGCTTTGAAGGATCTAATCTTGATTGGTGTTTTCTTTTTCTTCCCTTTTGTACACTCCTTTTTCAGATTTATTCTCAGTCTCTTCATTTTTCTCCTTCTCTTTTGTTGAAACATTATGAGAAATTGAAAGTCACAGCTTCACTCAGCATTCCAGGGCATGAAGGAAACCCTACACAGAATTATATGTTCAAGAACATCCACAGGAACAGACACAGGAACGTTGAGTGAAATGAATTGTTATTGTCAAGCTGATGAAACTGTGCTTTTGAGTTCCTAAGCATATTGTGGTACTTAAATCATGCCATCTTTGTGGGGTTTTTTGCACATGAATCTGAAGTTCAATATGCCTGTGGGTCAGTACTATATAAGGCTTTGACACTTAATTTTCAACACATATCTTGATGAATAGTAATCAAAAGCAGCTCATAAAATTTACTCTTCTCTGTATGTCACAACTCTCTTCACACTTATATTGTGGGACCACATGAAAACTACATTGTTGCATAGACTAGGCCGCTTACATGGAGAATCAACAAATTCTTTAGTTTCCTGAAGGGAACTTTAAATGGATGTCTCGTCAGGGCACTACGGAACTCCTACGGTCGGGTTACTGGCGCATGACTTCTGTGCAGTGTATTAGCCTATGAAAGGCCATATGTGCACAATTCCAGTAGTACGCTCAGCAAAGTTCTCATCCCAGTACACTATGGTGGCCACCAGAGCTATGATCATGCCAATCACAATTCCAAATCGGAGAATGCAGTCTATTATCAGAATCCGTTTGCCCCTTCTTACTACAGTAACACCCCTGACGTGATCTATAAAATCGAATAAATTCTTCGGCGAATTATCATGCCATCTTGGTAATCCGAGAGCAGTGTCTCCACCCGTCCACGTCTGATCTTCACTCAAGAACTGCGATCCAGTACCCAAGTAAACAAATAGGTGCAATAAAGCGCAGCAAGTGAACAGAGCTGGTCCTGCAAAGATCCACAAAAATCCCCGCCTCGAATCTTCAGGTATTATACAGTGCACTGGGGGTGTTCCGGGAGGATAAGACATAACAGATTTCGAAAAAGGCTGCATAAGAAGTTGAATCCCCACAATAGCAGATAAAAGTTGAGTGTCAGAAAATGTGAACTTAAAGTGATTTTCAGTCCATTGAGTAGACTGGCACATCTGAAAGACTTCGTCTTGCTGCTGGTCAGGGCGCAGGTAAACAATCAGAGGACGATGACAACGCGCTGCCACAAAGTGACACACAGAGTGAATGACGACTAGGATGCTGAACGTCAGTCCTATGGTTTCTATGGGGCTCAGTAGCAAACCCATTTTACCCCGGACTATGGCAGCAATCACGTACCCAAACGCTTGCATCCCATTGAGGACCATGGCGAAACTTCTATTCCCTTGGAGCAATTGCAACCTCTCGTAGCTTGGGAGGACTCCACTTCGCAAGAGCGCCTCTTTCCCCTTCTCATTTAGTTGCACCATGTAGGAATCTGGCAACCTGCTGCCAAGGGCTAGAACGTGTTCTTGATGAGTAACATCCGCCAGTATTGCTGTTCCATGTGTTTGTGGTAGCTTTCCTACACTGGTTCCTAACACGACCTTACAGTATGCTATGATCTTCGCAGCCTTCTTTGTGAGTTCTCTTTGCGGATCAGGCATGTTATTAAGGCTTTTGCTCAGAACTCTGTATGCACCCAGATCGTAGAACAACGCCTGCAAATTCGTTAATGGAGCGACTGGGCCAAAGAAAACCGCATAATACAACTTCGTTCGGAACGACGCAGCGCGTTGGTTATGTGCATCTGCCGTGTGCCATGCATCTAGCGTCAAGCCACCGAACGCGAAGGCGAAACCCCACAAAGTCGTGAACAGCGACCGCGAACAACAGCAGCACAAAGGGGAGGCTGAGGGCTCAGGTGCTTGCGCCGCCACATGAGGCGACATGAGGAAACCAGCTAGAATGAGCCCATCCATAATCAGCAGCCGCACCCAACTGGGCATCGTCATCGAACTGAACGACTGCTATGAAGTACTCCTCTCTCGATCGATACAAAACTAAAACCAACTGCGTATGCCGAGCCGAAATCGCGTATCAATCGTCTCACGAAAGAACCCCCCACCCACCCACTTCCTAAGCGAAAACGAGTATCAATCGTCTAACGTAAAGCACTGCCTCTATTTTTCCTTTGTATTTTCAGCTCCCTTACTTGCCTGAAGAAACCTGTTTTCAGCAAGCGGGATCTTCTACGGTGGGATGTACCAGCCAGGCTGTATTGGGATCTTCTGACCAGCGGAGGTATCAGCCAAGCTGTCACTATTTCTAAAAAAGTGAAAAAATACCAGCTCTGCTTTACATAGGAAAGACCCAAGCAGAGGCCCTTCCGCAATTTTCGACCTGTTCCCTTGGCTTACCGGCCTCGGGCACAGATCTAAAATCACCTAAGGGCCTGTACTCAGGCCCTTCCCCTATACGAAAGAACCATCCGCCCCGCCCAGCTCAGCTGCAAGGCAAAATCGTCTACGGAAGAAACCACCCGCGCAGCTCCTAGCTGAGATTGGTTCGGAACAAGTCGTGGTTGAACGCATTGTCGCACAACAGAACAACGGGTCGACCCTACGAGGCTCAACACGTTCCTGTGTGGAGAGGCCTTGCCATGGTACCGTACATTTAGACTTGCCCAAAATCTACTAGGTAGGATAGATAGGCCGGTGTTCAAACACGGAAGTTCTTAAAGTAGGGCCCCACACTTGAAGGGAAGTGAGTGTTAAGTTGATGATAAGAAAGGTGAATTAGTTGGGGTGTCCACACTTAAAATGCTACTTATCTTTGGTGATCTGCATCTCAGAGGAAGGTAACTGAATGTTGGCGAACATGTTACGGAATACAAAAGCTAAAGAAAAGATGAAAGGTTCAATGCTACCTAACTTCTTTGAAAAGGGTATGATAATAAGGGTAATGATTGAAGGAGCCATGCTTGTTGTCCCATTGCTACAATGTCGCAACACATTATCAAGTTTGCATGCACTCTTTGTTTGTTCATTTTTTGCATTTTGTGTTAAATTCTGGAGCATTTTTCAATCTTGTTTTGCATTTTGTGGGTACATCCTTGAGCATTCTTTAATTCTTTCTTGTTGCTATCATTGCATGCAAGCTTCATAGATAATGTGTTTTGTGGTGCACATGATAGTGATGGAAGCAAAACAATTCCAGCAACAAGTATTTATCACAATTTAAGCTTATTTTGATTCATCATTTTCATGCATGTATAGATTCAATTTGTGTCTACAATCTTGATGGTTTGAATTGAAATTGTGGATTTACACAAAAGTTTTTGAAATCAATGATGACAACACAATTTTTCAATCAATAATGTCATATGTTAAAGGCAAGGGGGAAAGAAAAATGAATGAGAATGATCAAGCTATGAAAATTGTTAAGAATCTTTGACAACCAAATTGGAAACATCAAGAAGTTGTAATGTTGGTCTAAGCAAAACAAAAGGAACAAGTAGTTTCATTGGATGTCATTGATTCAAGAGGTTGTTTTGAAATGGAAAAAAAATTTACAATTATTATGGATTCTATATACAATGCACATATGTGAAATGAACTAATGGGTGCAAGCACAATAAAATACACATTTTTTGATCCATACATTTTTCCCAACGAGTAAGATACAAGTAACTTTTTCGATTTCATAAACTCAAATTAAATTTCCTACTAGGGTGAAAGCACATTAAGAGTGAGCCACTTTTCACCAAAAAAGGTGATGTATAATGAATATTATAGTACACATTAAGCTAAAATTTTGATGGCAAAAAACTTAAAAATTTGCATGATAACATTTTGAAATTCAAAGTTCATTTTGAATCAAAACTAATTTTGATCCAACAATTAGATGAAGAAGATTGGATAAAATTAATGCACTTACAATATATATCCTATAGTTTTTCAATGGCCACAGGGCTTCATGTTTGTGATTCATGAAACATTTTCAAACAAAAGAAAATTGAAAAAATTATGCAATGTCCATTTATAAAATCTCCTCCTATTTGATATGGTAGTGGTTTTTTTTCCTTAAATAATATATTATTATGCATTTATTGTTCAAAAATGAAAAAAACACATTCTTTCGAACGAGATTTCATCCAAAAACTTTAAAACTCAAAATGGTTTTAGATTTAATTCATGTATATCAATATCATACACCATAAAACAATTCACCAAAATTCCATTCACAACCTTAGTTTGGAAATATAGTTTGGAAATATATATGTAATTGTTTCAAACTTTGTGATAGGTATTAGTTTGTTAGAAATATATTCCATACATTCAATTTTTTCATTGTTTATTGAATTTTTTTAAAAATTGATTAGATTAAATTTATAGTTAATCAAATATACTTAAAACAAGTAAAATAATCCAAGATGTGATGTCCATACATTACCAAACATATAATTTCAATTTAAAGTTATACTTATGACTACAATTTTTGGGGAGCTTAGTGTGCTTGTGTTCATCGTAATAGGGTTTATGTTTCTATCTAGGTCCAATTTAAATAGTTTTTTAAGTTTCAAGGAACACGTGGGTTTAGTTTCCGCTGTTACTGCCATTATCATCAACATTGGTTGCATGATTCCTTCACAAGCTTCCCTCCCAAGGAACTATTACATTGACCTCCAAAAGTTCAAGTTGCTTTTTCACAAGTAACTTGTTTTGCTAGGTTAAAGTTGCATTGAAATATAGTGTTTAGATCTTGAAATTTTCATTAGTAGGTTTTTTGAATTTCTTTCCTTATGTATAGGAAGATCAAGCTCAAATGTTGTGCACATGAGGATAAGCTAGGTGAAAGCACATTAGGGTGTCACAATTTCAATGGATTAGAGTCCCTATTCAAAGTCTTTTTTTAGTGTAGTTGTAAACTAGCTTAAAGTATGAATATTTAGATGATATTAAAAGTAAAAAAAAAATTCATTTCCAATTTCAAATCATGATGTTATAATACATATAAAAAATATCACAATTTTTTTTTAAATAATTATTTTAAAGTGCTTAAAAATGCTTTTAAAATAATTACAATTTTTGGGATTTAAAAAAGTTCATAACATAATAAATTAAAATCACATTCCATTCATTCAATGGATCTTTACTTTTTTAAACATAATTCATTCAATATCCCAAAGTTTCAAACACATGAAACAAAAAACATGGGCAAAATTTAAAAGTTCATTACTTATTGGTTATCCACAATTTTCATTTTTTTTTTCATTCTTGGAAGGTTGATTATGATAGCTTTAGATAAGTGAGTCCCTTTTTTATTATTAATTTCAATGAATTTTTTATAAAAAAGAATTGTATTAAAACAATACAAGAAAAGTTGCCAATATGACGTCCATATAAGGTCACTGTAGTGTCCAAACACCTTATAGATAGCCACAAGAAGCCAACACCACATCAAAATTACGAAAATAACAATTGCAAATAGGGCATGGGATTATTATACATGTTATAGGCTTAAATGTATGAGTTAAATAATGTGGCATGGTTTTGGGGTAGAAATTAAAATATTAGTTTCGCTTGAATCTCATAGGTTGCACAAGCTTGTAAGGTTGTTTTCATTTTATAGCATCCTCCAATGCCTTTTGGGACATTGAAATATTTCATTCCAATGCATGTTTCTTTGACAAAAGTCCAAAATAGACCTTCTCTTCAATAGAAACTACCTTTGCCTTCATTAAAAAGCTTTGGACATGTTCAAGAATAGCCTCCACCCTCATATAATCAACCTCAACAACATTTCAATCTTGTCCAACATGTTCCAAATCACCTTAGGTAAGCTCCAAAATGCCACTTCCTTGATCCATCATCTTCAAATCTTTACCATGAAATTTTGCAATATTCAATGTACCTATAACAATAGAAAGTACACACTCCACTTTCTTGATTTCCACTTTCATTGTACCTCGGCCACCTATGGTATCTTTTAAGTTGTCCTTTAGTTATTGAACCTTCCCATGTTGTGTTTTAATGTCGTAATTCAAGATGTCTCTCTTTGCCTTAAGATAATCAAACTAATTTTGAACAGACGCAACCACTTTAACTTGAGGATCCAAAATCTCTTGAACAAACCACTTCCTTTGTGGGAAATCTAAAGTTTCCAAAGTAGTAGGAGTTTCCAAACCAATAGGATGTTATTGTTTGGGAGAAAGATCTTCTTCCATAGTAGGTGGCTTAGCCATAGCATTGTCTTCTAGAGGTAACATCCCCTCCTTGGAACCATCCCCTACAATAACCACATTTGAAAGCACCTTCTTCTTGCTTGAACATTGTCTAAAGATTTAACCTTCTGAAAACTTACTCCCATACCTCCCACCTTTTCTACAAAACATGCTTAGTTCACTTTGATTTTCTGCCTCTTAGCAAATAGGGCCTTAGCAAAACTCAAAGCAATGTTATTGTAAATAATTTCTTGTTTCTAATAAAGAAAAGGGTACAACTCCAAAACTCTAGTAGTTATTTATGGGTTTGTGCAAGTTTCATACTTGAGGCCATTATGACTCTTTCTTTTTTTTGCACACTGCTTCACATTCAGCAAGGGTTGCATGCATATCATCAAGCTCTTTGCAGGTATCCAGTCCTTCACTACAAAGCCCCAATTTAATTGCAAACCACTCAGTAATCCCTTCCCCATGTTTCTTGGTAGAAAAATCACACTCCCAATTCACAACACCTCCTGGTTCAATAGCTTTATAAATAATTACTTTTCACCTTCCCAAACAACTACCTTAGTCTATTGCAAACATGAAGAATTGTTCTAAAGAAAACAAGTGTTTTTCTTAAATAGAAACCAAGCCACTATGTAAATTCAACTCACAAGCTCTTCATGCAATTTATTTTTGTTTAATCAACATAAACAACTTCTTAGGTTTGTAAAGATATTTGCCAAGTGGTGTATATATATTTAGTTTTGCAAGGTCTTCATAGTAGAAGGAAACCCTAAGTAAATGGCTATTAATAATTAATAACAACAGGTAGTAGCCAACTACTAGTTAGTAGTTACTAATGAGTTACTAATGAGTCAATATAGTTAGTAATTACCCATAATTAGTTTCTAGGTTCAATACCTCTAGGACCAGTAATTACTAAATTACTACTACTTGTCATTAACTAACTATTATTAATTAATATAAGCTAATTGTTATTGGAATTACTCTAGGTTTAGTAGCAATCACTAAGTACTAGAGTTACTTTAGGTGCAGTGGCTAGTTAGTAGTTTTTTACTAGTTTAGTTACTTAGTTAGTTTAAGACACTAAGTATTGAATTACTTAAATACTAGAATTACTTGAATGAAAACATGTTACCCATGGACCCAACTGTCAATAATTGGGCCTTTAACATTTTTCATGTGCATGAAAATATTCACTTATAAAAGGCATTAACATAGACAATGTCAATATTAATACACCCTAAATAATTAAGATGGCATGGTTACCTTGTGATAAGAATATTAGTATTATTGGATAAGCATGATTAGGGCTAGAAAATACGGCCTCCCCCCTTGGCATTATTGGGTTCCCCATATAATCCACCAAATTGTTAAATTGCTTGAACATCCCTGTTGTGAAAAAAAAATTCCCAAACACACTGCCTACAAAGACAAATGGCTATTAAATCCAATTGCATGCATGCAATTTTTTTCATCCAACATATGTGGATGAAACACCAATATATCATTAATGAGCTTTACATGTTTACTAGCAAACACAATATGCTATATATGAAGACCCAAACAATTTGGTCTTGTAGGACATTTGTGTAGGGAATATTTGCACTTGACATAATGGACATATATAATAGATAAGCTACATATTGATACAACTCCAACTATGCGAATAAAGCATTGCAAATTAGATAGAATGACAAATGGGACCCTAAACTCACTAGGAAAAAAAGACATTAGTTGATACCAATCCATAGAAATTCCAACCAAGTTGGCAACTTATGTTAGCTTTCAAAATGGGGATAAACTTCTAATTTATAGTTCAATAATTAACTCATAAACCTACTTGGCCACTTGGTTTTTTTGGGTCATACATTAGTATAATTGAAAAAACATTAACCTATGAGTATCTAGGTTCTCTAAATTATTGGTTTTTAGGAATCTACAAATGGCTTGTCTTGACAAGTTCCCCTAAATGAACCTTAAACAAATTATGTTTAATATAGCCAATAACAAAATCCATGGACTATACTCCTAAGGAAAACACACATTACCTAATGTTCAAGCCAAAGTATTATAATCCAAGGTAGGCTTGTAGATGCGAACAATGTGAATGGCTACAAGATGTAAAAGGGTGGTGAGGTGAATTTTTTATATATGTGTGTTGCATGCCCAAACACTACTACCAATTGGGTTAGGAAACCCATGACACAAAACATTTTGTAATCCTAATAGACCTTACAAAAAAAATGTAAAAATGAAAAGGAACAAAGTACTCACCTATTTAACCTTAATTTTCATATTTTGAAGCCAATGTTCTACAGATCTTGAATCCTTATGCTCATGGGAATTTCTTGATAAATACCAATCAAATAAAAAGATGGCTTAGACATTTCATGAAAATGGGATTTCAACACAAAAATTGTAAAATTCAAAAACAATTACACTACTATCTTACTATTGATTGAAGGACCAATGGCACTGACTTGTTAGTGCCCCCATTCCACCAACACATTAGATCATCTTCTAGCTTGATAAAATATTGATTACCAATCTACACAAAGGATCCCTCTTACAAAGCAATGTCAAAACAATTTCAAGTCCATAAAACAAGATTCACATACATACATTTGTTCATAATAGAATACCCACTATTCTTTAATATATTTTCAAACAAGTATGCAAATACTTAAATTCATCATGGAAGTCCAAAGTACTAAAACATGGGAATTTAATGCTATGGTAAAAATGTTCAAGTCAGAAAGCGCTCCAACTTTTTAATAGTCCAAAAAATTAGGTGACGCACTTCCAACTCCTCAAAGGGCTCAAATGCCCAAGTAGAAAACAGCGGAAGAAAGAGGAGTCGGACCACACTCCCTAGCTCACAACACTTTGAGGGGTAGAGGGGCGTGTTGGAGCTCCGGGATGGGACTAGGAAGAGTTGACAAGCTTCACTCACTCACACGGGCCTGCACACAACTTACACAAAGTGGTTAGTGCATAGTTAGAGCACCCTTGGTGCTAGGACGAGCCACGGGCAACACGGACACACAAGACTCACCACGGCCCGGACTTGGGGGAGGCCACCACCTTCCCCCTTATAGTATACTCTGTAGCTCTCCACGGAGGCTACATCCAAATGGCTCTTTTTCCCGGGACTCCTGAGTGGGAGTCCCGAAATCGCGCCAAATGGGACTCCCGCAACTTTGGAGCCCCATAACTTTCCGAGCAGACCTCAGATTGCAATGCGGTCTGAAGCAAAGTTGTAGCTCTTGTCGAGAGCTTTCTAACGATATGTGGCACGCCCCCTGAAGCTAAGTAAATCGGGTCGATTCTTGACTTTTTGTGGTCGGGAGTCAAACTGGCAGTTCGACTCCCGGCCCTTCTTCTGACCATAACTTGTGTTTTAGATGTTCAAATGAGCAATGCGAGCTCATTTTAGACATCTATGCTCCAAGAGCTTTTCAATAATATAAAGAACGCCACGAGCCATTGAGTTTTAACCCCTAAAATCGCTTTCTAAAGTTTCAGGAGTCCACCGGGACTCCATCTCCCAAAGTGGGAGTTGCCTTGGGAGTGTGAGGGTTCACTCTCTCATACTCCCTCACACTTTCTAAGACTCCCGGGAGTATGTGATGTGATTCCCCGGCTTCCTTTTGGCCCGCACCCTTGCAATGCCTTTGCCTTGACTCCCGAGTTTCTTTCCTCTTGGCCTGTAACCTTGCAACCCCTTTGCTTTGGTCGCGAGCCCAAAGCTAGGGTTGCAACATTAGGACACTTCACAATAATGAATTTCGACCATAGTTTTATTTTTCTTTTATTGTAGCTATTGAACTATCCCTAACTTTTAAAGACATTATAAACCATGGGTTCCCTTTTCTTAATGGCATTTGGTAGCATCGGAAAGTTTTATTTCAGGACTAAATGTGAGTACACAAATGTTGGAGAGGTATCATTTAACAATCTATATGATGAATGTCGACCTCTTTGACGAGCCACATGGTAAAACTAAAAGCCTCACAAGATCATGTCACCCTCATACCATTGGTTTCCCTAATCATCTTCAAATGTGGCCTCACATTAATGTAATGGTTAATTATCACATATTATGACATAGAATGGGTCACCATTCTCCAATTCATTTGATATTACAACATAGTTGCCCCCCACTTTAACTTTTACCGCTTCATTTTCAATATCTTCATCCATGTCAAATCCTTTTTATATTCAAGATTAAACTCTTCCATGTCTTACATAATGTCATGAACCTGCATGATAACCAAAATCAAAATTAAAAAAAGGTGGATATTAAAGAATAGTAGTAATTTAAAAACATTATTTGTAAGGTAAGGGATTTAAGATGTAAAATGACATGTATAAATACCTATGTGATGTTTATGGGCTCCAATGTACAAAGTTTCCATGGCTACACTTGTGATTTATTCTCACAAAAAAAGTTGTCATCCATACATTAAGGCAAAAACATGCAAGGTTTCTCAATTTCAATAGGGTGACATCTCTATGGGAGTTGAAGCAACAAAATGTAAAGATTGTGTCCCTACAATGTTTTTACAATCCCACATTGCACTCTTAGATCTACATCCTTTGGTTTCACCAAATGAAAGAACCGAAATACTTGTTTTCTAGCATTAGAGTAGGCAGCATGTTCTTCCATTTGCTTACTTCCATAGAATGAGAGCACATCACTTGTGTTTTGAAGTTTTTTACCATCCATGTTCATTTGTTCTTTTCTGATTTCCTATTACAGACCACACCTGCACCATCATGCATTCCTTTCCCATGGCCAAAACCGAAATAGGACCATATCATCCTACACCCATGTCATGAATGTGTGGCATCCTTGGTTTTTGATTGATCCAAGGTCATATGTGAGCGGTGTAACTTTATAAAGTTGATGTGACAGAAGTTTACGTTAAGAAGACATCACAACAAATTTTTGAAGTGGAGCAAATACAACTTGGGAAAACTTGAAAGAAGGAGTTTGAAAATTGGGAGTGCAAATACATCATCAAGATTTTCATACAAAAGTTTGGTATGTAATCATGTACTTAATACCATACAAAATATTATATGAAATATATACATATATGTAAAACATATGTATAGTATAAAATTTCATATAATATTCAAAACATACATACATATGTAAGGTCCATCTTGTTCAACCTAACCCTAACCCTAATCCTAGAAACCCAAGGAAGGGAATAAAATCATTTGTGAAACCCCAAGAAGACATTGAATGTTGCCTTGAAAAATGATGGACAGTCTTTCTCAAATTGCAATTGAGAAATTAGACAAGAAAGTGTTTTCTATTCAAATATTAATAGAGGTAGAGGTAGAGGTAGAGATGGAGGTGGTAAAACCTCATTTCGAGGTCAACATGGAAGTTCACATGGTGGACATCATCAACATGGAGGTCAACCTCATGGAGGTGGACGAAGAAACTTTAGAGGAAAAGGAAGTCGTGGAGGTTGTGGTGGAAGTCATCGAGGTCAACAACCAAATAACGTTTCAAACTGCTATTACTACAGGAAACATGGGCACATGGTAAATAATTGTTATTAAAAGGAGCATGATGCACGAAATGGAAAACTATAACAAGGGAATTATGCATCAACTAGCAATCAAGGTGATGAGCAATTGTTGGTGATACAACACATGGCAAATTCAATGATAGGAGGCTAGGTGTATCAAATAATAATGTCTGATATGTGGATTCTAAAACTTCAAACCACATGATTAATCATGGAAAATGGTTTAGAAACACAAGGGATTTGAAAACACTAAAGTTTGTGGAAACTGGTGATGACACTACACATCCCATCACACAAATTAGCAAGGTGCCATTGTCCATGCAAGATGGGTAAACAAAGTACTTGAAATATGTACTTTATGTTCCAACTATAACAAAAAATTTAGTTTCAATAGGCTAGATGGTGAAACAAGGTTTACAAGTGACATTCAACCCTAAATGGATGTTTTGTGGAAGATATGAGAAGCTAAGGCAAATTGATTGCAAAAGGGGAAAGGAATGGACGAATGTTCACCTTGGATGTGAACATGTCGGAGGTGAATTCCATGTTATTCACACATGGAAAAGGAGTTGGAAACATTAAAATTTGGCATAAGTGGTTTGGCCATGTTAATCTCCAATGTCTTAAGTTGATGGAAAAACAAAATCTTGCTGGGGGTCTTCTCAAATTTGGAACAAAAGAGGTGATGTCAAAAGTTTGTGAAGCATGCCAATTGGGGAAGTAAGTTAAACATCCATTCCCATATCAAACAACTCATATAAGTTCCAAACCTTTGGAAATGATCCATTCAGATGTGTGGACCACAAAGATAAAATCCATTAGAGGATGCAATTACTATGTGAGTTTCTTTTATGACCACACAAGGAAGGTGTGGGTCTATTTCATGAAACACAAAGGTGAAGTGTTTCAACATTTTTTGAATTTCAAAGCAATGGTGGAGAAGGAGAAGGGTGTGAGCATCAAATGCTTAAGGTCTGATGGAAGGTGAGAATATTTTTAAAATGAATTTAGTGAATACTTGAAGGAACATGGAATTCAAAACAAATATTCATGTAGTTATCCCCCACAGCAAAATGGAGTTGTTGAAAGGAAGAATAGGCACATTACAAAAATAGCACGTGCCATGTTGAATGAAAAAAATTTATTAAATTACTTTTGGTCTGAAATAGTAACAATTGTAGTCTATATCATAAATCAAACACCCACAACAGCAATTAATGGCATGACACCAAAAAAATAAATTCACAAGCAAGAAATCAAATGTCTCACACCTCAAAGTGTTTGGTTGCATTGCATATGTGCATGTTCATGACGAGAAGAGATCAAAACTAAACCCAAAAGTTAAAAAGTGTATCTTCATTAGATATTCCTTAGAACAAAAATGATATAGATGTTTCAACCCTTCCACTCGAAAATTACAATTGAGTACAAATGTTGTGTTTGATGAAATGGTTAATTGGTACTCACCATTGAAAATAGCAGAAGATGGAGAGGTCAGAAATGGTGATGTTTCATCAAATGTGCAACAAGAATCACAATTAATTAGTGGACCACAAGAGGCTTCAATTAATGGGTCTAGTAGCACTTCATGGAAAGGAAGATTAAGATCTTCAAACATTATACATGGTAGTTCTTAAACATCATCTAGAAATTCTCATGTAGATGGTGAATCAAGTGATTCACAGAAAAGTGTGGGTGAAAAATCAAGAATCTTTTTAGTTACTATTCTTGGAGTTCGAATGGCCAAGAAAGCTTTGAAAACACCTAACAACAACAGTGGAATACAAAGATCCATAAGAGTCAAATACATTGTACAAAGTTTCCCATATGATGGTTTTGTAACTCATGATCATCATTACGCATACATGGTGAGAGTTATACAAGAGGTTGAACCCACTTATTTTGAACAAGCGGTTAGAAACCCTAAATGGGACAATGCCATGGATGAAGAGATGGTGATGTTGGATATTAGTGCTACTTGGGAATTGGTAGCTTTACCAAAGGACAAGAAAGTTGTCGCAACCCTAGCTTTGGGCTTGCAACCAAGGTAAAGGCATTGCAAGGGTGCGGGCCAAGAGGAAGCCCGGGAGTCACATCACATATTCCCAGGAGTGTTAGAAACTGTGAGGGAGTATGAGGGAGTGAACCTTCACACTCCAAAGGCGACTTTCACTTTGGGAGATGGAGTCCCAGTGGACTCCCGAAAACTTCAGAGAACAATTACAGGGGTCAAACCTCAATGGCTTGTGGCGTTTTTTTATATCATTGGAAAGCTCTTGGAACGTAGATGTCTAAACTGGGCTCGCATTGCTCATTTGGACATCTGAAACACAAGTTATGGCCAAAAGAAGGGCTGGGAGTCAAACTGCCAGTTTGACTCCCGACCACAAAAAGTCAAGAATCGACCCGATTTACTTAGCTTCAGGGGGCGTGCCACATATCGTTAGAAAGCTCTTGATGAGAGCTACAACTTTACTTCAGACCACATTGCAATCGGACGTTTGCTCGCAAAGTTATGGGGCTCCAAAGTCGCGGGAGTTCCATTTGGCACGATTTCGGGACTCCCACTCGGGAGTCTCAGGAAAAAGAGCCATTTGGATGTAACCTCCGTGGAGAGCTTCAGAGTATACTATAAGGGAGAAGGTGGTGGCCTTCCCCAAGTCCGGGTCGTGGTGAGTCTTGTGTGTCCGTGTTGCCCGTGGCTCGTCCTAGCACCAAGGGTGCTCCAATTATGCACTAACCACTTTGTGTGGGTTGTGTGCAGGCCCATGTGTGTGAGTGAAGCTTGTCAACTCTTCCTAGTCCCATCCCGAAGCTCCAACACGCCCCTCTACCCCTCAAAGTGTTGTGAGCTAGGGAGTGTGCTCCGACTTCTCTTTCTTCCGTTGCTTTTCTACTTGGGCTCACATTTGAGCCCTTTAATGAATTGGGAGTGCGTCAAAAGCAATTGGGTGCAAATGGGTGTACAAAATCAAACATAATGCAAATGGACCTATGAACAAATACAAAACAAGATTGGTTACCAAAAGTTATGCCCAAACTTATGGCATAGACTATGAGGGGACCTATAGTCCAATTGCCAAAATGACAATAATAAGAGCAATCATTGTTATGGTAACAACAAAAGGATGGTCTTTACATCAAATAGATGTAAAAAATGTTTTTCTTCATGGAGATTTTCAAGAAGAATACATGGAACAACCACCATGTTATGTGCACCAAACACATCCTAATTTGGTTTATAGATTGAAAAAAGTTTTGTACAGCTTAAAGTAAGAACTTAGAGCTTAGTCAGATAAGATAAGTCAATATCTTGTCACAAGCGGATTTCAGACATCCAATGTAATTTTTTCCTTATATGTGAAAAAAATAGATCATGGGATTGTAGTCATAATCATCTATGTTGATGACTTGATTATCACAAGAGATAGTGATGCAGACATTTTTGATTTGAAAAAGCTCTTGAAGCAAAAGTTTGAAATGAAAGATTTGGGAGAGTTGCGTTACTTCTTTGGCATTGAGGTAATCCAATCCCCTAAAGGGATATGGTTACTACAAAAGCAATATGCCTTGAACAAATTGCTCGAATATGGGGTGACAGGTTGCAAACCCATTTTAATTCCATTGGAACAAAATGTGAAGTTAAGTGCAAATGAACGAGACCTTGTGGAGGATACCACTATGTACATACACATAGTGGGGAGTTTGATTGTCATGACCATCACAAGGCCATATTTGAGTTATGTAGTTGGAGTGGTGAGTCAATTCATGCAAACACCACAAAAGCCACAGTTGGATGTAATGAGGTGCATATTGAGGTACATAAAACATACTTTAAAGTGTGAAATTTTTTATGAAACCAAAAGCCAATTATAAGTACACGGATGCTAATTGGGCTAGTAATGTTTTAGATAGAAGATCAATTCGTGGTTTCACTTTTTCTTTTGGAAATGGTGCTATTAGTTGGAGTAGTAAGAAACAACCAACAATTATTTATCAAACACGAAAGCAGAATATAGAGGTGCATCAATTACTACATGTGAAGTAATTTAATTATAAAAACTACTCTTAGATTTGGTACAGTAAGTAGATGCTCATGTTATCATTTATTGTGATAACATTAGTAACATACTATTTGTTAACAACCCAATCTATCATGTTAGGACAAAGCACATTGAGGTGCACTACCACTTTATTAGAGAAAAAGTTCCAGCAAAATAAATTGACCTTATTCATTTCAATACTAAAAATCAAGTTGTTGACATTTTCACAAAGGCTTTAGGTACAAACAAGCTAAGGAAATTTAGAAAAATGCTTAGTGTAATAGAAGTGGATTTGAGCTTGAGGGGGAATGTTGAAAATTCAAGCTCAACTAGTTAGGTTTCATTATTTACTTAATAGGAAAGTAACTAGGTTACTTTCACAAGGTTGAATTATTTTCTTTACTTATAATAGTTTGGTTATTTGTGGTTTGGTCTTTTAGTTAAATACCTTAGTGTTGATGGTTTTGTTCTCTTTTCTTCATTGCACAAGTTTGTGTGTATTTCATGTGACAAGAACCTTGAAGAGTTTTTGATGTTCTGTTCCATGTTGTGAACATCATGTTTTAATTTCCTTTCAATAAAGAGTTATGTTTGCATTTGAATAGATTTCCTATTTGTTAATAGTACTTTGTTATAAATTTGTTTTCAATGGAACTTAAATCAACAATATACACAAGATTCCATTTGTAGCAAATGTGAACCAATATTTTCAATTGAAAAGAGTGCCAATGCATCTCTTGAACTTCATTAAACTCTTGAAAACTATATCTTTTTACAAAATCTACAACAGACAAGATCAATGTCTCTGGAAAGGTTGGAAAGAAATTTTGTATTATTCTTGCTAGATTTGAACGACATGATTATGGAAAATAAATTTTCGCAATTTAGAATGTGTGTGTTAAAGGTTCCTTATATTATAGCCACATGTTGTTGTCAACCCCAACGCACATTTTCCCATGGATCACTAACTCATAACATTTCCACTACATAAGTTTGGAACACGCTGATAATTCTTCCTCTAGACATGTGACCAACATGTCAACCCCACATTTGGTACAACACCCTACAAGGCACTCAAAATTATGCCATTATGAATCCTCCATTATAGGACAAAGAATTGACATAACATATCTATTACACTAGAAAATTGACAAGAGTTTGTAGAACAATGACAAAGTGCAAGACTACTAAGGCACACATCATAGCAACACTTGCAATCCCGGCCATGTATGCCTTTTGTCACAATTTGCATGTTATTGAAACCCCACCTTAACTTGGCCATCTCCACATGGTATTTGCACGCACAAGTGTTCCATTCTTTTAATTTTCACATGTAGTAAAGCTTAAGCTTTCCAAAAGCTCGCAATTGAACTTGGCATGTTGGATGTTCCTTCATAAAACAAATGTAAAAGTCTAGATGCTTAAGGCCCCAACAAGTGCCAATTAAGGACAAAGGTCCCCACAAGATGTTAATAAATCACAAAATGAACTAGTGGACATTAAGGTCCTACACTTATCTCAAGTACTAAAGTACTATTACAGTAAATAACAAAAAAGTTCTACAAGTAAATTAATGCCCCAACAAGTATCCTGGAGCAAATATCCATGGGAGGTAAATGAATTTTAAACTAGCCAAGTAGACATTAAGGTTTGACACTAAACTAAAGTATTGTAGAAAATAACAATAAAATTCCATGTAAAAGAAGGAGGCTTCAACAAGTACCCTAAACCAAGTCTACATGGGATTTAAGTAGATTGCAAAATGGACAAGTAGACATGAATGTCATACATTTATTTCATCCATTAAAATACTTGTGCACAAATAACATCAAAGTTCTACAAGTAAACAAAGGTGCTAACAAGTACTAAGGACCAAGGTTTCCATGGGATGTAAATAGACTTCAAACTAAACAAGTACACATGAAGCTTCGACACCTAAGTGAAGTATTAAAGTAGTTTGGCAACAAATAACATGAAACATCTACAAGTAAACAAAGGTCCCAACAAGTACCAAGGAGCTAGGTCTACATGGATGTAAGTACATTATGAATTACACAAGTAGACATGGAGGTCCTTCACTTACCTCAAGTAAACCAAGGCCCTAACAAGTACCTAAGTCCTAGGTCTCTAGTAATTACATGTAGATTACACAACTAAACAACCATAGATGAAGCTTTTATAATTATGTCAACTACTAAGTTAATAATTTAGTAAGTAAGATCACATGATAATAAGTAAAATAAGCCCCTAACAAGTACAAAGAACATGATTTTAAGCATATGTATGTATATTATAGATCATGACAGTTATACAAATGGGTATACATTCACATTTTGGCAACTAATGCACCTATTGAAATCACAAAATTGCAAGAATTAAACTTCACACTTGGAAAAGTACAACCCAAAGTTCATATTCCTAAAACTTCAATAAGGGAGTTTAAACAATATTACATACAAAATGATTTAAATTGTTGGACAAATACTTGTGATTCTTAAAGGTAGTGGGTGGGGTGTTGTTCAAATGTCTTCACAAAAATTTGTTTCTTCTTAACATCTTTTGTATTTGGTGAAATTGTAGAAGTAGTATCCCACCATTTCTTGACAAGGTCAAAGCCTTATTCATCAAGTACATTACATTACTTCTTTTGAAAAATCCCTCCCCAAATGTTATCCCCAGCCTGCCCCACATAAATCTTTCTCACTATGGATTTCCTTAAAGAATACATGTTGGCACCTATAGTCCTCAAAATGAAACTTTATGAAGCACCATTCTTGTGTGACACCAGCAAATAAAAGTGCATCCTGATTAATCAAGTTAACATCAAACCTATTGGCAGACATATGGCCATAGGTTGATTTGACATTCTTGAAGACCCTAAGTGACCTATGGATCTCTTTCATTTCTTCCCAAAATTTATGCAAAAAGGGTGCAATCATGTTATTAAGACCCTTTGCAAGTGTAAGAAATGCTTAATTTTACATGTTTTTTCATGTAATTTGACATCAAAATTAAAATAAGAAAAATGATTATGTAGTGATATGTATTAGATATTTTTTTTACCTAAATTTCATAGAGTTCCATTAATGGAAAAGGACTCAAAAGCACTTTTACAACTTTTTTTAATCCTAAAATCAAGGTTTAGATATTGGAGTTGGATTGGACAATTCTTGGAGTGTTGCATAATATATTTACTAATTTTATTGGGTTAGATTTATTATTTAGAAATATATTAGTAATTTTCATGGAAATATATAGTTTAAAGGGCCACTAAAAAAATATAATTTGTCAAAATTTGTAAATTTAAAATGTGTATAAATCTTTTGAAAAAGGATCTAAAGTTTAAACTTAATGGTTCAAAATGTGTGTGAAATCTCCATATATTATTTAAAGTAGTATTTTTTATATATTATTTTATTTAAATGGTTATAAACTATATATGGGTTTCAAAATTCGAACTGAAAAAATTTGGGTTTGATTGAAAAGTCTCACAAATGAAAAATTAGAATGATTAACAATACTAGAGATCATCTTGCATAAGAAATTGATCCACATATCACAACTGTCCACATGAGGGTTGAAGGATGTGTATTTTTTTAATGTCAAACTCAACCAATTCAAGCGAGAATTAAACTTGAATAGATTTTGAACAAGTTTTGTGCATTCAATGCTATAGTGATGGAAAATGTCTTGAAGCAAGCCACCTGCTCAAAGAGAGATCAACAAAGTCAATAATGTTGTGTGGGCGATTGTCAAGCACATAGCTCGTTTATTAGAAGAAGATGATGACTCTAATAACAATTTTTTTTACACACCTTTTAGAAGTCTGTCAAAACCCATTTCCATGGAAATTGAAGAATGCATGTGAATTGATCCTGGCATAAAACATTTGCGAATTTTGCTAACCTATCACAAGAGGATCGTACATTAGGTGTTGAATACAAAAACAACTGGTTGTTGTTGTTTTCATGTGCATTTTATAAGGAAGTCACCTGACAAACTATCACATACATTACCTTTTGGATTGAGTTATAGATCAAGATTATAAACATTACTAGCTTCTAAAAATGTTCTAAAAATGAAAAAGTTATGTGTCTCTTCTTCACTTCATCCATCACATCATTTGTCGATCTATCCATTTGCCTTGTTTAGATGCACATGATAGTCTATTAGTCTTGGCTAAATCATTGTGTTGATATTATGCCAAGATGGGGTTTATGTTTGTCTTGTGTTGGTGGTGTTGTAAATTACAAATCCCAATTAATTTATGTTGTTGGGGTGGAAGGTTGGGGATTCTAGTTTTCTTGGTCTTCACAACTTTGATTTGAAACCTTATTTTGTCATTGTTTTGCACATTGAAATGTGTTGCAAAGCAATTTGCCAACAATCCACCTTTAGTACATAGTGGTACATGCTTCAATGCCTTCTCTTGATATGTTAAAATCATTTTAGCCCTATTTTTCTTGGTCCCAATCTTTGCATTCGAAGATGTTCATTTAAGCCCTACAAGTGGGACAAATCAATGTTTCCCATATGAAGACCAAAAGATTAGAAAGTGTGTTAGATTTGAATAGCATTCAATTGCATAGCTCTCCACTTTTTCATGACAAACCAATATTTTATAGAATTCAACAAATGCTTTTTATCTAACATGACATTGATTATTGATGTGCAAGTAGTTGAATGTATTCCAAAATGTCCTATGATAAAAGAAAGGGAAATCTACAACTTGTGATACTACTAGAATGTGATGACACTTACATAAAATTGTTGATTGGTGAACCCATTGATAATAAAGGTAATTTGAGTTTTTGATTAGGGTTTATTCTTGCACTAGCTTTGGTATGCCATTTAAATATCTTTTTTTTTTACATGATTTTTATTTCTTTAAGTTGCATGATCTTTGGTATTCCAATCAAAATTACTTTTTTTTGCTCTATTTCTACATTTTCAAATTGCATTAGCTTTGGTATGCCATTCAAAATTGCTTACACTTTTACACTATTTTTATGTTTTTAAGTTCTTTAATTTCATGTTTGATCATAAATGGAACAAGAACTATTTCTACATCTTCTTTGATCTCAAAGAGGATGTAGAAGGAAAGGAATTATATCATTTAGTTTCTTTTTTATTCTATTTTTAACCAAATTTATTTTTAATTTCTTTTTCATCCCATTTTGAAATATTTAAAAAATATATTGAAACTTTTAAAACTTTCTTTTTACAACATGTGACTTGAAGATCTTATTCTAAGACTGCCAGCCTTTGTGGGAATATGGTGTAATTGCATTGTTGTCAAGTTATTCTTGGTAGAAAAAATGCATTGATATGAATTGTGGTGAAAACTTGGGGGTGTGGGGAAAGTGGGTTGGGAGGTTTTGATTACCTACCAATTTACTCAAGGTACCTATTTAAATACTTACATAGGTTATCTACCCATGTACCTACATAAGCTATTTCCCCACCTATTTAAGTTAACAACCTATGCAATTGCCCACCCACATAGGTGGGCTACTTACATACCTATTCACCTACTTCGTGTACATATCCACCTACTTAAAGAACACTTTACTTACATCATGAATATTCACCTATTCAAACATCTTTCTCCTTATCTAATTTTCTCTTTATCTATTTCCATTTTAGATAGGTAAAAAGGTAAATTGATAGGTAGTTACAATAAGTAGGTGAATAGGTATGTAATGAAGCCAGCTCTCTGGGTGGGTAGATAACCCTAATAAATGAGGAAGTATCTTAAATAGGCAAATAGGTAAGAGGGTAAGTAGCTTACATAGGGAGGTAAATATCAATGTTGGGCAATTTTCAAACCCTCACTCGATTTTGATCTGGTTCTTAGTTCGATTCTCGAAATGAAAGCTAGTTGAGACTTGTATATGTAAGAACTGGATGGAGAATTGAATCTAGGTTCTCATATGCACGAGAACTGATCAGGAAAACCGTCCCCCATGTGTTTTTTTAAAATAAATGGAGAACCAAATAGGTTCTCTCCTTTAACCCAGATCCAGTTTTGAAAGGTAGGGATACACTTAGGTGTCCTAAACAAGAGCCGGCATAAGCAGCTAAGGACCTGGCAAGTGGCATAGGTAAAGGATCATTCATGACACCCGTTGCTGGCCGAACTCATTACACGACACTTTTCCTCATTAAATTCTCTTGCTTCCCCTTCCCTCAACCCTCCCCTGGGGTCCATACTGTTCATCGCTCCCAGTTCCAAGCAACCTCTTCCCTCTGCAGCAAAGCAAGCAACTTACACTACTCACTCATGAGACTTCCTCCCCCCCCCCCCCCCCCCCCCCCCCCCCCCCCCCCCCCCCCCACCGCCCCCCCTCTTCTCTTCCCCCACATATAATCTCTATAAAAATAAATAAAACAAAAAATACAAAACAACAAAAAATTTTTTTTT
>Ga0116231_10004912_pt1 | contig 26776 bp, 23 predicted proteins | sample S1TSphgellanicum_2_FD_89695 | JGI IMG/M metagenome (GOLD analysis project Ga0116231, IMG submission 89695) | Host-associated microbial communities from peat moss isolated from Minnesota, USA - S1T2_Fd - Sphagnum magellanicum MG | ecosystem: Host-associated > Plants > Peat moss > Unclassified... | reverse complement strand
ATGGCGGAGATTCGCGTCTACGCGCGGCAAGCAACCGTCGGCGGCGGGAAGATCCATCTCGGCGCAACGTCGATGGACATCGAGGACACGGTCGAAATCGTGCGCCTGCGGCGCGCGAGCGCGCTCTTGCTCGAATCGCTCGACACGCTGCTTGCGGCGTTCGCAACCCAGATCGAACGCTATGCGGATCTCGTCTGCATGGGCTACACGCACTTGCAGCCGGCCGAGCCGACGACGGTCGGCTACCGGCTCGCCGTCTACGCTCAGGACGTGCTCATCGATCGCACGCTCTTGCAGAACGCGCGTGCGGCGCTTACCGCGAAAGGCGTCCGCGGCGCGGTCGGGACGTCGGCATCCTATACGCGCCTCTTGGCCGGCACCGGACGCACGCCCGAAGATCAAGAGAACGACGTGCTCGCGACGTTCGATCTCACCGCCCGGGATGTCGCGACGCAAACGTACCCGCGCAAACTCGATTATCTGCTGCTTTCGCAATTCGCGGGGCTCGGCGCGTCGCTCTCGAAGTTCGCGGCCGACGTGCGCGTCTTGAGTTCGCCCGGGTTCGGCGAGATGTTCGAGCCGTTCGGTGCAAAACAAGTCGGCAGCTCGGCGATGCCGTTCAAGCGCAATCCGGTGATGTCCGAGCGGATCGATTCGCTCGCGCGCTTGTTGCCCGCGTATGCCGATGTGGCTTGGCAGAACGCCGCGACGAACTATCTCGAGCGCACGCTCGACGACTCCGCCAACCGCCGCACGATCCTGCCCGAAGCGGTGCTCTGCACCGACGAGATCCTCGCGCTCGCGCGCAAGATCGTCGACGGCTTGCGGATCGACGAGCGCCGCATCGCGGAGAACCTGCGCACCTACGGTCCGTTCTCGGGCACCGAAGCGATTCTGATGGAAGCGGCCAAAGCGGGCGCCGACCGGCAAGAACTGCACGAAGCGATCCGCGAGAGCGCGATGACCGCCTACGCCGCCCTGGGCCGCGGCGAAACGAATCCGCTCGCGCGCCTCTTGGCCGACGACGATCGCATCGCGCGCTTCGTCGACCCGGCCGAAGTGCGCGCGCAACTCGATCCCTCGACGCACGTCGGCGATGCGCCCGTGCGTGCGCGGCGACTCGCCGCGCGCATCCGTGAGACCCTCGCAGAAACACCCGTTTGAGCATGCAAAAAGGTCACGAAATCACCCGCGGCAAGACGAAGGTCTTGCACGAACTCGTCGGTCAGCCCGACGTGCTGGTCGTCTCGCAACTCGATACGATCAGCGCGCGCGACGGCGAGCGCAAGGACACGATCGACGGCAAAGGCCGGATCGCCGCCAAGACGACGGCGCGCGTCTTCCGCCTGCTCAACCTCTGCGGCGTGCCGACCCACTACCTCAGCGGCGGCGAAGACGACGACGACAACGAGATGCTCGTCCGGCGTGCGCAAATGGTGCCGCTCGAAGTGGTCGTGCGCGGCGTCGCGGCCGGATCGCTCGTCAAGCGCAAGCCCGGCATCCAGCGCGGTGCGGTGCTCTCGCCGCGGCTGATCGAGTTCTTTCTCAAGGACGACGCCAACCACGATCCGCTGATCGAAACGGATGCCGTCATCGCGCGCGGGATCGCGACCCCGCAAGAGGTCGCGACGATGACCGAACTCGCACGGATCGTCTTCGAAATCCTCGCCCACGCCTGGCGCCGGCGCGATACGGTGCTCGTCGATTTGAAGATCGAATTCGGCCGGCTCGCCAGCGGCGAGGGCAAAGGCTCGCTCGTCGTCGCCGACGTGATCGACAACGACTCGTGGCGCATTTGGCCGCAGGGCCGCGAAGATCTGATGCTCGACAAACAGATCTACCGCAATCTCGAGACCGTCACCGCGGGCGATCTGCTCGCGCTGCGCGACAACTATGAGAAAGTCGCCGAGACCGTCGGGACGTTTCCGCAGATGCGCGCGGGGATGGTGGCGATCGTGGCCGACGGCGCGCAGCACGCGGCGCTTACCACCGAGACCGCGCGCGCGATCGGCGGCTTCGGGTTGCCCAGCGTCCGGCACGTCGTGTCGGTGGAGCGCACGCCGGGATTCCTCTTGCAGTTGCTCTCGCAGATCGAAGTGACGTTCCCGCGCCTCGTACTCGTCGGCGTCGGCGATCCGGGCAGCGCGATCTTCGGCGTGCTCGATCATCTCTCGCCGAACCCCGTCGTGCGCGTTCACGCCGGGTCGACGTCGCTCGAAACCGCGGCGTTCGCGGTCGCGAAAGCGCTTGGGATGGACGATACGGTCGTCTTCGGCCGTGTCTTGCTCTTGCAGGCCAACGTGAAGAGCGCGATCTTGCAAGCCGACGCCCAACTCAACACGGCGCCGGTCGGTCCCGTCGTTGGTTGACTCCGGCGTCGAGGCCGATCTCGAGCGGCTGCTCGCCGCGCGTTCCAAACTCGGTATCGCCCTGTCGCCGGACGAGCTGCGCAGCATCGTGCGCACGCTCGGGCGGCTTCCGACCGACGTCGAGCTCTACGCCTTCGATGCGCAGTGGAGCGAGCATTGTTCGTACAAGTCGAGCCGCCGGCACTTGCGCAAACTCCCGGTGCACGGCCCGACCGTGCTCCAAGGCCCGGCCGAAGACGCCGGGATCGTGCGCCTCGGGAGCTGGGACGGGCACGAGTGGGGGATCGTGATCGCGCACGAATCGCACAACCACCCCTCGCAGGTCGTGCCGTTCGAGGGTGCGGCGACCGGGATCGGCGGCATCGTGCGCGACGTGCTGTGCATGGGTGCGGAGGTGATCGGGCTCGCCGATCCGCTACGCTTCGGGTCGCTCGACGATCCGCATTGCCGCTACGTGGCGCAGAGCGTGGTCGACGGGATCGCCGCCTATGGGAACGCGATCGGCGTGCCGAACCTCGGCGGCGACGTCTACATCGATTCGTCGTTCGACGACAACGTACTCGTCAACGTCGTGGCGCTCGGACTGGTGCGCGCCGATCAGATCATTCACTCGAAAGCGCCGCCCGGTTCGGCCGGGTACGACATCGTGCTGGTCGGGAAAGCGACCGATCGCAGCGGGTTCGGCGGCGCGTCGTTCTCGTCGCTCACGCTCGACGATGCGGATGCCGAGGCGAACAAGGGCGCCGTACAGGTGCCGGATCCCTTTCTCAAGAGCGTCGTCATGCGCGCGTCGTATCGCGTCTTTGCGGAACTGCGTGCCCGCGGCATCGAAGCCGGATTCAAGGATCTCGGCGCCGGCGGATTGTGCGGTTGCAGTGCGGAGCTCGTCGCCTCGGGCGGCTACGGTGCCGAGATCGATCTCGATCGCGCGCCGGCCGCGCAGCCCGATCTGCCGGCGCCCGTCATCGCGATCGGCGAGACGCAGGAGCGACTGTGCTGGATCGTGCCGCCGTCGTTTACGCCCGCACTGCTTGCCATCTATAACGACGAATTCGCATTGCCGCGGATCGCGCGCGGCGCCTGCGCGGCCGTCATCGGCAAAGTGACCGAGAGCGGCCGCTACGTCGCGCGGTATCGCGGTGATGTCGTGATGGACGTTCCACTTGGCTTTCTCGTCGACGGCGTGCGCTACAACCGGCCCTACACGATCGCGTTGCCCGATGCGGAGCCGGTCGAGCTCTTGATCGAACGCGTGCGCGCGCTGCCGGCTCGCTCGACGGGCGAGGTGTTGCGCGCGGCGCTCGCGCACCGCGACGTGTGCTCGCGCGCGACGATCGTCGAACGCTACGATTCCGTCGTGCGCGGGACGACGGCGATCCCCGCCGGGTACGCCGACGCCGGCGTGATCGTTCCGCTGCCCGGCGCACCGCTGGGCGTCGCACTCAGCGTCGACGGCAACCCGCGCTACGGCGCGATCGATCCGCAACGCGCGGCCGAACTCGCGGTGATCGAATCGGTTCGTAACGTCGCCGCGGTCGGGGCCACCGCCGCCGGGCTGACCGACTGCCTGAACTTCGGCGACCCGACCGATCCCAAGGCACTCGGTGCGTTCGTCGCCGCGGTCGACGGCCTCGCGTATGCGGGCCGCGAGCTCGGCGTGCCCTATGTGTCCGGCAACGTGAGCCTCTACAATCAATCGAAGTCCGGCCGGGCCGTTGCACCCTCGCCGATCGTCGCATGCGTCGGCACGATCGCCGACGTCGCGCGCACGACGACCGCCGATTTCAAGCGCGGCGGCAGCGCGCTCGTGCTGCTCGGCACACCGCACGCGGCACTCGGCGGTTCGGTCTACGCGGAACTCGCCGGGATCGCGACGCCGAATCTCGCGCAGCCCGACTACGGCGCGATTCGGCGCGAGCTCGCGCTGCTCGGCGCGCTGCAGGACGACGGCCTCATACTCGCCGCACACGATCTCTCCGACGGCGGCCTGCTCGTCGCGATCGCCGAGATGATCTTCGCCGCTGCGCGCGCGGGCGCGGTTCGCGGCGCGTGGATCGCCGATCCCGCGCTGTGGGCACCGGCGCTTCCGGCCCACGTCGCGCTCTTCGCCGAGTACGGCGGCTTCGTGCTCGAAGTCGCCGACGCCGGCGCCGTACGCGCGCAGGCCGTCGCCTACGGGGTCGAAGCGCTGCGCGTCGGCGAAACGCTCGATCGCGCCGAACTCGTCATCGAACCGGGCGACGAACGCATCGCCGTCGATGCGTTACACGAGGCGTGGTCCGCGCCGTTGCGCGATTTTTACGGTGACGCGGCATGAGCGCCGCGCAACGCGTCGCGGTCCTCGTGTATCCCGGCACGAACAGTGAAGAAGAAACGCTGCGCGCGCTCGTCGCCGCCGGCGCGGACGCGGAGATCGTGCATTACAGCCGCGGTAAGACCGCGCTCGCCGATTTCGGCGCGTACGTTTTACCCGGTGGTTTTGCCTACGAAGACCGCGTGCGCGCGGGTGCGGTCGCGGCGCACGATGCGCTCACCGATGCGGTGATCGACGGTGCGCACGCGGGGAAACTCGTGCTCGGCATCTGTAACGGTGCGCAAGTCTTGCTCGAAACGGGTCTCGTTCCGGGTACGGGGCCGGTGCGCCGGCCGACGGCAGCGTTCACGCCGAATCTTCCCGGCGGGCGGTACCAGTGCAAGCGGGTCCACGTGCGCGCCGCGATCGACGACGCGCGGATGCCGATCCTCGCCGGGTTGCCGCGCGAGCCGATGCCGGTCTGGATCTCGCACGGAGAAGGCCGCTTGCAAGCCGCTGCCGATGAGCTCGCTGCACTCGAACGTGACGGTCACGTCGCGTTCGTCTACTGCGATGCGCGCGGCGAGCGGATCGCGGCGCCCAACGGCTCGCAGCTCGATGCCGCCGCGCTCGTCGACCGCACGGGCCGGATCCTCGCGATCATGCCGCATCCCGAGCGCGACGCGAATTCGCGCATCGCCCCGCCCGGCGGCGCCGAATTCTTCCGCGCGTTCGTGCGTGCGTTGGGAGCGAACTGACGATGCCGGCACTGGCGTTCGCCGTCGTGCTCACGATCCCGGACAACGAAGCGTTCACGGCCTTCGAAGCGCTCGCGCGCATGGGTCTTCCCATCGAGGCAATCGAGCGCGCGGACATCTGGCGTTTCGAGGTCGATGCCGCGCACGAAGACGCGTTACGGCGCGAGCTCGCAACGATCGAAACGATTTTCAATCCGAACAAACACCGGCTCGAAGAACGTCCCGGCGATGTCCCCGCATCCGGCGAGGTGTGGGTTGCCCCGCGCGACGAAGCCCAAGCCACGACGGTCGCCGGCCGGACGTGGCCCGGCGTCTCCGCTATCCGGCGGGCCACCGCGTGGCGTGTACGCGCCGCCGCTCTCGATTCCGGCGCCCTGCTCGAGCGGGCCGTCTCGGAATTCTTGTGCAACCCCGCTTTTCAGAAAGTCTTGCGATGACGATGATTGTCGACCCCCATCCGCTCGGCACCGAACGCACCAAGGGAGCGGGCGAGTTCTACACCATCGCCACGCTCGGCTCGCATTCGGCACTGCAGATTCTCAAAGGCGCGCACGACGAAGGCTTCAACACGCTCGTGATCGCGAACCGCGAGATGGAGCGCCTCTATCGCAGTTACGGGTTCATCGACGAAGTCATCGCGATCGAATCGTACTCCGAATTCATGGGGCTCGTCCCCGAACTCGAGAAGCGCAAGATCATCATCGTCCCGCACGGCTCGTTCGTCGCGTATCTTTCGCTCGACGAGCACAAGAAGATGCCGATCCCGTACTTCGGGAACAAGGCCGTGCTCGATTGGGAGGCCAGCCGCGAACTGCAGCGGCAGTGGCTCACGCGCGCCGGGCTCAAAGTCCCGCGCCAGTTCCACACCGGGGCCGAGATCGACCGGCCGGTCATCGTGAAACTCTACGGCGCGGCGGGCGGCAAGGGCTACATGTTCTTGCGCAACACGATGGATTTCGAAGAGCGCGCGGGGCTGCTCGCCCGCCAGAATTACATCCTGCAAGAATACATCATCGGCGTCCCGTTCTACATCCACTACTTCTACTCGCCGCTGACCGGCAAGCTCGAAGTGATGTCGATGGACCGGCGCTACGAGACGAACGTCGATTCGCTCGGCCGCATCCCCTCGCGCGCGCAAGAGCAGATGGATATCGATCCCTCGTACGTGGTCGTGGGCAACCAGCCGATCTCGCTGCGTGAATCGATGCTCGCGGAAGCGTATCGGATGGGTGAAGACGTCGTGCGCGTGAGCCGCGAGATCTGCGGTCCCAAGGGCCTCTTCGGCGCATTCTGCATCGAGACGATCATCACGCCCGACGCGCAGTTCTACGTGATGGAAGTGTCGGCGCGCATCGTTGCGGGGACGAACCTCTTCATCGATGGTTCGCCCTACTCGTACCTCAATTACACGGAGCCGATGTCGACCGGCCGGCGCATCGCCCGCGAGATCAAGAACGCGCTGCTTTCCAACACGCTCAACGCCGTGCTCGACGATACGACGCCCGCCTAAGCCTGATGGACGCCGAAACGCTCCGCACCACGCTGGCGGCGTACGACCAGCGTAATCTGACGCTGTGTTCGATCGGCTCGCACTCGGCGCTCGAAGTCGCGGCCGGCGCGCACGCCCGCGGGCTGCGCAACCTCATCGTGACCGAGCGCGGCCGCGAGCGCACGTACGCGGACTTCTACGCGAAGAAAACGTCCCCGGATCGCGGCTGCGTCGACGAGACGCTGCTGCTCGAACGCTTCAGCGATGTGCTCGACGACCCGGTCCAGGAACAGCTCCTCGCCCGCAGCGTCGTGTTCGTCGCGAACCGCTCGTTCGAGGTGTATCTGCACCAGCGCTATTCGTATGCGGAGATCGAGGCTCGGATGCGCGTTCCGTTCTTCGGCTCGCGAACGCTGCTGCGTGCCGAAGAGCGCGACGAGGCCGACAATCAATACACGTTGCTCGAACGGGCCGGGATCCGCGCGCCGCGCCAATTCGCCTCGCCCGCCGACATCGACCGGCTCGCGGTCGTCAAAGCGCCGCATGCCAAGGTCTCGTTCGAGCGCGCGTTCTTTCTCGTGCGTTCGCCCGCCGAGTACGCGCGCGAGTGTGCACGGCTCATCCGCGACGGGCTCGTCACGGAGGCGGGTCTGGCGGGCGCGGTCATCGAGGAGTACGCCCTCGGGCCGTCCGTGAATTTGAATTTCTTCTGGTCGCCGATCTTGGGTGAGCTCGAATTGCTGGGCACGGACACGCGCCGCCAGACCAACCGCGAAGGCTTTCGCGATCTGCCCTTCGCGCAGGCGCAGGCGCTGGCCGACGAACCGCACCGGCTCGAAGAAGCCGGGCACATCGCCGCAACCTTGACGGAGTCGATGCTCGAAAAAGCGTTCGCGATGGGCGAACGCTTCGTGCAGGCGACGCAAGCCGGCGGAGGCCCCGGGATCATCGGCCCGTTCGCGCTGCAGTGCATCATCGTTGCGGGTCCGCCCAAGGACTTCATCGTCTACGACGTCTCGCTGCGCATCCCGGGTTCGCCGGGTACGCGGTACACCCCGTATTCGTCGTATCGGTGGGGACGCGACATCGCCGTCGGCGAGCGCATCGCGATGGAGATCGCGTTCGCCCGCGACGCGGGACGATTAGCCGATGTTCTGACCTAGCCGGAGCTCTCCGCGAAGGTGCCCCCACGGGCGCGGTCCGAAATTCGGATGCGGGAGGCTTCATGAAGAAGCGATTCACGGTCGAGCTCGTCGCGCGCGGCCCCAAAGGGGCCTGGACGTTCTTCACGCTGCCGTTCAGCGTCGAAGAGGTGTTCGGAACGAAGGCGCGATTGCCGGTCAAGGGCACCATGAACGGCGCGCCGTTTGCGAGTTCGGCGATGCCGGCCGGTGATGGGACGCATGCGATGGCCGTCAGCAAACAACTCCAGGCCGCCGCTCGCGCGGCCGCCGGCGACACGGTGACCGTCGTGCTCGAACCCGATACCGAAGCGCGCACGGTCGACGTCCCCGCCGAGCTGCAGGCGGCGTTCGTGGACGCGCGCAAGGCCCATGCCGCGTTCAGTGCCCTTGCGTACTCGCATCAGAAAGAATATGTTACCTGGATCGCGAGCGCGAAGCGGCCGGCGACGCGCGAACGCCGCGTCGCGCAGGCGATCGAGATGCTCACGAGCGGGAAGCCGTTGAGTCGCTAAGAAGGCTCCCTCATGCCCGCCGTAACCACCCGCGCCGCGACCGTGATCATCCTCGATTTCGGTTCGCAAGTCAGCCAACTGATCGCGCGGCGGGCACGCGAAGCGAACGTCTATTCGGAACTGCTGCCGTACGACACGGCGTGGGACGAGATCGCGAAGCGCGAACCGGCGGCGATCGTGCTCTCGGGCGGCCCGGAATCCACCCTCGGTGCCGACGCGCTCGATTGCGATCCGCGGGTCTACACGAGCGGCTTGCCGATCTTCGGGATCTGCTACGGGATGCAACTGTTGGCGAAGCATCTCGGCGGCACACTCGTGCCGCTCGACCATCGCGAGTTCGGCCCGGCGACGCTCGCCCTCGACGTGACCGATTCGCCGCTGATGCTCGGCGTGGCGCGCGAGTCGCGCGTCTGGATGTCGCACGGCGATTCGGTGACCGGCGTGCCCGAAGGGTTTCGGGTGCTGGGGCATACGCCGCGCTGCGCGATCGCGGCGATGGGCGACGACGTTCGCCGCATCTACGGCGTGCAGTTCCATCCGGAAGTCGTCCACACCGACGCCGGGACGGCCATCCTGCAGAATTTTCTGCACGCGATCGCCGGGATCGCGCCCGCGTGGAAGATGGATTCGTTCGTCGACCGCGCGATCGACGACGTGCGCGCGCAAGTCGGCGATGCTAGCGTGATCTGCGCGCTCTCCGGCGGCGTCGATTCCGCGGTCGCGGCGACGCTCGTGTCGCGCGCGATCGGCAAACAGCTGACGTGCATCTTCGTCGACACGGGGTTGATGCGCAAGGACGAAGCAGCCGGCGTGCTCGCTGCCTTTCGGGACGTCTTGCATTTGAACGTGATCGCGATCGATGCGAAGGACCGCTTTCTCGCGCGTCTCGCCGGGATCAGCGATCCGGAAGAGAAGCGTATCCGTATCGGCCACGAGTTCATCGCGATCTTCGAAGAAGAAGCGCGCAAGATTCCGGGCGTGAAGTATCTCGTGCAGGGCACGCTCTATCCCGACGTGATCGAATCGAAGACGCCGGGCTCGAAAGCCGGCCACAAGATCAAGTCGCACCACAACGTCGGCGGCCTACCGGACCGGATGGATTTCGCCCTGATCGAGCCGCTGCGTGCCCTCTTCAAAGACGAAGTGCGCAAAGCCGGCAGCGTGCTCGGCTTGCCGGACGCGATCGTGCAACGCCAGCCGTTCCCCGGCCCCGGTCTCGCCGTGCGGATCCTCGGCGAGATCACCCCCGACCGGCTTGAACGCGTACGGCTGGCGGACTGGATCGTGACGAGCGAGATCGACGCCGCGCGCGATCTCGCCCCGCGCCCGTGGCAATATTTCGCCGTGCTCACGCCGGTGCAAAGCGTCGGCGTGATGGGCGACGGCCGGACGTACGCCGATCTGGTCGCGGTCCGCGCGATCACGAGCGAAGACGGGATGACCGCCGACTGGGCGCGCCTGCCGCACGAGTTGCTCGAGCGCATCTCGACGCGGATCGTGAACGAGGTGCCGGGCGTCAACCGCGTCGCCTACGACATCACGTCCAAGCCGCCCGCCACCGTGGAGTGGGAGTAACGCTCCGTGCGCATTTTGGTCGTCGGCAACGGCGCGCGCGAGGACGCGCTCTCCTGGCGCTTGGCGCAATCGCCGTCGTGTGAATTTCTCGCGCACGCGCCCGGCAATGCCGGAACCGAAACGCGCGGTGAAAATTGGAGCGAGATCGGCGCGACCGATACGCGCGCGATCGTCGCGCGCGCGAAAGACGCGAAGATCGATCTGATCGTGCTCGGGCCCGAGACGTCGATCGCGGCGGGCGTCGGCGACCGCGCGCGCGATGCGGGGATCGCGGTGTTCGGCCCCAACCGCAGCGGCGGCCGGCTCGAAACGAGCAAGATCTACGCGAAGCGGTTCATGGAACGTCACGGGGTTCCGACGGCGCGCTTCTCCGTCGTGCACACGCTCGACCAGGCGCAGCGCGCGCTCGAAACGTTCCACGGCGGCGTCGTCGTGAAAGCCGACGGTCTGGCCGGCGGTAAAGGCGTGGTGGTCGCCGGGACGGCGTTCGAGGCCGGCGAGATCCTCAAGAACTGGTACGGCGGCACGATCCCCGGCGGCGGCCACGACGTCGTGCTCGAAGAACGGATCTTCGGGCGTGAGATCTCGGTGTTCGCCATCGCCGACGGACGCGCGATGCTGCCCGTTGCGGCCGCCTGCGATTACAAACGCGCCGGCGACGGCGATACGGGGCCGAACACCGGGGGCATGGGCGCATATTCGCCGCCGCAAGGCTTTCCGCCCGATGTCTTCCAGCTCGTGCGCGAACGCATCTTGGCGCCGGTCTTTCGCGGGTTGCAGGCGGAAGACGAAGAGTACCGCGGCGTGCTCTATTGCGGCCTGATGTGGACCGACGAGGGGCCCATCGTGATCGAGTTCAACGCGCGCTTCGGCGATCCGGAGACGCAAGTGCTCATGCCCCGGGTGACAGGCGATTTCGCGCGCTATCTCAAATCGGCGGCGGACGGTGCGCTCGAGATCGATGCGGCGACCTGGAACGGCGACGCGTGCGTCGGCGTCACGCTGGCGACATCGCGCTACCCGTATGAGAATACCGCCGTAACCGGCCTCCCCGGCGAGCTGGATCTGGGCGAAGATGTAACGGGGTTCTGGGGCGCGTCGACGCGCGGGGACGGCGCGGTCTCCTCGCCCGGCGGCCGCGTCCTGACGGTGACGGCCCGCGGCTTCACCGTCGCCGACGCGCGCGCGAACGTCTACGCCGCGATCGCGCGCCTCAAAGCCCGCGTCCCCGCCGGCACGCCGCTCTCGTTCCGGACGGATATCGCCGCGGGGTTCTAGGTCACGTTCACCTTCCGGCTGCGCGATGCCCCGTCGCGTTGAGCGTGAGCGCCACTTGGCCGTTCGGGTAATCGAAGAACACGTCGTAGACTTTGAGGAAATCCGGTCCGAAGAGTCCGTCTTGATTGCCGCCGTAACTCTTCGAGGTGACGACCCATCCGATGAAGTCGAGGTAGCGGACGGAGCCCAGATCGATTTCCGGCAGATTGTACGCGCGCGTGCCGATGGGTCCGCCGACACCGTAGAGGTGGATCGGACGTGCGTTCAGTCCCTCCGCGCCCTTATCGACGAGCGACTCCGGGTGCCGGCGCGCAAAGTAATCGAAGAGCAGAAACGGTCCGAAACCGCCGGTGTCGAGCACGATGCGCTCGGCGATGGCGCCGTTGATGCGCGCGGTCACGGCCGGCTGCTGCGTATCGAGCCTGATCTCGATGACGTTCGTGCCGGGACCCTGCGGGGTCGTGTACGTGCCGTAGCGGTGGACGGTGACCGTTTTGTGATCGTAATCGATGGCGACGCCGAGTTCGGCGAAGAAATCGAAGCCGAGCAAGCCGACGCCCTTCACGCCGGCGTCTTCGGTCGTGAACGGGGCCTCATGCACGACGATGTCGTGCATAGTCAGCGGGCCGATCGCGAGCGATTCGATGCGCGCGTTCGCGGTTTCGTATCGTCCGGCATTCGCGGTGCTCTGCATCGCGTTGAACGTCTTGAGATGCATCTTCGCCACGGCACTCGGGTCGACGGAGATTCCGCCGGCCCCGCTATCGAGGAGAAAGTCGTATCCGGTCCCATCGATGACGAGCCGCACGTAGATGTGGTTGGTGCGCCCGAAGACCGTCGGTAGGACAACCGAATCGACCCCGGCCGGAAATTCGACCAGTTGACGCCGGTTGGCGGGAATCGCGACATCCGCGTCGCTGACGGCGCCGATATCGTAGGAGACGCGGGTGTAGTCGAGATCGAGCGCGCTGTCGATGTTGTGCACGTGCCAGTGCTGCGGAAGGTGCATCGTACCGAAGTCGACGCGCGGTCCGTAGGTCGTTGTCGACGTCCCGGCCGCATCGATCGATTCATTCCGCACAACCTGCCACGTCTTCGCGTCGACGTAGTCGACGGAGCCGTATCCGCGGGCGTTGAGGCGCGCGATGCGATACCCCTTTACCGGTGTATCGATCGCGGTGACCTTCGTCGTGAACGCATCGGGTGTCGCGAGGCCCGGCGGAAGTTCGTGGATGACCGTCAGGCCGTTCACATTTTGGTGCCAGGTGTCGCCTTTGTATTTTCCGACCTGCGTTTCCAACGAGTCCGCTACCGTGTCGTAGCGATAGTTGTCGCCGAAGACGAAGCGAGTCGTGCGGCTGGTGACGCCGTTCGATTGCGTCGCCTCGAGCACTTCGCGGTAATTCGTCGGCGCGACGCCCGACGCGGCGTTGACACGCTGATAAATCGTCGCCGAATCGGGCACCTGATCGTCGGCGCGCACCGGTAAACCAGCCGCCGACGACACGCAGAGCGCGAGCAACGCGCAGAGGAAGCGTTTCACCGGGTCTTCGCTGCCTTTCGTCCGGTTTCGTTGAGGCCGAGCACGATCTGGCCGTTCGGATAGTCGAGGAAGACGTCGTAGAAGTGCAGGAAGTCGCTACCGAACAAGCCGTCCTGGTCGGAACCGTACGCATTCGAGGTGACGACGTAGCCGATGAAATCGACGAAACGCATCGTTGCGAAGTCGATCTCGGAGAGTTGATAGGGCTTCGTCTCGACGATCCCGCCGACACCCTCGAACTCGACGTCACGGAACCACGGGTGAGCGTGCTTCCCGGTCAGTGCCTCGGGGTGGCGACGGGCGAAATAATTGAAGAGCATGAACGATGCTTGGGCACCGGTATCCACGGTGATCCGTTCCGCCGTTGCGCCGTTAATGGTCGCGGACACGAGCGGCGTCTCGTCGTCGAGCCGGACCGGAATGGCGTTGAACGCGGGCCCGCTGGGCGCCGTGTACGTCCCCCAGCGATGCACGGTGACCGCGTGGTTCACGTAATCGATGCGGACGCCGAGTTCCGCCAAGAAATCGAAGCCGAGCAGGCCCAGACACTTGACGCCGTCCGCATATTCGACGACGGGCGCGGTGTCGACGTAGACGTCGTGCATCGTGAGCGGTCCGATCGACATCGTCGCGATCTTGCCGCGCGCGGTGTCGAACGAGCCGGCGTTCATCGCGTTCTTTTCCGTTCCGAAGACCTGCAGCCCGATGTTGGCTGCCGCACCGGGATCGACGCTGATCCCCGCGGCGCCGCTATCGAGCAAGAAATCATAGCCCTTCCCGTTGATGGTCACCATCACGTAGATGCGGTCGTCCTGGAACGTGACCGGCAGGTTGACCGCACCGTTGCCGGGCGGGAATTCGACGAGTTGCCGCCGGTTCGGCGGGATCGCGACGTCGGCATCGCCGATCCCGTCGGTTTCGTACGAGACGATCTCGGTCGTGGTGTCGAGCCCGGTGTCCGCATCGTGCAGATGGCGGATCTTCGCAAGCGCGATGTCGCCGAACTTGACGCGCGGCCCGAACGTCTCGACCGAAGTTCCGTTGCCGTCGATGGTATCGGTGCGCACGATCTGCCAGGTCGTTGAATCGACGTAGTCGATGTCGCCCCACCCGCGGACATTCAGTTCGGCGATGCGATAGCCGGTGACCGGCGTTTCGATGCGGGTGACGGTCGTCGTATAGGCCTCTTTGGTCGCAAGGCCGGGCTCGGGCTCATGGATGACGGTTTGTCCGTTGGCGTTCTGATGCCACGCATCGCCCTTGTATTTGCCGCTTTGCAGCTCGACGTCGCTGCCGCGATAATCGGTCCTGTAGTCATCGCCGTTGACGTAGTGCGTCTCCGTCCAAGCGGCGCCGTTGGACTGCGAGATCGCGAGCACTTCTTTGTACGCATGCGGGAGCGCACCACGGGCCGCGTCGACCTTGGCATAAATCGTCGCCGAATCCGGGATGGGATCGTCGGCACGTGCCGGCATGATTGCGGACAACAGCAAAAGGCCGGAGGCGATAAACACCCGTGAAAGCATGGCGCCGCCTTAGCCGCCGAGCGTTCCTTTGTCCTGCGCGTAGTCGAAGAGCGACGGTTCGCGGGTTGCCGCTGCCGCGATCGCCCGCGGCGGGCTGAACGTCACGGCTCGCCGCGCGGCCGCGATCGCGGATTCGATCGGGGCGGCGCCCTCGCGTGTGAGGTTCGCGCCGCGTGCGTAGATTCGCTCGTAGCGCGCCACGAGTTCCGGCCGCATCGCGCGCAGATAAGAGAAGAAGGCGTCGCGGGTGATCTCGCCAAGTCGCAGCGCGCTCGACCAGCAGTGCGTCGCGCCCGCGTCGGCCGCGGCGCGCACGAGCGCGTCGATCGCGGCCGGATCGTCGTTGATGCCGGGCAAGATCGGCGCGGCGGCGATGTCGACGCGAATCCCCGCCTCAGCCAGCGCGCGGACGGTGTCGAGCCGTTGACGCGGCGGTGCGACGGTCGGTTCGATCTCGCGCGCGAGCCGTTCGTCGAGCGTCGCAATGCTGATCGCGACCCCGAAATCGGCCACGGCAGAAAGACGTTGCAGCACATCGATATCGCGCCGGACGAGCGGCGAGCGCGTGATGAGGTGCGCCGGATTGCGCGCGCGTGCGAATTCCTCGAGGATCCCGCGCGTGATCCGGTAGCGGCCCTCGACCGGCTGATACGGATCGGTAGCCGTGCCGATGGCGACGTGTTCACCGCGCCAGCGCGGGTGCGCCAGCTCCGCCCGCACGACCGCTGCCGCGTTGACCTTCGCAAAAATCCGCGAGCCCCACGACGACTCACCGTCGAGATCGCGAAACGCGTGCGTCCGGCGCGCATAGCAGAAGACGCACTGGTGGAAGCACCCTTGGTATGGATTGATCGACCAGCCGAACGGCATCCCGCGAACGCCGTTGATGACGCGCTTGGCCCGGATCTCGAGCACATCGACCTCGTGCGGCCGCCGAACGGTCTGCATCGAACATATGTTCGATTTTCCCCGGGGCGACCCTGCAACCTCGTGGCCGGAGCCGCGGTAGCAAGAGGTGATGTACCGTCAGCAGCCCCCCTATCAGCCGTCGCGCTACCAAACTCAGGCCGTCCGTCCCGCGTCCGTGCTCGGACAAGTGCTGGGGATCACCGGCGTCGGTTTCCTCGTTACCGCGCTCGCCGCGTACGTTTGCAATCAGTACGTGCAGCTGCCGCGCATGGGCGGCTTCATCGCGATGCTCGTCGGTTTCGGCTTGCTTTTCGCGATCCGCGGTTCGGACCAGCGCAATCCGGGACTCGCGTTGATTTTCTTCTATCTTTTTGCCGCGGCCGAGGGGATTGGGATTTCACCGATCATCGAAAGCTATCTGCGCATCGACGGGCCATCGGTCGTCGTGAACGCCGCGACGTGCACGGGCCTGGGGATGTTCTGCCTGGGTCTGGTGGCGTACACGTTTTCGATCGATTGGCGGCGCTTCAGCGGCGTCGCGCTGGGCTTGCTGCTGGGCTTGATCCTCGTCGGCATCATCTCGGCGTTCACGCACTTCTTGCATCCCGGCGTCTACGCGTGGGCGACGCTCGGCGTCTTCACGTTGCTGACGCTCATCGACTTCAGCCGCATTCGCGCGGCCGGCATGGCCGACTCGCCGATCTTGCTCGCGGTGCAGATCTACCTCGATGCCCTCAACATCTTCCTCGCCTTCTTGCAGATCTTCGGAAACCGCAGTTCGCGCGATTAACGGACGTTTCGGCCGCGGCCGGGAATGAAGAGAGATGGCGCGCGCCTACGATGACAGCGCCCCGCTGCCGGCGGGGGACACTCTCGAAGAAGCCTGTGGGATCACGGGCGTTATCGCGCGGGGTGTCGATGTCGCGCGGCTCGCTTACTTCGGTCTCTACGCGCTGCAGCACCGCGGTCAGGAAAGCGCCGGGATCGCGGTCGGGAACGGCACGACGCTTCAAGCCCACCGCGAGATGGGGCTGATCGGCGGCATCTTCGATGAGGAGACGCTCGGCGGGATGTCGGGTTTCCTTGCGATCGGTCATACGCGCTACTCCACGAGCGGAGCGTCCGCGGTCTGCAACGCGCAGCCGTTCATCGAGGAGAGCGATGCCGGCACGTTCGCCTTCGGCCACAACGGCAACCTTACGAATACGGAAGCGCTGCGTGCGGCGTTGCCGCCCGACGTCGCGATGCAAGCGACCTCCGATTCCGAAGTGCTCGCAAAGACGATCGCGCACGCGCCGGGGACGATGCTCGAGAAAATCCGCTTTGCGATGGGCGCCGCCGAAGGGGCGTTCTCCGTCGTCCTTGCGACCGCGGAGGCGATCTATGCGTTCCGCGACCCGTGGGGCGTGCGTCCGCTGTGCATCGGCACGTACGGCGACGAGGGCTACATGATCGCCTCCGAATCGTGCGCGCTCTCGACGGTCGGCGCGCATTATTTGCGCGAGATCGAAGCCGGCGAGATCGTGATCGTCGACCTGCACGGCATCCGCACCGAACGCACGCCCGCGCACGAGCCGGCAGCGCTGTGCATGTTCGAGTACATCTATTTCGCGCGGCCGGATTCGGTGCTCTCCGGGCGCTCGATCTACATGGCGCGCTACGAGATGGGCCGGCGCCTCGCGCAAGAACATCCGGCCGACGCGGACGTCGTGATGGCGATTCCGGATTCGGCGATCCCGGGCGGGATCGGTTATGCCGCCGCGAGCGGCTTACCGTACGTCGAGGGGCTCATCAAGAATCGCTACATCGGGCGCACGTTCATCAGCCCGGATCAGCGCATGCGCAGCCAGGGCGTGCAGCTGAAGTTCAATCCGATCGTCGAGAACCTGCGCGGGCAGCGCGTGGTCGTGGTCGACGATTCGATCGTGCGCGGCACCACGACGCCGCGTATCGTGAGCTTGCTTCGCGATGCGGGCGCACGGGAAGTGCATCTGCGCATCACCTCGCCGCCGATCGTCCATCCGTGCTATCTCGGCGTCGATATGGCAACGTACGCCGAACTCATCGCCGCGAACCTGACCGTGGAGCAGATCTGCGAGCGCGTCGGCGCCGACTCGCTGGGCTACTTGAGCAAAGAGAATCTGGTGGCAGCCACGGGGCGCTCGCGCGATAATTTCTGTCTCGGCTGCCTGACCGGCGAGTACCCCATGCCGCCGGCCTTTTCGACCCCCGGCTCCGACCTCCAACCGGCCCTGAAGTAAATTTCTCCCGAAATCTGCGACAAAAGTCGAGATTTGTGGTCTACTAGAAGGAAATATCTCTTCACGCCGGGAGGCCAAACATGGAAATTGCTCTCGCCATCATCTTGCCGCTTGCCGTCGGAATCGGCTTTGCCGCGATCCGGCTGAACTCGGCCCGCCGCCGGGCATAAAACCTGGCCGGGCCGGTCCCCGGCCCGACGCTGCGGGTGGCCGCTAGGCGCCCGCAGCGACCTTTGCGGCGCCGTTCGTTGCGGCCGGCGGACCGCCGCGCTTCGCGAGATCTTCCACGAAGGCGACGAACGCACGGACCGGCGTCCCCGTCGGGCCCTTCGCCTGGTGCGCCGACTCGCCGTCGAGGTAGGCCGTGCCGGCGATGTCCAGATGGATCCAGGGTGTGTCGCCGGCGAACGCCTTGAGAAATGCGGCCGCCGTCTCGGCGCCGCCGGCGCGGCCGCCGGTGTTCTTCAGATCGGCGATCTCGCTCTTGATCTGGGTCGAGTAGTCTTCGTAGAGCGGTAGGCGCCAGTAGCGTTCGGCGACGTCGCCGACGACGTCGAGGAAGCGCGTTACGAAATGTTCGTCGTTGGACATCGCGCCGCTGGCCGCATGTCCGAGCGCGACGACGCACGCGCCGGTGAGGGTCGCGCAGTCGATGATGCGCGTCGCGCCGAGTTCCTTTGCGTAGCTGATCGCGTCGGCGAGGATGAGCCGTCCTTCGGCGTCCGTATTGAGGACTTCGATCGTCTTGCCGTTCATCGCGCGCAGCACGTCGCCGGGCTTCATCGCGCGCGGGCCGGGCAGATTCTCGCTCGACGGAATGACACCGATGACGTTGCATTTCGGCTTGAGTTTGCCGATCGCCCAAAGCGTCGCGATCACGCCCGCGCCGCCGGACATGTCGTACTTCATCTCGTGCATGTTCTCGGCCGGTTTGATCGAGATGCCGCCGGAATCGAAGGTCAGTCCCTTGCCGACGAGCGCGAGCACCTCGTGCGACGACGGATCGCCCGTGTAGGTCATCACCGAAAGGGTCGCCGGCTCGTCCGAGCCGCGGGAGACGCCGAGCAGCGCGCCCATGCCTTTGGCCGCCATCGCGTCTTCGTCGAGCATCGTGTACGCGAGCCCGGCGTCCGCCGCGAGTTCCTTCGCGCGGTTCGCGAGATGCGTCGGCGTCATGTCGTTGCCGGGCGTGAGCGCCATCAGCCGTGCGAAGTTGACCGCTTCGCCGACGACGCTGCCGCGCGCGACGCCGGCAGCGACGGCATCGGCATCCAGGCCGCCCGCGAGCACGAGCACGGTTTCGGTGACGACCGGTTTATCGGGTTCGGTGCGGTAGGTCGTCGTGTCGATCGTCGCCGCGTACGCGCCTTCGGCGACGAACGATGCGCACCGCGCGACGTCGACCGCGGCTTCTTTCGGAAGGGCGATCGCGATCGTTTTTGCGTTACGTTTGCCCAGATGGCGGACCGCGGCGCCGGCATACTTGTTGAGCGCCGACGGCAAGAACTTGCCGCGGTCACCGAGGCCCAGCAGCAGCACTTTATGGAACGGCTGTTCCGCCGCGTGAACGAGGCTCATTTCGCCCGCTTTGCCCGTGATCTCCGCATCGCGGAGAACGCCGGCCAGAACCCCGCCCAGCGTCGCGTCGATCTCGGCCGCGGCCCCGTCGAGGGCACCGTCGGAGAAGACCGGGACGACCAGCGCATCGGCGGTGACCGACGGCGCGGCTTCCGGGAGAGAGCGAACGTGCATGAGGACCCTTTCAACGATTGATGGAAACGATGCCAAAAATGGGAAACTCTAGGCTTTTTGCGCGGCGCGCTTCGGCGGCCCTTGTCCATCGGGCCCGCCCGTCGTGAAGGACGCCTACGCGCGCGCCGGGGTCGATATCGACGCCGGCAACGAAGCCGTGGTTCGCTACAAAGCACTTGCGGACGATTGGTCGCATCCCAGCGTGCTCGGCACGCTCGGCGGCTTCAGCGGCCTCTTCCGGCTGCCGGGCGACGAGCGGCGCGCGCTGGTCGGCTCGACCGACGGTGTCGGCACGAAGATCCTCATCGCTGCGGCCTTGCGCCGCTACGACGGCGTCGGCGCGGATCTCGTCAACCACTGCATCAACGACATCCTCGTGGTGAGCGCGACGCCGCTGTTCTTCCTCGATTATCTTGCGGTCGGGAAACTCGAGCCGGCCGTCGCCGCAGAGATCGTCTCGGGCGTCCACCGGGCGTGCAAGGCGCAGGGGATGGCGTTGCTCGGCGGCGAGACGGCGGAGATGCCCGGGCTCTACAAGCCCGGCGATTTCGATTTGGCCGGGACGATCGTCGGGATCGTCGACGTCGATGCGCTGCCGGATCAGGCGCGCGTCGTGCCGGGCGATGCGATCGTTGCGTTGCCGTCGGTTGGGCTGCACACGAACGGCTACACGCTCGCGCGCGCGCTCATCCCCGCCGAAGAGATTCCCGACTTTGCGGATGCGCTGCTCGCGCCGCATCCGTCGTTCTATGCCGAGGTCCGCGCGATCCAAGCGGTCGCGGATGTGAAAGCGATGTCGCACATCACCGGCGGCGGGCTGATCGACAACGTGCCGCGCACGCTGCCGCCGAGCTGCAAAGCGATCTTCGAACAGCAGCGCTGGAGCGTGCCGCCCATTATGGAAGAACTCGTGCGGCGCGGAAATCTCGGCCACGAGGAACGCTATCGCACGCTGAACATGGGGATCGGCTATACGCTGACGGTACCGCTTGCCGATGCGCAGCGCGCCGTCGCGGCCGTTCCCGGCGCGTTCGTCGCGGGGTGGATCGAAGCGCGGCACGACGGCGAACCGGCCGTCGTCGTCCACCCGGCCCGCAGCTAGCCCGGCTTGGCCGTCACCCTTCACGCCGATCTCGCCGACCCGCGATTCGGCACCGACGCTCACGCGCGTGCGCATGCGCTCGCCGACATGGCGGGCTATGTTTTGCACGAGGCGGTGCAGCCCGACGAGATGCTGGCGGCCTGGATCGATCTTACGTTTGCCCCGAGTTGGTGGTCATCGGAGATGCTGGCCGGGCGCGCGTGGTATGCGCTCGCGACCGACGGCAGCATCGCCGGCTTCGCCGCCTACGGTGCGCGCGATCTTGCGCTGCCGTGGCTGCGCGGCTATCGCGCCGAGACGTCCGTCGGGATTTTCGGTCCGTTCGGCATCGCGCCGGAGCATCGCAAGACCGGCCTCGGCGAAGCGCTTTTGATTGCGGCCCTTGCGTCGCTGCGCGAGCTCGGCTACGCGCAAGCAGCGATCCCCGCCGTGAGCGGCGACTCGCTGATCGCGATGTATCAGCAGCGCGCGGGAGGACGCGTCGTCGATCGCTACGACTACACCTCACCGCGTCGCTTTCGCACGACGCTCTTGGCATCGGGCAGCGGCAGCAACGTGCAGAACATCATCGACGTCGTGGCCGCCGGCGTGTTGCCGCTGGATCTCGTGCGGGTGGTCTGCAACAACGCAAACGCCTTCGTCATGCAGCGCGCGCTGCGTTCCGATATCCCCGCGCACGTCGCCGAGTGGGACCGCGAGGGTGAAACGCGCGCCGCCTACGATGCGCGGTTGATCGAGGATGTCGCCGCGAGCGAACCCGATCTCATCTTGCTCCTTGGTTGGATGCACATTTTACCGCCCGAATTTTTCACGCGCTTCGCCCACGTGATCAACACGCACCCTTCATTCTTACCGCACGATCCGCGCGCCGATGCGACGCGTGCGCCGGACGGCACGCTGGTTCCGGCCTTTCGCGGTGCGCGTGCGATCGAAGCCGCGGTCGCCGCGGGCGCGCGCTGGACCGGGATCAGCGTTCACCGCGTCACGCCGGAGACCGACCGCGGCGAGATCCTGGTCCGCACGCCGCTCGCGATCCTGCAGGATGAAGAAGTGCAGCCGCTCACGCAGCGCCTGCGTCCCGTCGAATACGCCGCGGTTCCGGCCGCGATCCGGCGCTGGATCTTCGAGCAAGACGCGCGCGGTTGAAACAACGCCGTGCATCCGCCCGTATCTGGGACGGGTTTACATAAGACGGAAAGGAGCCACGACCATGCACCACATTTTCTCGATCGCCGTTACGACGGCCGCCGCTGCGACGACCATCGTCATCGCCGGATTGATCGCCTACGTCGAACTGACGCGCGCACAACTCTCGATCAAGAGCCGCTAGAACGGTAAATTCGGGTTCGCCGTGAGGGCGAGCGCATCGACCCGCGCGGCCGCGCCGCGGCGCTCGGCCGCAGCCGCGATCATCGCGGCATTGTCGGTGCAGAAGCGTCGCTCCGGAACGATCGCATCGATGCCGCGTTTCGCACCGAGCGCGCGAAACGCATCGGCAAGCGCCGTATTCGCGGCAACGCCGCCGCTGAGAACGATCGTCCGGTAATCGCGCGCATCGAGCGCGCGCGAAACACGATCGATCAGGACGTCCACCACCGCTGCTTGAAACGAAGCCGCAACGTCCGCGCGCGCGGTCTTGCCGCCGTCGTTTTCCAAAAACGTGCGCACCGAGGTTTTGAGTCCGGAGAACGAGAGATCGAGCGCGCCGGGTTCCGGGGTGTAGCGCGGGAACGCGACCGCGCGCGGATTGCCGTCGCGCGCCAGTGCTTCGAGCGCGGGTCCGCCGGGGAACGGAAGATCGAGCAGACGCGCCGTTTTGTCGAAGGCTTCGCCCGCGGCATCATCGCGCGTCTTGCCGATGACGGTAAGGTCCGTCGGTGATTCGACGGCGACGAGTTGCGAGTGGCCGCCGGAGACGAGCAGGGTGAGAAACGGATAGACCGGCTCGCGCTCGGTGTCCAAGAACGCGGCGAAGATGTGGCCGTGGAGATGGTTCACGGCGTAGAGCGGCTTGTTCGCGGCAAACGCAAGCGCTTTGGCCGCCGCGACGCCGACGACGAGGCTGCCGATGAGGCCTGGTCCGGCCGTGACGGCGATGCCGTCGATATCGGCGAGCGAAAGCGACGCGCGACCGAGTGCATCGTCCACGGCGGCGGAGAGCAGTGCGGCGTGCCGGCGGCTCGCGATTTCGGGGACGATGCCACCGTATTTCGCGTGAAATTCATCTTGGTTCGTGGAGACGTTCGAGAGCACGTGACGGCCGTCGCGTACGACGGCGGTCGCGGTATCATCGCAGGACGTCTCGATGCCGAGCAAGATCATGAGGGTAATGGCCTTTAATCCGTCGTCGATGAAGCTCCGCTACGCGGCCGTCGCGTCGTGCGGCGCGAGCGCGTTCATCGATATGTATGCGACCCAACCGCTGTTGCCGGAGTTGCGTGCGACCTTTGCCACAACGGAGGCCGCGGTCGCCTGGACGATCTCGGCGCTGACGCTCGCCTGCGCGCTCGCGGCGCCGTTCGCCGGTCCAATCGCCGACCGGCTCGGTCGCAAACGCGTCATCGTCACCTCGATTGCATTACTCGGCGTCGTCACGCTCGGTGCCGCCACGGCGACGACGCTGGCCGGCCTCATCGCGTGGCGTTTCGCGCAAGGGCTCCTGATGCCGGGGATCTTCGCGACGACGCTCGCGTATATCGCCGAAGAGTTTCCGCCGGAGGTCGGCGGCCGTGCCGTCGGCGCGTACATCGGCGGGAACGTGCTCGGCGGATTTCTCGGCCGGTATCTCAGCGCGCTCATCGCCGAACATTTTCATTGGCAGAGCGCGTTCGTCGTGCTCGGCTGCCTCAATTTCGCCGGCGCGCTGCTGGTGTGGACGGCGCTTCCGCGCGCACGGCACTTCACGCGTTCTGCATCGCTTTCGGCAGCGCTCGGCGCGGTGGGCCGCTTCGTGCGCGATCCGGTGCTGATCGCCATCTTCATCGTCGGCGGAAGCGTGCTCTTCACGCTGGTCGCGGCGTTCACGTTTGCGACGTTTTATCTCGCGGGGCCGCCGTTCGATCTCTCGACGTTCGCGCTCGGCAACGTCTTCGCCGTCTATCTGCTCGGCGTGGTTGCGACGCCGCTCTCCGGCGCGCTCATCGACCGCCTCGGGCACCGCAATACGCTCTTGATCGCGCTCGCCGCGAGCGTTGCCGGGATGCTGCTGGCGCTCGTTCCGAGTGTACCCGCGGTCGTCGCGGGACTCGCGCTGATGTCGAGCGGCGTGTTCTGCGCGCAAGCCGCTTCGCAGGGGTTCATCGGCGTGTACGTCGGCGGCGCGCGTTCAACCGCCGCCTCCCTGTATCTTACGGTGTACTATATCGGCGGTGCGCTGGGCGCGGTCGTGCCGGCATTCGCATGGACGCACGGTGGCTGGCCTGCGACCGTGGGCGAAATCGTGGGCGTGCAGCTGTTCGCCGCGATCCTGACCCTGCTCGTCTGGCCGCGTCGACCCGCGGTCCGCGCGCCCGCCCAAGGCGCGCCCGCGTGACGGTAATCGGCCTCGCTCCCAACGAAGCAGACGAACGATGACAAGCCTGGACGCCTACGCGCGCGAGCTGCTGGCTTCGGCCGGCGAGCGCGGTCTGCGGCGCTCGCCGCCGGTGACTGCGCGCGAACCCGGTGTGCGGGTGGCGCGCGAAGGCCGCACGCTGATTTCGTTTTCGTCGAACGACTATCTGCAACTGAGCGAGCATCCCGCCGTGATCGCCGCGGCGACCGAAGCGCTCGCACGGTACGGCGCGGGGTCCGGTGCCTCATATCTGATCACCGGCCGGCATCCGCTCTATGCGGAACTCGAAGCCCGGCTCGCCGCCCTGAAAGGAACCGAAGACGCGGTCGTGTTCGGATCGGGGTTTCTCGCCAACGCCGGGATCACGGGGGCGCTCGTGCGCGGTGGCGATCTCGTGCTCGTCGATGAACGTGCGCACGCCTCGCTCTGGGCCGGGACACGACTTGGGGCCGCGACCGTGCTGCCGTTCGCGCACAACGACGTCGCCGATGTGCGGCGGCTCTTGCGCGCGCACCGCGCCGCGCATCCGCGCGCACTCGTCCTCACCGAGGGCGTGTTCTCGATGGACGGCGATCGCGCGCCGTTGACCGCGCTCGCGCCGCTCGCGGAAGAGTTCGATGCGTGGCTGCTCTGCGACGACGCGCATGGGCTTGGTGTCGTCGGCGGCGGACGCGGATCGGCCTTTGCAACCGACCCGCCCGCGCGCGTGCCGCTCCAGATGGGCACGCTCTCGAAAGCCGCCGGGAGTTACGGCGGTTACCTATGCGCGTCGCGCGCGGTCGTCGATCTGATGAAGAATCGCGCGCGCACCTTCGTGTATACGACGAGTCTGCCGCCCGCGACGATCGCGGCGTCGAGCGCCGCGCTCGACATCATCGCAAGCGATACCGCACTCGTCGCGCGTCCGCTGGCGCTCGCGCGGCGGTTCTGCGAACGGGTGGGCTTGCCGGAACCGCAGAGCGGGATCGTCTCGTTGCCGATCGGCGATGCCCGCGCGGCGCTCGCGGCGCAAGCGACGCTTGAAGAAGAAGGCTTTCTCGTCGTCGCAATCCGGCCGCCGACCGTGCCGGCCGGAACGGCACGTTTACGCGTCACCTTCAGCGCCGGCCACCACGAAGCCGATATCGACGCGCTCGCGGCAGCGGTCGCTCGCGCGCTCGCGAGCGACGCGGTCGCCGCCGTGCGCTAAGCGTGCTCGAGGGCGCGGCATTCGGCGCCTTCCGCATGGCGGCGACGCGCGAAGGCGTGATGCTCTACAACCCGGTCGACACGTACATCGGCGTGTCGATCGAGCGCTACGGCGAGTTCTCGTTCTTCGAGAGCCAGCTCTTCTCGCAACTCTGCGGCCCGGGTGATACGGTCTTCGACGTGGGCGCGAACATCGGCGCGCACACGCTCGCGTTTGCGCGGCTCGTCGGTCCGCAGGGGTTCGTGTATGCCTTCGAACCCGTCCGGGTCATCTTCAATGTCCTGTGCGCGAACGTCGCGCTCAATGGCTACGAAAACGTGCAGGGCATACATGCGATCGCGGGGCGTACGCCCGGTGAGGAACGCGTCCCCGACCTCCGTCACGACGAACCCGGCAACTTCGGCGCGTTCAGCGCGAGCTATTTCGGCGATGGCCGCCCCGTGCCGCGCATCCCGCTCGATGCGTTCGCCGCAACCGAGAAGATCACACTGGTGAAAATCGACGTCGAGGGAATGGAAGGCGACGTCATCGCCGGAGCGAGCGACCTCATCGCTCGCCACCGCCCCGTCCTCTTCGTCGAAAACGATCGACGCGAGCGCTCCGCCGCGCTCATTGCACAGCTCTTCGCGCTCGACTATCGCCTCTTCTGGCACCTTGCGCCGCTCTTCAACCCCGACAACTATAACGCGAACCCCGAGGATGTGTTCCCGGGAATCGTGTCCGTGAACATGCTCTGCGTGCCCCGCGAGCGCGCCGCCAACATCACGGGCTTTCGGGAAATCACCTCACCGGGGGACGAGAGCGGCGTCGGGAACCAATAGCGAGCCTCCCCGATTGATTTGCCGGGAGTGAACGCGGTGCTCTACTCGGAGCACCTTTCGGGAGCATCTCTATGCGCGTGAATCCGCAGCCGCTCACCTTGGCGGAGTTTCTCGCCTGGGAAGAACGGCAGCCGGCGAAGCATGAATGCTTGCGTCGATCGAACGCACGCTCTCGCTCGCCGAAATTTACGAAGATGTGAGCGGGGCGCGAATCGACACGATGACGCGTTGAGCATGAACGCGACGCGGGGCTCACCATCAGTGGCACATTGATCCCGTTCGTTCTTCGGTCTCGAGAAGTTCCAAGCGGATTTCGAAGACCCGCTGCTGCTTATTGATCGGCAAGGATTCTTCCGAGAACAAATGCACGATCGGCATCGCGCAATTACCGTTTTTCGAGAATTACCGCCGCGAGTTCGTCGCCGAAGGCATCGATCGTCACGGTACGCTTCTCTTCGGTCCCCCGCTGGTTGATGTTGACGGTTCCATCGGCGAGCTCCGACTTGCCGACCACCAGCACGTAGGGGATCTTCTGCGTTTTCCAGTGCCGGATCTTGAACCCGAGCTTTTCGTTGGACGGATCGGCTTCCACCCGGAAGCCGCGGGCGCGCAGTTTGTCGCGGACCTCGTAGGCGTAGTCGAGTTGGTGTTCGCTGATCGGT
>Ga0116231_10004911_pt1 | contig 26776 bp, 21 predicted proteins | sample S1TSphgellanicum_2_FD_89695 | JGI IMG/M metagenome (GOLD analysis project Ga0116231, IMG submission 89695) | Host-associated microbial communities from peat moss isolated from Minnesota, USA - S1T2_Fd - Sphagnum magellanicum MG | ecosystem: Host-associated > Plants > Peat moss > Unclassified... | reverse complement strand
GCTATCGGCCGCCGGCGCCACGCCCGCCTGATATTTGCCGGACAATACCCCCCGCGCCAGCGGGCTATAGGGCACAATCCCCAACCCATAATATCCGCAGGCCGGAAAATGCTCGGTCTCCGCCTGCCGGTTCAGCGCGTTATACAGCGGCTGGCTCGCCACCGGCCGGTCAATCCCCGCCGCGTCGCAGAGCCGGCAAATCTCCGCCACCCGCCAGGCCCGGAAGTTCGAAACCCCAAAATACCGTATCTTCCCCGCCCGGATCAGATCCGCCAGCGCGTGCACTGTCTCACCCAGCGGCGTCGTGTGGTCCTCGCGGTGCAGATAGAGCAGGTCGATCACCTCCGTCCCAAGCCGCGTGAGGCTCGCCTCCACCGCCCGCATCATATGCGCGCGCGAGAGCCCCCGGTCATTCGGCCCCTCGCCCGTCACATTGCCGAGCTTGGTCGCCAGCACCCACCAGCCGCGTTCGGCCGCAATCGCCCGCCCGGTAATCTCCTCGGCGCGCCCGCCGGTATACACATCCGCGGTATCAATAAAATTAATCCCCGCATCCCGCGCCCGGCCAATAATCCGCCCGGCCGCCGCCGCATCGGCCGGCCCGCCGAACATCATCGTGCCGAGGCACAGCTTCGACACCTTCAGGCCCGAGCGGCCCAGTCCGCGATACTCCATAATTGTCATGGTCCTTTAAGTAAGCGCGGCTCTTTCCGAATAAAAAGCCGCACAAAGACTTTTATCGGTCCGGGACCGCGCCGGCCTCACCGGCAACGCCCCAGAGTAACAAAAGTTTTTTGGTTACTTTTTTTCAAAAAAGTAACCGCTTCAGCCGAATTTCTCGGCATACCAGGCCACCAGGCTGCTCGCCGTCATCGGCTGGCTGATCAGATATCCCTCGGCGAAATCGCAATCCCAGCGCATCAGCAGGTTAAGCGCCTCTTCCGTCTCCGTGCCCTCCGCCACCGCCATGATCCCCAGCTCATGGGCGATGTTGATCAACGCCTTCACCAGCACCTGCTGGCGCGGGTTCCCGACGATGGCTCCGGCCAGGCTGCGGTCGATCTTCACCACATCGGCCGGAATATATTCAAGTGCCGCGAACCCGTCAGTCCCAATCCCGAAATCATCAATGGCGATGCTGACACCCAGCGTCTGCAGCTCGGTCAGCCGCCGCCTTGCCTGCTCGATATTGGAAAAGCTGCGCGCCGCCGAAAACTCCAGCTCCAAATTCGCCGCCGGCAGACCGTGCACATGCAGCAGCTCCCGCAGCCGCAACACAAAATCCGGCTCTTCGAGGTTTTTGGGCGAAATATTGACGCAAATCTTCAACTTCAGCCCGCTCTGGTACCAGCCCGCCGCCTGCGCGATGGCGCGCGAGAGCACCCAAACCGTCAGCTCCTGCACCAGCCCGGTCATTTCAATCAGCGGGATGAACTCGCCCGGCATCACCAGCCCCAAGGTCGGATGGTGCCAGCGCAATAGCGCCTCAACGCTCGCGCAACGGCCCGATTTAATATCCAGCCGCGGCTGATAGCTCAGCTCAAACTCCTCCTCGGTGGTCAGCGAGTGCCCGGCATGCGCGATCAGCGCAAAGGCCCGCCTGTGGTCCTCCGCCAGATCGTAATTGCACTCCACATAGCCCCGCCGGGTCGCCGCCGCCGCCTGGCCCGCGAGGAAGGTCGCCTGCAACAAATCCTCCGCCGAACCCAGCCCCTTCATCAAATCGCACAGCCCCACCCCGGCCTTGATCGACACCGGAATCCCCCGGCAGATCAGCGGTTTGGCGAGCAGCGAGATCAGCCCGGACAATGCGGATTCATAATCCGCGCGGCTCTGCGACCGGAAAATCAGCCCGACGCTCCAAAACCCCACCCGGAAGGCGTGCTGCCGGATATTGATGAATTTGAGGTCCGCCAGCCGGATGCTCAGCAGATCATCGGCAAATTTATAGCCGAACACCCGGATGATATCGTCATATTTCTTGGTGTCGGCGATGTTGATCACCACCAGGAACACCTCACGCTCCCGCAACCTCTCCTGCCGCGCCAGATTGATCTCCCGCAGCAGCGCCGAGCGGTCCTGCAGCGCCTCCTGCCCGCCCCCAACCCCGGCATGACCGGATTGCCCGGCCTGCAGGACAACATCACCAGTGGTCGGAGAGATATCAGTCATATTTAATCCTTTTGGGCCGCCAGCCGGAATTGTCCATGCAACCTCGCAATGCCGAGACTGGCCTTAATGCGCTGTTCATACAACATGACTGGCGGCCGGGGAATTACAAAACGCGGCCACGCCAGGCGCTATCCCTCAGCGTCTCAGGCCCCGGCGCAACAACATCAGGAAAGCACTGCTTTTTTGAAAAAAAGCAGCAAAAAACTTTTATGACCTTTTGTCCCGGGCCATAAACGGCTGGCCGAACCCAATCAGCGATGTGATGAAATAAACCACCCCGCCCGAAGCAAAGTCAGCATATCTTCCGGCTGGTCAGATCGCGTTCAAACCCAGCCCTTCACACGCCGGCCGGCGCAAGCACCCGCCCGGCCCGCGCGCGCTCCTCAACCGTGCGGAACTGCCCCAGCAGCTCGTTCAGCCCCTTCACCTCATGCGCCAATTGGTTGCTGGCCGCGGTCGTCTCTTCCACCATGGCGGCGTTCTGCTGCGTCACCTGGTCCATCTGGCTCACCGCGACATTTACCTGCCCCAGCCCGGTCGCCTGCTCCGCCGCCGCCCCGGCAATCTCGCCGATCAACCCGCGCAGCCTGGTCACCTGAGCGGCAATCCGTTCCAGCGCCAGCGCCGTGTCGTCCACAAGCCGCACCCCGCGCGCCACCTGCGCGCCAGAGTCCCGGATCAGCGCCGTGATCGACTTGGCGGCCTCGGCCGAGCGCTGCGCCAGCGCCCGCACCTCGCTCGCCACCACCGCAAAGCCGCGCCCGGCATCCCCTGCCCTGGCCGCCTCCACCCCGGCATTGAGCGCCAGCAGATTGGTCTGGAACGCAATCTCGTCGATCACGCCGATCGTGCTCGCAATCTGCCGGGACTGGCTCTCGATCCCCGCCATCGCCGCCACGGTCTCGCGCAGCACCAAGGTCGAGCCCGCCGCATCCTCGCTCGCCGCCGTCACCGCCTCCTGCGCCGTGCGCGCCCCGGCCGCGGTCTTGCGCACGGTATTGGTAATCTCATCGAGCGCTGCCGCGGTCTCCTCCAGCGTCGCGGCCTGCTGCTCGGTCCGCCGCGCCAAATCGTCCGAGGCGCGGCGGATCTCATCCGCCCCGGTCCCCACGTCGCGTGTGCTTTGCGCAACGCTTTGCATCGCGGTCTGCAACCGCCCCACCGCGCCATTAAAATCCCGCCGCAGCCCCTCATAGGCAGGGCTGAGCGCGCGCTCCAGCCGGCACCGCAAATCCCCGCCGGCCAGCCGGTCCAGCGCGGCTGCGAAAGCGCCGAGCGCATCCGCCTGCTCGGCCTCGCGCTGGCGCCGCTCGGCCTCCACATGGCGCCGGCGGTCTTCGGTGTCCTGCCGCTCGCTGATCGCCTGCCGCGCCGTGTCAGCCTGCGCCTGCACAACGCTGTCCAGTGCGGCAATGCTGCCCGCCATATCGAAGGCCGGTGCGTGACGCTCGTCCGCCGCCGCCTTCCGGACACCCGCGAAGATCACGCCAATCACCGCGCCCCGCTCGATGATCGGCTCATAGAGCGCGAAAAACGGCTCACCCAGGATCATCACCTCACCACGATAAGAGAGCCCCTGGCCGAACACCCGGTCATACGCCGCACCCGGCGCCAGCTTGGTGCCAATGGCGCGGGTGCCGTCGGCGTTCTGGATATTGGTGGCGATCCTCACATCGCCTGAGAAAATCGTCGCCGCACCGCCAAACCGCTCTTTCACCCGGTCAACCAGGTCATTCATCCCGTTAATACAAACTGTGCCGAAAAACAGCTCAGCCCCCTGGCGCCGCGGCGCCCCGAGTCCCGCAAGGCTATCGCGCAAAAAATCAAGATTTTTATCCAACCCATTCTGCGCTTGCATATCCGCCAGGATTTGCTGCGCCCGCGCGATCGAATCGCCCAGCCGGCGGCGCTGCAATCTCAACTGCCGGACATAGGCGCACGCGCCAATGGCGGCAAAAAACCCAACGCATAACAGAATTCCCGCGAAGATCACACCCATGCGCCCGGCTCAGCCAACCAGCCGCAGCGCAACGCAGATGATAAAATTGCGCCGTACCACGCAATCCCGGAATTTTTGTTTCCACCCGCCCGGCATTTGACTCACCCTGTTCCGATCATCAGATTTTTCACAACAACAGCCATACCTCAAAACATTGAACCGCCTCCGGATATTGTTTCGCATACAGAAGTTAAGCGCCGATTGTGCAGGATACCGGCCGCGCGGCCAGACCCAGGACATAGCGCGCGATGACATTAAGGCGATCCATAAAATGGATCGCCTTATACCAACGGTCATTATTTATGACCGTTGGTATAAGAGCCGGATTCAGAGCGGCGCGTATGTGTCGATCTGAACCTATCGCGCTCTCACCCTTAAAAAAATCCGCGCGTTTGAGAGAAACACCAAAAAATTAACCGGTTCACAGTTTCCTTGTTGGTAAAATACACTATTTCCCCATCAACGCGGCGGCGCGGCCGCGCGTTTTCGGAAATGTCTAAAGACGTCATAACTCTCGTCAAAACTCTAAAGACCTCATAACTCCAAAGACCTCATAACAAGGAGCGTTTCTCATGGACTGGTTGCAACCCTCAGCCCTGGCCGCCGCAATGGCCGAAATGGGCAAGAAGAAAGCCAATCTCCCAGCCTCGACGATTCTCATAACCGGCATCCTCGCCGGCATGTTCCTCGGTTTCACCACCACATTATTCGTCTCCGCCCTCGTCGCCATCGGCAATGTCCCTGTCGCCGCCTTGTTCTTCCCCATCGGCTTCATCATGCTGGTGCTGCTCGGGCTCGAACTCTTCACCGGCAACGCCGCCCTGCTGCCCTACGCCGCCATGGCGGGCCAGGTCTCCGGCGCCAAAATCATCCGCCCGATCATCATCGTCTATCTCGGTAATCTGATCGGCAGCCTGATCTACGCCGTCATCTTCGCCGCGATCGACACCAAATGCTTTACCGACGCGCCCAGCCCGGTCGGCGCCAAGCTCATCGCCATCGCCGGTCTCAAAACCACCGCCTATATGAAAGCCGGCGCCGCCGGCTGGGCCACCGCATTCCTCAAAGGCGTCATCTGTAACTGGATGGTCAGCCTGGGCGCGGTCATGGCCCTCGTCACCCGCGCCACCATCGGCAAAATTTTTGCCATGTACCTGCCCATCATGGCCTTCGTCGCGCAAGGCTTCGAACACTGCGTGGTGAACATGTTCGTCATCCCCTGCGGCATCATGCTCGGCGCCAATATCTCGGTCGCCAATTGGTGGCTCTGGAACGAGATCCCGGTCACCTTGGGCAACCTCGCCGGCGCCGTCCTCTTCACCGCCGGCGGCCTCTATTTCGCCTTCGGCAAAACCGCCAAGGCCGAGCCGGTCCCCCTCGCCGTCGCCGCGGAGTAGCACCGCCTGGCCGGCACTCACCCCATGCGGAAGCGTGCCGGCCAACGCGGGAGGACGTAATACCAACCGCAGAAGATGACTTAACCTTTAAGGCCGGTTGGTATCGCGCAAGGGGCTGGTGGGGCCGCCACACGCCAGACCCAATGGTTGATCCGCCGCACGCTCCCGCCTACCCTGGCGCCACCACCCATCCAGGGGGAGCCAAAACATGTCCACCTCAACCGAACTCACCCGGCCGGAAACCAAACCACCCTTCGCCCGCGCCTGGTTCGAGCGCCTGGGCGTCAACCGCGTCTGGTCCTCCATCGCCGATCGCGGCCGCCGCTTCGCCGCCCTCCCCGGCACCGGCCTCAACCCCGGCGAACGCGCCCGCCTGCTGGCGCAAGCCCTCATCTCCAGCCGCGGCGAAGCCTCAGGTGCTGCCATCGCGCGCGACCTGCACGACACCATCCGCACGCTGGAAGCCCCTGAACGCCTCGGCTTCTACCTCCACCTCGCCACCCATTTCGCGCCCGACGAACCACGCCTCACCGCCGCCGCCCAAGCCTACCTCGCCGCCCCCTCACCCGAATCCGCCGCCACCCTGGCGGACGCCGCCGACCCCCGCCGCCAGGAGCTGCTGCGCCGCATGAACACCTCGCCCGGCGGCACCGCCATGCTGGTCGCCATGCGCAAGGAAATCCTCACCCACCTCAAAGCCAACCCGGCCCTCAAACCGCTCGACGCCGATTTGCGCCATCTGCTCGCCTCCTGGTTCAACCGCGGCTTCCTCGAACTCCGCCGGATCGACTGGAACACCCCGGCCGCGGTGCTCGACAAGCTGATCGCCTACGAGGCCGTGCACGAAATCCAGGGCTGGGAGGACCTGCGCCGCCGCCTGGCACCAGACCGCCGCTGCTTCGGCTTCTTCCACCCCGCTCTGCCCGGCGAACCGCTGATCTTCGTCGAGGTCGCGCTGGTCACCGGCCTCGCCGGCTCGGTCACCGCCCTGCTCGCCCGCGACACCGCCGCGCCCGAACAGCACCGCCGCGCCGCCGCGGCGGACACCGCCATCTTCTACTCCATCTCCAACTGCCAGGACGGGCTGCGCGGCATCTCCTTCGGCAATTTCCTCATCAAACAAGTGGTCGAGGAACTCCGCACGGAACGCCCCCAACTCACCAGCTTCTCCACCCTCTCCCCCATCCCCGGCTTCCGCCCCTGGGCCGAAAAAAACCTCGTCAACGCAGGCCTCTCCCCGGAAGACATCGCCGCCCTCGCCACCCCCAACTGGTGGCAAACCGGTCTGGCGGCGGCGCTGCAAGCCCCGCTCACCCGCCTCTGCGCAAAATACCTCACCACCACCACGCCCAAAGGCCCGCTCGACCCGGTCGCCAAATTCCACCTCGGCAACGGCGCCCGCCTCGAGCGCCTCAACTGGCTCGGCAACCCAACCTTGCGCGGCCTCACGGAATCCTACGGCCTCATGGTCAACTACCTCTACGATATCGCCAGCATCGAAGCGAACCACGAAGCCTTCATCCGCGATAACGCCATCATCCGCAGCCCGGAAATCGACGCCCTCCTCACCCCACCACCCCCCCTTCCCGAAAAACGCCGCCGCTTCCCATCCCTCCCCGCACGCAAGGCTCCCTGATGCAAGACCGCCTACCCCCACTCGCCGACAGCGCGCTCACACCCGCCCAAACCGACGCCAAAGCCGGCATCCTCGCCGGCGCCCGCGGCGTCTTCCAAGGCCCCTTCATCCCCCTGCTGCGCAGCCCCGCCCTCATGCAGCGCCTGGAGAAAGTCGGCGCCTATCTGCGCTATGAAAGCCCGCTCCCCGGCCATATCCGCGAACTCGCCATCCTCATGGTCGCCCGCCACTTCACCCAGCAGGTCGAATGGGCCATCCACCACCCCATCGCCCTGCGCGAAGGCGTCACAGCCGAAACCATCACAGCCCTCGCAGAAGCCCGCCGCCCCAACCCGATGCAACCGGACGAAGCCGCCGCCTACGACTTCCTGACCGAACTCCACCACAACCAATCCGTCAGCGATCCAACCTATAACGCGGCCCTCACCCATTTCGGCGAACCCGGCACCATCGACCTCATCGCCATCGCCGGCTACTACGCCACCCTCGCTCTGGTCATGAACACCGCCCGCACCCCCGCCCCGGCCAGCACCGCCTTGCCGCTGCCGGCGCTGCCGTAGGGGCAAACCAGGCGCGGGGCTTTGCTTTGCGCCTACAGCGCCGTGCGCAGCCGGTGCGCGAGTTCGCCGACGATGCCGCGGCGGAACACCAGCACGCAGGCCATGAAGATCACCCCTTGGATGACCACGACCCAGGCGCCGAACGGGGCGAGGTAATATTGCATGGCGACGACGATGAGCGCGCCGATCAGCGGGCCGAATATGGTCCCGATCCCGCCCAGCAGGACCATGAGCACGACCAGGCCGGAGCCGCTGGCCCCGACATCGGAGAGCGTGACGATCCCCATCACCTGGGCTTTGGTGGCCCCGGCGATGGCCGAGAGCGTCGCCGCCAGGATGAAGATGATCCATTTATACTGGTCGGTTTTGTAGCCGAGCGAAATCGCGCGCGGCTCGTTCTCGCGAATGGCTTTGACCACCTGCCCGAACGGCGAATGGATCACCCGGTGCACGAGCAGGAAGCAGGCCAGGAAGATGATCGCCACCACCACATACATCGCCAGGTCCTTATTGAGCGAGACCAGCCCGAACAGCGCCCCGCGCGGGATGCCCTGGATGCCGTTTTCCCCGCCGGTGACATTGATGTCCTGCACCGCCCAGAAATACACGATCTGCGCCAAAGCCAGCGTGATCATCGCGAAATAGATCGTCTGCCGGCGGATCACCAGCCAGCCGAACACCGCACCCAGCGCCGCACCCGCCAGCGCGGCTGCGAGGATGCCCAGTTCCGGCGTCAGCCCGAAGGTTTGCACCAGATAGCCGCAGGTATAGCCGCCGACGCCAAAATACGCCGCCTGGCCGAGCGAGAGCAGCCCGATCGAGCCCATCAGCAGGTTGGCCCCCATCGCGAAGATCGCAAAGCACATCACCTGCATCACGAAGATCGGGTACACCACGAACGGCGCCGCCACGATCACGGCGGTCATGAGCACAAAGCCGATCAGCTGGCCGCGGGAAAATCCAAACATCTTATGCGAGCTTCCCGAACAACCCGGCCGGCCGCGCCAGCAGCACGGCGGCCATCACCACAAACACCACCACGGCCGATCCTGGCGGGTAGAACACATCGGTAAACCCCTCGATGATCCCGAGCCCGAAGCCGGTCAGGATCGCCCCGCCGATCGAGCCCATCCCGCCGATCACCACCACCGCGAACACGGTATTGATCAGCTCCGAGCCCATATCCGGGTTGACCGCGTAGAGCGGCGCCGCCAGCACACCGGCAAATGCCGCCAGCGCCACGCCGCCGGCGAAGGTCAGCGCGATCAGCCGCGGCACATTCACCCCGAAGGACTGCACCAGGCTCGGGTTTTCCGTCGCCGCCCGCAGCAGCGCGCCGAGCTTGGTCTTCTCGATCAGCAACCAGGTCGCCCCGCACATAATTACCGCCGCAAAAATCACAAATCCGCGGTACACCGGCAGATACATGAACCCGAGATCCCAAACGCCCGAGAGCAGATCGGGCGGATCATAGCTAACGCCGGAGCTGCCATAGTAATTCGTCAACCCGCCTTGCAGCACCTGCGCAAACCCAAAAGTCAGCAGCAGGCCATAGAGAATATCCAGTTTGTAAATCCGCCGGATCACGGTGCGCTCGAGCACATAGCCCAGCGCACCGACGATCACGGGCGAGAGCAGCAGCGCCCACCAGTAATTGATCCCGAGATAGTTGAGCAGCCCCCAGGTCACGAAGGCGCCCACCATGAACATCGCGCCATGCGCGAAATTGATGATTTTCAGCAAGCCGAAGATGATCGCGAGGCCCATCGAGAGCATCGCGTAGAACGAACCGTTGATGATCCCGAGCAGCAATTGCCCGAACAGCAGCGGCGCCGGCTTGCCGAAAATCATGATCATGGCGCGGTTACGCTTTCACCAGCGGGCAACCCTCGGTCGCCGGCGATGCAAAGCTATCCTGCGCCGAGGTCGTGTGCAGCTTGGTATAGTAATCCCATGGCGTGCTGCTCTCGCCCGGCTTCTTCACCTGGAACAGGTAGGACGGGCACATGAAGCGGCCATCCTCGCGGATATAGCAATGGCCGAACGCATCGTCATCGGTCGGCATTTTCTTCATCTGCGCAACCACAGCCGCCCCGTTCGACGCCGCATCCACGCCGATCACATCAACCGCCTTCATGAAATGCGTAACACCCGCGTAGCACCCGGCCTGGCCCATCGAGGGATAGTTGTTCGGCGTCTTCGGCAGCACCCGGCTGGTGAAGGCGCGCGTGCGGTCATTCATGTTCCAATAGAAGCTCTCGGTCAGGATCAGCCCCTGCGCAATCTCCAGGCCGATCGCGTGCACGTCATTGATGAACACCAGCAACGCGGCGATCTTCATACCCGATTGCGTGATCCCGAACTGATGCGCCTGCTTGATCGAGTTCACCGTATCCTTTCCGGCATTGGCGAGCCCCAGCACCTGCGCGCCGGAAGATTGTGCCTGCACCAGGAAGGACGAGAAATCCGTCGTCTGCGGGAACGGATACGCCGCATCGCCGAGCACGGTACCGCCGGCCGCCTTCACCACCGCGGTGGTCTGGTCGCGCAGCAAGGTGCCGAACGCGTAATTGGCGGTGATGAAGAACCAGCTCTTGCCGCCCTGCGCCACCATCGCCCCACCGGTGGAGTGCGACAGCATGTAGGTGTCATAGGTCCAATGGATGGTCTGCGCGTTGCACGCCGTACCGGTCAGTTTGGATGTCGCCGAGTTGGAATTGATATACGCCTTGTTTTTCTCCGCCGCGACCCCGGCAATCGCCAGGCCGACCGCCGAGTTCGGCACGTCGATCAGCAAATCCACGCCCTGGTCGAACCACTGGCGCGCCAGCCCGGCGCCGATATCAGGCTTGTTCTGGTGGTCACCCTGGATCACCGTCACGTCATAGCCCTTTTTGTCCGCGCCAAAATCCTCAAGCGCCTGCTGCACGCAAGCGACCGACGTCTTGCCGCCAATATCGGAATACGTGCCGGAAAAATCGCTGCACACGCCGATGGTGAGCGATTTGCTCTGCGCGCGCGCCGGCAGGCTCGGCAGCGTGGTGGCGGCCGCCGCAACCGCCGCGGTGCCCAGTACGGAACGTCTCGAAATCTTCTTCATGGTGTCAGTCTCCTCGGTTTACAGTTTCTTAGGCAGGCTTAAGGCAAAATCCGTGTCATATCCCCAGCCGCTTGTGCAGCTTGTCCATGCTGGCTTCCAACATATGGTTAGGGATCATATCAACCACCTGGCCGTGCTCAACCACGTAGTGCCGGTCTGCAAGTTTTGAGGCAAACCGGAAATTCTGCTCGACCAGCAGCACGGTAAAGCCGCGCCGCTTGATCTCGGCGATCATCAGCCCGATCTGCTGCACAATCACCGGCGCCAGCCCCTCGGTCGGCTCGTCCAGCAGCAGCAATTTCGCACCCGTGCGCAAAATCCTGGCGATCGCCAGCATCTGCTGCTCACCGCCGGACAGCTTGGTGCCCGGGCTCTTGGCGCGCTCCTTCAAATTCGGAAACAGCCTGTGGATCTCCTCCACCGTCATGCCCCCCGGGGCCACCACCGGCGGCAGCATCAAATTCTCCTGCACGTTCAGCCCGGCAAAAATCCCGCGCTCCTCCGGGCAAAACCCAATCCCCGCCCGCCCGATAATATCCGGCCGCGCCGCGATCAGCTCCTGGCCCTTGAACTTCACGCTCCCCGTGCGCTTGCCCAAAAGCCCCATAATCGATTTCAGCGCCGTGGTCTTACCCGCGCCATTGCGCCCCAGCAGCGTCACCACCTCGCCCTCGCGCACCTCAAAATCCAGCCCGTGCAGCACGTGGCTTTCATCGTACCAGGCGTTCAAATCCTTCACTTCAAGCATGGTCGGTCCCCAGATACGCCGAAATCACGTCCGGGTTGCTGGACACCGTGGCATAATCCCCCTCGGCGAGAATTTTCCCGCGGGTCAACACCGTAATTCTATCGGAAAGGCCCGATACCACCGAGAGATTATGCTCCACCATCAAAATCGTCCGCCCCGCCCGCAGCGTCTTAATCAGCTCGACAATCCGCACCACATCCGTCTCGGTCATCCCCGCGGTCGGCTCGTCCAGCAGCATCAGCTCCGGGTCCAGCGCCAAGGTGGTCGCAATCTCCAGCGCCCGCTTGCGCCCGTAGGACAGCTCCGCCGCCGGCGTCGCCACCGCGTCGGACAATCCCACATCAAACAGCAGCTCATGCGCACGGTCGTTGTAGCGCTGCAAAATCCGGTCGCTGCGCCAAAAATCGAAATTCGCCCCGCGCGCCCGCTGCAGCGCAATCCGCACATTCTCCAGCGCCGTCAAATGCCCGAATACCGCCGAGATCTGAAAGCTCCGCACCAGCCCGCGCCTGGCCACATCCGCCGGCTTCAACCCGGTAATATCCTCGCCCTTGAACCTTATGGTCCCCGCCGTCGGTTGCAAAAACTTCGTCAAAAGGTTGAAGCAAGTGGTTTTTCCGGCGCCATTTGGCCCAATCAGCGCATGAATGCTGCCGGTCTCGATCCTGAGATCAACCTCGCTCACGGCCCGAAAGCCGTTAAAGGCCTTCGTCAGGCCAGTGGTTTCCAGCACCGCCTCGGTCAACTCATTCCATCCCATCTATGCTTTTATCGCAAATACTTGCGCCTGATTTGCCTATGCGCAACCTTTCGCCAAGGCGCAAGCCCCAAGGGCTGCGGCGCGGGAAAGAAGAATGTGCTTTTTTGAAAAAAAGCACCAAAAAACTTTTGAGTCCTCCGCGGCGTTGCTGGTTGGACCGCGATCGCCCCGCTAAAGCCTGATCGTTTAAGATTGCCGCGCAACGCGCGGCGACCGAAAACGTGAATCAGCCTCTTATCATAGAGTTAGAGCGCGATGACGGAGCGGCGCAGCCGCGCAGTCTGAATCGGGCGAAGGCGCCGAAGGGCGCCAGACATGGTTCAAAAAAGAACCGCTGTCTTCCACTTCCTATAATCCGGCCCTCACCCCACAGGCCGCGCCGCCGCCATCCCCTCCGGCTCAAAGCGCGCAATCACCTCGCCCACCTTATCGCCCGTCACCGGCCGGCTGAAATAATAGCCCTGAATAAGGTTGCACCCCAATCCGGCAAGAACCTGGAGCTGAGATGCCGTCTCCACCCCCTCCACCACGCAATCCAGCCCCAAATTCTGGCACAACCCCACAATTGTCCGCACAATGCCCGGTGCCGTCGCCGTACGGTCCACATCCACCACAAAGCTCCGGTCGATCTTGATTTTATCCAGTTTCAGCCTGTGCACATAGCCAAGGCTGGAATATCCCGTGCCAAAATCATCCAGCGAAATCCGCGCCCCCATCTCATGCAACGCCTGTAGCGAGGCCGCGGCAAGCTCGAAATTCTGCAGCAGCGCGGTCTCCGTCACTTCAAACTCAATCCGCCGCGCCGCCACCTCGCCGCGCGCGATCATCGCCCGCAGCCGCTCCATCGTCTGGCTGGCGATCAAATCATGCGCGGAAAGATTAAAGCACAGCCCGACAGACTCCGGCCAACCCCGCGCCGCCGCCAGCGCCTTGGCGAACAAAATCCCGGTCACCCGCGCCATCATCTGGCTCCGCTCCGCAACCGGGATGAACACATCCGGCGCCACCGCCCCAAGCTCGGCACTGTTCCAGCGCGCCAGCGCCTCAAACGCCACCACCCGGGAGCGCCTTACATCAAATATCGGCTGAAACGCCATCCAGAGCTCAGCCTCCAAATCCGCGGTGCGGAACGCCTGCTCCACAATCGCGGCCCGCCTTATCACCGTCTCATGCTCGCCGGAGAACACCACCACCTCACCCCTGGCCACCTGCTTGCCATGGTACAGCGCGTAATCCGCCCGCTCGAACAAATCCGCGGCACTACCCGCCGCCTCCGGATAGGTCGCGATGCCGATCGAGCAAGAAATCGGCGATAGCCGGTCCCCCACCACGCAAGGCCCGCTCAACAGCGCCTTCACCGCCGCGCCAAACGCCAATATATCCGCCTCATCCGCAATATCGGAGAGAATCGCGCCAAACTCATCCCCGCCCAGCCGCGCGATGAACACCCGCCCGGAGGTGATCCGCTTCAGCCGCAGCCCCACCTGCGTCAGCAGCCTATCCCCCGCGCTATGCCCATACACGTCATTCACGCCCTTGAACCGGTCCAAATCCAGCACCGCCACCGCCAGCCGCTTACCCTGGCCCTCGGCCTCACCCAGCGCCCGGTCCAGCTCGGCAAAAAACCGCCGCCGGTTCGGCAGGCTGGTCAGGCTGTCCAAATTCGCCAGCCGCAAATTCTCGTCCGAGAGCAATTGCGTCTCCATCTGCCGGCCAATCAGCGCCCGGCGGGAAATAATCAGCGCCGTGAAATCCCGGTAATGGCGCTGCATCACCACCAGCACCCCAAACGTCACCAGCAGCATGTTCACCGCCATCGCCACCAGCTCGATCTGCCCTGTGCGCACGAAAAATACCGTGAACGGCCCAATCACAATCACCGTCAGCAGCAGCGCCGCCCCGCGCAAATGCATCAGGCAAAAAATACAGCCAATCACCGTGATCGACATGTAAAACTCGACCTGGCATTGCCCATACGCCCCGCCATAGGGAAACAGGCTGAGCGACCACAGCGTAAACCCCGCCCCCAGCAAAGCCACCAGCACCATCGTGCCGCGCAGGCGCCGCAACGCCTGCTGCCCAGTCACCACCCGCCCCCGCTTGCGCAGCCAGGAGACCGAGCGGAACCCGCACGCCGCACAAAATACCGCCGGCACGCCATAAACCAAAATCACCGGCGCCCCCCGCCGGTGCGTCACCGCCAGCGCCAGCGCATTCACAATCAAAATGAAATACAGCAACGGAATCTGGCTGGACATCGCCGCATATTGCGATTGCGCCAGCTCCGGATCGGCCTTCGGCAGCGCAAACAACCCCGCCACAGCCCGTATCCACCGCAGCCCGCGCCCGCCCATCACACAAGCCGCATTTTGGTTAACATACCACATTTATCGCGCAGGCACGTAAACAAACACTTTAGCTGTGCAGCAGGACAGCAAGCAGGCGCTTTTTTAAAAAAAAGCGCCGCAAAAAATTTTTGATTCCGCTTGGGCAGCGCTGCTGGCGCGCCCGAAGCCCAGATGAATAAAAGTTTTTTGCTGCTTTCTCTTACGTTCCTTCGTCAGGAAAGCCCGCCAACCACCCCCGCATCATCCAGAAAAATATCCTCCGCCGCCGCGTGGCGCGGCAGGCCGGGCATGGTCAAAATCTCCCCGCACAACGCCACCACGAATCCCGCCCCGGCTGAGAGCCTCGCCTCGCGCACCTGCAGCGTGAATCCCTCCGGCGCACCCTTCGCCAGCGGATCGCCGGAAAAACTATATTGCGTCTTGGCCATGCACACCGGCAGAGCCCCGAACCCCGCCGCCTCGAACCCGCGCAGCTGCGCCAGCGCCGCCGGCGCAAACTGCACCCCATCCGCCCGGTAAATCTCGCGCGCCACGGTTGTGATCTTCTCCGCCAGCTTCAGATCATCGGCATAGAGCGGCCGCAGCTCCGGTGCCGCCAGCGCCATCTCCTGCACCACGGCCGCGAGCCCCGCCGCCCCGGCCGCACCCTCGGCCCAATGGCTGCACGCCACCGCCCGCACGCCCATCGCCGCGCATTCCGCCTCAACCGCCTCGAGCTCGGCCGCGCTATCCTGCGTAAAGCGGTTGATCGCCACCACCACCGGCAGCCCGAATTTCTGCATATTCTCCACATGCCGGCGCAAATTGGCGCAGCCCGCGCGCACCGCCGCCACATCCTCCGCACCCAGCGCCTTCAACCCCACCCCGCCATGCATTTTCAGCGCCCGCACGGTCGCCACCACCACGCAGGCCGCCGGCGCCAGGCCCGCCTGCCGGCATTTGATGTCCAGAAATTTTTCGGCCCCCAAATCCGCACCGAACCCGGCCTCCGTCACCACCCAATCCGCCAGGCCCAAGGCCGTCTCGGTCGCGATCACGCTGTTGCAGCCATGCGCGATATTCGCGAACGGCCCGCCATGGATGAATGCCGGCGTGCCGGCCAGGCTCTGCGCCAAATTCGGCGCCAGCGCGTCCTTCAGCAGCGCCGTCATCGCGCCTGCCGCCTTCAGCGCCCCCGCCGTAACCGTCCGCTTGGCCGCATCCCGCCCGACCACAATCGCCCCCAGCCGCGCCTCCAAATCCTTCAAGGACCGCGCCAGGCAGAAAATCGCCATCACCTCGCTCGCCGCGGTGATATCAAACCCGGTCTGCCGCGGTGCGCCATTCCCGGCCCCGCCCAGCCCCACCACTATGTCGCGCAGCGCCCGGTCGTTCAAATCCACCACCCGCCGCCAGCTCACCCGCCGCGCGTCGAGCCCGAGCTCATTGCCCCAGTACAGATGATTATCCAGCATCGCGGCCAGCAGATTATGCGCGACCGAGATGGCGTGCAGATCACCGGTAAAATGCAGGTTGATCTCCTCCATCGGCGCCACCTGCGCCTGGCCGCCGCCGGTCGCCCCGCCTTTGGCGCCAAAACACGGCCCCAGGCTCGGCTCGCGCAGGCAAATCGCCGTCCGCGCCCCCGCCGCCGCCAGCGCGTCCCCCAGCCCGATCGTCGTGGTGGTCTTGCCCTCGCCCGCCGGCGTCGGGCTGATCGCGGTCACCAGCACCAGCCGCCCGCGCCTTGCCGCCATCGCCTGCGCCGCAAACGCCAGCGACACCTTGCCCTTATACGGCCCGTACCGGAACAACGCCGCCGGCGGAATCGCGAGCTTGGCCGCGATCTCCTCAATCGGCGCCAGCGTCGCCGCCTGGGCAATGGCAATGTCACTCTTCGGGTCGATGATCTGGCGCTCGCTCATCCCTCCCGCCTAGCCCAGCCAGCCCGGAGTCCGCAACGGCTCAGCGCGCCCCGCCCCGCAGGGCTTCCCGCGACTCCCCCCCTTGGGGTATAAACATCCGGTAATCTAAGGGGTGCGACGCATATGGCTGAAGTAAAAATTGGCAACCGGCTCGTCGGCGGCCGCCACCCCTGCTACATCATCGCCGAAATCGGCATCAACCATAACGGCGATATCGACATCGCCAAAAAACTGATCGACGCGGCGGTCCACGCCGGCTGCGACGCCGTCAAATTCCAAAAACGCACGATCGACGTCGTCTACACCGCGGCCGAGCTCGCCCGCCCGCGCGAAAACCCCTTCGGCCCCACCAATGGCGACCTCAAACGCGGCCTGGAACTCGGCCGCGACGCCTATGCCGAAATCGACTCCTATTGCAAAACCCAAAACATCACCTGGCTCGCCTCCTGCTGGGACGAAGCCTCCGTCGACTTCATCGAGGCCTTCAACCCCCCCGCCTATAAAATCGCCTCCGCCAGCCTCACCGATGACGACCTGCTCAAACACACCCGCGCCACCGGCAAACCCATCATCCTCTCGACCGGCATGAGCAGCCTCGAGCAGATCGACCACGCGGTCAAAATCCTCGGCCGCGACAACCTCATCATCCTGCACTCCAGCAGCACCTACCCCTCGCATTACGAGGAGCTGAACCTGCGCGTCATCCCCGTCCTCGCCCAGCAATTCGCCGTCCCCATCGGCTATTCCGGGCACGAAACCGGCATCCCCTCCTCGGTCGCCGCCGTCGCACTCGGCGCCTGCATGGTCGAACGCCACCTCACTTTGGACCGCGCCATGTGGGGCAGCGACCACGCCGCCTCCCTCGAGCCCAACGGCATCACCCGCCTGGTGCGCGACATCCGGCTGATCGAAACCGCGATGGGCGACGGCGTTAAACGCGTGCTGGAACGCGAAGTCGCCGTCATCGAAAAACTCCGCCGCGTCCACGGCCCCCGCATCCAGGGCCTCTAATTATGCGAACCCGTCATTGCGAGCGCAGCGAAGCAATCCATCTCTCAGCGGCGAAGGAAGTAAGCGCTTCTTTTTTGAAAAAAAGAAGCAAAAAACTTTTGATTCCTCTGGGCCGTGCTGGTTGGACCGCGATAGCCCAGAGTAGCCAAAAGTTTTTTGCGCCGCTTTTTTTCAAAAAAGCGGCTACTTTCTAACATGCCCCGCATCGCCGCCCTGGTCATGGATGTGGACGGCGTGCTCACCGATGGCGGCTTTTGGTGGGGCCCGAACGGTGAGGAGTGGAAGCGTTTCTGCTTCGCGGACGTCATGGGCCTGTCCCGCGCCCGTCAGGCCGGCCTTACCCTCGGCCTCATCTCCGGCGAGGTCAGCCCGTTGATCGACCGTTTCGCCGCCAAAACCCGCATCACCCATGTCTACCAGGGCATCAAGGACAAGGGTGCCGCCCTAAACGCCTTCGCCGCCGCCACCGGCATCGCCTTGGCCGATATTTGCTTCATCGGGGACGACATCAACGACCTCCCTGCCTTCGCCATCGCCGGCCACAGCGCCGCCCCCGCCAACGCCCAGCCCGCCGTGCGCGCCGCCGCCACCATCCCCTTGACCCACCCAGGCGGAAACGGCGCCGTGCGCGAGCTGGTCGAGATCCTGCTATCCGGTAGCACCCCGTGACCCTGCCAGACCTCCTCGCCGGCACCCCGTCTGAGGCCAGCGCCCGCCTCAGTACCCCCTATCAATCGATCCCCGATCACGCCGCCCGCCCCGTTTTGCTATTCGGCGCCGGCCCGCTCGGCCGCCGCACCGCCGCCGCCCTCACGCGCGCCGGCCACCCGCCCATCGCCTTCGCGGACAACAACCAGGCCCTCTGGGGCACATCGGTTGAAGGTATCCCGGTCCTCTCACCGGAGGCCGCGGCCGCCCGGCACGGCACCACCGCGATTTTCGCCGTCACCATCTATAACGGCGCAGCCGCCCGCGCCCAGCTCCAAACCCTTGGCTGCCGCTTCATCCTCTCCGCCCCCGAACTCTATCACGGCCTGCAAGCCATCCTCCTCCCGTTCGCCGCCCTAGATGGCCCCGCCGAAACCCTCGCCGCCGCCCCAAAAATCACCGCCGCCGCCACCCTCTGGGCGGACGACGCCTCGCGCGCCGAGTTCATCAACCAGCTCGCCTGGCGCCTCGGCCATCGCGCCAACCTCTCAACCCACGAGCCACCGTCCCACTGCTACTTCCCACAAAACCTGTTCCAAATCCCGCCTCACGGGACCATCACCGATTGCGGCGCCTATGACGGTGACAGCCTGCGCCTCCTGCTCGCCAACGGCGCAAATTTCGAGCATTTTCTAGCCGTGGAACCAGACCCCCAAACCCATCAGCACCTGCAAGCCTTCATCGCCACGCTGCCGACCGCCATCGCCAGCCGCGTCACCACCGCCCAGGCGGCACTCGGCGCGCAACCTGGCCGCCAACACTTCCAAAGCGAGGCCAGCGTCACCTCCCAGCTCAGCGATGCCGGCACCGTCACGGTCGAGGTGCAAACGCTGGATCACCTACTGGATCACCAAACCACCGCCCTGATCAAAATGGACATTGAGGGTGCCGAGCCCGCCGCCCTCGCCGGCGCCGCCCGCATCATCGCCCGCGACAAACCCATCCTCGCTATCTCCGCCTACCACCACCCCTCGGACCTCTGGGCCATCCCCTTGCTGATCCACTCAATCGTCCCAGACCACCGCCTCTACCTCCGCCGCTATGCCGAGGATTGCTGGGAGCTCATATGCTACGCATTGCCCTCCCGCGCGGCGCACACCCCATGAGCCTCGTCTGCGTCATGATCCCCTGCTTTAACGAGGCAGAGAACATCCCCGAGCTATACCGCCGCGTCACCGCCGCCTTCGCGGAAGTTCCAGACCAGCTGTACAAACTTATGTTCATCGATAACGCCTCCACCGACACCACAGTGGATGAGATCAAAGCCTTCGCCACCAAGGACGACCGCATCAGCCTGATCGTAAACGTACGCAATTTCGGCGCCATGCGCTCCGGCCTGCACGGTTTTTTGCAAGCTCCAGGGGACGCCGTCATCAACATGGTGGCAGACCTGCAAGACCCGCCAGAAATGATCCCCGAATTCATCAAGCAATGGCGCGCTGGCTACAAAGTCGTCATCGGCATCAAACCCGAGAGCCAGGAAAACCGGCTGATGTTCCTCATCCGCCGCGCCTATTACAAACTCGTCGGCCAGCTATCGGAAGTCCCGCTGATCGAGAATTTCACCGGCTTTGGCCTGTACGACCGCGAAGTGGTGGAGCAGGTCCGCGCAACCGGGGACCGCTCCCCCTATTTCCGCGGCCTCATCGCCGATCTCGGCTATACCCGCGCCGAAATCCCCTATATCCAGCCCCGCCGCACCCGCGGTCTCAGCAAAAGCAATTTCTACTCGCTCTACGACCTGGCGATGCTCGGCATCACCAGCCACTCCAAAGTCCCGCTCCGCCTCGCCACCATGTCCGGCTTCTGCCTCTCGGCCGTCAGCCTCCTGGTCGCCCTGTTCTACCTCATCGCCAAACTGCTCTTCTGGAACCATTTCCCCGCCAACACCGCCCCCATCCTCATCGCCCTCTTCTTCTTCGCCTCCGTCCAACTCTTCTTCATCGGCATTTTGGGCGAATACATCGGCGTCATCCTAACCCACGTCACCAAACGCCCGCTGGTGATCGAAAGAGACCGAACGAACTTTAGACCGTAACAGGGCGCGTAGGCGCTAGAGCGCGATGACATTAAGTCGATCCATAAAATGGATCGCCTTAATGTCTGAATCGCCCTCTAGATATATTTTAGAGGCGGATTCAGACATTCCGTGGGATCGCAAAGCGATTCCACCGAATGTCATCCGGCTCTAATCTGCCAACGCGTATAGGACGAGGCCATACCCACTTTGATGATGGCCCCGCATATAAAAACGGTAACCAATATCAAGTGCGGATAGCCACAGTGGAATTTCGAGAAAATCGTCGGGCTCATGATATACTGAGATCGCTAGACCCGGACGATGACTTCGCAATGTTGCTCGCGCTCCCTGCAAAGCTGCCAACTCGGCACCTTCGATATCCATTTTGAGAAGATTCGGCACAAAATTCGGTAGAGTGTCATCGATTGTTCGACGATATACTAAAAGGCCCCCATCTTCGCTACTTCGTGAGGACCAGCCAAGCCCATTATTGAACCACACCTCACCTGCAGCGGCACCGACCGCATATGGAAATACGCGCAGATCGATCCACGGAAATCGTTTTGAGAGGGTCGCGGCGCTAGCGGGATCTGGCTCAAACGCCGCAACCGCCTCAATGTCATAACCATGAGTGAAAAACGCGCTGATGCTATCACCGTCATACGCGCCGCAATCAATCAGTCTCAACGGTGATCGCCATGCCGGAATATCCGCTGGCATATACTCATCGACTGTGACTGGCACCGGTAAGCGGGCGTAATCCCCTGTTATGCGCAGTCCAACTGTCGCATCGAACCATTCACGGCTAAACTCATCACCCATAAGGGCTCGTACCCGTGCGATCTTCTCTGATTTATCAAAAAAATATGCGGGCGGTACTAACCAAAGCCAATTCGGTTGAGGCGGATGGTCGGGGAACATCGAGAGATATTCTACCATGTTGAACACCCTGCCAAAGCCTACCTGGCGCAGCGTTTCGACAATCGGCGGAACTGGCACCACATGATTATGAATACTCACCAAAATATCAACATCTGCCGCGCGACCCGTCCGCAACCATGCCTCGAGCGTAAAAATAGCAATATCGTCACGATGATCGCCCGCCCGCGCAGCTGCATCGATGAACGCCTGAACTTTTATACCCTGTGTAGCAATAAAACGGCAGACGTCACGCCCCGCACCACCGGCACCGTATAACAACAACGGACGGCCAGCCTGCCATTGCTGCCTGATCTCTGCCCACTTTGCAGTATCGACCAGCACTTACTCCTCCTCTCATTAAATTCGCCAAAGATCCAACAATAACATAGCCAATCAATCCACCTTGAGCCATGCCTTCCGATAAGTTAGACCTGACCCACAAAACGCGGCAACTCAACCGGAGACTGGCTGTATGAGCATCACCCATATCCGCCCCTACCAGCTCCTCCTCATCCCCGATGATTTCGAGGAGGAGATGAAATTCTTCATGCCATCGCCCATCGCCACCGGCTCCCTCACCGTCTTCGAATCCGTCATGTTGGTCAAACTTCTGCGCTGCGTCGATCCAAAAACAATCTTCGAATTCGGCACCTACAAGGGCGCTACTACCCGCCTGATGCTCGAAAACCTATCGGGAAAACCAACGCCCCCCAAACGCCTCTACACGCTCGATCTTCCGGCCCTCGACAACATCACATTCCAAGGCACCGACCGTAACCTCGCCGAGGAATCCCTCACCACCCCGCGCAAATACCTATCCTCGCCCCGCAGCGCCCTGGTCGAACAAATCCTCCAAGACTCAATGACCCTCAACCCTGCCGAACTCCCCACCACCTTCGACTTCATTTTTATCGACGCCAATCACGAACTCACCTATGTCCGTAACGACACCGAAAACGCACTTAAAATGCTAAGCCCCGCCCCCAGCTGCATCGTCTGGCACGATTACGGCAACCCCCAATTCCCGGAACTCACCGCCTATCTAGAAGACCTTTCCACCACCCACGAGATCCACCACATCGAAGATACAATGCTGGCATTCCATCTACGCGGCAAACAGGTCGCACCGCGCCGCTAACCCTCAAACCACCACCCGCTCACTCTCCTCAGTCAACCCCACCAGCATCTCCCCCCGCAGCACCTCCCGCGGCAGCAACGGCGTCATATCCTCAAGCGGCATGGAGAGCATCGTCCCATCCGCCTGCGGCACCGCCATCGCCTTCGGCCACAGGCTCTCATTCGCCACCAGCCTTATATCGCACAAAATCGGCCCGCCATGCGCCAGCGCCGCTTCAATCCCCGCTTCCAAATCCGCCGCATCCTCAATCCGCATCGCCGCCAGCCCCATCGCCTGCGCCACCGCCACAAAATCCGGCATATGCAAATCCGCCTCCGGCCCGGTCGCCACGTACCGCCCGTCAAAATAATTCCGCTGCGTGTTGCGGATCGAGGCATATCCCGAATTATTCATCAAAAACAGCACAACCGGCAGCCCCATCCCCTGCAACGTCGCCAGCTCCTGCAAATTCATCATCAGGCTGCCATCGCTCTCCACCCCAATAACCATTCGCCGCCCGGCCGCCACGCACGCCCCAATCATCGCCGGCAACCCATACCCCATGGAGCCCAGGCCGGATGTCGTGCACAGCCGCTGCCCGCGCTTGGGCGCAAACATCATCCAAAACGCCTCCACCGCCAGGCCCGAGCCCCCGGTCATCACCAGCGCATCTTCCGGAAACGCTTTCGAGAACGCCTGGATCAATTGATAATGGCTGATCTCTCCGCTGGCCGGAAACGGCTTGCCGTCATTCAACGCATAGCGCGCCTGCCAGCCATGGCACTGCGCCAGCCATTCCGGCCACAAGCCGGGCTTCACACCATCCTTCTGCGCCAGCAACGCCGCGATAAAATCCTTCGCATCCGCCAGCACTTTCAGCTCAATTTCATGGGTGAATTTCCCCAGCTCAACCGGGTCCACATCCACAATCACCTTCTTCGCCGCCCGCCCAAACCGCGCGGGGTTAAACGCCGTCACCGAATTATCCAGCCGCGTCCCAATACAAATCAGCAAATCGCAATTCTGCACCACAAAGTTGGAGCCCCGCAGCGCCACCGTCCCGGGCTTGCCCACCGCCAAGGGGTGGTCCGCCGCAATCATATCCATCGCATTCCAGGTCGTGCACACCGGCACCCCAAACGCCTCATACATCTCCCGGCATATCTCGGCCGCACCGGCCAGCCGCACCCCATGGCCGAAAAAAAACACCGGCCGTTTCGCCTGGTTGATCAGCGCCACAACCTGCGCCGCCTGCCCCGCCAGGCCGCTCACATCCCGCGCCGGCGCCTCAAACCCCCGCATCGCCGCCGCGTCCACCGGCCCGCCCTGAATATCCAGCGGCACATCCACCCAAACCGGCCCGCGCCGCCCCTCATTCGCCAAATACCAGGCCTTTTCCAAATGGTAGCGCAGATCGGCCGGGTCCATCACGGTCACGGCGTATTTCGTCATCCCCGCCACCATGCCCACAATATCCACCTCCTGCGGCCCTTTCTGCCGCAAGCCCGAATCCCCCTTCAAATCCGCCCGCTTCACCTGGCCGGAGATCACCATCATGGGCGATGATTCCGTCCACGCCTCCCCAACCCCGGTGATCGCATTCGTCGCCCCAGGGCCGGAGGTGACCAGCGCCACCCCCGCCATGCCCGTCACCCGCGCATAGGCCTCCGCGCACATCGCGCTCGCCTGCTCATGGTGGTTCGGCACCACCTCCAGCCCCTCGGCCAGGCCCACCGCATCCACCAAAAACATGTTGCCCCCGCCGGGCACGGTAAACACCGCCTTCACACCGCGCTCCACGAGAAAGGAAGCCACATAATCAGCGCCACGAATCGGAGAATTGGTCATGGACAAGTCTTAACATTGCAGGCAAGGGCCAAGCAAAGCGGTCGCTTTTCTGTAGAAAAGCTCCGCAAAAGACTTTTATTACGCTGGGCTATAGCGGCGTCACCAGCACCGCCCCAAGGGGAATCAAAAGTTTTTTGCGCGCTTTTTTTCAAAAAAGCGCTGCTTGCCTTAAATACTTAGCCGTCTCGAAAATCTGCTCATCCAACCCCATCAGCCCGCCCGCCGCCGCCGCAAACGCCGCCCCCTCGCCCACATACCAATCCGCCGCGCCGCCCTCCCAGTCCGGCCGCTCAACCGCCAAATCCGCCCGCCCCAGCACAGCTGCCACCCGGCCGGCCAGTTGCCCAATCTCCACCACTTCAGCGCCCGCCGTATCAAACACCGCCGGCCGCCCACCCTCCAGCATCAGCCGCACCGCCACATTCAGCACATCGCCGATATACGCGTAGGACCGCCAAACCGGCCGCGCCGCCCGCAGCCGCACCGGGCCCCCAGCCAGCACATCCCGCAATATGCTCGCCAGCGCATAATTTTCGACATTATTGATGTAAGGCCCCGCCAGATTGAAAATCCGCATCACCACGCAGCCAAACCCCAGCCGCGCCGCCAGCGCCCCAAACGCCGCCTCATCCTCCAGCTTCAGCGCGCCATACGGGTTCGCCGCCAAATCCGGCGCCACCACCCGCCTTGGGCCATACACCGCGCCCGATGACGGCAAAAACACCCCCAACGCCCCGCTCCGGCCCAAATACCCCCGCATCGTCTCGCTGATCCGCCGGTTGGCAGCCACATATCCCGGCTCCCCCGCAAACCCGCGCGTGCGGAACGCAAAATGCAGCACCCATGCGGGCGCCGTCCGCAAGCTTGCCACCTCCTCAAACCCGCGCACGCGCACCACCCGGCCGGAGCCTAACCTCACCTCCCGCGCCCCGGCCCCGAACGCCAGCACCCGGTTGCCAAACTCATCTCCCAGCGCCGCGTCCAAAACCGCCAGCGCCGCCGCCCCCAGCCAGCCGCCGGCGCCGGTCACCACCACCGGCGCCCCGCTTTCCCGCAAACCCGCCGCCAGATCCGGCCGTAATTCCATCCGTCACCATTACAAGACAAGTCCAAGAAAGCGCTTCTTTTTTGAAAAAAAGAAGCAAAAAACTTTTATTTATATGCGGCCGCGGGTGATGGCACCCGCGCGGCAAAACGTTGCGATTCAGCCATATGTTAAAAAATACGTCATAATGTTAGACGTATGTTTCACGTGGAACATTCCAGGTCAAATAATTGATTCGGCAATCAATTATGCCAAATCACGCCCCAGTTTGGACGCTGCTTTTGCAGCCTCCTCAATCTCCCCCCACCGCCCCGCCGCAATCGCCGCCTTCGGCAACATCCAGGAGCCGCCAACACAAACCACATTCCCCAACGCCAAATACTCCGGCGCGGTTCGCAGCGTAATCCCCCCGGTCGGGCAGAACCGCAGCTGCGGCAAGGGGGAGGCCAAAGCCGCCAGCAGCCGCACGCCCCCCACCGCCTCGGCCGGGAACAACTTGGCGTATTCATAGCCCCGCTCAATCAGCGCCATCCCCTCGCTCGCCGTCGCAATGCCCGGCAGCAACGCCACCTTCGCCCCGGCCACCGCGTCCAACAGCTTGGGCGTGGCCCCCGGCGCCACCGCAAATTTCGCCCCCGCCGCCACCGCCGCCTCAAACTGCTGCGGGCTCAGCACCGTCCCCACCCCCACGACCGCCTCCGGCACCTCCGCGGCAATCGCGCGGATCGCCTCCAGCGCCACCGGCGTGCGCAACGTCACCTCGATCACCGGCAGCCCCCCCGCCACCAGCGCGCGCGCCAGCGGCACGGCATCGGCCAACGCCTCCACAATCACCACCGGCACCACCGGCGCCAGCCGCAATATCTCCCCGATCCTCACGCCATTGCCCCTAAAAAAATACTCGCACCCTTATCCGCCGTGCTCACCCCGGCGCGGAACGCCGCGAACAGCTCGCGCCCCACCCCCACATGGGAGGCCGCCAGCTCCGCCACCGCCGCCGCCCGGCCGGCGAACACATCCGGCGCCACCTTCACCTCCAGCGTCCCGGCAATCGCGTCCAGCCGCAAAATATCGCCATCCTCAATCCGCCCAATTGCCCCGCCATCCGCCGCCTCCGGCGTCACATGAATCGCGGCGGGGATTTTGCCGGACGCACCGGAGAGCCGCCCATCCGTCACCAGCGCGACCCTGAAACCCTTATCCTGCAGCACGCCGAGCGGCGGCATCAGCTTATGCAGCTCCGGCATCCCGTTCGCCTTCGGGCCCTGGAAGCGCACCACCACCACCACGTCGCGGTCCAGCGCCCCGGCCTTGAACGCCGCCTGCACCGCCTCCTGGCTGGTAAACACCGCCGCCGGCGCCTCGATCACATGGCGCTCCGGCGCCACGGCGGAAATCTTCATGATCGCCCGGCCCAGCACCCCGTCCAGCACCGCCAGCCCGCCAGTGGGGGCGAAGGGTGCGGCCACCCCGCGCAGCACG
>Ga0116231_10004910_pt1 | contig 26783 bp, 15 predicted proteins | sample S1TSphgellanicum_2_FD_89695 | JGI IMG/M metagenome (GOLD analysis project Ga0116231, IMG submission 89695) | Host-associated microbial communities from peat moss isolated from Minnesota, USA - S1T2_Fd - Sphagnum magellanicum MG | ecosystem: Host-associated > Plants > Peat moss > Unclassified... | reverse complement strand
GGAGCTGGACAGCCTCTGCTATCCCATCCGTCTGGCCTATGGCTATCAGCAGGCGACCGGCGATCTCTCTGCGTTCGATGACCAATGGATTGCGGCCATGGGGCGCGTGATCGAGACGATGAAGGTGCAGCAGCGCAAGGACGGTCCCGGTCCCTACCATTTCCAGCGCGCCGACGAGGTTCCGACCGAAACCCTGATGCTTGGCGGCTACGGCGCGCCGACGAAGAAGGTCGGCCTGATCCACGCCATGTTCCGGCCGTCGGACGACGCCTGCACCTATCCGCTGTTCGTGCCGGCCAATTGGTTCGCGGTGGTGAGCCTGCGCCAACTGGCGACGCTCTGCGCCGTCGTTCCGGGGGCAGGCGCGCTCACGCCGCAGGCGCGCGCCCTGGCCGACGAGGTCGAGCGCGCGCTACGCCAATACGCGGTCATGACCCATGCAGACGGCCCTCAAACTTGGGCCTATGAGATCGACGGTTTTGGCAATCAGCTGTTCATGGACGACGCCAATGCGCCGAGCCTGCTCAGCCTGCCGTATCTGGGCGCCTGCCCTAACGACGATCCGCTCTATCTGGCCACGCGGGCACGGGTTCTGAGCTCGGCCGACCCTTACTTCTTCCACGGTCGGGCCGGGGAGGGGACGGGCGGTCCCCACGAGGGTCTGCGCATGATCTGGCCGCTCGGCATCACGATCCGCGCCCTGACGAGCACCTCGGACGCCGAAATCCTCGCCTGCCTGCGAATGCTCAAGACCACCCACGCCGGGACCGGCTTCATCCACGAATCCTTCGACCAAGACGATCCGGCCAAGTTCACCCGCCCCTGGTTCGCCTGGGCCAACGGCCTGTTCGGCGAGCTGATCCTGAAGCTGCACAACGAGCGGCCCCAGCTGTTGGCGCAGGCTTGATGGGGGCTCCCCCTTTTTTTGTTTCCTCCGGATTTGTTCTGGGAGGCCATGGCGCGAGGCTTGACGCCCATGTGACACCTTTGAGGTCGCGCTATGGATCCCCGGAACACGTCCGGGGAAGACGGAAGACGGAGCGAGCGGTCGTCGCTCTCATCCTCCCCATCCTCCTGCTCTTAGTTCTCGCCGCCACCGCCCGCGCCCAGGACCTCCACGCCGCCACGGTTGTGGCGAGGCCCTCCACGCCGCAGCAAACCGCCGCCATCGCGATGCTGATCGACGAGGTGCATCGGCGCACCGGCCTCGACTGGCGGCTGAGCCGCACCCCACCGCGGATGGGGCCGTTCATCCGAGTGACACGCGCCCGATCCCACAGCCCCGCAGAGGGGTTCGCCGTCCGCACCCTGGCCGACGGCCGGGGACTGGAGATCGATGGGAACGACGATCGTGGCGTGCTCTACGGCGTCGGTTATCTGCTGCGAAAGCTTGAGACCGGTCCGGGCGTGGCCGCGCTCGACCGGCGCATCGACATCGTGACGGCGCCCGCGCAGTCGGTACGCGGCACCCAGATCGGCTATCGCTTCAAGAACAACAGCTACGACGCCTGGACGGTGGCCATGTTCACCCAGCGCATTCGCGACCTGGCGATTTTTGGCGCAAACACAATCCAGGTGATCGCCCCCAATTCCGACGACGAGGCCGCCAGTCCGCTGTTTCCGGCGCCGCCGATGCAGACCCTGATCGGCATCGGTCGGGCGGCCCACGCTTATGGCCTGGATTTCGACCTCTACTATCCAGAGATGGCCAAGGATTACGCTGCGCCTGGCGCCGTGGCTGCCGAGCTGAAGACGTTCGAGGACCTGGTCCGGCGCCTGCCCCGCATCGACGCCCTCTATGTTCCGGGCGGCGATCCGGGCCACACCCCGCCCGAGCAGCTATTCCCGCTTGTTGCGCAAGAAGCAGCGATCCTGCGGCGCTACAATCCGCGCGCGAAGGTCTGGATTTCGGGGCAGGGATTCGACCAGCGCCGCTACCGGGCCTTCTATCGGCTGCTGGCCAAGCAACCCGCTTGGCTGACCGGCGTCTTCTTCGGGCCGCAGTCGCGCGATCCGATGCCTGTGCAGCGCGCCCACATACCCGCTCGCTACCCGATCCAGGTCTATCCCGATATCGGCCATGTCATGCACGCCCAGTTCCCCGTGCCGCAGTGGGACCCGAAGTTCGCCCTGACCGAGGGGCGGGAGCCCATCGATCCCCAGCCCGTGGCGCAGACGGCGATCTTTCGTCATTTCGCCCCGTTCAACACGGGCTTAGTCACCTATTCCGAAGGGGTGAACGACGACGTGAACCAGGCGCTCTGGATGCAGCTGGGCTGGTCGCCCAAGCTCGATCCCCACGATATTTTGGCCGACTATGCTCGTACCTTCCTCGGCGCGCAGATCGGCGGCCAGTCGAGCGGGGCCTTCGCCGAGGGGCTGTTCGCACTGGAGCGCGACTGGGATGGGCCGCCCGAGACCAATGGTAGGATCGATAAGACGCTTGCGACCTTTCAGGCCTTGAACGCTGCGGCCTCGCCCGGCCAGAGGGGGACCTGGCGGTTCGAGTCCGCTCTCTATCGCGCCGACTACGACGCCTATGTCCGCGCCCGCAGCCTGGCCGAAGATGGGCGAGAGCGGACGGCTCTAGCGGCGCTGGCCCGCGCGCCTTCAATCGGATCGGGCGCCGCTATGGCGCAGGCCGAACAGGCGCTCAGCAGCGCCGATAGTCCGACGACTCTCGGGTTGCGCAGTCAGCTATTCGATCTGGCCGGGCGCCTGTACGCCCACGCCAGGCTCCAGCTTAGCGTCAAGCTCTATGGCGCCGCGAATTGGGAGCGGGGCGCCAACCTGGATCGCGTGGACGTGTCCCTCAACGACCGGGTCTGGCTGACGCGCCAGTTCGCCGAGATCGCCAAGCTCCCAACGGAGACGGCGCGTTTGGCCCGGCTGGCCGCCATCTGCGACTGGCCCGACGCCCGCGACGGCGCCCTTTACGACGACCTCGGCGATCCGGAGCGCGAGCCGCATCTGGTTCGAGGTCTCGGCTTCGACCGCGATCCCGAATTCTACGACACCGCCATCGACGGCATCGCCGACATGACGCCGGACGACGGCTGGCGTCTCTCCTGGATCGACTATGCCGAGACGCTCTACGACCGGCCCATGACGCTGGCCTATAGCGGCCTAGACCCCGCCCGCGGCTATCGCCTGCGGATCGTCTATGCGGGCGAAGGTTACCACGCTCCCATGCGCCTCGTGGCGAACGGCCGGTTCGAACTGCAACCCCCGACCGACCGCCCCGCAAATCCCACGACCGTCGAGATCGCCGTCCCCCACGCCGCCACCGCCTCAGGCGCGCTTACCCTGCAATGGACCGGTCCGCTGGATGGCGGCGGCAGCGGGCGCGGCCACCAGGTGGCGGAAGTCTGGCTGATCCCGGAGCCTTCGCATGACAAGTAAATTGAGCCTGGGGCGTCGCACCGTTTTGACCGGCGCCGGAGCGCTCGCCCTGCCGCGCATAACCCTCGCCGCGGATGCAGCCCCAAAACCCTATGGCGCGACGCCATCGCCGCGGCAGCTCGCGTGGCAGCGGATGGAGGCCAACGCCTTCGTCCATTTCACCATCAACACGTTCACGGATAAGGAATGGGGCTATGGCGACGAACAGCCCTCCCTGTTCAACCCCACCGACTTCGACGCCGATCAGATCGTCGGCGTCGCCAAGTCGGGCGGCTTCAAAGGCGTAATCGTCACCGCCAAGCACCACGACGGCTTCTGCCTGTGGCCAAGCGCCTTCACCGAGCACAGCGTCAAGAACAGTCCGTTCCGAGGGGGCAAGGGCGATGTGGTCGGCGAGATGGCCGCCGCCTGCCGTCGCGCGGGTCTGAAGTTCGGCGTCTACCTCTCGCCTTGGGACCGCAATCGGGCCGACTATGGCTCTGCTCGTTATGTCGAGGTCTACCGCGCCCAGCTCCATGAACTCCTGACCCACTACGGACCGATCTTCGAGGTCTGGTTCGATGGGGCCAATGGCGGCGACGGCTATTACGGCGGCGCCCGTGAGACCCGTCATATCGATGCGGCCACCTATTACGATTGGCCCAAGACCGTAAAGCTGGTCCACGCGCTCCAGCCCGGCGCCGTCACCTTTGGGCCCGATCAGGCGTCGGATCTGCGCTGGGTCGGCAATGAGGCGGGCGTCGCTGGCGATCCCTGCTGGGCGACGATGGACCGCGGACCCTACACCGAGGCCAAGGGCGATCGCGGGGTGCGGGGCGGTCCGATCTGGTGGCCGGCGGAGGTGGACGTCTCCATCCGGCCCGGCTGGTTCTGGCACGCGGCCGAAAACGCAAAGGTGAAGCCGCCGGCCGAGCTGGAGACGCTCTATTTCCAATCGGTCGGCCGGGGCGCCAATTTGCTGCTCAACATCCCGCCCGACCGGCGCGGGCGGATCAACGAAGCCGATGCGGCGTCGGTCAGAGCTTGGGGCCGCGCCCTGACGGACATGACGTCGACCAATTTCGCCGACGGCGCCGTGGCGAGCGCGACGAGCGTGTGGGGGCCGGGCTTTGAGGCGGCGAAGGTGCTGGATGGGAGTCGCAACACCTACTGGGCCGCGCACGGCGGCGCCACGGCGTTGACGCTGGCGCTGACCGGACCTCAGACCTTCGATGTGATCCGCCTGCGCGAATATCTGCCGCTGGGCCTGCGGGTCGGCCGGTTTGCGGTGGACGTTGGCGAGGGGACAGGGCGTTGGCGCCAGGTCGCCGAGCCTCTGGGCATCGGCGCCCAGCGGTTGGTGCGGCTGCCGGCCCCGATGACCACAGATCGCGTGCGCGTCCGCATCCTGGACGCCCCGGTCGGGCCGGCTATCAGCGAGATCAGCCTGTTTCGCGCGCCAAGCTTGGGGACTTGAGAGATGTTAAGGTCCTTGCGGCCGCTTCCGCGCTTCCGCGCGGGCCCCTCCCGGCCTTCGGCCGTACTCCCCCATCGCTTGGCGATAGGGGAGATGAAAAGCGCAGCGCCCTCATCTCCCCCATCCTCGATGGGGGAGTACCCCGGAGGGGGGAGGGGGCCGCGCGGCTTTAGCCGGGCGGAACTCGCGATCCGCGCACTCTGCCTCCTGCTTGCCGCCCTGATCACGACAACCGCGCACGCCCAGACCGAGCCCAAGGTCGAGCCGTTGAAGCTGTCTGCGCATAGCGATCAAGTCTTGGCCGCCCTGAAGGCGGTCGGCTCGCTCGAGGCGGATACGTGGCGGGTCCATACCGGCGATCTGGCCCATGGCGAGGCGCCCGATCTGGACGATCGCGCCTGGCCCACCGTCAAAGCGCCCTATGTGACCGGTCCTGACGCCGTCTGGTTCCGGCGCACCATCGTCGTGCCAAAGTCGCTCGCCGGCTACGACCCCACGGGCGCGGCGATCAGCTTTACCTTCAATATCTGGACGCCGGGGCCGGCGCCCGTGATCGTCTATTTCGACGGCCGCCGCGTCGCGATGGGGGAGCAGCTTGAGCCCATCTCGCTCTTCGCTCACGCCAGGCCGGGCCAGCGCATCGTGGTGGCGGTCAAGGCGCTGGCCACGCCCGACGCCAAACATTTCGACGGCGCCGATGTCACGGTGAGTTTTTCGCCCAAACGCCCCAATCCCAACGACCTGCGCCTGGAGGCGCTATCGGCCACCTATCTTCTGCCCGTGCTGGATACGGCGCCCGATCACGACCGCGCTGTGCTTGAGCGGGCGCTGGCCGCGGTCGACCTCGCCGCGCTGAAGACCGGGCGGCAGGGCGCCTTCGACGCATCGCTCCGCGTGGCGGAAGCTCGGATCGCGGCGCTGAAGCCCGTGGTGGCGCGCGCGCAATATCATCTGGCGGGCAACGCCCATATCGACGCCGCCTGGACGTGGCCCTGGACGGAGACGGTGGACGTGGTGCGTCGCACCTTCGGTACGGCGCTACAGCTGATGCGAGAGTATCCCGACTACACCTACAGCCAGTCGGTCGGCGCCTACTACGCCTGGATGGCCGAGAAGTATCCGAGCCTGAACGCCGAAATCCGCCAGCGTGTGAAGGAGGGCCGTTGGGAGGTGGTCGGCGGCATGTGGGTCGAGCCCGACCTGAACATGCCGGACGGCGAGTCCCTCGTGCGTCAAATCCTGATCGGCAAACGTTTCATGCAGCAGCAGTACGGTGTGGACGTACGCATCGGCTGGAACCCGGACTCGTTCGGCTTCAACTGGCAACTGCCGCAAATCTACAAAAAATCCGGCATCGACTATTTCATCACCCAGAAGATGGACTGGAACGACACCAACGAGCTGCCCCTGAAGCTATTCTGGTGGCAGGCGCCCGACGGCAGCCGCGTCCTAACCTACTTCCCCCACAACTATACCAATTTCACCGAACCGGATCGGCTGGCCAAGGACCTGAACATCGCCCGCCGCAAGAACCCCGGCTTCGACGACTTGCTGCACCTGTATGGGATCGGCGACCACGGCGGCGGCCCCACCCGCGCCATGCTGGATACCGCCAACCACTGGATGCAGTCCGGCAAGGTGTTCGGCCCCGCCCACTATGGGACGGCCCAAGCCTATTTCGATTCCATCGAGCCCCGGCTCGATACCGCCCATGCGCCGACCTGGACCTATGCCGATCTGGCCGCGGGCAGGGATAGGCTGGGCGTTCCGCCGAAGGGCGAGATCGGCCTGCCGGTCTGGAACGACGAACTCTATCTCGAATACTGCCGGGGCGCCTTCACCAGCCAGGCCCAGGAAAAGCGCAATCTGCGCGAGACGGAAGAGGATTTGCTGAACGCCGAAAAGTGGGCGGCGCTCGATGGACTGGATGGCGCCGCCTACCCGGCCGCCGACCTGACCTCGGCCTGGAAGCTGGCGCTCTTCAACCAGTCCCACGACACCGCCGCGGGTTCGGCCGTCGGCGTGGTCTATAAGGACGCCGAGCGCGACTACGCCAAGGTCCGACTGACGACCGCCAAGGTGCAGGCCGATGCGCAAGGCGATCTCGCCGCCCGGATCGACACCCGCGCCCCGGTCGGCGCCGTCCCCATCCTGGTCTGGAACCCGCTCGCCTGGACCCGTAGCGAAACGGTGACGACCGAGATCGAACTGCCGACGGCCCATGGCGCGGTGGAGGTGGTGGACGACAAGGGCGTGGTCATGCCCTCCCAGCCGGCGCCGATGGCGGCGTCAGGCGCCGATGTCGGCGCCCGTGAAACGATCGGCTTCCTCGCCAAGGATGTCCCCTCGCTCGGATATCGCACCTTCTACGCGCGCGGCGTCGCCCAGGCGGCGGCCGATGTTCAGCCCCTCGGGCGGCAGGCGGCGGGAACGGTCGTGCTGGAGAATGCCCGGCTGAAGCTCGTGATCGACGTGAAGGACGGCTGCATCGTCCACCTGATCGGCAAGGCCGACGGCTTCGACGCCATCGCGCCGGGCGGCTGCGGCAATCAACTTCAGACCTTCGTCGATAAGCCCAAGGCCTACGACGCCTGGAATATCGATCCGGGCACGCTCGATCGTATGACGCCGATCACGGCGCTGTCGTCGCTCAGCCTGGTCGAGAACGGGCCGCTGCGCGCCACGGTCAGGATCGTACGCCATTGGGGCGCCTCGACCTTCGTTCAGGAGGTCTCGCTCGCTCGCGACGCCGACGAGGTGGTGGTGAACAACGACGTGGACTGGCATGAGCGCCACATCCTCTTGAAGGCCGCCTTCCCGCTGGCCGCGTCCGGGCCGCACGCCACCTACGAAATTCCCTACGGCGCCATCGCGCGTCCGACCACCCGCGCCAACAGTTGGGACGCAGCGCGGTTTGAGGTCCCGGCCCTGCGCTGGGGCGATCTGGGCGACGGTCGCCACGGCTTTTCGCTGATCAACGAGGCCAAGTACGGCTACGACGCCGAGGGCGATGTCTTGCGCTTGAGTCTGTTGCGCGCGCCGACCAATCCCGATCCCGACGCCGACCAGGGGCCCCAGCACTTCGCCTATGCGCTCTATCCTCATTTCGGCGATTGGCGTCAGGCGCTGACGGTGCGCCACGGTTACGACTTCAACTATCGCCTGACCGCCGAGCAGGTCGCCCCCCATCCGGGCGCTTGGGCTCCATCGGCGAGCCTGCTCTCCATGGACGGCGACCGCACCCTGGTCGTGACGGCGGTGAAGCGCGCCGAAGACAGCGATCGTCTGGTGGTGCGCTTTTACGAATGGGGCGGCGCGTCCGGAACGGCGACCCTGAACTTTCACCGGCCCGTCGCGAGCGCTGCGGAGACGGACTTGATGGAGCACGTGCTGGGAAAACCGCTCCCTGTGTCAGGGGACAATGTCGCTGTTCGGTTTACGCCCTTCGCCATCGCCACCTTGGCGATCGACTTAGAGCGTGACAGGCGGAAATAGACACCGGTTCTGCGGCCCCTCACGCTCCAACTTATTGTCTGGCCTCACCCAAGCCGGTGTCGAGCAAACCCTTCGGCAGGCCCGCCATCGTCCAAGATTCTGGTCTGGAGGACCTCACAGCGCCCCTCTCTGGCCGCGTCGTTGTTTTTGTCTGCGCCAGATTCATCCGAATGCGCTGACAAATCCTCACGATAAGGCTTATCGTTCTGCCCATGCGGGGGCATTCCAACAACGGCGGAGACGTGCTCGGGCGCGGGCGGATGAGAATGGCCGACCTGGCCCGTATCGCCGGAGTGTCGACCTCGACCGTTTCGCGCGCGCTGGCCGATAGCCCTTTGATCCCGGCCGCCTTGCGAGACAAGATCGTCGCCCTGGCCCAGGCGCACGGCTATGTCGTCAATCAATCCGCGCGCAGCCTGCGCCTTCGGCGCAACCACACCATCGGTGTGGTGATTCCGTTGGGCCACGAGAGCGGACAGCTCATCTCCGACCCTTTCTTCCTCGAAATGATTGGCCACCTCGCCGATGCGATCACGGCCCGGGACTACGAAATTCTGTTGACCAAGGTCGCAAAGCCCACGTCGGGATGGTTGGATCGCATTATCCAAGCCCATCGCGCGGATGGCCTGCTGATCATCGGTCAGAGCGACCAGCACCTGGCCTTAAACGGCGTCGCGGAAAGCTATCGGCCGATGGTCGTCTGGGGCGGCCGCGTCCAGGACCAGCGCTATTGCACGGTCGGTGTGGACAACATCGGCGGCGCACGGCTGGCCGTGGAGCATCTGATCAAGCAAGGCCGGCGTAGAATCGCATTTCTGGGCGTCCCGGAACTCCCCGAGGTCGGGCTTCGCCAACAGGGTTATATGGAGGCGCTGGCCGACGCGGGTCTCTCGGCGCCGTCAGAATTGATCGCGCCCGCGCATTTCACCACAGACACGGCGTCCAGCACGGTGCGCAACCTGATCGATAGCGGCGCCGACTTCGACGCGATCTTTGCGGCCTCGGACGTGATCGCCTTGACCGCCATCCAGGCCCTGAGGGCGTCGGGTCGCTTGACGCCCGACGACGTGTCCGTCGTCGGCTTCGACGACATCGCCTTGGCGGGTCACAGCGAGCCCCCTCTGACCACGGTGCGTCAGAATCTGGGGGAGGGCGCCCGACTGATGGTCGATCTGCTGTTTCGTCGCATGGTCGGGGAGGATGCGCCATCGGCGACTCTGGCTCCAGAGCTGATTGTCCGTCGGTCCTGAGGCGCTAGAGCACGAGGGAGACTGGGCGAATTCCGCTTTGCAATCGATTGCGGTAGGCTATTCTGGCCGCGCCTTCGGAGATTGGGGCGGTCCGGAAGAAATGCGATGCGGGAGCGAACGCTGAGTTTGTATTCGTCGGCGCGCTTGTCTCGTGTCGGTCGCAGCTGATCGATGTCGACTCCGGATACCGATCATGCGGGCGACGTTCGCCGCCGTTTCGGCCGATCCTGGCCGATCCTGAAGGAACGGCTTGCGGAGTTGTATTCGGACGCACCCGATTTCGCCGACATTTTGACCCGGTTTCGCGAGCGGGTGATCGCGGCCGCGATGGCGCGACCACCGGCTCTGCATCAGCTCGACGCCGTCCGCGAGGCCAATCCCGCCTGGATCCAGGGGCCGGGTCAGACCGTCTACAGCTTTTATGTCGATCGCTTCGCCGGCGACCTGGCGGGCCTAGCGGGGCGCATCGACTATTTCGACGACCTTGGCGTGACATGGCTTCACCCCCTCGCACTGCTCGAACCGAGGGCTGGCGACAGTGACGGCGGCTTCGCGGTCGCCGATTATCGCAAGGTGGATCCCCGCCTTGGGACAATGGACGCACTGGAGGCGATCGCCGCCGATCTACGGACACGCGACATCGGTCTGATCGTCGACATCGTCTGCAACCACACCGCACGCGAGCACGCCTGGGCCTGCGCGGCCCGAACCGGCGATCGCGTCTATCGCGACTACTACCTTGTCCTGCCCGATGAAGAGAGCGTGGTCGCCCATGAGCGCGACCTGATCGATGTCTTTCCGAGCAGCGCGCCCGGCAATTTTACGTATGACGCCGATATGGGGGGCTGGGTTTGGACGACCTTCTACCCCTTTCAATGGGATCTGAACTACGCCAACCCGGCGGTTTTCGCCGAGATGCTCGATACGCTCATCTTTTTGGCTTCGAAGGGGGTGCAGGGCTTTCGATTGGACAGTACGCCGTTCCTCTGGAAGGCGACCGGAACCCGTTGCCGGAACTTGCCTCAGGCCTACGCTTTGGTCGCAGCTTGGCGCGCCGCGATGGATATTGTGGCGCCCGGTGTTGTGCTGCTTGCGGAGGCGATCGAGGGCCTCGATGAGGTTCTGCCCTTCTTCGGCGGGGACGGGCCGGGGTGCGACGCCGCTTACAACAACAATGTCATGACCGCGCTTTGGGCTGGCCTGGCCGATGCCGACGCTGGGATTGTTCGCCGATGTATGGAGGGGGCGATCGCCAAGCCGGCCAAAGCTGTGTGGCTGAACTATGTGCGGTGCCACGACGACCTGATCTGGAACACGCTGTCGGACTACGCCGCGCCGGAGGACCTGGACCGGTGGTCGCGTTTTTATGGACGAGGGGAGGGCTTCTCCAGCGGCCGCGCCTTTCACACCGCCGGTGGCGGCTTTCCGTCGACCAATGGCATGGCCGCCGCCCTGGCCGGGCTCGACCCCGGCGACGATGTCCAGGCGCCAGGGGCCAAGCGCCTGGCGCTGCTCTACGGCATCGTTCACGCCTTGGACGGCTGGCCGCTTGTCTACATGGGCGATGAGATCGGTTTGGGCGACGACCTCGCCTATGCGGAAAATCCGCTCCAGGCCGGCGACGGTCGCTGGCTGCACCGTCCGCGGATGGACTGGGACGCGGCTGCGCGGCGCGCCGATTCCGCGACCTTACAAGGCCATCTCTGGAAGACCATCGCAGGCTTTGGCGTGCGCGCCCGCTAGCTGCGACATTTGGGCGTCCAAGGCCCCAGCTCGCCGACGTCTTTCGAGGCGCCTGAAGTTCTCGGGTTTGTGCGAGATGAAGGGGTCCGCCCCCTTCTCTGCGTGGCCAATCTCTCCGAACGCACCGTCGGGCTCACCTTGCCAGCGCCCTTCGCCGAGCGCGCGATCGATCTCCTCAAGGACGTGGTGGAACACGGCCAGCGCCGGGTTCTTGCGCCCTGGGGGCTGAAATGGCTCGTCACCCCATGATCGCGGCGAGGCTGTCCGAGCGCGCTCATGTCGAGCCTGCGACGCTCTCCAGGCGCTGTCCCCCTGGGGGACAAGGTGTCGGGGCATGACGTCGTCCGCTCCGGCCCAAGCCACCACAAATCTGAGTGCGGTTCGCGGTCTGACGTTTCTCATGTTCATGATGTTCGCCATGACCACGGACTCGGTCGGTGTGATCATTCCCCAGGTGAGCCGCAGCTTTCATCTCAGCCTCGCCGTCGCTGGGTCGTTCCACTACACGGTCATGGCTGGCATCGGGCTCGGCGGCGTGGGCCTGGGATTTCTTGCCGATCAACTGGGTCGCAAGGGGGCGATCGTTCTGGGCCTCACCCTTTTCGCCGCCAGCGCCTTCGGTTTCGCGTTCGTCGATGAATTCCCGATCTTTCTCGTGCTCCTGTTTCTGTCGGGCCTGGCCATCGGGGTCTTCAAGGCCGGGTCGTTGGCCCTGATCGGCGATATCTCGACCTCGGCGTCAGACCACACCGCAACGATGAATATCGTCGAGGGATTTTTCGGGGTCGGCGCCATCGTCGGACCAGCCGTCGTGGGGGCGCTTTTGAAGGTCGGCGCCTCATGGAAATGGCTCTATGTCATCGCCGCTGCGCTGTGCCTTCTGCTTATCTTCACGGCGATCGGGACTCCGTATCCGCAAAGCGCCCGACCTGCGGCCCGGCCTCGCATCGACCTCGGCGCGGCCCTGCCATTTTTCGCAAACCCCTACGCGCTCTTCATCTGCGCCCTGATCGTGCTCTATGTCGGGACCGAGACGGCCATATATGTCTGGATGCCGACGTTCTTGGGCGCCCAGCGCGCGGCGACCACCGGGCTCGGCGGCTATGCTCTGTCGATCTTTTTCGTGCTGCGGGCCGCCGGTCGCTTCCTGGGGGGATGGATGTTGCGGCGCCTGGCCTGGACGGTTGTTCTCATCGTCTGCAGCGGCGCCCTTTTTGCGTGCTTTGGCGCGGCGTTCATGGCGGGGCCGAACGTGGCCATCGTAGCTCTACCCTTGTCGGGCCTGTTTATGTCGGTTGTTTACCCAACCTTGAACGCTCGAGGGATCGGTTGCTTTGCTAAAGCCGAGCAGGGAGCGGCGGCGGGGGTAATTCTATTTTTCACCTGTGTGAGCGCTGTGGCCTCACCTCTGGCTATGGGCATGATCGGCGACCGCTATGGCGACCCCAAATACGGCTTCGGCTTGGCGCTCGGCATGGCTGCGGTCCTGGTCTGCGGCCTGGCCGCCAACCTGGTGTTCGCGCCAAACCGGACAGCGCGCCAAGCGCGCGCAGTTGGCGATGCGTGATCCGCAAAGTACGTCCGTTGAAAGCGCGCCCCGACGGAGTTGACACCGTCAGTCTTTGGGTCGACGGTTTTTAACGGGCCGCCTCGATAACCTTCAGGATGCATATTTCGACGATCTGGAAAATATAAGGACGCCCAGAGGCGCCCTCTTGACGGGCGCCTGCAGGCGATAGATAGTTTCAAAATCGATGCAATCGATTGCATCAATCGGCTGGAGTCCCAAAAAACAACAACGCCGCCTCGAAGAGCCGGCCAATGTCAAAAAAATCCCGTTGGCCAAAAGAAGCCAACTTCACAAAAAACAACCGCTTGGGGGAAACCATGCTCAAATTAAAATTACATTCGCGCGCGTCGTGGCTGGCCGTGAGCCTCGCCACCGGACTCGCCGCACCGGCGTTGGCGCAAACCACAGCGACCCCACCGCCGCCTCAACAGGCGCCGATGGCCACAGCGCCGAGCGCTGGCGACGCGGCGCTGGCCGGCGGGTCGCCTTCGGACACGCTTCAGGAGGTTGTGGTCACGGGCTCTACGACGAAGCGCACCCTTCTGAACGCCTCGGTCGCGATCACGGCGATCAACTCGGAAGATCTGGCTCAAAAAGCGCCGATGGGCACGGATGACATTCTGGAAATGGTGCCGGGCATTTATGTCGAAGGGACGGCCGGGCCAGTATCCAACAACTATTCCGTGCGCGGCCTGCCCGGCGGCGGCCAGCAGTTCATCCGGCTGGAAGAAGACGGTATGCCCGCCATCTATGGCGGCTTGAACGATGACGAAGTGTTCCAGTACGACCTCTCCATCGACCGGGTCGAAGCCTTGGAAGGGGGCACCTCAGGCATCTTGGCCCCCAACGCCGCCGGCGCCTCGATCAACTTCATTTCGCGCAAGCTGAACTTCGATGAGGGCGCCGGTCTCTTCAAGTTGCAAGGCGCTTCGTATGGCGACGAGCGGGCGGACTTCTGGTATTCCGCGCCCTTGGCGCTACTCGGACCCAATGTCGCCTATGCCGTGAGCGGCTATTACGACTCCGATCCCGGTACGCGCAGCTCGCCGTTCCGGTACAGCACCTATCATTTCAAGGGCCAGCTCGAAAAACGTTTCGACGGCGGCGGTTCGGTGATGGTGACCTACAAGCGCTGGGATGAGCACGATCCTTATTACGCCGACCAGCCTTATGCCGACGTCAATGGCAAGATCACCAGCGTGCCCGGCCTTAACACCCAAACGGGCAGCATTATCGGACCGGGCCTTGGCTCCATCACCGTGCCGGATTCCTGCGCGTCCAATGAATGCACGCGGACGTTTAGCGAGCTGAACGGCATTCACGCCACGGGCAATGAGTACCGCATCGACTTCAACAAGCCGATCGACGCGGCCTTCAGCGTCTTCGCCAAGGTTCGCTATACCCAGACAGACTGGGACTTCAACGGCGTCTTCGCCGGCAGCGGCACCGGCAATAGCGGCTTGGCCTCGGCCGAAACCTATCTGACCGACAACGCCAACTCGCCGATCCAAAGCCTGTTGCAGGCCGGGCTCGCCGCCTATCCAACAACGGCCCAGTTCGGCATCAAGAACCTCAGCAACGGCCAGGTCATTCCGGCCTCCAATGTCGCTGCGTTAAACGGGCTGAACGGCAACGGCCTTCTGCAACAGACCGTCCTGAACCACCAGCTCGTCAAGCTCCGCGACTGGGGCAGCGATTTTGGCGTGAAGTGGAACGCCTCTGGCTCCGGCTGGTCCAACAGCTTGACCGTGGGCGGGATGATTTACTCCACCCACGAGTCGAACGATCAGTCTGGCGTGGCGACGGTGGTTAACGACGTCAAAAATGAGTCGAACCTCTATGACATCGTAGCGCTGAACAGCGCCGGCGCTGTGGTGGGCGACCTTAGCAATAACGGCCTGATCAGCTACGGCGACTGGGGCTCCGGTATCAGCAATTCCGACCAGGAGTCTCAATCGGCCTATTTCAACGACGAGTTCACCTTTCGTGAAAAGCTGCATATCGACATCGGCCTGCGCTACGAGCACGAATCCGAGACGTCGGCTTCGGGCAACAGCTCCAGCCTGCCGGTTCCGGTCGGAACGGCCGGGGTGGTGCAGGTCAATCCCAACGCGTTCAACGGAACCTTCTCCTACGCCTCAGGGTCTGAATCGCCGGTCAACTTCACGGTGGGGGCGAACTACACCATCAACTCCAGCCTGTCGGTCTATGGGCGTTATGCCCACTCCTATGAAACCAATGGCGAGAACCCGCAGCCCACCGCCCTCACGCTTTACGAAGGCGGCGTGACCTATGGCGGCTACGGGGTCCTGGCGACGGTCCGCGGCTTTAGAACGGAGTTCGACAACCAAAGCTTCGGCGGCGGCGTCGATCCTGCCAACCCCAATCTGGACCTCGGCTTCTTCGCCAATTCAGACACCGATGGGGTAGACCTAGACCTGACCTATCGCCCAAGATTTGAGGCGCTGAGGGCCTTCAGCGTTCACGCCCAGGCGACCTATCAACAGTCGAGCTTCAACAACGTTTCCGTCGGCACGATTACGATCAATGGCGTGAACGAAGGCGCCGTGGCGGACTCCTTCTACGATGGAAAGACGCCCCACCAGACGCCGTCTCTGCTCTATACGATCACGCCTGCATATGACCTGCCTTATAATCTTGGCAGTGTGTATATGCGTTACAAGTATATCGGGCAGATCTTTGCCGATAACGGCGATCAGGTGGTGCTGCCTGGCTATGGCGTGGTCAGCTTTGGCGGTCTGTTCAATGTCGCGCCAAAGATAGTGCTGAATGTGAGCGTGGATAACGCTACCAATGTGCTGGGCCTGACCGAGGGCAACCCGCGTCAGGGCTTCACCCAGGACATCGTCGGCGGCTACTTCTACGGTCGCGGCATTGTCGGCACAACCGCTCAGGCCTCGCTGACGGTGAAGTTCTAGTTCGGATCGCGCCTTCCAGAGCGTAATCTAGGTCCCGAGCGACATCGGGAATTGGGCGGCGGATTGAGGCCCTTCGATCCGCCGCCGCCTATTCTTTGTGGGAGCAATCGCCATGTCGGACCGCGCCATCCGCAAGGTCGTCATCGTGGGCGGCGGCACGGCGGGCTGGATGACGGCGGCCGCCCTTTCCAAGGTCAACAGCCCGCCGCAGTTCGAAATCCAACTCGTCGAGTCCGATGAGATCGGCATTATCGGCGTGGGCGAAGCCACCATTCCCACTATTCATTGGTTCAACAATCTGGTCGGGTTGAACGAGCGCGAGTTCCTGCGCGAGACCAAGGCAACCTTCAAGCTCGGTATCGAGTTTGTGAACTGGACGGGCGACGGTTCGCGCTACTTTCATCCCTTTGGCCGTTATGGCGATGCGCCTGACGGCCCCATGTTTTATCATCGCTGGATCCGTCAGTGGCTGCGGGACCCCTCGCTGGATTATCAGGACTTTTCGCTCACGACCGCCCTCGCGCGGGCTCAAAAGTTTGCAAGACCGGGTCAAGATCCGCGCAGCTTGGCCGCGACCCTAGGTTACGCCTTCCATTTCGACGCCGGTCTTTACGCAGCCTATCTGCGACGCCTATCCGAAGCGCGCGGCGTAAAGCGGTTCGAGGGCCGCATCCAGTCCGTGGAGCAGGACCCAGAGACCGGTTTTGTTAAGGCCGTCGAGACCCACCGAAGCGAGCGGATCGAAGGCGATCTTTTCATCGACTGCTCCGGCCTGCGCGCGCTTCTGATCGAAGGCGCCCTTCAGACTGGGTTCGAGGACTGGTCGCACTGGCTCCCCGCGGACCGGGCGCTCGCCGTTCCCACCGCCCGGGTGGGCGAGCCGGCGCCGTTCACCCGCTCCACCGCCCATGCCTGCGGCTGGCAGTGGCGCATTCCGCTGCAGCATCGCACAGGCAACGGCATCGTCTATTCCAGCCAATTCACGACCGACGAGGCGGCCCAGCGCATCCTGTTGTCTAACCTGGAGGGCGAAGCTCTGGCCGAGCCCCGCCCGATCCGGTTCCAGACGGGGCGGCGCCGCCAGGCCTGGAACAAGAATGTCGTCGCCATCGGCCTGTCCAGCGGGTTTCTGGAGCCCCTTGAAAGCACCAGCATCCACCTGATCCAGAGTGGGATCGCCAAGCTTCTCTCGCTCTTCCCAACCCGTGATTGCGACGCCTTGACGGTGCGCCAGTTCAACAAGGTTTATGACGACGACATGGTCTCGGTCAGGGATTTCCTGATCCTGCACTATCTGAATTCCAAAGGGCGCGACGGCGGGCTGTGGGCTCACTGCCAGGCCACGGCGCCGCCCGACAGCCTGACCTTCAAGATGGAAATGTTCCGTCGCACGGGCCGGGTCGTGCTGAGCACCGACGAGCTGTTTCGGGAGGCGAGCTGGTTCGCCGTCATGATGGGTCAAGGTATCCGGCCAAACGACTTCAACCCCCTGGTCCGCGCCTATAGCGAAGATGGCGACCGGGACCATCTCGCCCGACTGCGCAGAGCCATTGTCTCCGCCACAGCCGCCGCGCCCGCCCATGCCCAGGCGGTCGACCAGATTTTAGCCGCCGCCTGATCGTCTCGCCGCCGCCCAGTTCAGAGTGTCGCCATGAAACAGATGATCGTCGGATGCCTCGCGGTGCTGTGCTTCGTCGGCGCGTCCGCAGCCGAGACGCCCACGCTTAGCTACAACCTCACAGAGGGCAAGAACCTCAATCTGTTTTACCGCCGCGGCGAGACCGCCGCGCATATCCTGGCGCGGTCGGGCGAAGATCCACGGCTGTTGGTCGCCTTTCCGGCGGGCAACAGCGGGGTAGGCCTCTGGTTCAAGGCGCTTACAGCACCGGCGACCTGGCGCGAGGTCGCCCCGGTCTCCGCCATCGAGGTAAGGGACGCCAAGGGCCGCCTCCTGCATGGCGTCGAGACCGAGCTGGAAACCACGGCGCCTCGCCTGAAGCCGCTCCGCGCCATCCTCTCCAGCGTGCGCGTGCTCAGGGATTATCAGGCGCTGGGGACCGCGCCGGCGGAATTGGATCCGCAGATGACCTTGACGGGCGACACCTTGACCTACGCCCGCGATCGCCTGGACGGCGCGCCCGGCTATCGCCTGAGCCTGACGGTCGAGGCCGGGCGGCTGGAGAACGGCGCCATCGTGGCGGCGCCCGGTCAGCCCATTCGCCTGAAGCTTCTGGCCGCCAGCGGCGAGACCCCCCTGACGCCTTTGTCTGGCGCCGACCTCTTCAACGGAACCGAACAGCCGGATGCGGCCGCCAAACGCACCCTGAGCTTCTTGAGCTACAGGCAAAAATTCCTGGCCGGCTCATGGCGGTTCAACACCTATTTCGGCCGCGACACGCTGATGTCGTTGAACCTGCTTTCCCCCGTGCTGACGCCGCAAGCGATCGAGGCAGGGCTCGGCGCCGTCCTGTCCCGCGTTTCGCCCCAGGGCGAGGTGGCCCATGAAGAGGACATCGGCGAGTTCGCCATCCTCGACCACCAACGGCTGGACCACACCCTGTCCGACCGGCCGACCTACAACTACGTCATGATCGATAGCGATTATATGCTGGCGCCCGTCGCAGCCTCGTGGCTGCTGTCGGCAAAGACCCCAGACGGCCTCGCAGGTCGGTTCCTCGCCCAAGCGGACCAGCGTCAAGGCGAGCCGAGCCGCCAGTATGGCCAGGATTTCGTTCTCAATCTGCGTTACGTCGTTTTGACTGCCGAGGCTTTCGCCAAGGCGCCCCTTCGAAAAAACCTCATCGCCATCAAGCCCGGCGTCAAGGTCGGCGAATGGCGGGACTCCAACGATGGCCTTGCCGATGGCCGCTACCCCTATGACGTCAACGCCGTCTTCGTGCCCGCCGCGCTCGACGCCATCGCACGTTTGAGTGCGTCCGGTCTTCTGGCCCCCTATACGACGCCCCACGATCGCGCCCTGTTTGAGCAGGCGGCTGGCTTCGCCGCCGTCTGGCGCCGATATGCGCCCGAGGCCTTCGAGGTGAAGCTCGATAACGCCGATGCGCGCCGCCGTGTGGCCGCCTACGCTGCGCGTTTGCATATCGATCCCGACGCCGCCCTACAGTCACTGGGCGACTCACCGATTCGGTTTCCGGCCTTGTCTCTCACCGCCGATGGCGAGCCGGTTCCGGTCGTCAACTCCGATGGGGGTTTTGATCTGTTGTTTTTAGATCCTCCGCCGCAGGCGCTCGACGAAATCGTCTCCGCCATGATGCGACCCTTTCCGGCGGGCCTCTTGACCGATGTCGGCATTGTGGTCGCGGATCCGGTGTTTGCGTCGGACGATCTCAAGGCCCGTCTCTCGCTGAACGCCTATCACGGCTCCGTCGTCTGGTCGTGGCAACAGGCCGTATTCGCTGCAGGGCTCGCGCGTCAGCTCGCCCGCAAAGACCTGCCCGCACAGACCCGCGCCCATCTGGCGGCCGCCCGCGCGCGGCTATGGCAGGCGATCGACGCCGCGGGCGCGGTCCGCAATTCGGAACTTTGGTCCTGGACCTATCGAGACGGCCAATTCCACGTCGCCCCCTTTGGCGCAAGCGCGGCCGACGCCGACGAATCCAACGCCGCCCAGCTCTGGAGCACCGTGTTCCTCGCGCTCGCCGCTCCCAAACCCTGACCGCAGATGCCCCCGATGACGCCGGAGCGCCGGAGTCGCAGCGGAGATCGGATTTTATCATGTCGAAATCACCCAGGAGAGCAATCCGGCTCGCAAGTGCGGTTCTGCTCTGGGCTCTAGCGACCGGCGCGTCGGCGGCTTCCCCGCCCCAGCCGCCTTCGGTCGCCTTTTGCGACCTCTTCGCCCGCGTACAGACGAGCGGCATTTTCCTAGATAGCAAAGCCTTTGCGGACGCGACACCCCGCCGCTCTCCGGCGGAGATCATGGAGATTTACCGCACACACCCACCGGTCTCGCGGGCGGAGCTCCAGACATTCCTAGAGCAATATTTCGACTTGCCTCCTGTGGGAAAAGTCACGCCGGTCACGGACCCGCCTAGGGCCCCGATTGAAACTCACATCGCGAGCCTCTGGCCGGTTCTCACACGGTCTCCGGTAGACCCACCGCAATGGTCGTCCCAACTCGCACTGTCTCACCCCTACGTGGCGCCCGGCGGCCGTTTCCGAGAGCTCTATTACTGGGATTCATACTTCACGATGCTCGGGCTCGTCCGGGACGGTCGGCGCGATCTCGCCGATGACATGACCGATGACTTCGCCGACCTTATCGCTCGGTATGGCCATGTGCCCAATGGCGCCCGCACCTACTATCTGAGCCGCTCGCAACCCCCTGTATTCTATCTGATGGTCGGTCTGACATCAGATGACGTAGGCCAGGCTAACGCTCGCTACCTAGCGGCGCTGCGCCGGGAATACAGGTTCTGGATGAAGGGCGAGGCCAATCTAAAGCCCGGCCACGCTTACGCCCACGTGGTTCGACTGCGCGACGGCGCCGTATTGAACCGCTACTGGGACGCCCGCGCGGCGCCGCGCGACGAGGCCTACGTCGAGGACCTGAAGACGGCCGAGGCCGCGTCTAGACCCCCGCGCGACGTCTATCGCGACCTGCGCTCGGCTGCCGAGAGCGGTTGGGATTTTAGCTCTCGTTGGCTTGCCGACGGCCGCTCGCTGTCTACGATTGAGACGACATCTATCATCCCGGTGGACCTCAACAGTCTCCTGTTCGGTCTGGAGCAGGCGATTGCGACCGGCTGTCGACAGACCCACGATCAAGCCTGCGCCAAAGCGTTCGTGAGGCGGGCGAAGGCGCGGCGGAGCGCGATCGCGCGCTATCTGTGGTCGGGGCGGCGCGGCGAATTCCTCGACTATCAGTGGATGACTGGTCGTCAGCTCGACCGGCCAAGCGCGGCGATGCTCTATCCCCTCTTTACTGGCGTCGCGTCGCCGGCTCAGGCGGAGGATGTCGCCGCGATCGTCCGTAGCCAACTGCTTGCGCCCGGGGGTTTGAGGACAACCACCACCCAAACGGGGCAGCAGTGGGATGAGCCCAATGGCTGGGCGCCGCTGCAATGGATCGCCTTTCGGGGCCTGTCCGACTATGGCGAAACCGATCTTGCGCGGACGATCGCTGCGCGATGGCTGAACACGGTCTGCCGCGCCTACGCCGAAACCGGCAAGCTGCTGGAGAAATACAATGTCGAGACCGCCGAGCCCGGAGGCGGCGGGGAATATCCGCTTCAGGACGGCTTTGGCTGGACCAATGGCGTGACACGCGCGCTGCTGGGAGACGTCCCTCAACCCAAGATGTGCGCGGCAGGTGTCACTCCAGATTGAAGCCTACATCGAAAACGGGTCTCGTATGAGGCGGTCAGTCGTGACCCGCTAACATCTTAAAAAAATTGGGAAAGTTTGGCGCGCCCGGACGAGCGATGAGACCTGCGTTTACGCTGTAGCGCTCTGCAATACGCGTAACCTCCAAGGAAAACGGCCGCCGAGCGCGTCGGCGGCCGTTGATTTGGGAAAATGTGGACGGCTTATTTGGTCGCTTTATGCACGGCGTCCTTAGCCTTGCCGACGGCTTCCTTGCCCGAACCGACAATCTTATCGGCCACGCCTGCCGCCTGAAGCTTGTCGTTGCCGACCGCCTTGCCAGCGGTCTCCTTCACGGCGCCGACGCCCTTTTGGGTCGCGCCTTCAATGCCTTCTTTGCTCATGACGATATCCTCGATCTGCAGTTTTTAGGGCGGGGCGGCGAGCTCGGGCAGCGACGATGTCCTGAGGTTGGCCCGCACCTCGTAAGCAAGCTCCGAACCCCGCCAATCGTTCCCTTAGAGCGCGTTCCGAAAAGTGGGAACCGGTTTTCGGACGAAACGCGCTCTAAGCTTTTGAAGATAGAGCATGATCAACGATTAGATGGGTCCATCTAATCGCATCATGCTCTAGGCGCCAGCCGCGCCGCGCCGGCGGCTCAAGCGGGCTGAGCCGCGTCGCCCGTCAGAGCCAGATGACCCGGGTGCTCCAAGGCGCCATCTCCATGGCGAGCTCGACCGTTCTGGCGAGGTCGAACTGCAGGAAGGGCTAGGTCGCGACCGCCGAAGACGTCCGCGCCGAGCTCGGTCGCTCTTGGCCCGGACGATCGCACGGCTCAGGTAAAGCACTGGAAGATCCAGCAGAGATCCCGCTCGACGAGATAGACCAGGTTCGGCACGCGTCCGGTTCGGCCGTTGCCATCGCTGAAGGGATGGATCGCGTCGAACCGGTAACGTTGGACCGCGAGGCGACTGGACCGTCGCGCTGAACGTTCTGCGTAGAGTAAATCTCCGCTAACAGCATCCGTTTTGCAGCGCGATATCAACCTATTTATTGGTTGGCGCTGCGTCCCGCTGAAGAGTTTCAGCGTGACGGGCTGTCAAAGCGCGCGCCGGCCGGTCACTAATCGATAGATGATGACAATGACGGCGATGACGAGAAGCAGGTGAATTAAACCACCGCCCACATGGGCTACGAAGCCTAAAAGCCAGAGCACGATTAGAATGACCGCAATTGTATAAAGCATTGAATCCTCGCTCGCCTTTTCCGGGCTTCATTTATTCAACCCTCAAGGCCAAGCTTCGTTCCACGCAAAATCAAATTGAATAAAAACAACGACGTTATCTCGTTTGTCGTCGATCCTGCATCTGGATTACGGGGCTCTCAATTTTGAAAGGGATGAAGCCGGTCGGCGGAAGGGAGGGCCTCCGGGCGAGTTAAGCTTTGCGGGCGGACTAGGCCCCCCCGCTACGGCATAAGCCGACGACCTGGCCTTCGCCATCGCGCGGCCATTCCCAGTGTCCGCCAAGGGAATCCTCATCTTCGCGACTGCGACCTGAACGTCTTGAAGCTGGAGCGAGGGTCCCGTCTGCTTTGGGCGCTATTCACTGCCAACATTTAGAGTCGGGATGGGACGATGCGGGCGCTAGTCCGGCTGATTTAGACATTCCGAGGGTCCAGATTTCGGGTCGCCGTGCCTGTCTCGGATAGCATCGTGCATGTCGTCTGCGACCTCAAGCAATTGCTCGTCAGTCATCAAGGGATGGGCATCGGCGAGTGTATGCTTCAACTCGCAAAAATCGATCGTCGTCGGTTTTGACAAGCTCATCTCTAACTCCATGATTTTATACACAAGCCGGCGCCAACCCTTTCTAACCCGTGAATATCGTTCCTTTCTAACCTGTGAATATCGCTCCATTCAGAAAAGTGCGACGTCGCTGTTAAAGGACTTCGAAGTGGGGTGCCGGCCAAAGAGCGCTGATTGCGGGCTTCATTGATGTCTTATACCGGAGGATCGGCTATTGGACGGACAGGCTTATTTGTCGAGTCGGCGTGCTGCGCCGCACTAGGGTCATCCCGCTCGGGAAGTTTCCTGCTCAGGACGTTCAACCCGGACAGCCTTCTTACCGCTCGGGAAGTTTGGGCTTGCCGGCGGGGCTATGTTGGGGTTATCTTCCTGCTCGGTAAGATGTTTACGCCCCTCAACACTGCTGCCGACTTTGGCGAGGCCCTCATACGGGCGCGCAAGGGCCTGGGCCTCACCCAACGCGAGCTTGCGCTCGCCATCGGCGTTGGCGAACGATTCATTGTCGATCTCGAAGCGGGCAAGCCCACGGCCCAACTCGGCAAGGCGCTCGCGGCCGCCAAGGCCGCTGGCATGTGCGTGGCGGACACCGCTGAAATTGTTAATGAATCGCGGCCTAAGGCTGCGCCGTGACGCTGCCCCTCTATGCCGAGGACCGGCTTGTCGCCGTCATCGAGTCGGACCTACGGCGACGTCTGAACATAAGCTACGCGGCCACGCGACATCGCCAATGTCGAGATCGATGTCATTCTCACGCATCTGCTCCAGCTCGTTCAGGAGCGTGGGCTGATGGAGCACCTCGCCTTCAAGGGCGGGACCATGCTGCGGAAGCTGACTTTGAGCTCATCTTCGCCGCTATGACCCATAATCTAACGGACGTTTCCCAAACGGCCTGACTTAGGCCGCTCGCCGCCCGTCTTTGAAAACTCGGCGGGCGGGATCGGTGCTGGGCATCCAGGTCATCGAGGTGTAGTAGGCTTGGTCCCCAAATTGTAGCGATGGAGCGTTGGGTCTATGACAGCGCACATCGAGGCCGGGGCCGCCGGTGAAATGGTCGCGCGGGTGCGTGACATGGATTGGTCCGACACCCCGCTCGGCCCAAAGGCGGCTTGGCCGCAACGGCTGAGCGGCGCGGTCGATGTCGTCCTGGCAGGCGGGTTTCCGGCGATCGTCCTGTGGGGCGAGGATCTCGTGCAGATCTACAATGACGGCTACCGCACGCTGATGGGCGACAAGCACCCGGCGGGACTGGGCCAGGCCACCCGCCACTGCTGGCCGGAAGTGTGGCACATCAATGAGCCGCTCTACCAAAGCGTCCTGGCCGGCGAGACCCGCAATTTCCAGGATGCGCTCTACCCTATCCTTCGTAACGGCGCCCTGGAGGACGCCTGGTTCACCCTGGCTTACAGCCCGCTGCAGGATGACGACGGACGGATCGCCGGCGTGCTGGTGACCGTCATCGAGACCACTGACCGAGTGCTGGCGGATCGGAAGAGGGCCGCGCAGGCTGACCAACAGCATCGGAACCTCCAGCAGATGCCGGGCTTTGTGGCCGTCCTGTCGGGACCTGACCACACCTACACCTATGTCAACGACGCCTATGTGGAGCTCGCCGGATCGCGGACCTACCTAGACCGCACGGTCAGGGACGTGTTCCCAGACCTCTCGGGTCAGGCCTTCTTCGCCCTGCTGGATCGGGTCTATGCCAGCGGCGAGGCTTTCGCGGCTCGGGACATGGCCATTTCACTGAAGGGCGAGGCCGACGCGCGCTTCCTGGATTTTCTGTATCACCCCATCCGCGACGACGATGGCCAGGTTACGGGCATCTTTGTCGGCGGTTACGATGTGACCGAGCGAGTCAGCGCCGAGGCGCGCCTGCGCGACTCAGAAGCGAGCCTGCGGGCCCTCGTTCTCGATCTTGAAAACCAGGTGGCGGAACGCGCCCGGGAGCGCGGCAGGACATGGGATGTCAGCCCCCACCTGATGTCGGTCATCTCCCTCGACGACGGTGCCTTCCTCGCGGTCAACAAGGCCTGGACGCAGACCCTTGGATGGCCGACCGATCAGATCGTGGGCAAGGTCTATAGCGCGTTTCTTCACCCCGACGACGCGGCGGCCAGCGACCACGCCTTTGAGGGGCTGAAACTCGGCCACCCGGTCCTGAATTTCGAGAACCGCTACCGCACGGCCGATGGCGATTACCGTTGGCTGTCGTGGGTGGCCGTCCCGGCGGACGGAAAGCTCTATTCGACCAGCCGCGACATAACGGAGGAACGCCGGCGGGCGGACGAGCTGGAAAAAGCCCAAGACTCCCTCCGTCAGTCTCAAAAGCTCGAAGCTCTGGGCCAGCTGACCGGCGGGGTGGCGCACGACTTCAACAACCTGCTGACCATCATCCGATCCGCCTCCGATTTCCTGGGCCGCCCGGACCTCGCGGAGGAACGGCGCGCCCGTTATATCGAGGCGATTTCACTGACGGTCGATCGGGCCGCGGCGCTGATCCATCAGCTCTTGGCCTTCGCGCGGCGCCAACCGCTCAAGCCGCAGCTGTTCGACGTCGGCGCCCGCGTGCAGGACATCACGCGGCTGATCCAGCCGCTGGTCGGCAGCCGGATCGAAATTATCGTCGACGCGCAACCGGGCCTGGTCGCCAGCGCCGATGTCGGACAATTCGAGACCGCCATTGTCAATCTGGCGGTCAACGCCCGCGACGCCATGTCTGGAGAGGGCAAGCTGATCATCACGGTCAGCGCCGCGAACGAGGTGCCGGCGATCCGCAGCCACCCGATGCGGATCGGCCCGTTTGTCGCCATCGCCATCATCGATACGGGATCAGGGGTCGCCGCGGATAAGCTGGACCAGATTTTCGAGCCCTTCTTCACTACCAAGGCTGTCGGGGCCGGAACAGGCCTTGGACTCAGCCAAGCCTTCGGATTCGCCAAGCAGTCGGGCGGCGATATAACCGTGTTGAGCCAGCCCGGCGAAGGCGCCACGTTCACCATATACCTCCCGCTCGTCGACGCCGCCGCCGATGACGACGCCGACACGACGGCCGCCAAACTGCCTCCATCTGGCGGCGAGGGGCGCTTCGTTCTGGTGGTGGAGGACAACGCGGCGGTCGGAGAATTCTCAACCGAACTGCTCCACGATCTCGGCTACGCCACCCACTGGGTAACCAGCGCCGTCGAAGCTCTGGCCGTGCTGAAACAGGATCCCACTCGGTTTAATCTGGTTTTCTCCGATGTCGTCATGGCCGGCATGAACGGCCTTGAGCTGGCGTCGCAGATCAGGGCGAAATACCCGAACCTGCCGTTGGTGCTCACCAGCGGTTACAGCGAGGTGCTGGCGCAGGAAGGCCATCGCGGCTTCGAACTCATCCAGAAGCCGTACTCGGTTGAGGCCCTATCGCGTGTGCTTCACCAAGCGATCGAAAAGGGTCCGATCGCGTAAGCGGACGAAAGCGGGTTTGGGACATTCAGCCCTCAGTCGAGCGCCCACGACGTCCGGCCGCGCGGCTTATGCCTTGCGCGAAAGAACCTTATGCGAATTGAGCGGACATTTCGTCATCTTACGCAAATCTGGCGGAAGCTATCGCGATTTGGCGAGGCTTAAAGCGGACCCTGGCGCCAGAGCCCTTCCGCCAAACGCGCGACATTGACTTGCTAGGGTTCGGCAGCGCTACGCCGAACGTCATGCCCCATGCCGAACGGGCCAGAGGCTTGGCTACGAATAGCGCCTGACGAGCGCGCAATAGGTCGTTGAATTTCATTTGGACGGCGATTGAATTTCAGATAGACGG
>Ga0116231_10004909_pt1 | contig 26783 bp, 9 predicted proteins | sample S1TSphgellanicum_2_FD_89695 | JGI IMG/M metagenome (GOLD analysis project Ga0116231, IMG submission 89695) | Host-associated microbial communities from peat moss isolated from Minnesota, USA - S1T2_Fd - Sphagnum magellanicum MG | ecosystem: Host-associated > Plants > Peat moss > Unclassified... | reverse complement strand
GGTGAAGTATATCAAAAGAGGAGAAAAAAACCGCGCGCGGGGGGGGGGGGGGTGGGGGGGGGGGGGGGGGGTTGCTGGTTCACTCTGGCCGTTTCCTATACCCTACAACACTCAACTTAGGAATCGGGGTTGAGGGAATCGTACAAATTCGGGGAGGAAGGGGTCCGGAATAGGAATACCATAGTCTAGGGTCAATTTTCACATTGAAAAAATGAATAATTATTTAAAAAAAATTTAATTCGTTTAATTTTTATAAAAATTTATTATTAAAATTTCCATCCTCTATTATGATATCATTGTCATATGAGTAATGAAATTATTTAGAGTGTAAACCTATGATAATTATGATATAATTATGATGATTTTCAACTTTTCAAGTCCCTATTTTCACAAAGATTTGTTTCACTATTTTGAAATTTATTTAATGACAAAGCTAACCTTAGGGTAAGGTTGTACGAATTACGAGAGGGCAAAAGAAGGCCACCTTATCATGTGTTTGCCCTTTACGGATAACCATTCTATAGAAGAGCAAAAAGGCTATATAAGTTACGAACTTGGCCGGAACTTGTGGTATGGAACATTCTCATACCCAAGGTGTGAAAAGACGTCGGCTATGGGAAATTTTTTCTCACCGCAATTGATAATAAGAGTCCAAGTCCTAGGGCTTTTTTTGGGAATATTCTTCCTAACCCAAGGGTCTTGTTTGTGGTTATGAAGAATATTTCCAAAAGCCTCCTGGGGCTATTTGACCCTTGGTAATGAAATATTCCCATTACTAGGGTCAAGAGAGCCTTGGTAATGAAATATTCCCATTACTAGGGTCAAGAGAGCCTTGGGGTTAAAAAAGATTCCATACCATGGTTGTAGGTTGACACATTCTCCTAATGGGTAGGTCGGTTGGGTAGGGTAGGGTAGGGTAGGGTAGGGAAGTTTATTTAAAAATAAAATAAAATACACTGGCGACACTTGGGGTGAATTTAAAAAAATTTCTTTATAAGAAAAAGTGGTTTTGGGGGGATCTTATGTGGCCACATTTCGAAAAAGAATTAGAAAAAGCACCTGATTATTTCTTTTGGCACATTAAATTAAGTAGGTAGCCAAATAAACATAGAGGGATGCTTAGATTTTTGTACTCATAATTCATTCATAGCCAAATTTGACTAAGCCTTTTTATGGATGATGGCCACCTTATACATCACAAAATTGCTAAAAAAAAAACCACTGGACGGGAGCTGGTAATGGGGGTCATGGAAATATGCTGCTTACCAGATTTGACCCAGCCTTTTTTCTTTTTCCTTCCCCTACTGAGGAAATTTCGCCAGAAACCGAAATAGAAAATTAAATAAAAATAAAGTGATTTTAGAGGGTTTTAATAGCCAGAAGTGAGAAAAAAACAGTAAGAAAATTCTCAGATTTCTATATTAAGTTTGCAGTGTGTAGCCATAAATATAGAAGGTTGATTAAAGATTTGTAGTTCATATCTGGTTTATAGCCAGATTTGGCTAAATCTTCCTAGGTATGATCACTATTTTTTTTCCCCCCCTTAATTCTTCAATGGGGTTTTTTTAAAAACATATCTCAAATAGGATCCATTTTAGATATGGCCATTTTGATTTTCAGTTTTTGCAAGAAATGAAAAAAAAAAAATTGAAAATCATGACTACTTTTTCATTTAAAATTAATTTTTCTTGAAAGAAAATTCACCACGTGGCCAATATTGGCAAGGAAAAATAAACAAACACTAGTTTTCATATGCACGAGATTTGCCTCTTAAGCTACATATGTAGCCCTACCGTTCAACTTTTAAAATATTCGGCACTTTTTATACAAATTGAATATAACATCAACTAATTTGCTCATAATAAAGTTTTAAACTGAACAAAACCAATAATTAATTTTTTTCAAAAAAATAAATTCATTTTCATATTTTCAAATTATTAATATTTTATGATTTACAATATAGGAAAGTAGATATTGTCATATTGTAATATGAAATTATTCAGATCATAGCCTACAATAATTTATGAGGATTCTCCACACCTCAAATTCATATTTTCACAAATATTCATTGCAAAACTTAAAGGATTATTTAATGACGAATTTGACCCTAGGATCAGTGTTTTTTAAAAATTAAAATTTTTTTAAAAAAATTTCTTTTTTCAAGTTTGTGATGTTGCTCAAGTTGGTGTCATGCATAAGAATATTTCGCCAATTTTGGCAATATTCAAAATGTGAAAGTAGAAAAATTCTTAAGAACCCTTTCATGTTGTAGCAGTGTTTTTTTTTTTTTGTTTTGTTTTCCGATTTTGTGATGTTGCCACCATGGAGATTATCCACAAGGAGATTTAGCCACATTTGGCTATAGAAATTGATTAAAATCCCTTTATATCCTGGCTACCTTGCTTGAACAATCTATAGACACATGGCGAATTTTTTTTTTTGCCAAATGGAGAAAATTCGCCACATACACAATTTTTTTTTCTTTTTTTGTTTTGGGTTTGTTTTGTAGGCAGTTATGACAGTTTTGGCGAATTTTTAGAAGTTTTATCCTTTTTTTGCGAATTATAATTAAAAAAAACAGGGAGTTTGTGACAAAATATTCTTTTATTCAAAATACTTTTCGCAAAAAAAAAGGCGAAACTTTCTCACCCAAAAAAAAACCATTGGCTACGATAAGGTAGCTAAATAAAAACTCCTTAAATTTTTTTTTTTGAAAAAAAAAGAGAAAAAAAGGCTCTGACTAAGTTGGGATGCGATGACTTCTTTTTTTTAAAATATTTTTCGCAGAAAAATGGTGAAACTTCGCGCCACAAAAAGAAAAAAAGAAAAAAAAAAAGGCTATGATAAAGGTAGCTAATAAAACTACCCCCTTCCCACGCACTCACTCACTCAGTTCGGAGGAGGATCCGACGATGATTCATTTAGGTTCCGAAAATTATCACGTTTGTTTGCTGCCCAAAAACAAGCATAAAACAAACATATCCTCCTCGGAATAGCTGATTCGTCCAATTTTGTATCACACGATCAAGGAAATCCAGCAACACTCCACGGGAGACAGACACCTTGGCCACTCTCCTACCCACCCACCGACCTTTGGACTTTCGACTCCAGACCAACGGACGTTTGCTTTCTAGCTTGCTGTCTAGCGGTCGCCGTACCCCTTCACGCAGGCTTTTCGTTGTCCTGCTTTGCAAGATCCGCCTTCTTCTTTCTTTGTGAGGCCGAAGAGAGAGAGAAAGACACGAAGAGGACGCCGCTGAGTCCGAGAGAGAGAGAGAGTGCGCAGGCGGGCGGATGCATGTATATGTGGTCGTGCGTGCGCGCTTGCTTCACAAAGAAGGCTACTATATCGGCATTGCGAGAGTAGAATCCAGTCTCGGTCATTGTGTGAAGACGTCTCTCTGTTGTTGCTGAGATCGGTATGTAGCAATAGACTCTCTATCTGACTCTTTCGTGGACAAGAAGGTACTCTGCCTCCGTACTGTGTGCGCTTTTCTCTCAGCTCCTCCATAAAGGAAGAAGAAGAAGAAGAAGAAGAAGCAGCAGCAGCAGCAGCAGGAGGTAGGAAGGGATGAGGATGGTAGTGCATATGGCTGGGAGTTCCTCCACTCAGGGCTTGACAGCGGTCGTGGCCGCGCCCGGAACGAGTGTATCGCAATCGAGTGGTAAGATTACTTGCGGCCTGGCTGCTGCTGTTCCAATGAGAAGTGAGAGCAGGCCGTTGTCATCTTTGCGTTTCATCTGTGGACGTCAAGTCGCCGGTGTTTCTTTTGGCCCTGCTCCTGGTTTGTTGGCGAAATCAAAAACCGGAGCCGTTGCAGCGTTGTCGCCATTTGTTGTGAATACTGCGCAGGTGGTTGAAGAAGTGGAAAAGCTTTCTCGGGAGAAGGTTGAGGAATCGCACAAGTTCGACTTGAAGGATTTTATGATTGCCAAAGCCAAGGTGGTGAACCTTGCGTTAGACAAGGCTGTGCCGTTGCAACACCCGGTGAAAATACGGGAGGCGATGCGCTACTCGCTTTTAGCTGGAGGCAAGAGAGTGCGACCTGCACTTTGTTTGGCGGCTTGCGAGCTTGTTGGAGGGGACGAGGAAACGGCCATGCCAGCCGCTTGCGCTGTGGAGATGATACATACCATGTCTCTCATTCACGATGACCTCCCTTGCATGGACAATGACGATCTTCGAAGAGGACAGCCCACCAACCACAAGGTAGACTTGATGTTCTATCGTTTGTTGTTTGAAGCTGTCAATGCTGTTTCCTTGTAGATGATGTCGATAGGAAGCTGCAATGAGACTTGATGCTCAGAAACAGGCACCACAGCACGCTCATTGACAGCAGAACATGAGAATTTTGACCCTTGCCCCAATATGATGACACAGCAAGATGAGTGAAGCTTGACAACGCTTCTGTCAAGTTCCAAATGCTGCTAGGTTTTCAAGGCTGATTTGCAAGGGTGCTACATAGGATATGTTGTTCTCAGTCAGAAACTTTGATTCTTTGCAGGTATATGGGGAAGACACGGCAGTGCTGGCAGGAGATGCATTGCTTTCATTCTCTTTTGAGCACATTGCACGTGAAACAACGGGAGTGCCAGCAGATAGAGTCTTGAGAGTGATTTCCTTTCTGGGAAAGGCTGTTGGATCAGAGGGTCTTGTGGCTGGTCAGATTGTTGACATTGCATCTGAAGGTGATTCCTCTGTAGACCTAGAGACTCTGGAGTATGTTCACATTCACAAAACTGCAGCTCTTTTGGAAGCATCTGTGGTGATTGGTGCTATTATTGGGGGTGGAAATGAGGAAGAAATTGACAGGCTGGGCCAATATGCTCGCTATGTTGGTCTCTTGTTCCAGGTTAGTACTCTCCTTGTGGTATTACTGGCCTTGCATGCTGGAGGGACCTTCTTGTGGTCTCTCCAGCTTGGATGGCATTTATGTATTGCAGAAATTGGTTTTTTCCTTGGCATGATTTGCTGCCTAGTTTCAAGCATTCAGTATTCCAAATTCATGCTCTCTTAGCAGTGGCATGCACTTAGACAAAATAACATATGTATTTTTGTCTAAGGTTAGGCTTGCCTCTGCTCATCCTAATTGGGCAATTGACATGCTGAACACATCAAGGTTTATGTTCTTCATGTAGTCAATGACAACACAGATTTGTGAAGTCTCTCTCTTGTTGTGCATCAGGTTGTGGACGACATTCTTGATGTGACAAAATCTTCAGCAGAGCTCGGGAAGACAGCAGGCAAGGACCTGTTGGCTGACAAAGCCACCTACCCCAAACTGCTAGGGCTGGAAAGATCCAAGGAATTTGCACAGAACCTGACAGTAAAAGCGAAGGAGCAGCTTTCCATTTTTGACCAGTTAAAGGCAGCGCCATTGTTAGGCCTTGCAGACTACATTGCCAACAGACAAAACTAGAGGGTATGTGGTTGGTCTTCTATACTCATTGCTGTGATACTTTTGGAGGGAAGTTGTGAAGTCATGAATGGTATGTTTGCAGTCAGGGCCTGTGGGTGACTGATGGGGTGCAATGTGAGTGCTTCAAATATGTACCACAATCTCTTCTGGGGGTCTCTCACACCTGTTGCTAGATAGTAGCTGCTTGGAGAACTCACAGGTAGATCCAAATCTGAACAATTTTTTTCACAATTGTATATTAGCATGAACATTGCTTCATCCCTTTTGTGATGGGTGAGGTTCAAGCATCATCATTTACATTGAAGTAAAGGAGAATCTGCATGGTAAGGGGCTGCTATGTTGGCTTATCATGCAATATAATGCCCTTTACTAGTGCACGTATGGTGAACACCACTATTGAATCATTCATTCTCCCCAACCAAATGTGTTCTTATTTCTGTGTTCCCTCACTTTGTGGAGAGTGAACTAGGTCATGCATCCTCTCCCTTGAGTCTAAAGTTTGTGGGTTTGACTTGAACTGCATATGGAAAGAAATCCTGAATCTCATAGTCAACTTAGTCATTCACAACAAGATTATGTTTCAATGACCATGGCTGACAGTTGTGGAGGTGGAAGCCACTGAAGAAGCCATGGTTCTGTGTTGTGCACATTAATAGCTTACACAAGTTGGTGCTGCACGATGCTTTTGAGCATTTGCTAACATGTGGTATCTTAGTTTGCCCATCCATTTAGAGCTGGAAAGACCTGTTGGCTCATCGTGAACGTTGGCACTATCTGTAAGTTTCACAAAACTTGCTAAAAACTTACTCATGACCTTTTGAGTCTAATCTCTTTTACACACAATATCTTCATTTTGAATTCCCAACTATATCAACTTGTTTGGCTTAAGAGAAAAAGAATGTTGCCAAACCATGGTTTCAGCCACAACCTCTAAGTTAAACTCATATTCTATGAATGACATATCATGGGCCATCACTTGCCTTACAAGTAGATCAACAAGAGAATTTGCATCAAGATCTATGGATTGTGCAAAGAGAACTTGAATCAAGATCCAAACTTCAACAAGAGAAATTGAGTCTATTGGATTGTCCAATGTGTGTGATCATCTCTAGTTGTTTAGAGTCTTTAGAAAGCAAGCTGGCAATTTGCTGCCTACAATTATTTGTTCATTATTGTGTCTGGCTCTTGAAACCCAATGCATGATTTGTGGAGGCCCTATTTTGTTGCATGCTATGGCAAACTGTTTTCAAAACCTCACCAGAAGTTCAATCAAACCGACAAAAAAAAACTAAAAACCTTCAGTTCCCTTCAAAATCAAGAACCACACATGATGCGTCTCAGTTGCAAAGCATATATTCCAGTGTTGTGCTAATGCATTCCAGCGAGGTCTTTCAAGCCTAGCAACTAAGACTATTGACCACCTTACAACCAGGTCATGGGATCAATCCTTGCTACTTAGTTGGGTGAGATTTGGCAACTGTTAGGATCAAGCACTACCCACCAATTGCAGTAATGCCTATTAATGCCTGCTGCCTGAAACTTTAAACCTACCCATATAAAGAGCTGTTGTCCTGAGAAATAATAATAAGTACATCAAATCCTCAAGAACGAAGAGAAGGAAGGGAGTTCAGGAAAGAGAAGTTGCCAGGGGAAGCACCTTTTTCTTGAGCTTCTTGAGATTTCTTTAAGGAAGAATTATTGGTGATGGGTGCAGTTTGTTCAGCCCTACTAGAGGTTGGTGAGGTAGTAATAAAATCAGGACTTGTAAAGGATTTTTGGGTTTATAGCTAGCTACCCCTCACCCATTGCTATTGAAGAGCTGAAAGCTATATAAACTGAGAGGCTTCTTAAAACTCTCATCACCTGGGCCGATCATTATCATTGGCTAATAAAACACAGCCATTTCCTTTTACTGTAGCTCTCTTGCAATTGTCTGTAGCACTTGTCTCTACCTCAAGAGCAACTTGCCACTACGAGAAAAAGTTGTGAGCGCACCCATGAACTAATTAATGTGATTCACACTATGCTATGTCCCCCCCACATAGATAGTACATGAACTACAAAGGAGTGAGACACTTGTCAACTCTTGATTGTATGTGTCCCCAATTTCATCCCCTATAATCTGTTTACTTGCAGGCTTTATATCCATGCAATCACAAGCTTTATGAAGGTTGAGATTCCAACATGTGGAACCATTGACTATATAATTAATCTAGAAATTGGATAAGTAAGGGTCTCTTTCCATTAGAATGCTGCCATGAGAGAGCTACAAAACAGTATGTATGTTGTCATCATAAGAGAGCATAAGGGAAAGGTACTGAAGTAGAGTCCTGTTGCTTGCTAGCTGCATGGTAGAGTGCTGCCATGAGAGAGCTACAAAACAGTATGTATGTTGTCATCATAAGAGAGCATAAGGGAAAGGTACTCAAGTAGAGTCCTGTTGCTTGCTAGCTGCATGGACGAGCACTTCCCATTGGAGAGTTGCAACTGGGCTGGAAGTATGCAGGTGAAGTAATTAGTGTTAGCAAAATTTCCCATGCAGGGAACTTTTCTACAGATCTACATGTTCTCCATTTTTTTGTGGACAGATGTCACCTTCTAATGATTCATAATTTGCCTCACACCTCCACACAACTATGCATTTGGTCAATGCTTGACATGTAAAGCTGCAAAGTATATGTGATCCATCACATGTAATGGGAAGCTATATTGTAAGGGAGAAATTTGTGATCACTGCAGCCTAATGGAAAGAGGGCTTAAGCAATGTGTGTTTTTCGGGTGAAATTTTGTCAAATTTCTACCTGAAAATATAATTTTGACTTATATACAGGATTTTCCATGGAATAGTGACCCAAATTTGCCAGATTTCAAAATTTTTTTTGGGTGAAGATGGCCAGATTTTTATGATAAGGTCTAGTAGGTAGCCAAGAATATAGAAGGATTCTGGTTTTTTTCTACTTTCATATCTAATGTGCAGCATAGCAAAAAGCACAGCAAAGCCTAACACCTGGGTGTGGTGGAGCCTCACAAAAGGCACAGCAAAGCCCAACACCTCGGTGTCAAGCCTGGCAAAAGGCACAGCAAAGCCTAAGAGCATCTCCAGTAGCTCACTGGAAAATAGCCTGCACGTCATGTTTTCACATTCAAATATTTTGTGTTAAATGTTTTTCCGTCCCCACCCCTAAACTTGTAAAATACTAAACATTATACAGTGAGAAATCATGTAAAGATCACACATGGGGCCAATTAGTGTGACCAGTCGATCGGTAAATAGTAAGCGTGTTGGCTCAACTAGCATCATGGTTTTTTTGAAACCCCGGTATGTGGCAACAATTTGGTGTACCCACACCCACTTTCACACCACTTTGATGTATTGCTTGATCTAAAAGTGGCGTGCAGGCTCGTTTCCAGCGAACAGGTGGAGATGCTCTAACACCTGGATGATGTTGAGGCTGGCAAAAGGCACAATAAAGCCTAACATTTAACACCTGCTGGTGATCGGCAAGTGGTCAAGTTTTAGGTTGCTCTTAGTAGTCTCTGACCTTTTACAGCCCAGCTTCAGTTTTCTGAGTGCGAGGTTGAGAAAAAGTACATAACTAATCTTGCATGTATGTATGTGAGAGTAAATAACTAATCTTGCATGTATGTATGTGAGAGTTGCAAGGCTGAGGAGGGGTGGACCTGCTCTTATAACATTTTTTTTTTTTAAATTTTTTTGTTGGGGGGGGGCGCTTCTTAATACTATAGAAACTTTTCAGGTTGGGCAATAATAAAATAATTTTTGAAAGTGTTGATTTTGAAAAGAAAAATCTGTTTGAAATGCCGAAATATAATGAAATCACAATGAAGGGAAAAATTGAAAAATTGGTTTCATCATGTTAGAGGTTTAGAGTCTAGAGAACTTACCAAAGAAGCTACCTACATTTATTGTCAAAGTTTCATAAATTATTTTGTTTATTTTGCGGGAGTGAAATTTGAAAAATAAAATAATTATTTTATTTAGCATTCAGATGTCAAACCTGTAAAAGGTGTTTGCGGCATTTGTTTGATCTATAAATTCTGTCATCAGCCTTTTGGGGGATGGGCAGAGGGAGTGGTAGCAGAGGAGGTTTCAGTTTTTCATTGACTTATCAACCAGTTGCCCTTGTGAGCAAGGAATAACACATGACAATGACTTACATGAACCAAGTCTCAAGAATAACTTAAGCATTTCATTGGGAAAACAAAAACATTTGTGTTCTGGTTCTTTGAATGCGGATCAACAATACAGAACATTTTGAGAATCCCATCAGAAACACAACAATTGGGGAAACGAATAATCTAAACCCAAAAAAATAGATCCCGCAAATGTTCATTGTCTATTAAGTTACTATAAAACCATTGCACCCATGTGGTGAGCCACTTCCTCACCACATGGAGCTCATGGGTCACTCACATGGATCTCAATTATCTTGAAATAATTAACTGGGCTTGCAATGAACGCAATCACCTAAACACACAAAAGGAGTTATGAGTCTTTGCACAATCACGAAACCAAGCAAAAAGAAGAAGAAGAAGAACAACAACAACAACAATTTGTGTCTTTACGCAATCACCTAACTACTCAAGCCAACGAAGTCTTGACATGCACAATTTGCGTGTTCATCGTCATCCTCATGGTGAATCTTAAAAACATTAAAACAATGGAAGATACAATCTTCTTCACCCATGGGGAGGAGGAAACAAGCAAATCTCTTGTTCATCATCCATCAAAACACTCCTATTCCAAACATGATATTCTGACCTTTTTTGGCTTACAAGATCACCATGTGGATGATATTGGTCATGATGAGATAGATGTCCATGTGACTTGAATCTTCCTCACCACCAACATTAGTCCTACCATTTTCTCTCTCCCATGAATTTCTCTCTCCCATGAAGAAGACGAAGAACAAGAAGGAAGAAAAAGAGAAAGAAAAAGAAGGCCATGTTGATGAAGAAGTTATGTTTGTTGGTTCAGGATGTTCAAGAATAGATACATACAATTTGTGTTTTTTCTTTGTTCTTTGTGGAATTTTGTGATGTACCCACTCTGGCGATTGATCATCCACAAGGGGAATTAGCCGAATGTGAGTGACTACATGTCAGAGAGGAAAGTAGAAAAAACATTAAGAATCCTACACAAAACAACTTTGTTAATGCTCCCATGACATCTTATTATCGACCAATTTCTGGAACTACAGGATCACATAATATATTGGACAGACCTTGATTCATGGGTTTTTGTTGTGGTAGGTAAGAGGAAACTTGTTCCAATTTTCAAAGCATGCTTAGATTTGGGGCATCCACCACCCACTCTAGTGCTTATTCATCAAGGAGCTATAGTCCTGGGCGGTGGTAAAATAATGAGGTCATGTTTGTGAGGGTGGGAGATTAGAGAAGGCTTTTACTTGGCATTCAAAGTTTTTTAGATTAATTTTGAAACTTCATGGAGAACACACGGGCATAGTGGTAAAGAATACTAAGAATAAGTGAGGGATCATGGAAGCTTAAGATTTGGGACTATATTTGTTGAAGGTTATTGCAAGACACTAAACAATTCTAAATGGACTCTGGCTGGTGCTCATTTCTTTGCATCCTTTTTTGCAGCCTACATAGAACTGTGTCATTCTGCATGTTCTGAGAGGTAGAAAAAAAACAATCCATATGTTTTGTGAGATGTGCATGTTCTATTGTCCTAGAGGAGTTTCAAGCTCACAACAAACAAACAAACAAACAAACATCTTCCCAATACATTTAGGGGCTTGGTGATGAGAATCAAGTATTATTAGCTAAATGCCCCTTGAACAACATTGAGGCTTTGGCGGGTGTGAGGAACAAGTTTCAATTGTGACCCATGACCTACTAAACTGCATTTTTGTATGTTTGAAAGATCACAAAGGAAGCATAATAGTTTAAATTGTCATAATTTTTTAAGAATATTTTCCATTAATTGCAAAGTTTACATGCTCAAAACTTGATACAAATTTTTTAAAAAATTGCATGTTCAAAGCACTCAAAGCCGGCACATTGTAGGTACAGAGGCCCTTAGGAAAGGGTTATGGTGTCAAACAACTTTAGGAATAAATATGGCATGCAAATGAGGGCCCAGTTTTTCTCCTTTTGAGGGATGTGGGGGTGGTGGTGGTGAGCCCATGGATTTTGGGATTTTGCTGTTCTCCTCATGTTCCCACCATGTTTTCAGTGTGTTCTTCAATGTGTTTACAATGTAGCATGACACTTTACCTTAAATGAACTTTGTCCAAAGTTTTGGACCAAAAATGCTCAAAGTTGGCCCCAAGTTTTTTCAGCCCTGACTCCTAGTAGTAATGAGGGCCCTGAGAGCATTATACACTCATCAGTGTTATTCTTCAGGAATTTTGGTTTGTAGCCAAAGTGGGCAATCATGGAAGATTTTGCCAAGTCTGGCTACAAACCAGAAATAGAGTATAAATCTTTAATCATCCTTCTATATTTTTAGCTGCACAAAGTACACAAATCTGGTGATTTTTACTTTTTATTCTTTCCCCTCACTTCTAGGGACTGAAACCTTGTAAATTCACTTCTTTTAAAAAAAAATAATTTCTAGTTTTTTAATTTCATTTTTTTGGTGAAATTTTGCCTGTAAAAAAAGTTGGATTTTTTAGGATCTAAGATTTCACAAGAACACCACCTTTAAGTGCTGAAGGGTGATGGGTTGTGACCAGTGTTGGACAGTTCTCACTTTTTTAGAAACAATTCTTCTTCATCAAGCATCCTTTCCAATAGTAGGTATGTATGTGACCACATTTATAATCAAGGCAAAAAAGGGTATCATTTCAACAACCATTGCAGCTAATACTTAAAACAAAAGTGAAAGATCCCAAAATCATGCAACCAATGAAAGGGTCTTTCAAATAGAATATTTGGGGCCCCAATGGCATTGTGGTAGGAGAGAGAGAGAGAGAGATTTATTTATTTATAAGGTGACTAATTAAGGAATTTTTTAGAAGCTCAGGTGATATAGTTCTAACAAGGCCTTGGGTGAACTAGAACCTACATTGGCACCATGGTGAACACTGAAAACCCCAATTTTTGAGGGAATTTCTTCTGAATTAACTTTATAAAAATTTCCAATCCTGGCAGGATCTTCAAGCCCAAATTTAAACATTTCCAAGGTTAAAATATAGCCTCTTAGAGTTCTGACTCAAGAAGGTGAAGGTGGTTCACCTGGACTCAGCAGGGGCGAATGAGCACCTACACTTGGTAGGTCCACCTTTTTGAATAAGGCCTTGTAGAATTAAATAATAAACTGAGGAAATGTTAAATTTGGACTCAAAGACCTTGATTTAGTCTAAGGATGGGATATTTCAAATGTTTAGAAGCAACCCAAAAAAGATCGGGGTTTTTGCCATGATACCGGTGTAGTTGTTGGTTCACTATTTTCCTGAGCCAAACCGGCAAGTATTGACATTTCTTCATCTAATTTTACTGTGCAGGATCGTATGATGAGCACCGCTGGAGATGCTCTAAATACTGTAAATTGAAGGATCATTATAGCTAGAAACTAAATAAAAAAGAAATGCAAATATCATGGCATAGCCCTTGTGTATTTTACACGTTTATTGTGTGGGTCATAGGTTAAATACCTTTATTGTGTAGGTTATAGGTTAAAAGCCCACGATGCAGTTTTCACATTTTTAATTCTCTAAGGAAGGTGAGCATTGGGCACATGCCCTCTTCCATGAAGAATAGGGAGAAAATGGTGAAGATTTTATTCGTGTCTAGCATGCTATGGGAACCCTATTTTTTATACAGTGTACTTGGTTACAAAAGGAAAATTTCTCTTCACGTTTTGTGTTGCGGGTTTCAAGCATTCAAATTTTCAAGCTCTTGTTGTAGTGAGACGATGATTTCATAAACACAGCTAGCTAGATAATGGAGTATTGAGTGAAGGATTTTTTTTATTGATTAGGTCATCTTTGCGTATCCTGAAGAACAACAACCTGAAGCCAACTTCCAACTAAACACTATTACCATGATTTTCACCCACATGGCTATAATTCCTCCTTTCATGTTGTTTTTCTTATATGCAATGAGGATTTCCTTGTTTTTTTTTTCAAAAAAAAAATGTAAAAAATGTCATGTTGGATGGTTGTAATCTATGTTATGTTCCATTCATCTTTTAGCTAGTTCACCATTGCCTATTAAATAACAACTTGTTGACACATGTCAAAATTTAACATTTATTTTGTTATGAAGTTGAAACATAGATAGTTGTTAATACTTATAACCTTATGTGCTTCCAAAGATATTAATGCTACTTATTTTAATTAAATTCTGATTTGCCAATCATAATCCATCATAATTGCAAGAATAAAATGCAAAAACATTTAACTAAAATTTTGTACAAACACACAAACATTAAATTGATTTTTCTTGTATTCTAAATTCTTTAACATTTAATGAACCTTTGGGTTAAAATCTATCCATGGTGAACCCATATCATACAGATGGTTGATTAGGGAGATATAAATGTTTAGGTAAGCAAAAAAAAGAATATTTCATAATTTCAAGGACTATTATCAGTATTAGTTGGTGTAGCAAATTGATTTTTAAATAAAGAAATTTCAGTGAAGAGACAATTGGAATTTTCAAATTAGCCAATGAGAATGAATCATTGAAAAGTGAGTTGTGGCATCTCTTGTTAAGAATATTAACTAAGTTTTCATAAAACTTTTGGTACCTAGTTTAAGGTAACTTCACCCCTAGTTGATCAATTTGTGTCCTTTAGGGTCTTGTTGCTATCTAGAAAACATATGTAAAAATCCTAAAATGTCCCACAATAGATATCCGATAAGTAAAAAGGTGACGCAATAGAGGGCAATAAAAAAAATCAACACTCTAACATTAAAAAAAACTTGCTTGCTTGTAGAAGATTGGAATCACTAGGGATTGGAAAATGATTTAAAAAATCCATAAAACTTTTAATTTTGGATATTTTTCAAAAATGTTAGAGCATGTTTTGGTCTAAGACTTGGTTTGGTTCCATTTTCATTAAATCCAACTAAACCCTAAATCTAGATACTAACATGGTTAGGTGAGTAAAAAATGGCACATATGAAAATTCACATTTTACACTTGTTGAAAATTCTTGCAATATGATAATTTGTAAAGCATACAGCCAATGTGAAATGGACTTTCAATGATTAAAATGGAGCAAATTTATTTTTGAGAAAATCAAAATTTTTTGTATTAAGAAAATTCAAATGCATTTCTTTTCAACACTTGATTTGATGTGGGCTTATGTTTTTATTTCAATAGTCCACTATCATTAATTTTTTTTTTTTCAAAGAATTCATTTATATTCTCAATACAATTAAAGTCTATTGTAACATGCATAATTTTTAAAATGGCTTTGTTAATGTTGAATATGAAATTCATCTATAGTTCATAAAAATAAGGATTATGAAAGTCCAAACATTGCACCTAACTATGTTTTCACCTAAATTTTAATACTCTAAAAATAAATTCTTATGTAAATTAAACTAAAATTAATAACTTGCTAAAAAAACAAGGCTTGATTGTTGCCTTTTTATTTATATTGTTAAATAACTTGGACTTGCTAATCTGAAGGGACATCAACCCAATCAAGGCCTAGGTTTCAGTTTTAGCAAGAAGGTGCAAGCATGATAACAAGAAACAATGTTACTTGCTTGGGTGATTGCTTACAAAATAATGGGTTGTTTTGTAAAATGATATGGTACACTATGACTCATTATGTACATAAGATGATGGATTAAAAATCCATGATTTTTGCAACATCAAAAAGTCTCACATGATAAAAAGAATTTGAACTATAATTATGTAAAAGTGTGGATTGTATTTAATTATGTCATTTTGAAAGCATTTCATGTCTTTTAAAACATAAAAAAAAACAATATGATAAAGTGTGTTTGTGTATTCTATATTCATTAGATTCAATTCCATATTATTTCACATATAATTTTTATAATATATTTAAAACACTGTCATATAAAAACATTAAAATGGATCTATGGTCCCTTGCATTATAAACAAAGCCAACAAGAGGCTTGTCACATAATATGGCTCTGCCCTTGAAATTAGGTCCAGAAGGATGATAAATATTCAACAAACTAATAATATTCAATATTTCTTGTGAATTTGGAGGGGAGGTGGGATCACACAGGTTATCAATATCAATAACAAAAAAATTGGGTGCCAACTAAATTATATAAAAAAACTTAGGTAAATAACTGTTGATTATACATAGAGGTCGGCTTTCAAATAACCAGTTGAGAACCTGCTGTTAACCTGTCAGTTATACACCGGTTATATGGTTATATATATTATATAATTATTTTCTGTTTGAAGATTGATAACTTATCTGGATGATAATTGGGTCATCCGCTTCTTCGGTTATTAGATTTTGAAAATTCGATACCATGTGGTTATCAAACAAATCAATAAATGATTACCAGCTTGATAAGTGAGTCTAAACTCATTGATTGGCCAATGTTACTGGTCACTACCCTGATCAACAAAAGAAATGATGAAATTTTTATTAAAAAAAAAAGAAAAAAAAAAAGGCAGAATTTGATCAAATTTTTTACAAAAAAATTGACAGATTTCTATAGATGGTTCAAGTAAGTAGCCAAAAATATAGAAAAATATTCTTTTTAAAAATATTTCTTATTTAGCTTGTAACCAAATTTGGCTAAATCATCTTACTGATCATTACCACTCTGGCTATAACACAAAAAAATTGCCAAAAAAAAAAACACTGATCATCATTGTTGAGGTCATAACCAGTTTCTTCTAGCTTCTCATCAATCTCCAGCAGCATCTGCACTACTGTTGTGTGGTCCCTTGCAGCTTCTCTTAGCTGCCTAGCACACATGCACATCTGGGCTCTGCACTGATGCACTGATCCTAGAGGAGGTAGTCGTCTCCAATACGGCAGCTAGTTGAAGAAGATAACTAAGTGGGTGTCAAAACTGTGCTTATCTTTAGTGCTAATGGCCAGGGTTTCTTCTGAAGATTTTTTTGATGTTAGGCCAAAGTGGTGTTCATCCAGGAAATAATTTAGTCAAATTTGGTTACATAAATAGGTATGAAGAAAACTAGGAAAGAAGAAAATAAAACAGAATCCTTCTTATATTCTTGGCTACCTTCTGGAAGTTATCACAAGACTCTGAAAAATTGAAATCTTTTAAATTCAAAATTTGATGAATTTGGGTCATTTTGTTTTTCAGGAAAAATCCTTTGTTTAGGTAAAAATCATAGTTTTCACATTACAATAAAATGAGTTCTTATTCGTCAAGTGCCTGGATTTTAAGTGATCTCATTGATCTCACTGAAAGAGATCTAATGGAAATTCACTGAACGAGATCTAATGGAATTCCAGTGTATTCAGTGATGCTTTACACGGACTAATGAATTGCACCCACATTTTGTAATAGTCGTCAAAATTTGACAAAAAATAATTTGATCAATAAATTTTTTTATACTAATGATATAAGTGTAATAATTGCATAAGTAATCAGCATTGGTTGTTAGGTGTACATGTGATTGACTTAAAAACATTTGCTGATGAGATTAGTGTTGATTCCAAAAATAAAATAAGACAACCTTAAGAAAGTCTGTCACACTAATTGCTAGGTATACATGGATTCACCTAAAACATAACATTTGCCGATGAAATTAGTGCTGATAAAATAAATAAATGGAAAAAACCCTTGTAAACCTTGTTTTTAAAATTAATTAGCACTGTTTTCATGCACCCTCTCTTAACACTTAAAATGGATGATGATCTCCTCTCATTGGTTCCTTTCAAATTAGGGTTGATCACAATAATAAGGAAGGATTTCAAAGACATAAGAACAAAGGTTTAACACCCACTGTTGCAAATCACTTGGAGCTTAATATTCTCTTCAGATTTATTCTTCTTAACATCTCCTCGGCTGAGTCTTAATTGGTCCCACCAGGCCTGGCCTCTTCCTCCTCCTCCTCCTGCTGCTGCTGCTGCTGCTCCTCCTCATCCTCTTGCTGCTGCTGCTCCACACACCACAACAAAATATGCAAGAATATGGCTATTTAGTGTGCAAACCTCCCAGCTTGCTGATGGTGGTGGATAGTACAACTGAACTAGCTTACAGCTCTGCTGGATCAATTCTAAGAACTTTTGGTGTAGATCTAGATGTACAGATATCATAAGAGTTCAACAACTATGATCAGCTTGTTGACTTGTTGATACTTTCCAGCTTAGCTCTACTCTCTGGATCTCCGCTAGATTGTTGATCTCCATTTCTTGTCTTCACAAATTAAAGAATCTTGACACCAGCTTCTGAACTCACCCCTAGTAGCTGGCCTTCTGAAAACTCTTGCTCCTCCTCCTCCTCGTCTACAACAAATTTGGTGGGTAAATTTATATTAGTTACAGATCATATATAGAGTCCAAAACCATTTTGTTCATTGTTGATACAGCTGCAACTTCCTTATAATACTCTGTCCACACAGAGAGAGAGAGAGAGAGAGAGAGAGAGATTTTGAATTAGTTACATCAGATGGTTTTGGCCATGATAGTGCAACAGCTTATGAATCTCTCCTCTGATGTAACAAAATGATGCATGGGTGCAGTAATATAGTGTGCAAAACTATCAGTTTCTTGTTGATCTTTTAAAGTAGTAGTTACTAGCTAGTCTTGATGACCCATGATCGATGTCTAGATCTTTTGTGCATTGTAGTACTCTCATTAGGAGGCTGCGGCTGCACTTGAGCTTTGTCTTGTAAATTCAGTAGCCTGAGATGGTATCTATATAATTTGAAGATCAAAGAGGAGAGAGAGAGAGAGAGAGAGAGAGAGAGAGAGAGAGAGAAGTATAAGGTTCCACACTGATGAGCTAGTGCAAGAGATTTAGTCTTGATCCCGCCGGCTTGACTGATCGGGGGGATATTCATGCAGCAGCTGTCTTGTTGCAGGTGAAGCTGTGCACGTTACAGCTAGCGAGTTGATCTTTGGTGCAAAGCTTTAGCTATGGAGCTGCTATGGCTCCCAGCTCCGGCTCCTACTAGTGCTGATTCTGGATCATGCGGTCGGAGAGACATTAACACACAAGTGGATGCAGTTGCAGCCGTTGAAGGTTTTGACGTGCAGCTGCAGCCACATGCAGAGGAGCTGCTGGTGCTGCAATTACAACCTTGCTGCAGTACCTGCAGCAAAAAGGTGGACTTGAGCTTCCCAAGTTTAGCTGCCAGAGCTTCAGTTTACCCTAGTCTCGAAGACTGTCCTGTTCTAGTCTCCTTCAATATTCCTCGATGGCCATCCATGAAGCTTGCAGCTCAGCACGAAACAATATGCGAGCTGCTTCCAGTCTGTGCTTCCAATTCTTCTAGTTCAGGATTTAATTCTGCCATAGCAGCTGCTGGCTCAATTTCGCGATCCGCTCCAATTGAGTCTAGTCCTGATATTCTTCTTCCACATCATGTAGAGCAACATAGCGACGACTTTCAAAAGCATAATTGTCTGCAGCGTCCATGCCGAAAACGATCTAACATCCTAGTGTCCGACCTGCAAAAGAGCACTAGGCGCACAGCAGCAGCTGGAACTAGTTTAGTTTCTCTTCTTTCCCCTAGTGCACAGAGCACGACGTCTTTGGGCGCCGGATACAGCGATGGACAGCAGAAGAAGAAGAAGAACAAGGCTGCCGGAACGTCAACAAGCGTTGCCATGGTGTGTAATAATGCAGTGATTCAGGAGACGAGAAGCTGCTGGGGCGAGCTGGTCCGGCGAGGAGAATACGAGCCTGCATTTGTTGGAAACCAATTAGGAGCAGCAGCTACTCATGATCACACCGCGACTAATGCAGATCCTCCTTTGCAGGAAGCTGCATGTGTACGAGGTTGCAATTGCTCGAATGGGTTTCTTCACCAGCAGCAAGACTTGGTTGTGCACTCTGCAGACTCTGAAAATTACTCAAGCAGCTGCGCCGTGAAGATCTCAACGGATTATAATACATTGCGACATGATCTGAAATCTGAACAGGAGCAGGAATTTTATTGCGATTGCAGCATCGACATCAAGCGCTGCAGGAGCAGCACCAGCAAGAGGCAAAAACGTCGATTCAGATACACACATAAGGTTGAAGAAGCTGTAGACGATGCAGAACATGATGATGCATATGAAGAAGACAACATGATCCAAGTAATGAGCTCAACGTTTCCTCGACCTGAGAATCCGCAGGACAGGAGCAGCAGCAGCAGCATGCCCTTGCAACTAGAAGAAGGACCTCATCAACGAAGCTGCAGAAACAACAGCAGCCTGCCATTGCAAGAAGAAACTCAGCAACCAACTTGCAGAAACTTCTTGAGCAGCAAGAAAAGATCAGTCAGATCAGGGAGCAGCAGCAGCAGCAGCAGCAGCTTGGAATCAACAGCTTTTAGTAACAGATATTCTGCTGCATCTGGGGAAGAAGAGTACTACTCCTGCAGTGCCACAAAGCTGAAATTGAGGAAGAAAGTGAAGATGTTGAGGGGGATGATACCAGCAGCAGCTGCTGCTGCTAGGGGATCATCAAAAGACATGAACATGTCCAGTACTACTACAGACACGAGCTTGGTACTGGATGAGGCAATTCACTATGTCAAGCTGCTGCAGCTCCATGTACAAATGCTCAGTACTGGAGGATCAAAACCAAAAGAAGAGTCTGTCCACACTAGAATTCATACATGACCTAAACCCTCAAACCCTAAACCCTAAACAGCTCCAGCTTTCTTTGGCAGTATAAAATGAGATCTAAGTCTCTTGAACTGATCAATCTTCCTGACATTTGCGGCTCCTTTACCTTGGTCCAAATATCTGTCAACTTCCTCCTCATGGGCAGTCTAAATGATCTGCACATATATGTGCATGAGATCCTTCAAGCTGGAATTGTTTCTGAGAGTGGCTGAATTGCCAGAACTAGGAAAGATAGCACAGTTCCATGTAGGTATATATATAGTGTAGAACAGACATAATTGATCCTAGTAGCGATCATGGTTGAACTTACACAGATTAGCTGCCTATGAAGATCCAGCTGCCCAAGTTTTGGAATCCTCCAATTCTATGCTTTGAATGCAAAACTTTTCATAGACTCATGACAGAAATTTGCTGGAGTTTGATCAAATCTTGTAAACTAGAGATTTATAACTTCATGTCAAATATTTTGATCTGGGTGCAAGCTGTTAATCTAAATTTTGCAACTCATTCCTCTGATGGCTGAATGAAGTACTTTGTTTGCATGTTGACGAATGTGTGCTGTAAAGATTGTCATGTTTTTAGAACAGTTTTATCAGTCAATCTTGTGAAATGGTTTTGGGTTTCTGTTGGTGATGTTCAAAAACTGAAGGATGTTAACAAATGTCATGAGCATCATATGTGTAAGCATGATCATATGCATCAAAGTCAGGACAATTTCTGCAGAGAGTGAAAATCTGCAATTATGGCAACAAAAGCCTCTTTTCTCATTCATCACACCTGGGGTCCCTCTGCCCGGATCTCCTTGGGTGGTGGGTGATCTATGCTGGAAGGAAATGTGGTCTATTGCACATAATTGGTACATTGAATGTTTAATGGAATTGGGTGTTGGGAAGGTACTGGTGTTTTGAAGTTTTCCAAGTTTTTTGTTCTCCACCTCATTTTCATGTACAAAATTGGAATAAGTCAGCTGACTAAAGTTGGCCAGAATCTTTGATCGATGTTCTAGGCTTAACAGGCTGCTGTCAAACTTGAAGCTTCATGTTTTAGGCATTGCAATATTGGTTCACTCATTCATGCATTCACCACTGACAGCCTTTAATTTGAGCACCAATATATGCAAACCTTCAAGTTGCCCTAGTCCCAAATTGTCTGTTCTTGCCAGTGAGATGGAAGATGCCATGATGCATCATCTGTGACCTTGATCTAATATGATCACTAAACAAGAATCGGTGTCAAGCCTGTGTTTCTCTTAACAAAGATTAGCACTAATGAAATAAGTGGAAATCAACACTGAGCGCTAGGTGTACACACGATTTGGCCTGCGACGTTTGCTGATGAGATAGTGGTGATCCCAAAAATGAGCTTGGGGAAGTCAGTTTTGTTTTGAATTCTTAGCAATAATCTCTTGGAACAATCTCCTTACCGTTTATCTCTCATTACGCCTTTTTGGCATAAGCAATAAGATAAGTGATTGATGTGTACAAAAGGCATCAAACTTAAATGGAGGATGATTTCCTTTCATTCATCGATTCCTTTCAAATTAATGTTGATCATAATAAGCAATGATTTCAAAGATATAAGCAAAGGTTTAACACCCACGAATGTAAGGGTTTTGCAGCGGTGCAGTAGATTACTTCTCTACTGGTCATGGACATAAATTTCCAGATGTTAACACCCCTTGATTTTGAACAATTTGAGTTACTATGACATTATCATGGCAACTACTTCAACCTCAAGTTGAATTTTGGGGCATAGTATGCTTCCAACTCAAAGCTTCAAGGAATTTTGTTATGTTCAATGCACAAATGATCAGGAGGAGAATTTGAACATTTGAGGGTTGAACACCTAAACGTATTCCAAACTTCATTTGTTCCTTTCCTGTCATAACTTACATTGGGGAGCTGCACAGTTAAATCCCACCATATCCTTTTGAGCTTTTAAAGTGAAGAACATACCAAGCACCATTTTTTTTTCGCCTAATTGTCACCACTTTGCAACAAAAACAAATCCAGTGCAACTCATACAAAGGATTTTTGTGAAAGAAATGTTCCAAGTTGCCAGATTTGCATTGTTTTGGAAGGAAGGCCTCTGCATTTTGTGGTGTTTCTTCTGTTGTTTTCAGAACACAATTATTTTGTATCAAAATCGCCTCACCAAAATGTTTGGTTAAAATTTAAATGCATCACTTTTATTGGGGGAAGAGGACACCTTAATTCATAAAATTGGTTGAATATGAAACCGTTCAGAAATACACTAAATAAAGGTCTCCCCAAAGAAAAACCCATGAGCAAAAACCTTAGGTTTCATTGAAAATGAAGATGACTGTCAAAATGCAGGATGCCACTAGGTCAAAGGGAAATAACAAAGTACGAAACTCAAAATTTCTCCTCAAACTAGGATGATTTGAGTTTTCTCATGTCTTTAAAACAAATTTCCCCTTGTGTCTACCTAGGTTATGGGATACCTAAGGACTACATAGAACTTAACTATGGGACTAGCTACGAATCTTTAAGGTTTGAGAATATTTATGGATAATTTAGGGACTACCTAGGGTTACTTAAGGCTGACCTATAGTGCAAGACGGGGTTATATAAGATTTACATAAACAATTACCTAGGGACTATCTAACTTGGGGGATTACCTAGGAATTATCTTATGGGTCTACCTAAAGGATTGTTTAGAGCTAAAATTTAGAGATGGACTTTGCTCATGTGAGAATAATAATATGAAGAGGGTTGTATGTGAGAGAAGTGGGTCTTAGTGTAATAGTGGTCTTTTAAAGACCATTAAGTTAAACTAAGACTACTTAGGCTAAATTAAGTTATTTTGACCAAATTATGTTAAGTTATTTAGGCTAAATTAAGTTGTTCAAACTAAGGTTAAGTTGGGCTACTTAAGGTAAATTAGGGTTATTTAAATTAAATTAAGTTAAATTAGGTTTAATTTTTTATAACTTAATGATACTTAAGCTAAATATAGGTTAAACCTAAAGGTTTCATTAAATTGTAAAACTAAACCTAGAAAGGTCCAAATTTTTTAAGGTGTACTAAAATCTTGTCACAACGTCACCTTTTTTTATCTTTTTAACCTAGTCCTTTTTTACTATGTAAAGACACATTTATGGACGATTATGATGGAATTTAGAATTGCATTGGTCTAAAATATAATCTTTTTGAAAATTTTGACAACTTTGGATCCATTATTTTTAATGGGGATCAAAATATAAAATAAAAAAGGACTGTAGTAAAGAAAGACTACATCCTTTTCGTCCTATATAGTACACCTTAAAGGATTTTCACCTTAAAGGTAAACTGAAAAACTAAATTTAAACTAAACTATAAGGCTAAACTTAAAGGTCAATTTAAAGGTTAAACCTAGGTTAAACATACAAAAGGTTGAAACAAAGCTCAACCTAAAGGTTAAAATTAGACAAAAAATCTAAACGTTAAACTTGGAGGTCAAATTTAGAGGCTAAACTAAAGGCTAAAGGTAGGCTAAACTTGGAAGGTAAAGCTAGGTTAAATTTAGAGATTAAACCAAAAAGCTAATGCTAGACTAAAACTAAAAAACATGTTATTAAATATTTTTAGATTTTAATGTTAATCTCAACATGTGAATGCAAGGAAGGCGACTTGGTGGCCACCAAATTCAAACAATTTTGAATAAAACTCGAAAAATTATTGGCATTTCTTTTATACCCTCTAATCTTATGTGCTACATTTTGGGTAAGTTTAAAGACTTGAGTGTTTATGTTTAGTCAACCATAATATAATCATATATATATAACAAAAAAATCATCAATATACAATCGTGGTCTAACTTAAATATTCAAAATTTACAATAAGAAACTAAATACAAAACTAATGACCAAAACTTATTACCTTTAGATTTTGAAATTTCAAAGCAATGTTCATACATTTCATGCAAGTACCTAGTGGCCATATATTAGAACTTGTAAAAGCTTCAATTTATCAAAACATTAATAGATAACACAATTTGGACTTAATAAAATAAGAGTAGAACTTGCAACCTTAAAATTTGGACATTTCAAAACAATTTTCATATGTTTGATGGGACTACTTGGTGGCCATTTAGTAGAACTTGTAAGAGCTTCAATTTATCAAAACATTAAAAGATAACACAATTTGGACTTAATAAAACAAGAGGATTAAAATTGCGGGTGGGCACTAGGTCATCATTATATACAAAATCAAATAAAATTATGAAAGATTGTTAGTTGGATTATTATCACATGGCATAGATACATATTAATATGAAATGTCAACATATTAAAAATAAACATAAACAAATTCCAATAACAACAATATTATTTTTCCAAACCAACCAATAACCAAATTGCATTTAAAAAATGAATTAATACAAATCAAAATAATAATCACACTCCTATAGTCTCATTAGTTACATCAAGGTTTTGTTTAGCCTTGGTTGCATGATTAGCATTAATCATTATAATGTTATTGATTGTGGCATTAGTTTTAGGAAATCAAAATAGAATGGATGAGATGTCAACCCATTGTTTTGGATTTGCCAAATTGCATTTCCATTTGCTCACCCAACAATCCTGATATAATTCTCTATCATTCTTTACTCATTTTTTCATTAGCACCCACCATTGAATATGAACATGTTTAAAGTTTTTAGATTGTTCATCCTTTACAACATCACTTTCCATTCTTCCCATCCACACAAGAAGAAATCTTATCCTTTTCCACCCCTATTGTCCAATTTGAATACATTTTAATTACATTTGGCCATCTTAAGTTTGCAAGTGGCTTATTGCACTAATTAATGGTCAATATTGTTCATAGTTGTTACATTCACTATGTTATTCACATATGAGTATAATTTGGACCTTATTTAATTGTTTAATAATTTCAAATTGTTAATGTCAAAATTGAAATAACATTTAACTTTATTTACACAATGCATTATAATGGGTTAGTGTTTTTTTGATATTTTTTCAATTATTAACACGGTACATGAGTTGAACCATCAACTTTTGACATGTTAAAACCATTATTTAGGAGTTGCATTTTACACTTACCATAATTTATTAAAACAAATGCAACAATTTTAAACTGCACATTTATATTGGAATGAATTAGTAATTTTTTTCATGTTTCTTCAATCATCAAAGTTGAACCATTCACTTTTAATATGTTAAAATGATTACTCACAAATTGTATCTTGCACTTATTATAATATACCAAAACAAATGCAAATCAATCTTTTATAATTATATTTGAATGGTTTAGTGAATTTTCTCACATTTTTAAAATGATCAACATTTTTACATGAATCAAATCATCCACTTTGAATTTATTGAAATCACTATTCAAATGTTGCATATTGCATTTACTAATATATATTGCAACACACATAACAACTTAATGGCTCACATTTGTACTTAAATGAGTTCATGAATTTTTTTACAGTTTTTGAATTATTGACATTTGCACATGAGTTGAATCATTCACTTTGAATGTTGTTAAATCCACTATTGATGAGTTGTATTTTGCACTCACCATAATTTTTTGAAATGGATGTATAAAAGTTTGGGAAGTTTCACATGTATATTTGAATGGGTTAGTAATTAGGTCAAAATGTTCATGCATGCAAAATTTAAGATGCATGTAGACTTCTAAATTATAATTTTTTCATACATTTAATTCTTATATTTTTATGTAAATTAGAATATAAGTTTTTCCCTTAGTTTGTTTAAGGCATCACGGACAAGTTTATTATTATGAATGTTTATGATGCCACACCTAAAAAAACTCCAAAAAAAATCCCTATATTTTTCTCTATTTTTTTTCTTAGTGTATGAAAAAAAATGTTAAAAAATGATTAAAATTTTAAATTTATTATTATTATTATTATTATTATTATGAAAAATTATGAATATTTTATACTTTTTATTTTAATTTTAAACATGGTTTATCAAAAAAATTAAACTTATTTTATTGTAAGTTTATGTTTAAATATTTAGGGATGAATTAAAAATTTTCATTTAAATATAAAATAAATTAATGAATTATAAATGGTGATAATAATAATGATTTCAATGATTTTTTTGATCTTTTTATTTTTTCAAATTTATAATCTTCTTCAAGATCACCCACAAGAAAATTTAACCATGTTTTGGGTATAAGCCATATATGGAGGTGCAAATATATTAAAATATTTTTATATTTTGGCTACAAGTGTCATGGTCTAGGATATTTTGGGATACTTTGGGCAATGTCATATCCTAGGATATTTTTGGATACTTTTGGCAATATCATGGCGTAGGATATTTTGGGATACTTTTGGCAATATCATGGCTTAGGATATTTTGGGATTAGTATGGTTCAGGGTTATAAAAGGAGATAATCTAGGGAACAACCCTTCAACAGATCAACACTACTTGATGGATCAATAAAGTTTGTCTTGTCTTGTAATTCTCCACTTGTTTGTAGTTGGTTCATAACAGTTTGTGATCTTATAGATCATATAGGAATATATGTGTGAGAGAAATTTCATGTCATTTGGACTTGTATTGTGAGAGATCCAAGCATCTGAAGTTTCAGTCTCAGTTTTGAAGTCAG
>Ga0116231_10004908_pt1 | contig 26785 bp, 20 predicted proteins | sample S1TSphgellanicum_2_FD_89695 | JGI IMG/M metagenome (GOLD analysis project Ga0116231, IMG submission 89695) | Host-associated microbial communities from peat moss isolated from Minnesota, USA - S1T2_Fd - Sphagnum magellanicum MG | ecosystem: Host-associated > Plants > Peat moss > Unclassified... | reverse complement strand
CAACCCAGTGACCCGGATGTTTGCCTCCCTGGCCTTGACCAGGTCAGCATCCGTTGCTCGGTCCACCTTGTTGGCAACCTTGTCAACCTTCCTGCCCACGACCTCCTTCCACTTCTCCCCACTATCCTACATGGTATCAAAGCTTTTAGCCATCTCATTTACTTTATTTTGCAGCGTTTCGACTTGGCCAGTAACGGTCACAATCTTAGCTTCCATTGTTGGAGCCAGAATGTTTTTTGCAACCTGCTCCATAGTGACCTCAATAGCATTGTGCACATCATGTTTCGTCACCACATCGGCCTTAGGGACCATGAGATGGTTGACAATGGCTGCTGTAGCGGCTGCCTTGCCAGTCTTTGCAGGCTTGAGGTTGTAGCGTGTATAGAGCGCCTGGAGTTTAGCCGCTTGCATCTCCATGATCGTCAGCGAGTCCTTGTTCCATTCCCATGCTCTAGCGTTAAAAACCGTGGCATTCGTCATTAACCAAAACCCTAAACCCTAATTTTACTAAACCCTAACATCCATGACCAAAGGTTCCTCTTGAAATCAAGAAGCAGATAACACTCTGATTAGTGAAAATATATGTAGCAGAAGTGGAGGCGCTCAGGCAAAAAGGAAAGACAAGACGAAACACTGTTTACCACAAAACAAAAGTCTAAACATTCAAGTAAACTTCAATTGTGGGTTTTGGGCATTAAGACTTTTTTGAGAACCCTAAGAGGAACGTGGGGCTCACCATCATCATCAAGTGAGTAAAAGTACTATGGAACAACGATAACAAAATTAAAACTCAATTTGGTATTGGTATTGAATGTTTTTTCATTAATACCAGGGAATATGACAACATTGGTGTGGTATTGCCTATTGTTGTTTGAAATTATGTGGTTGGTCATGGCCTATATAGGGGAGGCCATTACCAAAATAAGGGGCAAATGCAAGTCAAAGGCCTTTCAGTGCCTTGATTATGGTGCCTAGTTCTTTAACTTCACTTTAAGGCTTTAGGATTAAGATTTTTGAATTTTTTTTAAAAAAAATTTATAGGGAAAAAACAAATCAACAACATTCATAACAAAGCTCTAATATTTAAACAAAAATATATCATCGGATTTCAAAGATATACAAGATAGAAAAACATTAAATTAGATTTTTTTCAAATTCATTTCATTCAAATGGGCTTTCAAATTCATTTAATTCCTCCTTTAAATTTAATTTTAAATCCAATTTTATCAAATTATTAGGAGCCTTGCAACCCACCCTTGGATCATTCAATCAATTTTTTTATTCACAAAAAGTAATTTATCAAGGTTATCTTATTGCAAGGAGCATCTCTTCAAATCGATGAAAATTCTAGCAAGAGAAAAAAATCTTTGAGAATATATAATCCTAATATTTTTCTAACTAAAAAGTCAACAATGGGGAACATGATTTTATGTTTCTTTCACCGTTCCAATAGCCATTTGATATTTTTTGTATCCATTCGATATTTATGAAATATCAACAAATTTTGATTAACTAGTTCCTTTGTAAGTTCACTAATGTTGGCCACCATTTCAAAAATGTCCAAGTTGCTACCTTCATCAATTTTGTGAACAAAGAAACTTTCAACCTCAAACAATGGATGCAAATGACAATAAGATTTCAAGAGCATAAGGAACAAAGATTTCTTAATATGTTCCAACTATGGCCACCCCATGTTCACAACCAATAAATGAATATATCAATATCAAACTATTGAATCTAATATCTAACATCAATGTTAACATATTTTGGGTGTTTCTTTCATCTATGTTGTCAAGAAGGAAAGGAAGGAATTAATAACACTAATGACTTCCTTCTTAATGTTCTTTGCAAAAATTCTCAAGATTTAATATTCAAGCCATAATCATCATCACCAACCAAAACATCCAACGCATGGAGATGGTTGATTTTTCCCTTTAATTTCAAGTTCATGGATATGGTTGCATTCAAAGCATCATTCAACAACTATTGACACCTAATTAGTTTAAAATGAAAGTAATGACAACAAGAAACAAAATGTTTATTATAATCTGTGATATATGCCATGTGAGTGGACGAGGAACACATCTAATGACCTTATGATTAGTTTGCTTGTTATAACAAAGGGCAATGGATTTTATGAATTGAAGGGCTCTTTGAAACATGATGACTTTGTTTACAGACCTATACAATTCACATTCCCAATCAAAAAAAACATCTTGAAGTAAAAACAATAAAAGGAAAAAGAAACTAGAACGAATAATTTACATTTTACCTTCTTTTGATTAATATGTTCAATTTTTTAAAACTTGAAGCTTGCAATAATGCAAGCCATCATCCATTTTTTAATTCCTTTCCTTGACTTTTTAAAGCCACATTACATATATTTGCAAATTTGCTTGCATATATTTAATGGAAACATATTTCAAGCCTTTTTTCTTCTACAATTGCATATTGGTAACCTTTAAAGAAGACGCATCCAAAACAAATCCCATGAAAACTTTCCATCACACCCATAGCTTCACAATTTACTATTAACTTCAAAGCAATTATCATGGTATTCAAATTTACACCTTCATTTTTAACATAAACAACAATATTTTTGGTCAAACCATATTGTTCTAAAAGGTCTTGCAAACTTCTTGCCAATGTTTGCCTTGATGTTTTAAATGTTTCAAATAAACCAATTGTAATGTATTTTGGCATCCAACCTTTTCCCAATAAATTTACAACTATTGCAAAACATCATGTGCCCTTTTGGACATTCACAAATCAAAGCTTTCATTATTAAAAACACATTCTTCCCAAATTGATAAAACATGTTTATTTTGTCTTCTCAACCAAGTTTAAACACTTCCTAACTAAAGGTTTTTTTATAAGGGAAAATAACATGAAGGCATAACTACATTACCAAATGTTTTAGCCAAATATTATCAACAAATTAATAAATGGGCAAATGGTTTTTAACAATGAATAAACCCAAATTATCCACACAAAAAATCTAATGTTTATTATGTTTAAAAAAAGGAGGCCCCAAATTTTTTCTAAATTACAATTGCATTCGTTGCAAGCCTTTTTCTGCAAATAATATTTCCAATGACTTTTTAGGCTAATGTTCATTTTTTCCTCAAATTTGTTGGCAATTTGTCCATGGCTTGCATCCACATGTCTTTTTAATGTAGTCATTCCATTATTTTTTAAACATAAAACAAGACCTTTTTTCAACCTTGTTCTTTGTTCCAAAATTGCACAACCTATTGATTTATTATAACGTAGAATATAATGCATGATTTACAACACTTTAACATCAATTGACGATTCATCATTATCACAAAAAATGCCCAAGTTAATTTATTTTATTTTTGCCATGGGTCTCCAATTTTACCTTTGTTCATGCAATTTTTTCATTATTGATTGCATTATATCATCATTTTTTGGTTGAAAACTTGGAATTTCTTTAGACCTCCCACTTTCAATTCTTCTTTCCATTCTTCTTTCACTTTCATTCATGAACACATCACATCCCTCATTTAAAAATCTTGGTTCCATTTTCAAGGTGTGTTAATGAACCATAATTGATAAAACAAAACAATTATATTGTTTCTAATTTTGCAGAATGTGAAAGAAAACACATGCACTCATAAATTATTCACAAATACGACCTACTTTTCACTGAAGACATGACGCAAGAAAAGTGCCCAAAGTTGATGGAAACGTGCAAATGAAAAACTAATGTAAAATGTCCTTTAACAATATAAGGCAAAAGTTTAAGGTTCCAAGCAATGTTTCCAATTTGCAAATAATTCTTGTAAAAAAAATATAAACATATTATCAATCCTCTTCAATGTACGAAAAAATCATAATCAAAATGAACAAAAATCACATTATTTTTGGGATAAAAAAAAACTAAAGTGCAATTTTTTTGCCGAAGTCACGCCAACCAACAACCTTTCACCTCTAATGAAATTCTAACATGTTGGACAATGTAGGGGTAGGGGTAGTACCAACCACTTGAAAGGGGGAAATAACCACCATGAACATTAACAACAACATGATGATAATAATGGTGACATTTGAAAAAGTTGACAAAGACAATGAACACTAACAACACAATGAACACCTACATGAACACAATGAGCACTAGCAATAGGATGAACACTTATAACAATATGACAAACACCATGAACATGATGAACACCAACAATAACACAATGAACATCATCAACATCATGATGAACACTAGCAACATAAATAACACTTGTAGTAACATGATAAACATTAGGAACATGATGAACACCTATAACAGCATAAAAACACCAACAACACGACATGAACTAACAACACCATTTGCATCTACAACAAATGAACACCAACATGATGAACAACAACAATAGACGTAGTAACAACACAACAAACATCAACAAACGCACCTAAGAAACAATAAATGCAATGGAAAATCTATTAACAAACCCGCATATAATCTTGCTCCCATGTGGGAAAGTAGCACCTCTTTAACCCTTTACCTTGCCCCCATCTTAAGACTTTAAACCTTAACTAACACTATATTCCCTACTCCTAGACCCTTAAGAACCAAAGTTGAAGGTTATTCATATAAACTACATGGGTATTAAAAATTTAAATGAAAAAACCCAATTATTATTTAATCGAATATTTCGAATACAAAATAAAAAATCTAGGTATCAACTTGAATAACACCTTAATTAGGTGATACTCAATCAGTTCTTTGATTGATAACCAATTGAGAACCAAGTCAATTTTGAACCATGATTTGGCACTCACCCAACATTGGTTATTACAATATGAAAATGCAAAAATTATGGGAGTGAAATTTTCACAAATGGAAATACATCAAAATTGGCAATGCAACCCTTAGTCAATTCAATTTTCAAGTGGCCTCAATTTGAAATGCCACCAAAATTGCTACATGTAAAACATGTTTGAAGCATAAATCATAACTACATATGTACTTAATTCAATTCTCAAATGGACTTAGCTTGAAATGCCACAAAAATTACAATGTAAAAGATATTTGAAGTATGAAACAAAAGTCTTATTTATAGCTTGCTTACTTTGAAAAAGGTACAAAACCAATGTACATGTATGTTTTGTAGCTTACAACTTCAAGTTCACAAAATGTCCAAAAAAACTCAAAATGTGTATTCAAGTGTAGAATAATTGCATTCCCAACTTGCAACTTGATTATGTTATTAAATTAGGAACTTGAACACTCCAACTAAAAATAACCAACCTCCTTTAACTCCTCATGTTCATCAAGTAGTTTTGCTTTGGCAAAATAGAAGTCTTTAAAAAAAGGTTGGAAAGGAACAACTTGTTTATATATTATCCTTGACCAATTCTTTTGTAGATCATGAAATGACATTTTCAATGTTAATAATCACAAGATGACATCTTCGAGTTCATGAACAACCTCATAACAAAAAAAAATCCGTTCCATTTCAATTTGAAATCTTGGTATACCCAAAATGTGCTTAACCAAAAACATGATTGGGAATGTGCCCACATGTACCTACCATTAAGTTAAAGGTTTGTAACCTCCTTTCCATAAACAAAAATGTTGTGAAACACCAACATCATAAATATAAATAGAACTTCACTACCTTCTAAAGCAAATGTTGGAACACCAAAGAGGGAATTTATAAACAAATTAACATTTTCTATTGCATTGTTGTCAACAATAGGGTTCAAAAACCTATTGGTAACTTTGATGACCAAAGGAATCATGGCATTTTTACCATATTCACCAACAATAACTTTAGCTTTGTCCAATCCCAAAAGCTCTATGAAACTTGAAGCATGGGTAAAGCATGGGAGCAAGCACATTATGAACTTTAATAATCTAGAACCCATACACAAAAGATATAAATGGTTTTAATACATTTACCACTTATGTACAAACTTCTAATTGTAAATCAAAATCCCCACATGGTAAAGGTGATTGTGCCTTTGGTCTTTGATTGAATTTTCCTTGTAGCTTGATTGTGATGTGAATGACAACATGAAACATTAATCAAGATCTAATACTCGCAAGTTTGGTTCAAAACAGATTGTTTTGCTAGGGGTGTGAGAGTTTATATGATAGCACAAGCAATCGCCTATGTCAATTTAAATGGCACCCTAATTTGCATATTCAAAGAAATTGCTTATAGGGTAAAAACATGGTCAAAAGGAGCCACTCAAGTGAATAGACACTCCTTAAAATTACATTTTTGTATGTTTGAAAGATCATAAGTGAAGCATAATAATTTGAATTTTCATAACTTTTTTTGGAATATTTTCCATTAATTGCAAAATTTACATGTTTGAAATTTAACACGAATCAAAAATGTTTTTGCATGTTCAAAGCATTCAAACCTCGAGAATGGATAGTCCTTATTTTTTTCAAACATTTGTTTTTTTACCAAATGGCACCATTCCTTCTAAAACTTGGAGAAGATTTTTACATTTATGATTGGAAGGGAAAAAGGACTTGAAATGATGAATTTTTTTTAATATATGATTTACACACATTTGGTTCAAAAGTGTTTTTGACCATAAAAATTATGGATTTGAAAATGTGCATTTAACAAAAGTTGTTCATGTTTATGTGATAAAGGACATGAATGTATAATATACATGATATAAATCAATTTTTAGTCAAAATATATTTATATTTAAAATGCAATGTGAAAGGTGGCATTCGAAATATAAATTTTAAAGTTATAAACCAATACAAAAATGACAGGTGTAATGTGTAGTCCTTGGAGAAGGACTTTTACCTTGGTGCCCTTAGCTCTTTTGACCATGTTTTCACCCTCCAGCATAACAATTGTTTATGGCACCAACGTATTCCAAAGTTTTTCAAAAGATGACAACTTTGTTGGCAAATTGGGTTTTCCAAGTGGGACACCTTGCTTTTATGCATGTCTTGTCCCCTTCCTATCTACATTTGTTGGAATTCTTAGTCCAAGTAATGGTGGTTGTTTCCAAGCTATGGTGTACACAATTCATGCCAAAATTGAAAGTACATATTGTCCCAAAAGTAACAAAACTTAAAATTCATGTACTTTTTAAAACATTATTTTTAGTTTACTTACATAAACAAAGTAAGTTATGACAATCATGATTATCCAATTACTTCATGTTTGTGTTTTTGTGTAAATGTACACCAATCACATTATAAAATTTGTTTAATATAACTTATTTGACAATATACCTTTTTACAATGAATTTGAAATTCCACTTCAATTTTGTAGATAAATAAAAATAACACATAAGCTAATTTCTACAACTTTAATGGGGGAAAATATAAAAAACTACAAAATTTTACAATTATGTATGTAATTTTTAGGTCATGAAGAGGTGTAACCCTTCATGTATAAAAAGTTGTAACTTTCTTAAAGAGGTATATGACCTCATAAGCTTGGGGGTGAAACACATTTAAAGCTTCTATGGTTGGGTGGAAAGTTTATTATTTTGTATAATGTGGTGTCATTTTATATTTTTATACACTTTTAAAACAAAGTGATTACATCAATATGCAATCCATGAATATGAAATAAATTATTTTATAATATTAAAAATTTAAGAATAGTTGTTTAAACATAATTATCAACAATGTTTATCAATCCAATTGTCAATGCAGATTGAAGAACAAATTTTTCATTAACGATATTTTTTCCAATGATAAACATTAATCATTGCAATGTTTTCTCATTTGCATGCTTATCAAATTGATAAGTTGAATAATATTAATTAATATAATATTTGGTCCATTAAATTACAAATGTTATTGATGATAAATGTAATTTGGGGAATGGTTGATGGTCTAAAACCAAATCCAAGGGCATCAAATAATGCTCTACATATGGCTTGGAAGTTGAAAGACTCGCTCCAAAGCATAAGTTAGCAATTTTTTTCATTCCAATGATTGACATATATAAATACTAAGACAATTTAAAACTTCTAAAACAATGTCGGATAAATTAAAAACATAACATGAACACACATATATGGCATCTAAGGTTGCCCTTCATAAAAGGTTAATCCAACTTACATTATCGAAAAGTCAATCACCAATTGAGTTTGTAAAAAAATGGAAAGGACTTTTAGATGAAGCCATTGTGACTAACCTTGTCATTGTAGAAGAGCAACAAATAGTGTTGCTTCTTGGAACATTACCCCCTTCATGGAGGTCATTTGTAACTACACAAAACATTGTAACAATTCAAACATTAGATGGCCTAATTAGTAAAAAAATTCAAGAATTGATAATGAAGAAATAAATAATGTACAAGCATCTTATGGTAAGCCTTTTGCTTTATTTGGAAGTCATAAGCCCAAATTCCAAAGGAAGTCCTAACGATATCACAAACCTTAGATCAATACAATGCCAATAGTACAAGAACCCTAAATCCACATCAAGATAAAACTTGTCATTATGTGGGAAAATTAATCATATTGCATCATATTGTAAACAAAAGCAATGATATAAAACCGATGGAATAATAAAACCAAGTCTTTTCACAATTTAGGCATTGCACCATTGTAACTATTTGTAATTGTTGATCAAAAGTTTTATATAACTAAAAAATGCAGTTCCTTGACATTATAATAACCCAACACATGATTCCACACAAGGAATGGTTTAATTCATATAAATTATTGGATAAACCATTAACTATGTACATGTGGGATGATTAACAACATCAAGTTATAGGCATCAAGGACCTATAATCATTCATTTATATATAAGGTTTAAGGCAAATTTCAAGAATCTCATTTCAACATGTAAATCAACAAAGCAAGGAGAAAGTAATATAACCTTTTTCCATGGTCATTGTATTTTAAATATATTTACAAAAGTGTGAAAATTAAAAATTGAATGTTGGACCAAGACGAATCATTGTATTGAATCGGAGTGGGGTTCAAAAAAAAAATGATTAATTGTTCAACTCTGGTGGCCATATTTAATAATGTGACCTCATAGACTAGGCCACTTACATTATAAGGCAATCAAAGAAATGATCAAATCCAATATGGTCATTAGATTGCCCTAATGTAATAAAACCAACTCTATAAGGTGAAAGTTATTTCCTAGGAAAACAAACCTTTACACATATATTTCCCTAATAACCCTTTTTAGATCACAAGAAATTTTATATTTGGTTCATACAAACTTGTGTGGTCCCATGTTAGTACAAATTGATGGTGGTGCTAAATATTTTTTTGTTTTTATTGACAATTACTCATGATATATTATGATCTATCTCTTGCACAATAAGTCAAATGTTTTTGACAAATTTCAAGTGTAGAAGGTAATGGTTGAAACCAAAATAAATAAGAAGTTGAAAACATTTTGATTTGACAAATATGGGGGAAAATTTAAATCAAAAGAGTTTTCTAGCTTTTGTGAGGTCCATGGCATATCCAAACAATTGATTAACCTTATACCCCCACAACATAATGGTGTCATTGGGCATAAGAACATGGCACTTGTTGTATCAACATGCAATATGTTGGAATTTGCAAAATTGTCCAAGTCATTTTGAGGTGAAACTTTGTTTACATGATGTTATGTGCAAAATGGATCATTTACCTTTATAGTGTTTGGAAAAACCCCTTGTGAATGTTGGACAAGTAGAAAGCCATGTATCACCCATTTTCATATATTTGGCTGGATTATTTATGAACATGTACATGAAGAAAAACGTCAAAAATTTGATGTTCACTTTGTTAAAAGAAAGTTTATAGGATATGGTGGGCATGATGGAATTAAAGGTTACAATTTATAAAATACAATCATTTGGAAAGTTTCTATAAGTAAAATTGTCATTTGTGATGAAAATGTTGTATTGCCCAATGTGGTACATGCTTCTATTATAATTCAAGCATCAACAATACAACCATTAATGGTTCCTCTTCAAAATAGTCCTTGTATATATTTAGTGGATGAAATAAACATTCCCCAAAATGATTTGTCCATCTATTACCACTAAACACCCAAATATTACCCAAGATACACATGAACCTCAATTTGAAATTCAATCCCATATTGAGGATTCACCTAGTGCCCTTCCCATTTATCCTTCTTCAAAATTTAATAGTCAATAAGAACCATTTTTAAGATGGTAAGATTGTATTACCAAGGTAAATATACATCAATAGAGTTTGCAAATATGGATTTTACATACCTTAAATCTAGCTTCTTTGCCCAAACAAATGAATTGGCATCTTACAAAAATGCTTTGATTCAACTTGAGCTTTTTAATTAGAAATCCACTATGTATTTTGAGTATAATTCATTGTTTCAGAATCAAACATGGATTTTGGTTCCTTGCCCTTTAGATCAATCCATCATTGGATGTAAGTGGGTATGTAAACATAAATGTAAAATCGATGGAACATTAGATAGATGTAAAGATTACACTCAAGTTGAAAGGATTGATTACAATGACACATTATCCCATGTGCTTAAAATTATATTATTATGAATTTTACTTGCTTTGGTCACTATTCATGATTATCATGTCCATCAAATTGAATTTTTACATGTTGTTTAAATGAAGAAATTTATTTGTCTAGAACAACCTTTCAGTTTCATGCCTTTACAAAATGATGATTAAGTTTGTAAACTTTGAAAATCATTTATGGATTGAAACAATGTCCAAAAATTTGGTATGAGAGATTTAATACTCATCCACTTTAGCTAAGTCACCAAAAGTGTGCAAGTGATAGAAACGTTTATATTGGGCAAGTGAATAATAAAACATTTATTGTCTTAGGATTATATGTGGATGACTCAATGGTCATTTCACCATATTTTCATTATTTAGGATTGTAAAGTTGAATTAATGAAAAAATTACAATGACTAACAAAAGCGACATTTTATATTGTCTTGTAATTCAAACAATCCATGATCGTTCTACTAAATCCATTAAGTTAACATTAAATTAAAAAAAAAAACATTCTTGCAAACTTTAACATGGTTGAATGTAAACCAACTAGTACTTTGATGCCATATGGGGTTAAACTAACAAAACACACATGAGCCCATCTTCTTCCATTGATCAAAATGCTATGAAAAAAGTTCCTTATGCTAGTGTTATAGGGCACCTAACTTATTTCACAACAACAACATGACCAAATTTGTCATATTCGATGGGTCATTGTGTTCAATTTATGTCCAACCTTGATCTAAGTCATTGGAGTGTTGTAAAAATAATCTTTCATTATTTACAATTTACTTGAGTCATAAGGTTGACTTACTCTTCTTACAATTTATGGTTGCAAGGTTATATTTTCCTATTCAAAGATGGGGCAATCTCTTGGCAAGGTTGCAAGCAAATGACAATGATTTTGTCTTCAATAGAAAACAAGTACATTACAATAGTTTTTATTACTACTTAGGCCACTTAGCCAACATCCTTGAAAATTTGGTTCAAGATTTGGTCTAATTCCTACTACTATACCTAAACATGTTACATTAAATTGTGATCATCAATCTTGCATTTTATTAACTAAAACCCCTTGTTTTCATGATCACACTAAACATATTGAACTCCAATACCATTTTTTACACGATAAGGGGGGAAAAAAAGGTCACCATAAAACATTTCCCCACCAATGATATGTGGGTTAATTTACTTATTGAAGCTTTTCTTCAACCTAGACATATGAAATGTTGCACAATTATTGGACTTACAAAAAAAATTATCATTAATCCCCAAGTAGTTATAGCTAAAAGGGGAATATTCAACATATAAATGATTATTTGGATAGGGAATGATAGAATTATGTATTTAGTTCTTAAGTCATGAACATGTGCAACCCTTCAAGTATAAAGAATTGTAGATTTTTTTGAAGAGGTATGACTTCATAAACTTGAGGGTGAAGCACATGTAAAGCTTCTATGGTTGGGAGGAGAGCTTATTTCTTTGCACTTTAATGTAATGTAATATTATATTCTTAAATATCAACATAATCATCACCATTATTATAATATAATGTACTACCAAAGATTTAAATATAATTTAATTATGTGATTTAAAAACAAATTGAAAGATCTTTGATTGTAGATTATTTATGTACATAAACATAACAATTGATGTGCAAATTTTAATCAACAATTTGTTGTTGAAGGAAGTGTTTGTAGATAAATATTTAACATTTTTGAAATTAACATTTGTAATGTACAAATTTATCAACATAAAAAAACCTTCAACCCATTTGCAAGTTTCATTACACTAAACCACCAATGAGACGTACAAAAATATTAGTAGCTCTAGAAGAAGAAAATTGCACTTTAACCTTTCATCAAACAACTACTTGTATTTCAAAACACGCATTAACATTGGGCAAAGATAAGAAACTTATTTTGATAAATTCTTAACAAATTTGCAATTAGACAAACAAACATATGTTCTTGCATTTAGATGTATTTAACAAAAAACAAAAACCTAATGACATACAAATGAATGTATTATCAAACAAATAAGAGTTTTTTATGGGAAACAAATACATATGTTCAATTCATTTTGGATACATATGTAGCTATGTTTTATTACACTTTTATTCAACAAAAGTAAACAAGATTTTCAATCAAAAAATCTGATTAATATTACATAAATGTTAACTTGAACAAACTAAAGCATATGAACACATTAAAAGACTAGGTAACATGTTTCTAAATGCACAACAAATATCCCTCCAATAAGTAATTCATATAACATTATCTATATTGTTGTATCACTTAATTATATCATTCCACTATATATACACATGTGAAAAACACGATAGGACGTTTATATTGTTATAATATATTACAAAAACTACCCCATATTTGACTAATATTCATTATAAATCATTGATCAACAAGTATGCACAATTTTTTTTTTTGAAACAAACACGTAATAAAAATTTCATTTTTTTAGTGAAAGATGTTCATTCTAATTCTTGTTTTTTTCATTTCAAATTGATTTTAATGCCGAATGAAATATATGGTTTACATTATGAATTATTACTTAAAAAAAATCTATTAGTAGAATTATGTGTTGGTAATTACATAATATTAAATGGTCTCATAAATGGTGCGAACAAAACCTTTTGAGATTACACATAATTTTTTTTCTAAACCAATAATATGGATAAATTTTCATAACTTCCAAATAGGAGTAAACATTATAATAAAATATTGACATACATACAAAAAATTCCAACAATATATTAAAAATGGACACCAATAGAATGAAAAATAACTAAAATTCAAATGACAACTTTTTTCATTTGATCACCAAGATATAATTTCCAATTCAATTAGCTGTAAGATGCATTTTACATTGCACACAAGGTTTAACTCTTGATCATTTAACATTTGATCCAATTGGTGTAACAAAGCATGTTTTAAACATATATTGCATTATATATAATTCATCTATATATATGTTTCATTATAAATTATTTTTAAAAAAATACCTATTGTAATATATATAGTTAATTAATTAAAAATGCATAAATAGAAAATATCAATAGATTCTTTTAAAACTTATCCAATAAAAAAATTTACTTGTATACTCTTTAAACACGTGTTCTTTAAAAATACACAATGAAGATGTTTTGGTAAATCAGGATTTACTTGCAACTCACATTTTTTGTTTAAATGAAACAAAAATTGGAAAATATCAGTAAAAATTAACAACTTGATTGATTTTTATTGTGCAAATTTTTTAAGATGTACCAAAATCTTGTCACAATGTCACCTTTTTCTGTTTTTTTTACCTAATCCATTTTACCATGTAAAGACACATTTATGGATGATTATGATGGATATTATGATGGATTTAAAATTGTAATAGTTTAAAATATAATCCTTTTGAAAATTTTGACAACTTTTGATTCATTATTTTTTATGAGGATCAAAATATAGGATAAAAAAAGACTGCACTGAAAACTAGGCCTTTTTCGTCCTATGTGGTACACCTTAAAAAAATTTCACATGAATTTGTTATTTTGTCTTATTATGATTAATGTGGAACAATGATACTTTACCAAAATTGTTTCCTTATTGGAATCATTTGTTATGAGAAGCCATCATGTTGAATTTATTTGTACAACTTTTAATAAAACTACACATGAAACATTACATATAATTGCAAATTACAAACCACCAAAAATTGTCAATACAACATTTTAATTATACCTTAAATACAATTTAATAATATCCCAACAAATTGTCCAACCATAATAATTGAAGATTTTAATGTAAACATGTTAACCCAAACATTTGAATCCACAACATTACTAACCTTTATGGAGCAAAATCATTTAAAACTCATATTCTTTGAATCCACTACCATTTATGACACTCATTTTGATCATATATGGACTAATGCACCAAGACAACCATCTTATTTTGGATCAACTACTCAAGCATATTGGATTAAGCATAGGCTTGTATATCTTGCATTTAAATTGCCGAACTTCATATCACAATTTGTTTCATCATCAATCTTAATGTATTTCTCCAAATAAGGCTCACACCTTCTACTGCCTTGTTTACTTAGGAATATTTGTTTCATGACCTTCTCAATGTTGGTTGTTGTTTGCAATTATTACTTCTACTGGCCCAATGACTAAGGCAAACTTGCATGTAGAAGTTCAAGAAAATGAACCATTTTCCATATATTAATCTAATTGATTAGAGTTTCAATATTCCCTCCTCCAAAGCAATACAAAAATAACCAAGCTAATAGATTAAAAGGGCAAGTTGAACCAATGCAAATTGCTAAGTTGCCTAACCACACTTGATGTTTAAAGCTTCTAATTAACATCACTTAACAACAACAAAGTGGCACGAATCACAATCCCACAATTTCTAACACATTCCACTCCCCTTTTCCATAAAAAAAACAATCTCGAACCTCTCTAGTGCATGTTACATCTCATTGGTTCCATGTAATTTTTATTTTCAAAATTTTTGATAACCTATTTTGACCTAGTTTAATGGGTGGGGTAATGATTGGGGTACATAATATCAAGTTTTTTTTTTCTTGTACAAGGTATTGGGACGGAGGCCAAGGTATATACTACAAAAAGAACCAGTTTGATGAACAACTAGTATTTTCATACCAATTAAAAAAAAAAAATCCACATTTATCAATTGTTAAATGTTTTGATTTTTTTCCTTTTTATGCTTAATGTTTCAATGGTGTTTGTTTGCTACTACTACATCGATGTGATACATTGTAAGCTTTTGAACAGTAGTTGGCACAATTCAAAGATGGATTCATAATGAGTAAACCCTAATATGTGCAACTCAACAAAGAAGGCTTGCAACATCATATTCGGTGGCAAATTTTGCAACATGGGTTTAGATTTTTTCAGTTTAAAAAAAAATTCATTTTCTTTATCTCATTTTTTGGGGTAATCTTTGCATTCATTTGGCTTAAATTCTAAACATTTTGTTCCAACAAATAAATCAAAATTTGGTGAATTTATGCCATTTTTTTTTCCATGAAAAATCCTTTGTAAAGGTTCAAATTGTTGTTTGCCAAGTTGGGGGGGTTTATAGTTTGAGTTTTTAAAAATTTTAATTCTTTTTATATTCAAATTTGGTTAAACTATTTTTTTGATGATCATAGCTTCAAATATATCACAAAAATGGGGAAAAAAAAAAAAAAAAACCGAATGGTTTTTTTATTTCAATTTTTTTCAAAAATTTGAAACTCAAGTTTATATAACAAGTAGGTAGTTCATTGTGTGATGACTTTACCCTTTATGGCTAGTTCAAAGTTCAACATGAAAACTTCCCTTATTGGATTTAGAATTTTTCATGTAAACCCATCCACTTTGATGAAATATGCCCATTCATCATATGCATGCACGTGATATTCCAAATGTCATTCACATATTGGGTGAAGTTAGAATTAAAAAATTTACGCCCAAATGCTACACCAACCAAACCCAAAGTCTCTAACCTTATGAGTAGTAGTAGAGCAAAATATTCAACAATGTTGGATTGAATCAAACCACGCATGGTTATGTTTAGGGTTTAAGGTTTAAGGTTATAGGATTTAGTATGTTTCGATATTCGATCATAGACATGCATAGGATCTTAAGATTGATAACCAACCGAGATGAATTTCCAATCATGTTGCTAGGTTATTCAAATTTGAAAATTCAATACTGAGATGATAGGTTATGTACTCGGTTTTCCCCCAAAAAAAAATTAAATTTTTTTTTTCAATAATCGAGTGATAGGTTATCAATAACTGGGTTGATAACTGTGTGTTTTCTCAATAACCGGCCAAATCCCGGTTATCAACCCAAAGCCATTACACGATGAACCGGTTATTTACCTGGAGACTGGTAACCGGCCATCTCCCCAGTGTTGGCACTCTGTGTCCGGTGATGGGCGATATTTTGTACACAAAAATTTGAAAATTTGATCTCCTTCTTATAATCCTTTCCCCCCTTCTCTCTCTGTCCTTTCTCCTTCCCCGATTCCTCGAGTTTTAGGGTTAGGGTTTAGGGTGCATTGTGGTGCGTGTGAGCTTCTCTCGCTCGCTTCAGTAATCTGGCTCTCTCTCTCTATCTCCCTTCTTTTTTTTTTCCCCGGGGGTTTGGATTCGAGTTCGAAGCAAAAGAAAAGAAAAGACGAACGCCTCGGCGGCGGTCAAGGAAGTTGTCGTCTGGATCGTGTATATCCGGACAGTGGCAACGATGGCAGGAGGAGACACAGATATGCGGAGCTGGGCGGACCTTCTGCACAACTCGTCTCAGCTTTTGCATTCCTACTCTCCCTCCGCGCCTCTCCCTCCCATACAGGTACCCTTAATAAAAAAAATTCCTTCCAAGATCGAATTGCAAGAGTCGCGAAAATAATATGAGACAAAAGTGTTTTTTGTTCTTTTTTATTGTCCTCCGTCCCCCCATCTCTTTTATCTTTTTATTGTGGGTTTCCTCTTTTTTCTGCAGTTTTCTGGTAACAGAAATTCAGTACTATGTTGAGGTATCTCTACCCCTTGCTGGGAATTGATGAAGTCGGTGGGAATGTAGATGATTTATACCACAACATGGTGCTGTTGATCGTCCCTGAACATGCAGATGACCATTGCTGTTGTTCAAATTGCTCCTGAGTCTTGTTTTCTCTTATATTAGGGTTGAATTTTGTGTCTTTCGTGGTGACTGGTTGTTTTCTGTTCTGTTTTCAGATTGGAAATATCCATAACCTTATTATTGGGTTGACTTCAAAATTGTAAGTGTAGAGACATTCTCAGTACTTAAGAAGATGACGTGTTCCCAGCTCAAACTTCTCATGAAGGCTTGTTTTGTTCGAACATACCATCACAAATCTCAGTAGCTTAGCAGATAGGGCTCAAATGGGCACTTTGCAAGATATGTTGATTTTATGTGCTATCTGTATTCTTCCACTCTGCCACAATGGTATTACTGGGTCAATTAGTGCTCCAGTCTTGCCAGGGACCTCCAACCTCAGAAGCTTTGTGCCTCCTTATGAGCCAGGTGCTGACCAAAGTCTTGCTTGAATTTTATTGACAGTTTGTCTTTGGTAGTCAACGAGTTCCAAGATTAGGGAGTGGCAAGCACTGTGTGAAGTACATGCTACTCCCACATGGCCCCATATAAGTGCTATGTAACTTGGACCTTCATTTAGGGTACAAATTTTGTTTGGCAGTATGCAATCTCCTGTTTCTAAGAGAGTTTTGCTGTGACCTCAGTGGATAGCAGGCAAAAGTAGCACTTCTAAGAATTTGAGTAACTTTACGAGGGTACACTTTTTTGCAGTGCTGAATTATGCCAATGGCTGTGCTGGTTGCAGAGGAGTCTTGAGCAGCTTGAAGTGCTGTCACGACAACTGAAGTCCCGTACCTCACGGTTTGAGACTCCAGGCGAGGCTATTGCTGCCACTCGGTAAATCCAATCAACAAAATCCATTGTATTGGAATTTGTTTGTTTTTTTTGGAATTTGTTGAAAGCTATGGCAGAGATCAGGATTGTTTTCAGTCTTCACAATGCAGTTGATGTACATGCAAGCAGAGGGCAGGTCGAATATACATAGAGTAATGAATCCAGCATTGTGTCATGACTGACTGCAGGCTTTTAGCTCGTGAAGGGATTAATGCCGACCAGCTTACACGTGACCTCAAATCTTTTGAGCTTAAGGTTTGATTCTCATGTTTGTCCCCTCAGCACAAGCCAATGTCATTGGTCCAAAACTATAGAGGGCCAGGTATGCCTACTGTAGCATTGGTTGTGAGTTGGATGCAAAGACTTGTTGTCTGTTGACAGTGTTCTGAAAATGAATAGATGTATGTGGCTGTGAAATTATGTATGTTATGTTTCACTTCCTGTTGCTTCTAGGAATGCAGCAGGAACTCAGCATGCAAATGTTTGTACAATATTTTAGCTGAAATCAAGGGTAGATTGTACTTATATAGACCTACCATTGGGAACTGATGATGTCAGTGGGGAGTCATGGCAGCTTGTTAATTTTTATTCATGATCATGGTGATGGTCTGATACTTTGTGAGTGACACTCATAAGGTCATGACCACAGCATTATTTTGTTAACTTCGAAGTTTTGTTGTGCAGTATTCTCTGCACTTTCATAGATATGTTTAAATTAGTTGCTGTGTGGTATTGGTGCAGACAACATTTGAGGATGTATTTCCAGTGGAGGCAACCCGTGTGGAGGAATATTTGCAGCAGGTCATTTTCTTTTCCTGGCCTTTTGTCTGTGAAAGAGATATTCATTCCTCAATTGCCTACTCTGCCAAAGTGGGGATGTGCAAGGTCAAGTTGCTCTGTGCAGATGAAATAAAATGCAAAGAAAAGGCTGCAAGGTAGCATTGTTGATTGATTGCTTTTAAATGTGCATTTGGTGAGGCTAGGTGCATGAAATGGTGATGCTCTCAGCAATCCAAGAAGCGAGTCGTGACAATCTTCGCAGCTTTGGTGATTACATGCTGAAAGTATCAGAGGTCAGCATCTAACTCTGCCATAGAAAACCTGAGAAGGTTGCAATATAGTTGAGAGCTCAGGAATGATGCTATGAAGATCTTTGGCCTATAGAACCATGAGAATAGGATTTGGAGCTTCTTATTCTTATGATGTGGTTGTGCTTTTACAGGATAACTGGCAGAAGGAAAAACTTGAATTTCTGAACAGCCTGAGTCGCTTACCTTATGCACCATCAGCAAATGGAGTAGGGTCAACTCCATCAGCAGGAGCAATTCAAGCTTATCGGGGACCTGCCACTGTTACAACTCCCTCTAGAGTGCTGCAGGATGGCCGTGGCTTGGAATCTTCTTCTACACAACTATCGATGGTCGAGAGGAAAGCTGCAGCCTATGCAAATGTTGTTATCAGATTAAATGAAGCACGAGAGCGGAGCCTTCCCTTTAAAGTAAGATTGTCAGTAAGACAGTCCCATTATTGCCTGTAAATTCTGGAGCACAATACAATGTAACTGATAATACCACCTCCACTCTTGATCTACATTTGACATTTGAGATTGTGGATGAATGATGAAAGGTGGCAACATCAATGAGAGCAGCATATGAGAGTGTTGCAGGAGACACCACATCATCCAAGTCAGTAAGCATGGCTAAGATCTGGCAACTTCTGCAGGTACATAGATTACTCCACATTATGATGCTTATGTGAAACTGTGGCGCTTTGTTACAGGTAGTTGATGTTAATGGGATCAATTCATTAGTAGTTTTGGCAAAAACATTCTTCAGTCTCTGTGCTTGAAGTCCAGAAGAGACCTACTAGTATTTGTAGCATACACTTCAGGATCGTTGGAATCCATAATATCATTATGGAGCTTCAGTTTTGTGGTCTCTTTAAGCTGTCCTGCATAGAAAATAACTTAAAGCTTCAACCATGGATCAGCTCATTCAGCGCAGTTTGGTGCTATCACTCAGCTTCTGATCTCATAGCATAAGCAAACCCACAAACACTCCAGTATATGAGATGAGCATGTCTAACCAAAGGGACATACAATGTGCAAACCAGTCGCTTCTTGGGGAGGATGTGGACCAGACTTCTTCACTGTCAAAAAAATTGTCTATGATTGCGGGAGCAAGAAGACATCTGGAGGCTGGCCATGAAAAGTACATTTTGGACATCATTCAAAGTCATCCTGCACTGGTGATTCTTTCACCAATATTATCATTCTTTTATCTTGGGGTGGGCCCTTTTTTGTAAACATTTTTTGTGAGCACTAATTACAATGTGACAGATCTGTCATGTTATAAGCAATGTGGGCCTGGACTTGTCTCCTAAATGGATTGCAACTTTGCAACATAGTGGCACAAGGTTATTTAAACTTGCCTGGGTTGGGAGCAGGCAGCACTTGGAGGTTCGACAGGCAACCTACAACGAATACGGGCTTTTCTACGTGTAAGTTACATCCTGTTCCCACTATCCAAAACATTCATTACTGAAGTCTTTTGTTTACTCTTGCTGCATTCAGAGCAGCATTCTCTATGTTAGTGGCGGGCCTATGCAGCTGATCAGAAGTGTGTATACTATAGGTTATATGTCAGCTCACTTAGTTCCTAGTTGCGCTTTTCTTATTACATTTGGGATTTGAGGGTGTTTGTTTGCATAGGTGCGGCTAAGGGACCAGGGAGCAATTCTTGATTTTGATGCAACAGACTTCCGGCGACAGCCTCCATTGGACACAACATGGCATCAGGTGGATGCTGCTGACCTCATTTTTTGTGTTCCAGTGTTTGCCAGTGATGACATTCAGTTCCAACTGATTAGTGGTAGTCCCATTGTTGACAGACTTCATTCTTGATGCACTATTTTCACATGTAGCAAACCCGGGGACCTCAAGTGGAATCCCATATTCATGTGGGAGGGGGTCATGGTGGGTGGTATTGACTGCAGATATATTACTGCTTACGCTCAGGTTATTATGATGAAGCAAACTTGGTTGCTCGGCAATCAAGGGTCAGCCGCACTTTTGCCCCACAGGTAGCTTTTTGTGATACTCTGTAAATTTACAGCAGTTTATGCAACTTTTCTGCTTGTTTGTCTACAGGGTCAAGTGTCTCGGTCTGGAACATGAAGCAAGCAACCCATATTGGACAGAGTTTTGGTGATAGACCTTTATGCAGGTAGCTGTGAGGATGGATATTTGTATTATATTTGCACAGTTTCGCAGCTCTGTTCCATGTTTGCACAGCATCTTTTACTGAAGGTAAAAGGGTTGTGAACAGCTGGCCGAGTGGATTGCAAATAGAGGCTCAGTGTCACCAAGCACAGCAGCTGCAGTTGCAGAGGAGTGTGAACGCATGGTTCGCTCAGGAGATCGGGCAGGGCGACCAGGATATGATAAAAAGAAGATGCTTCTTCATTCTATTGTGTCCGGCAGCCGGGAACAAGCTGACCGCTTGCTTCGTGATATGCCAACACTATTCAGCACCATAGAGGACTTTCTCTGGTTTAGGCTGGCTATGATTCGGGAGACTCCCTCCTCACATACTCCCACTCAACAGGATGGGTCAACATCCTACACTCTTGAAGATCTACAAAAGTACTTGATCAAGTTTGAGCCATCCCACTACACAAAGAATGGGAAGGACCCACTGGTGTATCCATATGTGCTGCTTTTGAGCTTGCAGCTTCATGCTGCAGTTGCATATTTGATGAAGGAGGCCGGCAGTGAAGGCTTCCATGTTGACAGTGTGCACATTGCTATCACTGTGGCAGATCATGGGTCATTGTCTGAAGGAATAGGAGGTGCACAGAAGCTAGGGGCAATGGATTCTGTCTCAGAGATTGCCAGCATCATCCGACATTATGGGATATCATATGTGAGGCAGGGAAACTTGGCATTGGCTTTGGAGTATAATGTGCAGGCAGCAGCAACTGTTGGTGGAGGGGCAGTTGCTTGGAGTGGGCATAGCAGTGCTGAGCAGAAACGTCAATACCATAATTTGTTGAAGCAGCTTATTACAGGTAAAAAAGTGATAAATCCAAAGTGTTTGCAAAAGTGACTACTGACTATGGAGATTGAATAGTCAGCTTCTCTTCATTTCTGTTGTCTTCTATTCTCTATCTTTTTTTGATGAAGGTGGACCCAGGATATGACTAATTTTTGTGTGTGCTGATTGTGTTGTATGTTTCACATTGTGAAGAACTTCTGTTGCGAGATGGAGGTTTTCAGCTATTGTTGGGTGCCAGTGGATCAGGATCAGAGGGTGCTTTGCGCCGCTTTTTGCCTGATCCACAAAGCCAGCGAATGTTGCTGCTAGATGCAGCCCGACAGTGTCAGGAATCAGGGCTTTATGACAAAGTAGGTTCATGCTTCCTATTGTGTTCAGCACTCTTTTAGTTTGTCTTCTGTAAGCTCTGACACATAAATTCAGTTGACGGTTTTGACTGATTTCCTTATTTCTTTTTCAGGCCATAGAGCTGCTCAGAAGAACTGGAGAGTTTGCAGCAGCCCTAGAAACTGTGAATCAGTGCCTGTCAGAGGCAACTGCTGCCATGGCGAGTGGCCGAGCTGATGGTGACACCAAGTCGTCTGCACTTATACTGGCTGGCAATGAGATTCTTGATACTTACAAAATTGTTGGAGGTGGAAGGTTGAGATCTTGACCTCTTATTTCCTCCTAACATGATCTATGTTTGTGGGCTCACATGTATACTTATGTTGATATGGATGCTCTATATTGATGTGACTTGCAATTACCTTCTCTTCTTTGTGGCCAATATATGAGGTTAAAGCAGTGCACTAAAAGAATGAAAGATGATCACTCACTTGAAATCTGGGAATCATTTTTTGCAGTTTACAAGAATCAGACCGACTAACAGAACAGCGAACTGCATTCCGGCAGTTAGAGTCAATTTTATCATTTCACAGATTCACCAGAATTGGGAGATATAGTGATGCACTCCGAGAGCTGTCCAAGTTGGCTTTCCTGCCCTTGGATAATCGGACACCAGAGATCAGTGCAGAAGCATTACGCCAAACTTCACTATCTGTGCAGGTACAGTTTCTGTGTGCAACTTTATTTCCTGCAATTACAGTTTGCCAACAAAGAAAAGTAGACGGGGACAGGTAACTGACATTATCTGGCCCTGTTTGATTGTAGGCGTGTGTGCCAGACCTTCTCAAAGAGGCACTTACCTGCTTGGACAGAGTAACTGACACTGATGGCACCATTCGTAACATTAAAACTAAGGTGATTATCAATTTTCCATTTCATGGATTTACATATTGCTGCACATGAAGTATGCAAAGTCAACCATTCATCAATCTCCTTTACAGTAGTGTATCAAGTATGTAAAATCAACTACTCATTTTTCTGCAGCTGAATCTTGACGCATGGTTTTGCAGATTGCAAACTTCATTGCAAATGCTCTGCCAAGGAATTTGCCTCAAGAGGTATACGAGAGAGTTGCAAGAATGATGTGACAAAGGTTTGGGTTTATTGAAGGTTGTAGGTCTTAGGATAAGGGACCCAGTTTGGTCTTACAATCAAACACACAGGGCAGCAGGGCTTTATAGTTAGGAAAAAACCCAGACCACTTTATCATTAATTGTGAAGTTTTGAGATGCAAGTGAAGTGATGCTTGTGCTGTATTTAAGTTCCCCAGAAATTAAACAACCAGTGCCACAATTTATCCTTTTGACAAAACTGGGAAGGAAACCACAACGGGTCTTGACTTGATTGAAGTTCTACAAACATATAAATGTTCTAGAAACATCTAAGTAATAATTTGAAAATGGTGCAAGAATCTTGGGTTGCAGGACTCTATGCACAGAAGTGTAAAATGCGGCATTGCATTTGCACTCAGTGAAAAGAGATGTGTTGGTAAATGAGTAACAAGTGGTTTTTAGTTAATCAAATACAAAAGCTACTTTCCAAACTCTTATAATTGTATATGACGCCCAATTGATTGTGAATTTATGATGCTTATAATATGATTGAATTCTCACAATATAATCAATCAAATTTTAAGATCAGTATTTACATTTAATTAATGTATTGCTAAGGTCACAATGTATGTTCACAAAAAATCATTTCACTATTTTAAGTGTTATATAATTGTGAAAGTGATCCCAGGGTAAAGTATTACCAAGTCAAAATTCGAGAGGGCGCAGACACCTTCCATGTTCAAACCATGAAGGGTATAGATATATTATAACATCTTTCCATTCAAAGGCTGTTGTGATCACATATTCTGCCCCAATAGCCAAGTCGCTGTCCATTTTGTTTTGCAACTACCTACCTCTGATCACGGTCACCTCACATCTCTACTAGTCAAGCTTTTACGAATTAATTGTACGAGATGTGAGATATATGAGTGAAAGTATCTTAATCATCATCATATATGGTGGCATCTATCATTTTTTCATGGGAACATGTGTTCTTTTTATTTAAATTTTTTTTTTATATATGACATATTCCCATAGTTCCTGACATTGATTACTTACAGATTTCTAATGGAAAGTGCTCGTCCATTCAGCAAGAATCCATTCAGTAAAGAATCAATCCCCTATTTTAGTGGCTTTCCATTAGGGTAGAACAGCCAATGAGCTATCACTTAAGTGCTTAGGGTAGGCCAGATCCAAGTGAAGAGCTCTGTCGTTGCTGGTGTGCAAACAAAACTTGAACCCTTCCTATTGATGCATTTGACATAGTAAAAATTGTCAAAAACGAATTAGAATTGAGAAAGTTACCCTCTCTCTTCCTCCCAAGTAGAGGGGGTCAAGAACTCAAAAAAAACAAACCACTGAACACTGCAAACCCCATTCCCCATCACCCAGAAAATTTCTTGTATGTCACTCTGTTGCTATTAGAGTTCCAAGATGATTTGTAGAACTGAAGGTGACACTCCTATAGCACTTTAAATTGTTTAAAATGAACAAGAAATGAGAAAGTTAGAAGCTTTGAAAGTAGGAGGGGTTCAAAGAGAAAAAAAAAGAAAAAAAAAGCATTTTGTGAGTTGCAAAGCTGTTTAATTTTTTTTGTTATTTTTTCATTACTCCTTTTCATTTGCAGTTCAAAGATGATTTCTAGAGCTTCAAGTAACACTCCCAAAACATTTTAAATCACTCAAAATGAAGCATAGATGATCATGAAGATCTAAAGAAGTGATTGGTGATAGTGTAGTGATTGGTGATGGGCAATTCTACCCTAGGCTCCAGTGACACCATCATGTAAATAATTGTGATAACAACCTAATGGAAAGAAACTTTTAGTCATGTGTAGCCCTTTTCTCCCATCTTATATATTAAAGTTATAGTGGTGTCTGTTTGTTCGGGCAATTTTTAGGCACTGCTTGAACCTTTGTTTTTTTTTTGATGGGTTTTGTTTTCTGTGTCAGTTAAACTAACCGGACCTTTGTTTTTTGATGGGTTTTATTTTTTGTGTTAGTTAAACTGCCCGGACCTTTATTTTAAACTAGCATGGGCGGGGAAGGACTGGATGAGAGAAAGCTCGACAGATGCATTATGCACCAGGTTCACACTAGTGAAGGTGAAATATGTATGCTCGGTAACAAATACACTAGAATTTTCTCATGCTCAATGCTTAAAAGGGGGTTAAAGTGCATATCTTAACCTTAATATCTGTATTTGATGAATGATGTTTTTCAATGATTTATCAATGGGGGGGGGGGATTCATTCATGCAGGTGATTTGCTAGTAACTAATTAATACTAATGAACAATCAAAATAAAGAAATTGAAGAAGTTGATTTCTACCTAAATGAATTTCCTCTGTTTTAATTTAGCTATCCTTTGATTTAGTTTGAAACTAGGGTTTTAATCTGTTTTAGACAAATTATGAATTAGACTAAATATAACAGCTTCGGAAAAAAAGGATAAAGGAAGAAGGAAAAGGAAAGAAAACTTCTTGTGTTTAATGCAGATCAGAGAGCACGTACCTAAAAGATGTCCCCGGCAAAAGACAGAAAAAGTCGAGAGGGTGATCAATTGTAAAGAATTGACTAATAAATTTACTTCCATCTAGGGAACATCTGGACCGTCCGATGAGCGTTGGATGAAGTTTTCAGTCCAACCAATCACAGCACATCCCCGTGCTCGTCCAACCAATAACAGCACATCCCCGTTCTCGTCCAACCAATCACAGCGTATCCCCGTGCTCTTCCAACGAATCACCGTGCACGCCATGTCCTGTCGACCAGTCCTATTGTACGCCCGTCCTCGGTAACCGACTACCCGCCTGCCCGTCTCTTCGGTACCCCTGCTCCTTCTTCCCTCTCTCCCTCTCTCTCTACTATCTCGCCGCGCTTTTACAGTGGCTGTTTCTGCTGTTGCTGTTGTCATCGTAGCGATGGCGCGGTCTGTACATGCGGCTGTCATGCCGCTGCTGAAGTCGCCTTGCGAGGACTCTCTTCTGCTGTATCATCCTCCTCCTGCTGCTGTTCACAACCGCAGTTTCAAAAACTTGCCGGATTCTTTTGTGGCGTGTCAATCCGTCGATAAATCGTGGAGCGGTTGTCGTGTTTCTTCGGATGGACGACTTCGGGTCGGCTGCCATTCCGATGCCTGGAATCGCCTATCCGTCTTGCTGCCGACCAGGCGCGTCGGACAGCCATTGCAGCCTTGGAGTACGTGTTTTTTTTTTTTTTTTTTTTTTTCTTCTTTTAGGGTTTTTTTTTTTTTCTCTTTTTTTTTTTTTTTTTTTTTATTTTTTTTCTCTTTTACCTTATTTTCAAATGCTTTAAAAAAAAAAAGCAACCGCTATTTTCTTTTTTTTTT
>Ga0116231_10004907_pt1 | contig 26785 bp, 16 predicted proteins | sample S1TSphgellanicum_2_FD_89695 | JGI IMG/M metagenome (GOLD analysis project Ga0116231, IMG submission 89695) | Host-associated microbial communities from peat moss isolated from Minnesota, USA - S1T2_Fd - Sphagnum magellanicum MG | ecosystem: Host-associated > Plants > Peat moss > Unclassified... | reverse complement strand
ATCGGGAGCGGGGAGCAGCAAACCCGCTCCCCGTTCCCGTTTGCCTCCTTACTTCGATGAACCGCCGTGCGCGGAACCGCCGCGGCTGGAGCTCATGGATTCCTCCTCGGAATCGCTACGGGAACCACTCTGCCGGTCGGAGCCACTCTGCCGGTCGGAGCCACTCTGCGAGCTATGCGATCCGCCGTGCGATTGCTGCCCGCCTTTGCGGCCGGCCTCACTCGCCTTTTGCGGGTCGTTGGCGAAATTGCCCGAGCCGCCATGCGACTTCTCATTCGCCTGATTGGACCGTCCCTGTTCCGAACCGCTCGAGTGACTGGACTCCCCGCTGTGTTTACTGGCCATGTATCGTCTCCTGATTGATGTGGAATCTGTATGGACTCGACGTGCGCAGGATGGACGCGCCTCCGCGTCATTACAGTGAGACAGCGGTGCGACCCCTTGTAAGAACGCACTGTCGGATTGCGAAGCGCATCGACGCGGCACCACGACATCGACGCATGCGCGACCCGCCGGCGACGCAGCGAGTTGACGCGGCCGGCCGGTCGATCGGGCTATTGCAGCGCCTAGTCGCATCTGCGACTGAAAGGCGCGACCTTACTTGTAGCGGACGCCGTCCTTGATCACGACGGCGACCCGCTTCATCACGCCGATGTCCTTGATCGGGTCACCCGCCACCACGATCACGTCGGCGAGCTTGCCCGCTTCGATGGTGCCGAGCCGATCGCCGACGCCCAACATCTCGGCGCCATGGCGGGTTGCGGCGATGATCGCATCCATGGGCGACATCCCCAATTCGACCATGGAAGCCATCTCGAGCGCGTTCGGATCATCCTGCAGGAAATCCATGAAGGCCGGCGCATCCGTGCCCATCGAGAGTTTCACCTTATTTTCGATGAAATGGCGCATGTTGAGTCGCGACACCTCGCGCTGCTGCAGTTGGGTTTGCAGCGACGGTCCGCTCTGGCCGTCGTCGTCGCTCTGCGAGTCGCCTTTACCGTAGACGGAGATGCCGCTCTCGGCCGGATGATTGACGAGAAACTGCATCTTGTCGCGGTAGTTCATCAACAGCCGATATTCTTCCGGCGACATGGACATGATGAACTTGGTCTCATCGAAGGCGTGCGGGTCGAGCGCATGTTCGGCTCCCGTGACCATGACGCGCAACAGTGAGGCGGCGGTGACGCCCTTGGCCGCGAAGCCCTTGATGATATCGTCGTCGATGAGGAAGTCCGGGTAGAACGGATGTTCGAGGCTGTCGATATCGAATTTGAGCAGGCGGCGCAGGCCGTCATTGCTTTCCTGCGCGTGCACGTCCACCTTCTTGCCGAGCCTGTGGGCCCGGGCAATCATCGCCCGGATCTCGGCGTCGGTGAAGTCGTTCTTGCCGTCGTACTTTTCGTCCGACAGATACAGCTTCCAGTAGCTGAACTCGGGGCCCGCGAGGGCGTCAAGATCATGCGGGGTCTTGACCACAAAGTAGGCGAATTCGTCGTGCAGCCAGGCTAGCGCCTCGGGCGGCGTGTGGTTGACGGCGGTGTAATGATCGAAGAACGGCTGGCTCATGATGAGTGCCGCGCCGAAAAACAAACGAGGTCCGGGGATCTGCCCGGCATCGATCTGAAGCTTGATGGGCAGCAAGCGGGAGCGCGGCCCACTGGTCTGGCGCTGGCTCGTCACGCCCTGCATCAAGTAGACGTAGGCCCGCTCCGGCATCTTCTGGAAGTTTGCCTCCCAGCGAGCACGCAACTGCTGGATCGGCAATTCGGCGGCGGACGACGGATACAAGGGGTTCAGCTGCAAGGCCTCGTTCGAATCGATGAGCCCCGGCATCACGCTCATGCCACGCACGTCGATCACTCGTGCTGTGGCCGGTACGCTGATCTCCTGGCGCGGCCCAACCGCGACGATCTTGTGTCCCTCGATCAGGACGGTCCAGTCCGGATGCGGCGCAGCGCCGGTGGCGTCGATCACGGTTCCCCCAATCAGCGCGATCGGTCGGTCCGGAACGTAGGGCGGGCCCGGCGGCCCGAAATCGGGCAGCGCCGGCAGCGCGGACGGCGTAGGCGTGTTCTGCGCGACTGCGACTTGTAGCGCCGGCGCTGCGATCAGCAATGTCATCCCGATGAGCCACGAACGCGGCATGAGTCTGCTCCCCTGAGGTGCTCGTATCGGTCTGCTAGCGCGCGGCGACCCGGCTCGAGTCTTCCCAACCCCCGCCAATCGCCCGGATGAGATCGACGCTCGCCTGCAATTGCAAAGTATCGAGATTGAGCGCCTGCAGCTGCGCTTGCAGCAGCGCCGTTTGCGAAGTGACGACGGTCAGATAGTCGGCGGCGCCTTGCCGATATAGCGCCATCGACAGATCGAGCGTGTGTTGCGCAGCATCGACCGCCGCCTTCTCCTGTTGCGCCGCGTCGTAATAGTGGTTCAAGTTCGCGAGGCTGTCTTCCACCTGTTGAAACGCTGTCACGACGGTACCACGATAATTCGCGGCGGCCGCATCGAACTGGGCACGCGCCTGGGCGACTTGTGCACGGCGCAGGCCGCCGTCGAAGACGCTGAGCAAGGTATTGGGGCCGATTGCCCAGAAGCTGCTCGGCGCACTCAGCCAGTTCGAAAACGAGGTGCTCTGGAAACCGCCTTGCAGGCCGAGCGTGAGCGAGGGGAAGTAGGCGGCGCGCGCGACGCCGATGTTCGCATTCGCCGCCATCATGCGCCGCTCGGCGCCCGCGATGTCGGGCCTGCGCTGCAACAGATTCGTCGGAACTCCCGTGGGGATTTGCGGCAGCTTGATCAAGACGATCGCGGGCTGAATCGAGAACGTCGAGGCCGACACGCCGAGCAGGGCGGCGATCGCGTGCTCGGTGAGCGCACGCTGCGCGAGGATCTGCGCCGCCTGCGCCTGCGCGGCGTCGAGCTGAGTCTGCGCCTCGGCTACGTCGAGACCGGCCGCTATGCCGGCACCGTGACGCTGTTGGGTGAGACTCAAGGCGCGCGCATAAGCTGACACCGTATCGGCGAGGATCGCGCTCTCGCGGTCCAGGCTGCGCACTTGAATATAGTCGCCCACCAGTTGAGCGAGCAGCGACAGGCGCGCATTTTCCAAGTCTGCCGCGGTGGCGGCGGCCGTGGCTTTGCCGGCGGCGACCTCGTTGCGAATCTGCCCCCACAGATCCAGCTCGTAGCTCACGCTGCCGCTAAGATCGTTGTCATCGTAGTAATGCGGGGTGGTCGGGCCGATCAAAGGCGCATGCTGGGATTCGCGCGCCCTGGCGACGCTCGCGCTCGCACTGATCGAAGGAAACAGCCCGGCTCGAGCCTGGTCGCTCTGCGCCTTGGCTTGGGCGTAATTGGCGACGGCGGCCGCGAGCGTTGGATTGCCGGCAATCAGCCGCTGCTCCAGATCGCCAATCTCCGCCGTGTCATACAGGTTCCACCAGCTGTCCCGCGGCAGCTGATCGGCCGGCTCGGCGCGCGTCCAGGGACCCATCTCTTTGTAAGCCCCGGCGGAGGGAATCTCGGGGACTTGCAAAGGTGGCGCGAAGGAACAGCCGCCGATCAACAGCGTCAGTCCCAAGAGCCAGCGCAGGGTGCCGAGCGGCGCGGCGTTGGCCGACGCGATACTAGCCATGTTCATTCGAACTCTTCGGCTTGGCGGCGATCACGCCGACGGGGGCCTTGCTGACGACGCGGACGAGGGCGCCGGTGGTGATCCCGTCGGGCGGATTCTGGATCACCCGATCGTTCGCGCCGAGACCGGACGCGATTTCGATCACGGCGCCCAAGTCTCGTTCGATCGACACGGGCTTGACGATGACGTGATCGTCGGCGCCGACGACGGCAATCGACAGTCCGCGGGAGTCGAACACCAGAGCGCTCGAGGGGATCGAGAGCGCATCCGCACCGGCGGCGGATTGCAGGTGGATGCTCGCGTAGTCGCCCGGCATCATGTCTCCGGCGCCATTGTCGACGATCACTTGCATCAGTGTGGTGCCGGTGCTCGGGCTGACGGATTGTGCCGAAGCCTCGACCGCGCCGCTGTAGCTCCTGCCCGGATGCTCGGGCACGCGAATCGTGACCGGCGTACCCGACGGAACGCTGGGCACGAGATTCTGCGGCACGCTGACGTAGACGCGCAGCTTGCGGGTCTCGGAAACGACGAACAGTTCCGCGCCACCCGCGGCGCCGGCGTTGATCAGCGAGCCGACATCGGTTTCGCGCGCAGTGACGATGCCGTCGAACGGAGCGAGCAAACGCTTGAAACCGGCCTCGGCGATGAGACGATCGACATTCGCCTGGGCGGACTTGACTTGCGCGAGATCGGCGTTCCAGGTGAAGGTGCGTTGATCGACATCTTGCTTGGCGACGGCATCGGTGCCGGCGAGCGATTGCCAGCGCTTGGCGGTGATCTCGGCCAGCTTCGCATTCGCCTCGGCGACGTTCAGATCGGCGCGCGCCTGCGCAAGCTGCTGATCGAGATCCGGTGTATCGATTTCGGCGAGGACGTCGCCGGCTTTGACCTTGCTGCCGATGTCGTATTTCCAGCTCTTGAGATAGCCCGGTACGCGCGCATAAATCGGCGCGCGGACATAGGCTTCGAGCCGGCCCGGCAAGTCGATGCCGGTGCCGGCCTCGCCGTGTCCGGGAACGTCCACCGCGACGTTCGGGATGGCTTGAGCCTCGGTGAGCTCTTGCAGGTGCGTGTTCTCCGCGGCGCGCGAAACCAGGCCGTAGGCCACGACCGCGACCACGAGGACGACGAAGATGATGCCGGCTTTGCGCAGCCCCTGCGGTGGGACTGGCTCTGCGTTTCGATCAGGCGGGGACATGGGTTCCTCCTAGGGGCGCTTGCGCCGCCGGCTGCTGCCGGTAATTGCGATGCACGATGCTGAAAACGACCGGCACGAAAAACACGGTCGAGACCGTGGCGAAGATGAGGCCACCGATGACCGCGCGGCCCAGCGGTGCGTTTTGCTCGCCGCCCTCACCTAAACCCAAGGCCATGGGCAGCATGCCGATCACCATCGCGAGCGCGGTCATGAGCACCGGACGCAAGCGCACGAACCCCGCCTCCAAAGCCGCCCGGGTCGAATCGCCGAATTCGTCGAGTTTTTCGCGCGCAAAACTGATCACGAGCACGCTGTTGGCCGTGGCCACGCCCATGCACATGATCGCACCGGTCAAGGCCGGCACCGACAAGCTGGTATGCGTCGCAAACAGCATCCAGACGATCCCGGCGAGCGCCGCCGGCAGCGCGGTGATGATCACGAACGGATCGGTCCAGGACTGGAAATTGATGACGATCAAGAAATAGATCAGCACGATGGCTCCGAGCAACCCCAACAGCAGCCCCGAGTAGGCGTTATTCATGGTGGCCGTCTGGCCGACGAGCGCTACGATCGCGCCCTTCGGTTTATCCTTGGCATTGCGCGCGATGATGTCGCTGATGTCGGCGGACACCGCGCCGAGATCCCGACCCTGCACCGTCGCATAGATCTGCACCATCGAGGAGATGTCGTACTGCGAGACGACCGCGTCGGCATGCGAGCGCTGGATGTCGGCGATACCGCCGAGCACCGTTGTGGGCCCGCCTGCGGCATTGATCGGCAAGTTCTGCAGCGCCTGCAGCGAGTCGAGCTGATACTGCGGCGTCTGCAGCGCGATCGGATAAGTGACACCGTTTTTTGGGTTGAGCCAAAAAGTCGGCGCCACCTGGGTCGAGCCGGCCAAGTTCACCACGAGACTGTTGGTCACGTCAGCCGCGGTCACGCCCGTGAATTGCGCCCGCGTGCGGTCGATGTTCACGTTGAACGTAGGCGCGCGAGCCGACTGCTGGATGCGCGCGTCGGCGACCCCGGTCACATGGCGTATTTGCGCGAGGAGTTGATTGGCGTAGGCGAAATCGGCGTCCAGGTTGTTGCCGCGGACCTGCAGGTCGATCGGTGCGGGTGCGCCGAAGTTCAGGATCTGGCTGACGATGTCGGCAGGCAGGAACGAGAACGTCAGGCCGGGAAAGCGGCGCGGCAATTCGTCGCGCAGACGGCTCACGTATTGCGCCGTGGGCGCATGTCCCTCCTTCAGGGAAATCTGAATGTCGCCATCCGATTCATTGATCGTGCCCGTGTTGTTGTAGATCGTGTTGATCGACGACAGGTAGGTGCCGACGTTGTCGACGATCGCCGCGGTCTCGGCCGGCGGAATGATGCTGCGGATCACCTTCTCAACCTCGGTGAAGCGCGCGGCAGTCTCCTCGACGCGCATGCCGACCGGAGCCCGCACGTGCAGCTGGATCTGGCCGCCATCGACCTGCGGAAAGAAGTTCCGGCCGAGAAATGGGGTCAGCGCGAAGGAGAGGAGCACGAAGCCGAAAAACCCGGTGACGAACGCGCGACGATGCACGATGGCGAACGCCAACAGTCCGTGATAGCTGGTGCGCAACTTCATGAACCGTGCCTCGAACCCCTGCTGAAATCGCACCAACGGATTCCTCGAGCGCGGTGCCGCATCCGTGGCGCCGGTGTGCGCTTGATGCGGGCGCAGCAGGTACTTCGCCATCGTCGGCACGAGGGTGCGCGACAGGAGAAACGAGAAGATCATCGCCAGCATCACGCTTTCGGCCAGCGGCACGAACAAATAGCGCGCCACGCCGTCCAGGAAAAACATCGGGACGAATACGATGCAGATGCACAGCAAGGAGACGAACGCGGGCGTGACGATCTGTGTGGCTCCGTCGATGATCGCGGTTTCCACGGGTTTACCCATCTCGAGGTGATAATTGATGCTCTCGATGGTCACGGTCGCCTCGTCGACGAGGATGCCGACCGCGAGCGCGAGACCGCCCAAGGTCATGATGTTCAGTGTCTGGCCGATCGCGGAGAGGGCGGCGATGGCGCCGAGGATCGACAGCGGGATCGAGGTGGTGACGATCAAGGTCGAGCGCCAGCTGCCCAGAAACAGCAAAATCATCAGGCTGGTGAGCGCCGCGGCGATCACACCCTCGCGGACCACCCCCTGGATCGAGGCGCGCACGAAAATCGACTGATCGCCGATCGGCTTGACCTCGAGCGCATCGGGCAGCGAGGGCTTGATGACCTCGAGCATTTTCTTGATGCCGCTGACGATGTCGAGCGTCGAGGTCGTACCGTTCTTGAACACGCTGAGGAGCACGGAGCGATTGCCGTCGACGTGCACCACATTGGTTTGCACGGCATTGCCGCTATGCACATGGGCGACGTCGTGCATATAGACCATGGTGCCGCCGACGTTCTTGATCGGCAGGTCCGCGAGTTCCGAGATCTTCGAGGGCGCGCTGTTCAGCTGGATCGTGTATTCGAAATCGCCGATTTTCTCCGTGCCCGCCGGCGTCAGCAGATTCTGCGCGGCGAGTGCATTGGCGACGTCCAAGCCGGTCAGGCCGCGCGATTGCAGCGCGCCGGTATCGAGGTCGTACATGACCTGGGGGATCTTGCCGCCAAAGGGGTACGGCACGCCGGCACCCTGGACCGTCACCAGGCGGGTGCGCACGAAGTTCAGGCCGATATCGGCGAGATTCTGCTCGGTGAGGCCGGTCCCCGAGAGCGCGAGCTGCAGGATCGGTACCGTCGAGGCGGTGTAATTGACGATCAGCGGCGGCGTTGCGCCGGGCGGCAGCTGCTTCAGCAAGGTCTCCGCAATGGCGCTGACTTGGGCATTGGCCGTGGCGATGTTGACCGAGGGGTGGAAGAAGATCTTGACGATGCCGAAGGTGGTATAGGAGTTGGCCTCGATGTGCTCGATGTCGTTGACCGTGGTCGTCAGGGCGCGCTCGAAGGGCGTGACCACGCGGCCGGCCATCTGATCGGGCGGCAAACCCTGGTACTGCCAGGCAACACCGATGATCGGGATGTCGATGCTCGGGAAGATATCCACGGGCATGCGCAGCGCCGCCAAGGCACCGATCATCAGGATCAGCAGGGCCGCCACGATGAACGTGTAGGGCCGGCTGAGCGCAATGCGGACTAGGGCAAGCATGGGCTGCCAAGCTAGGCCGAGCGCAGCGCAGGCGCATTTCGCCCTTGTTTCAATTGAAACCAGCTTGGCGTCGCGCCGGTCGTTCGCGCTTCGTTGCAACTGAAACTGGCGCGGCGGCCGATTGACATGCGCAGGCCATACAGCGGTCGGAGCCTCGTTGCATGGAAGGGCCGGCCGACATCGTGATCTATGAGGAGGATGCTCTCACCCGGTCGCTATTGCAGGAATGGCTGGTCGACGCCGGGTATCGCGTCCGCTGCGCCGGCGCGTATCGAGCGGCGGGCGTTTCGCGCTGCAAGCTCGTCATCGTCAGTGTCTTCATGCCGAAGCACGCGGGTGCCGAGTACATCCAGAACATCCAGGCGGCGCATCCCGATACGCCCGTCATCGCGATTTCCGGCCAATTTCGCGCCGGTCTCGCCGCCGACGGGGCCACCGCGCAGGTCCTCGGCGTGCAGCTGGCCGTCGCCAAACCCTTGTGCCGCCAGGACCTACTGGGGTCGGTGCGCGGTATAATCGAGCGTTCATCCTAGGGAAGCTCGCCGGCCGCCGCATGCCCAGCGCAAGCGATCTTGCATCGCCCGATCTCGGAACGATTCGATTCCGGCGTTTGCAGTTCGGCGTGGTCGCGCTCGGCATACTCGTGCTACTCGCGTTTGCCGGCTCCTCGGCGCACGACGCCTGGCGTGCGTACCGTTATGCGCTCGAGACCACCGATCGGGAATTGACCAATACCGCGCATGCGCTCGCCGAACAGACGGTATGGAGCTTGCAGGGCGTCGATCTGTTGCTGCTCGATACGGCACGCTGGTATCGCAGCGAAAGCGCCTCGCTATCGCCGGCCGGGCTTACGGCGGCGCTCGCGGCCCGCACCGCGGGCGTCCCGCAGGTCCGGCAGGTCACGATCATGGATGCCGAGGGCAATGCCTTGTATCGCTCGCGTCCAATCATCGCGCCCAATATCAATATCGCGGACCGGTCCTATTTCATCGCGCAGCGCGACCATCCCGACGCCGGCTTGTTCATGAGCGAGCCGCTGACCACGCGCTCGGAAGGCCGCGTCGCGGTGATCTTGTCGCGCCGGCTCGAGGATGAGCAAGGTCGCTTCGCCGGGGTGGTCGTCGCCAACGTCGATCTGCAGGATCTGAACCAATTCTATCGGGCCGTGGACTTGGGCGCGGGCAGCGCCATACAACTGGTGCGCGATGATGGCACGCTGCTCGTGCGCAATCCGCCGCTGGCGGCCCTGGTCGGCCACAAATTCCCGACCTTCGCGCTCCCCGACACGCAATCCATGGCCGAGGTGGTCAACCCCATCGACGGCCGCAGCTCGTACATCGCGACAGCCTCGGTGCGCAATGCACCGCTGCGCCTCGCGGTCACCCGTGATGCGGCCGTGGCGCTGCTGCCCTGGCATGACGAGACGATACGCTTGGCCGCGCGCACGCTGATCGTATGTCTGCTCAGTGCACTGAGTCTTGCGGTCATGCTGCAGCAGATACGGCGCGTTGCCAGCGGCCAGCGCGCCTTGCGCGAGAGCGAGCAGCGCTACGCGCTGGCCATGGAGGGCGCGAACGAGGGCCATTGGGATTGGGATGCGGCGACCGATCAGCTGTTTCTCTCGCCGCGCATGCGTGCGCTCGACGGCGAACGCGCCGGCGAGGCGCCGATTTCGGGTCGCGCCTGGCGGGAGAGCGTGCCCATGCATCCGGAGGATCGGCCGCGCTTCGAGGCCGCCGTGCGCGAACATTTCCGCGGCATCCGGCCGCGCTTCGAATGCGAATTTCGTGTGCGCCATGCCAACGGCGATTGGCATTGGCTGCTCGCGCGCGGCCGCTGCCTGTTCGACGCCGCCGGCAAGCCGTCGCGATTCGTGGGTTCGGCGAGCGACGTGACATTGCAGAAGCAGGCGCAGATCGACAAGGAGCAGTTGGAGGCGCAGCTGCGGCAGTCGCAAAAAATGGAGGCGATCGGCACCTTGGCCGGTGGCATCGCCCACGACTTCAACAACGTGCTCGGCGCGATTCTCGGTTACGGCGAGCTCGCGTTGCAACATGCCGGTGCCGACGCGAATCAGCGGCGCTACCTCGACAACGTGCTGCATGCGGCTGAACGTGCGCGCTTGCTGGTGGAACGAATTCTCGGTTTCAGCCGCAGCGGCCTCGGCGACCGCGTGCCCGTCGGCGTCCAATCGGTCGTCAAGGAGACGCTCGAGCTGCTCGAGGCCTCGCTGCCGGCCGGCATTCGCATCGACGCTGAACTCACCGCGGGCGCGGCCGCGGTCATGGGTGACCCCACTTACCTGCATCAAGTGACCATGAACCTCTGCACGAACGCCGTCCAAGCGATGGAGGCGGGCGGGGTAGTGCGGGTTCGCCTGACGCGTGTGGAGCTGCGAGAAGCGCTCAATCTCACCCGCGGTGCGCTAGTGCCCGGAAGCTACGTGCGGCTCGACGTGGAGGACAGCGGGGCGGGCATTGCGCCTGCGGTGCTCGAGCGCATCTTCGACCCGTTCTTTACGACCAAAAAAGTCGGCGATGGCACCGGTCTCGGTCTGTCCGTCGTGCATGGGATCGTTGCCGATCTCGGCGGCGGCATCGAGGTGCGCTCGACGCCGGGGCAGGGCACCTCGTTCGCGATCTGGCTGCCCGTCACGGGCGAGGCGCCGCCGCCGCCGCCCGAGCCGGCCGAAAGATTGCCGCAGGGCCGGGGCGAAACCCTTATGATCGTCGATGATGAGCGATCGCTCGTGGCACTGGCGGAGGAGATAGTGGCTAGCCTCGGCTACGAACCCATAGGCTTCGAATCCAGCCGATTGGCGCTCGCTGCCTTTCGCAGCGCCCCGGAGCGTTTCGATGCGGTCTTGACCGATCACACGATGCCGGAGTTGAACGGCTTGGGGCTGGTGAGCGGGATCCGTGAGCTGCGTCCCGCGATACCGGTCATTCTGATGAGCGGCCATGGCGATGTCGAACTGCTCGATCGCGCGCATCGTGCCGGCATCCGGGAAGTATTGCGCAAACCCTTGCACGGCCGAGACATCGCGCTCGCCCTAGGGCGCCTGTTCAGGTCCGACGGCTGAGCGTCGTGGCGGCCGCCGGCATGCAAGAGGCCAATCGTCCGCACATTCTCGTGGTCGATGACGACCCGCAGATCCGCAGTCTGCTGCAGGAGTATCTCGCCGAACACGGCCTGCGCGTCAGCGGCGCGGCGGACGGCGCCGAGATGAATCGGATCTTGAGCGAGGAAGCCATCGATCTGGTGATTCTCGATTTGCGTCTCGCGGACGAGGACGGCATGGCGATCGCCCGATCGCTGCGCGAGCGGCTTGCGATCCCGGTGGTCATGCTCACGGGCGTGCGCGATGAAGCGGATCGGGTCATGGGGCTCGAGTTGGGCGCGGACGATTACGTGACCAAGCCGTTCAGTCCGCGCGAGCTGCTGGCGCGCATTCGCACAGTCCTGCGGCGTACCAAGAACGCGGCCGCGGACCCGGTGCGACGACGCGAGATCCGCGCCTACCGGTTCGGTGAGTTCGAACTCAATCTGCGGACGCGCCGCTTGAAACGACTCGACGGCCGGAGCGTGAGTCTCACCAACGGCGAGTTGAATCTGCTCGCCGCCTTGCTGGCAGCGCCCGAGAGAATCTTGACGCGCGATCAGCTCCTCGAAGCCAGTCGTGTCTATGACAACGAAGTCTACGATCGGGCCATCGATATTCAGATCCTGCGCTTGCGCCGCAAGATCGAAGCGGATCCGGCGCAACCGCGCTACATCGTCACCGAGCGTGGGGTCGGCTACATCTTCAGTGCGCCGGTCGAGGTCGTGTACTGATTCGGACCGCTGTGCTGATTCGGACCGATCCAATGATGTGGACCGGTCTACCGATCGGGATCGATAGATCCGCTCTATGGAATGATCCGCTAAGATTGATTGGTATTCGCCTGCCGCAAAGCGTTAACTTCACCCACAGCAGTGTGAAACGGTACCAATCCAAATCGGAGAAAATCATGGCGAGCGAACTCAAGTGCCCGATGTCGGGCGGATCTGCGCAGCGTGCGGCCGTTGCGGCCCGGTCGAACCAAGCCTGGTGGCCGAACCAGCTCAATCTGAAAATTCTTCAGCAAAGTCACCCGAACATCGATCCGATGGGCGAGGCATTCGATTATGCCGAGGAGTTCAAGCGCCTCGATCTGCAGTCCTTGAAGAAGGACCTCCATGCCTTGATGACCGACTCACAGGAGTGGTGGCCGGCCGACTACGGCCACTATGGACCGTTCTTCATTCGCATGGCCTGGCATAGCGCCGGCACCTACCGGATCGGCGATGGTCGCGGCGGCGCCGCCTCCGGCGCGCAGCGCTTTGCGCCGCTGAATAGTTGGCCCGATAACGTCAATCTCGACAAGGCACGCCTGTTGCTCTGGCCGATCAAGCAGAAGTATGGCCGCAAAATTTCCTGGGCCGACCTCATGATCCTTGCCGGCAATTGTGCGCTGGAGTCGATGGGACTCGAGACCTTCGGCTTCGCCGGCGGTCGGACGGACGTCTGGGAACCCGACGAGAGCATCAATTGGGGACCGGAGGATACCTGGCTCGGCGATCAGCGCTACAGCGGCGACCGGGAACTCGCGGCGCCGCTGGGCGCCGTGCAGATGGGTCTGATCTACGTCAATCCGGAGGGGCCGAATGGCAAGCCCGATCCGCGCGCGGCGGCCCGGGACATCCGCGAGACCTTCGCACGCATGGCCATGAACGACGAGGAGACGGTCGCGCTGATCGCGGGCGGCCACACTTTCGGTAAAGCCCACGGCGCTGCCGATCCGGGCAAGTACGTCGGTCCCGAACCCGAGGGCGGCAGCATCGAGGACCAGGGTCTCGGCTGGAAGAATTCCTTCGGCACCGGCAAAGCCGGCCACACGATCAGCAGCGGCCTGGAAGGCGCGTGGACCACCAACCCGGTGCAGTGGGACAACAACTACCTCGATAACTTGTTCGGCTATGAGTGGACGCAGGTCAAGAGTCCGGCCGGCGCGACCCAATGGACGCCCACCGAGCCTTCCGCCGCAAACACGGTTCCCGATGCACACGATCCGTCCAAACGCCACGCGCCGATGATGTTCACGACCGATCTCGCCCTCAAGTTCGATCCGATCTATGCGCCCATCGCCAAGCGCTTCCATGAACATCCGGAGGAACTCGCCACCGCCTTCGCAAAGGCGTGGTACAAGCTGACGCACCGCGATATGGGTCCCATCACGCGCTGCCTCGGACCCCTGGTTCCCGAGGCGCAGATCTGGCAGGACCCCGTGCCCCCGGTCACGCACGAATTGATCGGCGCGCAGGAGATCGCAAGCCTCAAGGCGCGAGTCTTGAGTTCCGGCCTATCGCTTGCGCAACTGATCACGACGGCTTGGGCGTCGGCATCGACCTTCCGCGGCACGGACAAGCGCGGCGGCGCGAACGGCGCGCGCATCCGCCTCGCACCCCAGAAGGATTGGGCGGTGAATCAACCGGCTGAGCTCGCCCGCGTACTGCAAGGCTTGGAGGCGATCCAAGAGGAGTTCAATCGCACGGCTTCCGGCGGCAAGCGGGTTTCGCTCGCCGACTTGATCGTACTCGCCGGTTGCGCTGCGGTCGAGCATGCGGCGGCGAAGTCCGGTCATCCGGTCGAGGTTCCCTTCGCGCCGGGCCGCACCGACGCGTTGCCGGAGCAAACCGATGTGGAGTCGTTCGCCGTGCTCGAGCCGCGTGCCGACGGATTCCGTAACTACCTGGCGCCGGGGCAGCAGCGGCCCGCGGAGGAGCTCTTGCTCGACAAGGCACATTTCCTGAACCTGAGCATACCGGAGATGGCGGTGCTGGTCGGTGGAATGCGTGTGCTCGACGCCAACTTCGGGCATTCGCCGCTGGGTGTCTTCACCAAGCGTCCCGGGATTTTGAGCAATGATTTCTTCGTGAACCTGCTCGACCTCGGCACGAGGTGGCAGCGTTCCAGCACGGCGGACGGTGTGCTCGAAGGACGCGATCGACGCACGGGCGAACTGAGGTGGACCGGCACCGTCGTCGATCTTGTCTTCGGCTCCAACTCGCAGCTTCGGGCGATCGCCGAGGTGTATGCGAGCAGCGACGCCGAGGAGCGCTTCATACGCGACTTCGTCGCCGCCTGGGACAAGGTGATGCGTCTGGATCGGTTCGACCTGGTTTAAGAGCCAAGGATCGGATCGCCTGGGGCCCCGCAGGTCGCGATGCGACCAGCGGGGTTCCCCGCTGACTCCTACGCCCCAGCCGCGCTCCGCGTGTCGTTCAAGACCGCCTGGGTTATCACGATCCTCACTTGCCGAAGCGATAGTTCAGGTCGATGCCGGCCGTGAGCGGCTGATTCACCGCGATGCGGTTATAGGCCGCGAGATTCTCTGCGTCCTGGGTGATATCGCTGAGCAGCGCGCGCTTGTTCGTCACATTGTTGACGAACAGCACCGCCGACCAGTTCTTCGCTTCGATGCCGCCGCGGATGTTGGTCAGATCGTAGCTCGGCAGTGAGTTGATGGCGTAGGTCGCGTCGATACGGCTGCCGACGAACTGATTGTCGGCGCGCGCCGTCAAGGCAAACTCGCTGGTGAGTGGGTGCTTCCAGGCGAGCGAGGCAGATCCGGTCCATTTCGGGTCGTCCTGCAACTCGGTTCCGGGTTCGAACACGGAATCGATCAGGCTGACGCTGACCAGCGCCGCATGGGTGTAGCCCGTATTGACCGTGGCGGTCAGTTCGTCCGTGACCAATGCGCGGATCTCGAGCTCGCCGCCATAGACATGCGCATCACCCGCATTGGCCGTGTAGGTGTAGCCGCAGATGGGCAGCGCATTGGTCTGCTGGACACCGACCCAACTCTCGAAGAAGACCGAGGCGTTGATACTCAGCCGATTCTCGGCACCGCGCCATTTTTCGCCGAGTTCGTAGCTCCAAACACTGTCGGGATTGAAGCTGTCGGGGCCCGGGACGAAAGCCCCGCCCGAGCCGTATTCGGTCTGCAAATTCGGCTCGCAGTTCACGCCCGCGGGTCCCGTGGTCGGCACGGGACCGGTGCCGCCGCCCGGCCGGAAGCCCTTGGCCGCGGTCGTGTAGACCAAGAGGTCCGGACTGAAAGCATAGGAAAGCGAGAACTTGGGCGTCACGCCCTGATCCCGGTCGCCGACACTCGTGACTGACGCGACGCCGCCGACGAGTCCGCCGTTCTGGGTGGCCACGGTCGATTCGTCGTAGGAGTAGCGCCGCGCGCCGGCCGTGAAAGCGAGCGCCGGGGTGATGTTGTAGGTCGCCTGGCCGAACACCGATTGCTGCAGGATCTTGGTCGGATTCACGTAACTGAAGAAGCTGTTGTCACCCGGAACGAAGGGATCGGACTGCACCGGATAATTGATTTCGAGCGTCGAGACGAAGTCTTGATAGAAGTAGCCCACGAGCCACTGGAAGGCGGAGTCGCCGACCGAGGAGATCCGAAATTCTTCGCTGGTCTGGTGCGAATAATTGTCCTCGATTGCACTCGATGCGCCGAGTCCGCCGGCAGCGGGATCATAGCTCGGCAGATTTGTTGGCCCGAGACCCAAGGTCCAGGATTCCGTCGTGTCCTGGACCACGGGTTCGAAGCGTGACCAATAGGCCGAATTTGAATCGATCTCAAACAAGTCGGTCTTGTAGGCGAGCTTCAGGCTGCCGAGCCGGAACACGTCGTTGATGCTCTCCGGCACGTCGAAGGGCTGGTAATGCGCGTCGGTCCCCGGGTCGCTGTCGATGTACGGCAGACCGCCGGACACGAGCTTTTGATAAAAGAACGCCGGTGTGATCGTCAGACCCTCGATGGGCTGGAGCAGTCCGCTGATGCGCACCGTCGTGCGCTGAGTGTCGTTGACGTCCGTGTAGTCTTCGCCGATCGGCGCCGCGGCGACATTGCCGCGCGCGCCGGTGGCGGTTGCGAGCGGGAAGGTGCCGGGCTGGGCGACGATGCGGTCGATCCAGCCGGAATCCGCCTCGTATGAGGCGACGATGCGCACGGCGGCAAGCCCCGCGCCGATCGGCAGGTTCACCATCGCATTCTCAGCCTGGTTGATGCCGGCGGCGTTGGTGTCGCTGAACGTGGCCTCGACCGAGGAATCGAAACCGGACGGGTCCGGTGCATTGGGCACGACCTTGATCGTACCGCCCATGGAACCCGATCCGTACAGCGTGCCCTGCGGACCGCGCAGCACCTCGACGCGGCTCACGTCGTAGAGCGACGGGGAAATGGCGACCTTGCCCTCGTTGGTGTTGGCGGTTGCGGTGACGAGCGTGTCGTCGTAGTAGAAGCCGACGGTCGGCGAGTTGCCGCCGGTCGAGGACATGCCGCGCATCTCATATTCGGTCAGTCCGGGTCCGCTGGTGCGAATCGACACGCCGGGCACCGAGGTCAACAGGCTGCTCAAGTCGGTGGCGCCACGCGCTGCCAAATCGTCGCCGGAGATCGCGGTCAAGCTGAGCGGCGTATTTTGCACCGTCGATTCGCGCTTCTCGGCGGTCACGACGATCTCCGAAAGTTGCGGCGACTCCGCACTGGCGCCCGATGTGCCGGCGGCGGGCTGTTGCGCCAGAGCGGAGCCCGTCAGGATGCCGGCGAAAGCCGGTGTGGCGCATAGAAAACCCAGTGCTGTGAACCTATCTCGAAGCATGTCCGACCCCGCGTTGTGTCATCAAAGAGTCGCATTGAAATTCCGATTCGTCAAATAGTTTTGATATACCAATAATCGTTGAGAGATCAGAAAATCGTCGGCGTGCCAACCCAGAGAATTCGCAGCACCCGCTTCCCGGCGTTCGCCATCTGAAAGGGATGCCGCTGGTCGAAATGGGCGCTATCCCCGGGTCCGAGCACGAAGGTCTCCTTGCCGAGTGTCACGGTCAAGCGGCCGCCGAGAACGTAATAGAAGCCCTCCCCGTCGCGCGCCGTGGCGGGCGCGACCGTGCCCGGCGGGATCGTCATCAACAGGGCTTCCATCCGGCGCTCGGCGTGTCCGCCGGTCAGCCTCACGTAGCGGGATGGCGAACTGATTTCCAGGAACTCCGGATTCGCCGCGCGCCGCACGACTTCGCTATAAGGAGGTGGATTGATGAAATAGTGGATGTCGACGTCGAGCGCGCGCGCAATGGCCATCAGGGACGTGATCGACGGGGTCGCTTGATTACGCTCGACTTGTGACAGGAAGGGCGAGGACAAGCCGGACCGCTCCGCCAACTGATTGAGCGTCAGGCCGAGACGCCGGCGCCGCGCGCGAATCGCTGCGGCGATGTGCAGTGGATGCGAAGCAGTGGCAGCCTTTTTCTTGCGCGCCATCAGGTCAGACTTGCGGGCGGGGGCCGATCAAGAGGACGTGTGGTCGGCAATGATCCGCCAGCCGAGTGCCGTATGATGGAGTACCACCGAGAAGATCCCTCTCTCGGAGTCACCGTCTGCCGCATCGCGGCTCATGACGAACCGGCCGATCGCATACGCGTGCTCGGCGCCGAGCAAGCTCACCCGCAGAAGCGAGAGCGCCAAGCTGCCCATGGCGGACGCACCTCGCGCGCCGAGACGCGAAGCATACAGGTTCTCGATCCCGTCGTAGCCGACGACGATTTGCGCACCACTCAGATAGCTGGTGCGTGGCGAGATCTCGTAACACTGCAGGAAGCCGGGCAGATCGCCGGCGTTCCAGGCTGCGGTGCCGCGTTCGAACAGGGCTTCGATTTGCCGGCTCGCGGCCGCAAGCGCTTGCGCCGCGGTTGCTGCGCGATCGTCGGATGGCATGTCGACTCGATTGCAAAAGCCGGAAGGCTCGCGCAAAAGGATATGCCTGTCAAATTACCTTGTAATTTCAAACTTGTTTGACCACCACCCGGAAGGGATGCGATCCTCACCGGATGTCCGATGTGCCCATCACCCGGCCTCTGACGCGCGCCGAGCGGAGCGGGTATGCAGAGACTTCGACGCACGCCGATGTTCTCGAATTCATCGCGGCGCTCGGTGAACTCGGCGCCGATTCGCTGCGCGTCAGCGACTTCGGTGCGACCCCGGAAGGACGACGCCTGCCGCTGCTGATTCTCTCGGCGCACGGCTGCTGGACGCCGGCCCAAGCGGCCGCCTCGGGTTTGCCGATCGTGCTGATCTTGTGCGGCATCCATGCCGGTGAAGTCGAGGGCAAGGAGGGCGCGTTGATGCTGGTCCGCGACCTGCTCGGCGGGCGCCATGGCAATCTGCTCGCGCGCCTGACCCTGCTCGTCGTGCCCTTGTTCAATGCGGATGGCAACGACCGGATCGATCCGGAGAATCGCAAGCTGGAAATCGAGCAGTTGCGCGGGCAATTGGGCCCGGCTGGCGGCGTCGGTACCCGGGAGAATGCCGCGGGCATCAATCTCAACCGCGATTATCTGCGCCAGAGCAGTGTGGAGATGCGCCTCTTGCAGAGCGGCGTCTGCCAGCCCTGGAATCCGCATCTGGTCATCGACTGCCACACGACCAATGGCTCGATTCATCGCTTCGCGATGACCTTCGACGTGCCGCACGTGGTCGATAGCGGTCGCCGCGAACCCATTGAGTACATGCGGGATCGCTTGGTGCCGGCGGTGCAAGCCGCGGTCAAGGCCAAGGACGGGCTCGACTCATTCTGGTACGGCAATTTCTTGCGCGATGAGGGAGGTACGGGGCAGGGGTGGATTACCTATACCCATCATCCACGCTTCGGCGGCAACTATCGCGGGCTGACCAATCGCCTCGACCTGCTGCTCGAAACCTACGCCTACTTGCCGTTCCCGGAACGGGTTCGCGCCACCTACGCGTTCCTGCGCGAATCCCTGGCCTATGTCGCCGAGCGGGGGGCGGAAGTGCTTGCGCTGCTGGATGCTTGTCAGCAACCCCCGGCGCGGATCGCGGTCCGTTATCGGCTCGAGCCGGACGACGATCGCTCGGCCGAAATCCTCACCCGCGAGCCCTATCGGCTGGACGGCGATCCGATCAGCGTGCGGGTGCCCTATATCGGGCGCTTCGTCGGCGAGCAGCCGGTGCAGCGGCCGCTCGCCTATGCGGTACCGCTGCCGATCGCCCTGCACTTGGCGCGGCATGGGCTACGGGTCGAAGATCAACTCCTTGCGGTGTTCGTGGCGGCCGAGATCGCGGTGGTGCGTCAAGAGCGGGTCAGCGCCGCACGCGAAATCCTCGAGGCGGCCGCATCGGTCGTACTCGACGTCGATTACCGGCTGGAGCGTCGAGCGCTGCCCGCCGATTGGCGTCTCGTCTACACCGCACAGCAACGCGGCGCAATCGCGGTTTATCTGTGCGAAGCCGGCAGCGACGATGGCTTGCTCGCCTGCGGACTGATCGATGCGCTCGCGCCGGGATCGGAGTTCCCCGCCTGGCGGGTGCTCGGCATCGAAGCATCCGCTTAGCGTCGCGGCGCGAACGATGACTGCATGGGATCGATGACTGCATGGGATCGCTGTTGTACTCGCGCCTGGAGATGACTACATTGCCCGGAAGACGCGCTGTCGCGCTGCCCAAACCTCAAGGAAATGATCATGCGAAGAATCGTCTCTCACTGCGCACTCTTGCTGGTGATGCTGGTCGTCGGCGGTGAGCGCGCCACCGCCGCTGGCGGTGGCACGCCGTTGCGCTCCGGTCTGGACCCCGCCTACATCGATGCCGGCGTTCGCCCGCAGGATGACATCTACCGCTACTGGAACGGCAAGTGGCTGGCAAGCTTCGAGATTCCCGCTGATAAGGGCAGCTACGGCGCGTTTACGGGTATTAACGACAAGATCCAGGAGCAGCTGCGCGGCATCGTCGAGGGCTTGGATCACACGCCGCCCGCAGCCGGCTCCGAGGCGAAAAAAATAGCCGATTTGTATGCTAGTTTCATGGATGAAGCGCGCTTGGAGCAGCTCGGCGCAACGCCCATACACGAACAGTTCGCGCGCATCGATGCGCTCGCGAGCAAGGACGATTTACCGACGCTGATCGCCCGCTTGAATCGTATCGACGTTGGGGCCCCGTATGACCTCGGCGTCGATCCCGATGAAAAGGACTCGACGCGTTACGCCGTCAGTATCGGCCAAAGCGGCCTCGGCTTGCCCGATCGCGACTACTACCGCAAGGATGATGAAAAGCTCAAGGCCGTCCGCGAGCAGTACATCGCTCACATCGAGAAGTTGTTCACGATGGCGGGCGAGAGCGACGCCCATGAAAGCGCGGTCCAGATCCTGAAACTCGAGACGGCCATGGCGGCCTTGCAGTGGACGCGGGTCGAGAATCGCAATCCGGAGAAGACTTACAACAAGCTTGCACTCGCCGACCTCGACAAGCTCACGCCCGGATACGAATGGAAGCGCTATCTGGAGGCGACCGGCATCGCGGGCAAGGTCGACTACGTCATCGTCAATCAGCCGAGCTACTTCACGGGTCTCGCCAAACTGATAGGCGAGACACCGTTGCCGGTCTGGAAGACCTATTTCAAATGGCATGTGTTGTCGGCCGCGGCGCCGTATCTGTCGAAGGACTTCGTCGCTGCGCGCTTCGCCTTTTCGGGCACGGTTTTGAGCGGCATTCCGCAGAACACGCCGCGCTGGAAGCGGGGCCTGAGACTCGTCGATGGCGCGATGGGCGAAGCGATCGGGCATTTGTATGTCGACCGTTATTTTCCCCCTGCGAACAAGGCGCGCATGGAGAAGCTCGTCGCGACGCTCCTCGAAGCGTATCGGCGGGACATAGAGACGCTGGAATGGATGGGCCCGGAGACCAAGATCGGAGCGCAGGCGAAGCTTGCCAAGCTGGTCACCAAAATCGGCTATCCGAGCAAATGGCGCGATTACAGCAGCCTCGAGATTTCGCGCGACGACCTATTGGGCAATGTGCAGCGGGCTGATGAATTCGAATATCGCCGCAACATGGACAAGCTCGGGCGACCCATCGACCGGACCGAGTGGGATATGTCGCCGCAGACCGTGAATGCCTACTACAACCCATTGATGAACGAGATCGTATTCCCTGCCGCGATCCTGCAGCCGCCATTCTTCGACGCGGCGGCGGACGATGCCGTCAATTATGGCGGCATCGTTGCCGTGATCGGCCACGAGGTCAGCCACGGTTTCGACGACCAAGGCAGTCAATTCGACGCCGACGGCAACTTGCACGACTGGTTCACGAAAGAAGACCACGAACGCTTCGCCGCCAAGACCAAAGCGCTCGTGGCGCAATACGACGCCTATGAGCCCGTACCCGGCTACCACGTCAACGGCGAGTTGACGCTGGGCGAGAACATCGCCGACAACTCAGGCTTGACCCTCGCCTACAAGGCTTATCAGCAATCGCTCGGCGGTAAGCCGGCGCCCGTGATCGACGGATTCAGCGGTGATCAGCGCTTCTTTCTCGGTTGGGTGCAAGTGTGGCGCGGCAAGGTGCGCGAGGCCGAGGAGATCCGGATGATCAAGATCGATCCGCATTCGCCGCCGGCCGTCCGCGGCACCGCGCCGCTCAAGAATCTGCCGGCATTCTACCGGACCTTCGACGTCAAGCCCGGCGACAAGATGTACCTTGCGCCGGACCAGCGAGTCCTCATCTGGTAAGGCTATGTGCCTGACGCCAGCCTTGTGACGGCCAGGTTCCCTTGGTCGCGGGCATGAGCCGAGTCGATCGATTGCCTTAGGTTTTCATTGCGCCGCAGCGCCGCGCGCAGAAATTTCTCACAACAGAGCTCAAGTATCGGACCCGCACGCCGATGCCTTGGTTGCCAACCGACCTTATCGCAATGCGGTCCGTCGCGATGTCAAAGAAGTCTGAAGGTTCCGGCAAGACCGCTCCAGTTTCATGCCTCGCGACCGTAAACCTCTTACAGCCTACCTGTTGCTCTAGGCATTCGTTGCGCACGATGGACGGCGCCTGCCGGCTGTTCAGAGACACGGACAACTTCTCCAACATGACACCAGCTGCTCGAACCCTCGGCAAACGCCTGCGATTTGGCTACGCGGCGGTCCTCGTCGCGCTCGGCTGCGGATTCGGTATCGCCGGCGAACGAGTGGGCTCCGTGCTGGTGCTGGATGCGGAACACGTGACCATGGTGAACGAGTCCGGTCGGCAGCGCTTTCTGAGCGCGTTGACGGTGCATCGTGCGCTTGTCGCAGAACGCGATTCCACGGCATCGTCGACTCAGGCCTTCGCTGCGACGCTGTCGGCTTGGACTTTGCAACAGGCTCGAGTGGAGGTCTTTCTCCGAACGTTGTGCGGACCCGGCGACGGCCTCTGTCGCGATTTCGACAGTCTGCGGCAGCAACAGTTCGAGATCGCGAAGCTCGCGCGAGCGCTCGCGGGTCCATCGGCAGCGGCCACGGTGGCGCAGCGCCAAGCGCTCGAGACCGCTCTCGGTGCCTACGTCGAATCTGCGGATCGCTGGGTGGGCGATCTGTCCACCAGATTGGCAGCCGAGACGATCGCGCAGATACGCTTGCTTCGTGTCTGGCTGCTATTTATGTTCATTGCGGCTGCGGCGATCATGGTGTTCGTAAAAGAACCGATCATTCGTCGACTGCAGCAAGAACGCACGCGCTTCGATACGCTCGCACGCGAGCGGCAGCGGCTCGCCGCGGTTGTCGAGTCGATTCATGACGCTGTTGCGATCACCGATGCGACGGGACGAATCGAGTGGGTCAACGCGGGATTCATCCGCCTGACCGGATACAGCACGGACGAGTCTCTGAGCCGTACGAGCGTCGAGCTGTTGCACGGAATCGAGACCGATCCCGCGTCCAGCGCGAAGATCGCGCATGGAATCACCAGTGGCGAGGGATACAGCGGTGAATTCCTGCACTATCATCGGTGCGGTCGAGCCTTTTGGGGTGTGGTCGAGTGCGGCGCGGTGCGCGATGCAACCGGCACGATCACCGGGTTCATCGCGATCGAGTCGGACATCACCAAGCGCAAACTCATCGAGGACCAAAGCCGCCTCGATGCGCAGGCACTGCAGCAACTGAACGTTGAACTCGACCAGTTCGTGTACGCCGCGTCGCACGACCTGCGCGCACCACTGCGCGCAGTCGCATCCTTGGCCGCTTGGATTCTCGAGGATGATGAGAGCATTCAAGCGCAGACCCGCGAGCGCCTCCGGCTCATCCATGTACGGGTTCAGAGGATGGGGCGCATGTTGGACGACATCCTCGAATATGCCCGCCTGGGCCGGAAGGAACAGCCTGTTGGGGCGCCGCTCAACGCCGCCACGCTGGTCGCCGAGGCGGTCGATACGCTCGGCGTGCCGGAGCGATTTCGCATCGAGATCGATGCGAGTCTTCTTGCGGTCAGGGTTGTGCGGATGCCGTTCTTCCGGGTGCTGCATAACCTGCTCGTCAACGCGCTCACGCATCATGATCGGGAGGTCGGCCTGATCGTCATTTCGGTCGTCGAGACTCCTGCGTGGTATCGCTTCAGCGTTGGCGACGATGGTCCGGGTGTTCCGGAACAGTTTCGCGAGTCGATTTTCGAGATGTTCACGACGCTCAAGTCGCGCGATCAGCGCGAGGGCAGCGGCATGGGCCTCGCAATGGTCAAGAAGATCGTGACCCAGCAGGGTGGGTCTTGCGGCGTTGGCGCAAGAGCCGGCCGCGGCGCGGAGTTCTGGTTCGAATGGCCCAAGCTCAGCGATGCCGACGGGTTCGCGCCAAACGCACCCGCGGGCGGCATCGCCAAGGAGTCGGTCACAGTCAGCGCGGAGGCGCGGCTTGGTCTACCTTAACTCACCTCAAGACCGACGCCGAGCGCTACTCGAGGTGTGCAAGCGCGCCCGGAGCGCGACGTACATGCACCTGCCGATTTGGCTGCTCGTCATGGTCTCGAGCGGATTGCCATGGGTTCTGCCAAGATTCTTCTGGTTCAATACGGCGATTTTTTGCGCGCTCACCGCGGCACGTATCGTCCTACAGCGGAAGTTCTCTGTGTGGCTCGATACCTACCCTGTGGCAACGGTCCGGGTGGGATTCGTCTTGATGACGATACCTACCTTGCAGTGGGGGATGCTTTCCGCCGAGACCTTATTCGTCGACAGCTTGGCTCGCGTGCGGCTCCCGTTCGAGTTCGTTGCCCTGAGTATGGCCACGGCCGGCTCGGTGGTGTTGGCGATCAACCCCGCTCTGTGGATTTCCCTGCCGTTGTGCGCGTTGGGACCCCCGTTTATCGCAGAGTTGCTGCACCCGACGCCAGGAAATCTCTTGCTGAGCATGATGGACGTGTGCGTCGTGGTCTATGTCTACAAGGCCACCAAGACGGTCCATGACGACTATTGGAAGGCTTTGGGCGCACGCAGCGAAATCGAGGAGCGGGCGGTGCACCTGCAGATACTCAGCGAAGCCGCCGCAGCGGCGAACCGCAGCAAGAGCGAATTTCTTGCCAATATGAGCCACGAGATCCGCACGCCCTTGAACGGCGTGATCGGCATCACCGGTTTGCTTCTCGATACGCCGCTGACGGCGGAACAGCGTGAATATGCGGAGATCGCCCGCTCGAGCGGCCAGACCCTGCTTGGGCTGATCAACGACATCCTCGACGTTTCGAAGATCGAAACCGGCCGACTCGACTTGGAGGAGATCGACTTCAATATCGCACGGGTGATCGACGATGCGGCCGATTCCATCGCGGTTCGAGTGGCCGAAAAGGGCATTGAGCTCTTGATTGACGTGGAATCGGGGACACCGCTGTGCTATCGAGGCGACCCCACCCGCTTGGGCCAGATCGTGTTGAATCTACTCAGCAACGCCATCAAGTTCACGGAGAAGGGCGAGGTGGGGCTGTCGTTGCGCGCTGGACCCGCCGAAGACGGTGCGACGCGCCTCGATTTCACGGTCTGGGATACGGGCATCGGCATTCCGGCTGAACGCGTGGCAGCACTGTTCGTACCGTTCGTTCAGGCGGACAGTTCCACCACGCGCCGATTCGGCGGGTCGGGCCTCGGACTATCCATAGCCAGGCAGTTGACGCAGGCCATGGGCGGCGCGATCAGTGTCGTCAGCGAGCCGGGGGTGGGCTCGAGATTCAACTTTTTCGTCACGCTGAGCGCGAGCGATAAGTCCTGCGCGCCGATGCCCGCATGCTTGTCGGGTGTCAAAGTGCTGCTGGCCGTGAGTCACGCGCGCTTGCGTGCGATTCTCGCGCGCCAAATCGGCGCCGCCGGCGGGGAGGTCGTTCCCGCCGCGACGGCCGAGCAAGCCTTGCAAGAGTATCGTCGCAGCCTTGGCTCGGGGAAGTTGATCGGCGCAGTGGTGCTCGAATCCAGTTATGCCGATCACGACGGAGCATGGCTCGCCAGAGCAATTCGCGCCAGCGCAGTTCCACCCGCGTCGCTCGTGCTCTTGCGGTGCTTGTCGATGGCCACCGCCAGCACGGATCATTCGCTCTACGACCGGCTGGTCAACAAGCCGGTAAAGCTTGGAACCCTGCTGTGTGCGCTCGACGAGTTGACACGCGGCGTGCGCGAACCTGATGTTGCCACCGCGAGTACTGCCGGCCTGAGCCCCGCCGCAGGCTTGCGTATCCTGATCGCGGAGGACAATGTGGTGAATCAGCGGGTCAGTTCACATCTCCTGCGCAAGCTCGGCGCGGAAGTTCGCTGTGTCGCCAACGGCCTCGAAGTTCTGCAGGCGTTGCACGATGAGGCCTATGATCTGGTGCTGATGGATTGTCAGATGCCGGAGATGGATGGTTATGAGGCAACCCGGCGGATCCGCGAGGGCGGTAACGGCATCTTGAACCCCGCAATCCCAATCATCGCGCTGACGGCACACGCTCTCGCCAGCGACCGGGACAAATGTATTGCCGGCGGCATGAATGATTACCTCTCCAAGCCCATTGACGCTGCACGCCTGCAAGAGGCGCTCGACCGGACCGTCAAGGGCTTGAAGACCGCGACACCGGCTGAGCATCGCCGGCTGGTCCCGCCACTGTTCGATCTTGCGGCGCTGCTCGGCCGCACCGGTGAAGACCCGACATTCGTGCGAGAACTGATCCTGGTCTTCGCGCAATTTGCAGCTGAAAATGTCGACAGCTTGAGGATTGCCGTCGGCTCGGGAGACGACATCCAGGTTCGTCTGCTCGCCCATGGCATGAAGGGCGCCGCCGCGAACGTCTCCGCCAAAGCCTTGGCGCAGCAGGCAGAGGCTCTGGAAAGGGTGGTCGATCATGACGCCGCGAGGCAGACATACGCAGCGCTCGAGTCCGTGCTGGCTGAGACGCTGGCCGAGTGGCGCCGTGGTGGGTGGCTCGCCGACGAGCGATCGCGTAACAGAGCGAACCGGTAATGGTTTCGTCTGCACAGATAGATGGTCCGCATCGAAGCTCAGCCCGACACCCTCGCGAGCGTCAGCGCGGCGCGCGCAAAATGATTGCGGCAGCGGCGGCCTGGACTAGGCCGCCCGGTCAACGCTTGGGCAGCGGTATGACCGGCAGGCTGCGGTGACCCGCCGCATCGACCGCCCGAACCGCGAAGATCACGTTGTCCTTGGCGACGTCCAACGTAGCGCTGGTCGCATTTCCGACATTCTTCGCGTACTGCCAGATCGGACTGCTCGTGTCTCTCCAAATGACCTCATAGGCGGTTGCCGCGGCAGACGGCCGCCACTCGAGCGTGGAATCGTTGTCAAGATTCCCCGTCAGCACGCGAACGTCGACGGGAGAGGCGGGCGCCGACGCGAGTAGAGCCAAGGTCAATGCATTGACCCGCGCGACCTTCGCATAATCGAATTGCT
>Ga0116231_10004905_pt1 | contig 26799 bp, 27 predicted proteins | sample S1TSphgellanicum_2_FD_89695 | JGI IMG/M metagenome (GOLD analysis project Ga0116231, IMG submission 89695) | Host-associated microbial communities from peat moss isolated from Minnesota, USA - S1T2_Fd - Sphagnum magellanicum MG | ecosystem: Host-associated > Plants > Peat moss > Unclassified... | reverse complement strand
GCCGCCATGCGGCTCGAGAGACGCGCCCACGCGCAGCGCACCCTCATGCGTTGTCGCAGTGCCGATCACGCGTGCCCCATCCGCGGCGAGGCGTGCCGCGATCGCCGCGCCGATGCCCCGCGAGGCACCGGTTACCAAGGCAATTTGCCCGTTCAGCATCTAAGCACTCCCCCCGAGGGCTTCATCCAAGGACTTCGCGTCCTCCAGCGCCAACATCTTGAGATCCCGATTCTTGTCGATCCGACGATTCAGGGTGGTCAGCACCCTGCCCGGCCCGCACTCGATCAGTCGTGTGACCCCGAGGCTCAGCAAGGTACGCACCGTCGCGGACCAATACACCGGTGTGTGCAGCTGTTTGACGAGTCCCGCGCGGATCGCAGCCGCGCTGGCGAGGGGCTGGACGTCGACGCCGTAGAACTCGAGACCGGTAATAGGCGCGACCGGAGCGGCGGCAAGACGCTCCCGCAGTGCCAAGGCCGCCGGCAGCATCAGCGAGCTGTGCGCCGGCACGCTGATCGGCAGCAACACCGCCCGCTTCGCCCCGCGCGCAGTTGCCGCCTCGATCGCGCGCGCGACGGCAGCCGCCGCGCCCGCGATCACCACCTGGCCGGGAGCATTGAAGTTCACCGCCTCGACGACCTCCTCGCCGGCCGCATCGGCGCAGGCCGCCTCGACATCACTGTCCTCGAGACCGAGGATCGCCGCCATCGCACCCTCGCCGTGCGGCACGGCGCTCTGCATCGCCTCGGCGCGAAAGCGCACGAGTTCGACGGCGCTGCGAAACTCGAGACTGCCGGCTGCGACGAGCGCGGAGAACTCGCCGAGACTATGGCCCGCCATGAACCGCGGCAGCTCGCCGCCGCGTTCGCGCCACAGCCGATAGGTCGCGACGCCGGCCGCGAGCATTGCCGGTTGCGTGCGCTCCGTGGCGTTCAGCGCTTCGATGGGTCCTTCCTGGCACAGCTTCCAGAGGTCGTAGCCGAGTACCTCGGAAGCCTCGGCGAATGTCGCTTCGATGCTACGCGAAAGCCGGGCAAAGTCGGCAAGCATGCCGAGCGACTGGGAACCTTGGCCGGGAAACACGAATGCGGTGGTCATGGGCTTAGGGCCTCTGCGGGCGAATCCGGTGGCGGATTATAGCGATCCGCCCGCAGACTGCAGCACCGACGATGAAGCCCGCGACCGCGCCGTACAGATGCGCATCGACCACGATCAGGGGCGAGGACTGGCCGGTAGCCTGCCAGTATTGCTCGAGTGCGAGCTTTACACCTAAGCAGCCGAACAGCAGCCACCGGTCCCAGGTGCGGGTCAACAGGTGCTGTGCCGTCCCGGCCGCCATCATGGTATGCAGTACGCCCGAGGCACCCACATACCAGCTCACCCCGGGACTGAGCCACCAGAGCCCGGACGTGATCGCAAGCGCCCCGGCGAGCACGATGATCAGCCAGTCGAGCGCGGCGAAATCAGCCGCGAACAGGGACCACATGAGCACGAGACCGAGCTCGTTGAGCACGAGGTGATGCAGATCGAGATGTACGACATGGGCGCTGAGCAGCCGCCACCAACCGCCCGCGGCGAGCGCAGCGCGATCGTAGCGCAAGGCCAGGGTCACACTGTCGCCAAGTGCCAACAGCCCATGCAGAAAGAGCAGAATCAGAAGCAACCAAATCCATCGGCCGCGATCCCACTGTAGGGCCGCAGCGACCTGCGGCCAGCGTTTGGCTGCCTCAGCGGCCATCGGTGATCCCCTTTTTGGTATCATGTTGCGAAGGTTCCGAGGTTACTCTATGCGCAATCGTTCGAGCGGTTTCACTCTGATCGAGATCATGGTGGTGGTTGTCATTCTCGCCGTGCTGGGCGCGCTCGTCGTGCCAAAAATCCTGGACAAGGTCGACCAGGCCCGGGCCACGGCGGCGGCGACCGACATTCGCTCGATCGAGACGGCGCTAGACCTCTACCGGCTCGACAACTTCAAGTATCCGACCACCGAACAGGGCCTGGCGGCCCTGATCAAGCAGCCGAGCGATCCCACGATCACGAACTATCGCGCCGGCGGCTATTTGCCGAAGCTGCCAAAAGATCCCTGGGGCAACCCCTATCTGTATGCGAGCCCGGGCACCGACGGGCTCGATTACGACCTGATGACCTATGGCCGCGATGGCAAGCCCGGCGGCGATGGGTATGACGCCGACATCAGCAACGCGACGCTCGATCAGAAATAGCGAACGCGTCGGCCGGTGGTACACGATGTCGAGACCTCGCGGGACTTTCGGAGCGTGCGCGCGCGGCTTCACGCTCGTTGAAATCCTCGTCGTCGTCGTGATCATGGCGATCGTCATCGGTATGGCTTTGCTCTCGATCAACGTCACCGGACGCGATCAGCAGATCGACCAGGAGGGTCGGCGCATCGAAGGTCTGCTCAGCCTGCTCCATGATCGGGCCTTGATCGAGGGCCGCGATTTCGGCATGCGCATCCAGCCGACCGGCTACGACTTCGAGTATTACGATACGCGACGCGGCCGCTGGATCCCGCTCGATCAGGAGCGCGAGTTCCGCAAGCGCGAACTGCCCAAGGGGCTGAATTTTCAGCTCGAGCTGGATTCGACCGTGGTCGTGCTCAAACCCGTGGATCCGAACCTCACGGACAACACGGCGCCGCCGCCGCCGCAGATCGCGATCGCCGCGAGCGGCGACGCTTCGCCGTTCCGCCTGACCTTGATGCGCGACGGTAGTGCGGCCCGTGCCTCGGTGAGCAGCGATACGATGGGCAAGCTCTCCCTGCAAACTTCGGACCATCCGGCGCAGGAGAAACATTCGTGAGCCGCAGCGAGGCGCGACGCGGGACGGCGCAAGCGCGCGGGCGCACGAGCCGGACCCGCGGCTCGACCTGCGTGCGTGGCTTCACCTTGGTCGAAGTGCTGGTCGCTCTGATGATCGTCGCCTTGGGACTGGCCGCCCTGATGCTGGCCGTGAACGGTACCGCGAGTGCCAGCGGCTACCTGCGCGACAAAGCCATCGCGCAATGGATCGCGCTCAACCGACTGACCGAGGTGCGCCTCAATCTGCAGCAGAAACCCGGGCAGAACGGCGACACCGGCGAACTCGATATGGCGAACCGGAAATGGCATTACGACACCCGCTACTACGACACCAGTTTTGCCTCGATGCATCGGGTCGTGGTGCGCGTCTGGGCTGGCCCCGCCGACCAGAAGGGCAATCCGCTCGGCGAGTACACCGCCTTCCTCGGCACCGACCTGTCCTCACCGGGCGGCTCCAACGTCGATTGGACTCAGGGCAGCGGTGCGGGGAGCACCAACTGCGTCAATGGCAACGCGGGGACACCCACCACCCCTGGTCAAAACCCGCAGACGCCGTCGAGCACGGCGACGCCCGCCACCCAGGCGGGCGCGGCCGCGAACTGCACGCCGACCGGCACGACCCCGAGCACGACGCCGACGACGAACACCGCCACGACAGCCACGCCGACGACGAACCCGCAATGACGCCGCCGTCACCCGTTCGGTCTCTGCGGTCACGCCTGCGCGGCTTCACCTTGATCGAAATGCTCGTTGCCCTGCTGATCCTCACGGTGATGTCCGCCTTGGGCTATGGCACCTACCGCTCGGCGCGCATCAGTGCCGCACGCGCGCAGGAGTCCCTGGCACGAACGCGCGAAGTCGAGTTTGGCCTGCGCATCATGGAACAGGACCTCGCCGAGGCCGTGCCGCGTCCGATCCGCGACCCCCTCGGGACGACGCGCCTGGCGGCGTTTCGCGGCGGACCCGGCCAGCCAAGCTTGCTCGATTTGACGCGCGCGGGTTGGTCGAACACGGCCGGCATGCAGCGCAGCACCTTGCAGCGGGTTTCCTATGCACTGGTCGGCGACAAACTAGAGCGCAGCTATCAAACCGTACTCGACCCGACCAGCAGCAGTCAGCCGGTCGTGCAGGATCTGCTCAGCGGCGTGACCAGCATCCAGTTGAATTTTCTCGACCCGAATCAGAACTGGAATACGCAGTGGCCGCCGCTGACGCTGACGCTGCCGGATAGCGAATGGACGCGGCCGATTGCGGTCGAGATCCTCATCGAATTCAAGGACTGGGGCAAGATCCGCCGGCTCGTCGAGGTGGCCGGATGAGGCTGCCGCGCCGCCGCCCGCAGGCGCAGCGTGGCGTCGCGCTGCTGATCGCGCTGATCCTCGTGTCGCTCGCCACCATCCTGGCCTGGAAAATCAGCTACGACGGCTATCTCGAAAGGCGCCGGTCGGCCGGTATGCTCGGCGCCGAGCAGGCCTTGGAATTCGGTCTCGGCGCCGAAGCACTTGCCGCCGACGCCTTGGTGCAAGATCTGCAGGCCAACAAACAAACGACGCTGGCGGCGGCTTGGGCACAGCCCACGGCAGCCATGCCGCTGACCTCGCAGAGCGACCCCGAGGGCGAGCCGTTCGGCGCGCTGCAAGGCAGCCTCGAGGACATGCAGGGGCGATTCAATTTGAACAATCTCGGCCGGACGCTGGCGAACGGCCAACCGGACCCACAGCCGCTCGAACAGTTTCAACGACTGCTCGTCTCGGTCGGCGTCGAGCCGAAGTTCGCCGATCTCGCTCGCGATTGGATCGACGCGGACAACAACCCGACGCAGCCCGACGGCGGCGAAGACTCGCTCTATACGGTGCAAACGCCGTCTTATCTGACCGGCAATTGGCCCATGACGAGTCCCAGCGAGCTCATGGCACTGCCCGGATTCGATCTCGGCCGCTACTTGAAGATCGCCCCGTATGTCACCGCGCTGCCCACGGCGAATGCGCAAATCAACATCTGCACGGCCTCGGCTTTCGTGCTGGAGAGCTTGTCGCCGAACTTGAACGGCGAGTACTCGACGAACCCGGACGCGCTCACGATCGGGCGCAAGAGCGGCTGTTTTCCGGACCTCACTACGTTCCAGCAGATCGTGACCCCGCAATACCTTGCAGCAATCAACGGGCAATACGCGGAGACGAGTTCCTATTTCGAACTCACGACCCACGTCACGCTTGGCACGTCGGAATTCACCTTGTACAGTCTTTTGCAACGTGGCCGCGGGGGTAAAGTGACGCCCCTGCTGCGCAGTTTTGGCACACTCTAGAAGAAAACATGGCCCTCACCCTATTGCTTCGCATCCCGCCGCCCGGCCAAACCGACACGGAATGGCTGCTCGTCGACGAGGCGGGTGCTCCGGCAGGACCGCGCCAGCGCGGCTCGCTGGAAATCGCCGCGGCGGTCGGCGCCTCGGCCCGCATCATCGTGCTCGCGCCCGCAACCCAGGTGTTGCTCGCGCAGCCGGATTTGCCGCCGGGCAGCGGCGTGAAACTGCTGCGTGCAGTGCCCTTTGCACTGGAGGAGCAGCTCACCGAGGACATCGATCAGCTCGTCTTCGCGGTCGGCAAACGACGCGCGAGCGGTGCCACACCCGTCGCGGTGGTCTCGCGCGAGCTGCTGCAGTCCTGGCTGAAGAGCTTGCGCGACGCCGGGATCGAGCCTGCGGCTATCTATGCGGATCTGTCACTCATACCGGAGAATCCCGGGCAAACGGTGCTCTGGCTCGAGCACGATTGCCTGGCCGTGCGCCGACCCGGCGTGCTGCCCTTCGCCGTCGAACTCACGCCGGTCAGCGAGGCGCTCGGCGTGGCGGGACTGATCGCCGACGGTTCCGACCCGGGCGCCGAAGCGAAGGTACAGGAAAGCGCCATTTTGTACCTGACGCGCGAGGACTGGGTACGGGTGCAAGATCAATTCGAGAGCGTGATCGACAAGTTCGAATCCTTGAAGATCCAACTGCTCGGCGACGGCCCGCTGCCCTGGCTTGCCCGGGAGCTCGTCAACTCGAGTCCCGTGAATCTGCTGCAAGGCGAGTTCGCGGCGGATACGGACTACGGCGCACGGTGGCGCTTGTGGCGCGTGCCGGCCGCGCTCGCGGTCGTGCTGCTCGGCGCGCATGTCGGCGCCCAGGCCCTGCAGATTCATGCGGCGAACAAGCGCACGGCGGAGCTGGATGGCGAGATCAGCGAGATTTTCAAGTCGGCGATGCCGAGCGAATCGATGCAGGAGCCGCGTCGTCAAATGCAGGCGCGGCTCGAGCGCATCCGCAAGTCCGCGAGCGGACCACAGGTTTTTCTGCGCACGCTGCAAGCCTTGAGCGGTGCGATGGCCGGCTTGCCGAAAACGAGCATCGAAGCGCTCTCCTATCACGAGCAGACCTTCAACATGAAAATCACGGCGCCGAGCGTCGATATCCTCGCGCAGCTCACCCAGGCGATCGGTCGCCAAGGCCTGACGGCGGAAATCCAGTCGTCGGCGCCCGCCGCCGCCGGCGTCGCGGCCGAGCTGCAGATCCGTGCGCCGGGTGCGCGTAAACGCCCATGAAAAAGCTGCAAGCCTGGTATGCCGGCCTGACCGAACGTGAACGGCGGATCGTGCTGATCGGCGCGATCACGCTCGCGGTTCTGGTCGTCGTGGGCGGCCTGCTGTTGCCGCTGCAGGCCGCGGTTTCGCGCGCCGTGGACCGGCGCGACTCGCGCCAGCAGGATCTCGACTGGATGCGCGTCAACCTCGACGAGGTCCGCAACGGCGCGCTGCAATTGCACCGCGATACCGGCGAGGCGCCCGTGGTCCTGGTCGATCGCGTCGGCCATGAATCGGGTCTTGCCGACGCCTTGCGCGGTACGCAGCCGAGCGGCCCGGCCGGCGTGCGCGTGCAACTCGAGGGTGCGCCGTTCGACCCGATGGTCGAGTGGCTGGGTACGCTCGACTTGCGCTACGGCCTCGCGGTCGAATCCATCACGATCGATCGCACCGCCAAGCCCGGCGTCGTCAATGCCAACGTCACGCTCAACCAGCCGCAGCACTGAACTGCCGAAGCGTGGGTTGCGAGCACGCGCCTACGCGCTGCTGGTGTCGGTCGCCTTGCTCGCGGCGCTCGTGGTCGTCGCCTCCGCGCTGCCTGCCCGCGTCGCGACTTATTTCCTGCCCGCGGGCGTGCAAGCCCGGAATTTATCGGGCAGCATCTGGCACGGCGAGGCGGGCGAGGTGAGCTTTCACAGCTTGGACCTCGGTGCGATCGAGTGGCAGATTCATCCCGGCGCTTTGGGCCAGCTCATGCTCGCGGTCGATCTGCAGTGGCTGCATCGCGGCTTCGGCCTCAGCGGACGGGCGACACTCACCCGACACGCCGTGAACGCGACCGCCATCAGCGGCGGCGGCCCGATCGAGGATCTCGCTGACTTGGGCGTCGCGGCCGGGTGGCACGGCACGGCGCAAGTGTCGATCGACACGATCGAGAGCGATTACACGCGTGTGCTTGCCGCCAGCGGCAGTCTCGAGGTGTCGAATCTCGCCTCCAGCAGCGTAGCCGGCGGTGTCGATCTCGGCGCCTACGTGCTGCGCCTGAGTCCCTCGGCGGTCGATGCCGCGGGTGTCATCAGCGGCGAGCTCAGCGATGCGGGCGGACCGATGGCGGTGCAAGGCACGATCGCGATCAACCCGCAGCAGCACACCGGTCTCGTCTCGGGAACACTGCAGGAAAGGGCCGACACTCCTGCGGAGCTGCGCCGCGATCTTGGCGAGCTCGTCCAGATGCGCGGTCGCGATCCGCAGGGCCGCATTCCGATCGACCTTGAATTCAGCTTTTAGCTCAGCGAACGATCTGCAACACCGGCGCGACGCTGGCCTGGGCGTCGAGCAGAGCTTCGATGCGCTCGAACACCAGGTTCAGCACCTGCGGTTCGGGCAGATTCGTGATGCGAAAGAAGTTCGGCTCCGCGATATTGAAGCTGATGCCGGGTGCCACCAGCACGTGCTTGTTTTCCAGCAGTTCGAGCGCAAAGCGTTCGTCGTCGAAATCCGGCAACACGTCACGGCGGACTTGCACGAACGAATACAGCGCACCCATCGGCTTGGCCAGGGACAAGTACTTGCTGCGCGCCACGCCCGCAAGGATCGTCCGCCGGGACTCATACAGACGGCCGCCGGGCGCGGTCAACTCGCGAATGCTTTGGTATCCGCCGAGCGCCGTTTGTACGGCCCATTGTCCGGCAACATTGCTGCAGAGGCGCAGCGAAGACAAAAGTTCGAGCGCGGCCAGGTATTCGCCCGCGTGCTCGACGTCCCCGGAGAACGATGCCCATCCGACCCGATAACCGCAGGCGCGGTACACCTTGGACAAGCCGCTCATCGTGCAACATAGCGTGTCGTGGACGAGCGTCGCCATGGGCACGAACTGCGCGCCGTCGTAGAGGATCTGGTCGTAGATCTCGTCGCAGAACACGACCAGACGGTGTTTCTCGGCGAGAGCCGCGATCGCCATCAGGGTCTCGCGCGGATAGACCGCGCCGGTCGGATTGTTCGGGTTGACGATCACGATGGCGCGCGTGCGCCGCGTGATCAGCGCTTCGATCGCGGCCGGATCGGGCACGAATCCAGACTCGGCACGACAGGGATAATGCACGGCCCGACCCGTATTGAGATTCACGGCGGCCGTCCACAGCGGATAGTCGGGACTCGGGATGAGTACCTCGTCGCCGCTGTTCAACAGCGCCCGCAAGCACAGGTCGATGAGTTCACTGACGCCGTTGCCCATGAACACTTCGTCCACACTCACACCGCGCACCCCGCGCTCCTGCTGCTGCATGACGACGGCTTCGCGCGCTGGAAAGATGCCTTTCTGATGCACGTAGCCTTCGCTGTTGCGCAGGTTCTCGATCATCGCGAGGCGCATCGTCTCCGGCGTGCGAAAGCCGAATGCGGTCGGGTTGCCGATATTCAGCGAGACGATGTCGTGCCCGAGCCGCTCGAGCTCGAGGGCGCGCCGGGCGAGCTTGCCGCGAATTTCGTAGCGAACATTGCCGAGCGCTTCACTCGGACGAACGTGTTGTCGTTTGCTCATGGGACCTTGGAAAGGCTTTCTGAAGGGTAGAAGGATAATGGACTGCGACGACGCTCTTGACAGTTTATCGGCTGACCGCGAGGTGGACAAGGCTTGCGACGATCCTTAAACTATCGCGCCGAATGATTAGCGTAGCGCGCCAATCGTCCGTTCCGACTTCCGTCCAAATTTCGAGGTGCCATGGAATCCACTCGCCCCATCCGCGCGCTGATGCGCGGGCTCGATGCATTGACGGTGCTGAATCTGCGCGACGGTGCGACGGTGTCCGAAGTGGTTCAAGAAATCCGTCTGCCGCGCACGACGGTCTATCGCATCCTCGAAACCCTATGCGACGCGGGCTTCGTCTATCGCGACCCGACCGACGACCGCTACCGGCTCACCATCCTCGTGCGGGGCTTGAGTGATGGCTTCGACGACGAGGCCTGGGTCACACAGATCGCGAAACCCTTCCTCTACGAGTTGTCGCGCGAAGTGGTGTGGCCGGTTGCGATCGCTACCCTGTCCGGCACCTCGATGTTGGTCCGGGAGACCACCGATCACAGCAGCCCGCTCGCGATCGAGCGCTATTCGGCCGGATTCCGCGTACCTCTGCTGACGAGCGCCACGGGCCTCGCCTATCTCGCGCACTGTCCGGACTCGCAGCGTGAAACCTTGCTCGAGATCCTCGCGCGCTCGAACAAACCAACCGAGAGCCCGGCGCGATCGCGTCAAGAGATCCTGGAGTTGCTCAGCGAAATTCGCGAGCGCGGCTATGCCACGGTCAATCGCAGCCGCCCGGTCGCCGATGAAGTCACGATCAGCGTTCCAGTCGCACTCGAGGAGCGGGCACTCGCCGGACTTACGATCCGCTATACCGCCTCGGCGCTGCCGCTGCAGGCTGCGGTCAGCCGGTTCGTGCCGAAACTGCGCGAATGCGCGGCCTGCATCCGCGACGTCTTTGCGAAACAGCAGGCCGAGGCGCGACGCAAGGACGAGTCCGCCGCGGTCACCGCCGCGGCTGATTGAGCACGCGGTCAATCAAGCCTCGGTCAATTTAAGGAATGGCAATGCAAAAGATCATGGTGTGCATCAAGCGTGTCGTCGATTACAACGTGCGTGTCCGCGTCAAGCCGGATGGCAGCGGAGTCATGCTCGACGGCGTGAAGATGAGCGTGAATCCGTTCGACGAGATCGCGCTGGAGGAGGCGCTGCGCATCAAGGAGCGCGGCACGAACGTCGAGGTCGTGGCGGTCAGCATCGGCGTCGCCGACACGCAGCAGCAACTGCGCACGGCACTCGCGATGGGCGCGGATCGGGCAATCTTGGTGCAGACCGATGCGGCGGTCGAACCGCTGACCGCGGCCCAGACGTTTCTCGCGCTCGCGAAAAAGGAGAACCCGGACCTGATCCTGCTCGGCAAGCAGGCGATCGACGACGACGCCAATCAAACCGGACAGATGCTCGCCGCGCTGTGGGAACGGCCGCAGGCAACCTATGCCTCGAAGGTCGAGATCGCGGACGGCAAGCTCGCCGTCACGCGTGAGGTCGATGCGGGCCTAGAGACGATCGAGGTCGATCTGCCCGCGGTCGTAACAGTGGATTTGCGCCTCAACGAGCCCCGCTACGTCAAGCTGCCGGACATCATGAAGGCGAAGAAGAAGCCGCTCGACGTGAGTTCGCTCGATGCTCTCGGCATCGTCGCCGGCACCTATCTCAAGACGATCAAGACCGAGCCGCCGGCACAGCGGCAAAAGGGCGTCATGGTCAAGGACGTCTCCGAACTGGTCGATGTCCTCAAGAAAAAGGGTTTGATCTAATGTCCAAGGTACTCATCATCGGCGAACATGACGGCAAGACGCTGAATCCCGCCACGCTCAAGTGCGTCACCTGTGCGGCCGCGATCAGCGATGCCGAAATCACCATCTTGCTGCTCGGCGCGGAAACGGCAGCGGTTGCGGCTCAGGCCGCCGCTGTCGCCGGTGTCCACCACGTGCTGCGCCTCGATCGGCCCGAGAACACACATCCGCTGGCCGCCGTGTTTGCACCGCAGATCGTTGCCGTCGCCGCCGCTTACAGCCACGTCTTCGGTCCCTCGACGAGCTTCGGCAAGGACCTCACGCCGCGCGTGGCCGCCCTGCTCGGCGTGCCCCAAGTCAGCGACCTGATGGCTGTCGAGACGGCTTACCGCTTTCGCCGGCCCATCTACGCCGGCAACGCCATCGTCACGGTCGAAGCCGATCCCGCGCGCAAGCTGGTTGCGACGGTGCGGGTTGCTTCTTTCGAAGCGGCGGCGCTCGGCGGTGCGGCGACGGTCGCCATGGTCGCGGTCGACGTCGCCCTGCCCACCCATACACGTTACGTCGGCGCAAAATCCGGATCCACCGATCGTCCTGACCTGCAGACGGCGGCCAAGGTCGTCTCCGGCGGGCGCGCGCTCGGCAGCGCGGAGAATTTCAAGATCTTGTTCAGTCTCGCCGACAAGCTCGGCGCGGCGGTCGGCGCATCGCGCGCGGCCGTCGATGCGGGCTATGCGGCCAACGAGATGCAAGTCGGCCAAACCGGCAAGATCATCTCGCCCGAGATTTATATCGCGATCGGCATTTCCGGGGCGATCCAGCATCTGACCGGTATCAAGGACGCACGCACGATCGTGGCGATCAACAAGGACGGCGAGGCGCCGATTTTCGAGGTCGCGGACGTGGGCTTGGTCGGCGACTTGTTCCAGATCGTCCCCGAACTGGAGCGTATGATCTAGCCCGCGCCCGAGCTCGCTGCTGCGCTCGCTGCTGCGCTCGCTTCGATCGCGGTGACCAGCAGATCGGCGTGTTCGCGAGCGAAGCTCAGCGGCGGGCGCAACTTGAGGATGTGCCCGCCCGGCCCCTCGACTCCGGTCAGTACGCCGTGCTCGGCGGCGAGAAGGTTGACGATGCGCCGGGCCGCGGATTTATCGGGCGCGCCCTCGGCCGACAGCACTTCCAAGCCCAACAAAAAACCCGCGCCGCGGACCGCGCCCAAGCACGGCAGGCGTGCGGCCAGTGCCTCGAGTCGGGCGCGCAGATACGCCCCGGTCGACTCCGCATTGGCCTGCAGCGCCTCGCTCTCGAGCACACGCAGCACCGCGAGTCCCGCTTCGGCAGCCACGGCGTTGCCGCCGAAAGTCGAGAAAAATCCGCAGCTCGATTGAAAACTCTCGACGAGTTCGCGCCTCGTGATCACGACACCCATCGGAAAGCCGTTGCCGATGGGTTTGCCGAGCGTGACGATATCGGGCAGGCAGCCGCGCCGCTCGAAACCCCACCAGTGCGAGCCGGACCGGCCGAGTCCGTACTGCACTTCGTCGCCAACGATCAAGCCGCCGGCCGCGCGAACGCGCGTCGTGATCTCGGCGAGCCACGCGGCTGGAGGATCGAAGATCCCGCTGCTGGTGAAGGCCGAGTCGAGATAGAAGGCTGCCGCCCCGAGGCCGCGCTCGGCGAGGGTTCGCAGCGCCGTGTCGGCACCCACCCCCGCGGTAATGAGGTCCGCCGCTTCGGGCAAGTCATGCACGCGCAGGGCGGCGCGCGGCGGTGCGAGCGTGACGACACGCGGATCGCTGACCTCCGCCGCGGCCGGCGTCAGGGCGGCGACGGCATCGGTAATCCCGTGATAGGCATGTTCCATGATGAGCGCCCCGCGCCGGCCCGTGGCATGTTGCGCGATGCGCCAGGCGACGTCGTTCGCCTCGCTGCCTGAATTGACGAAAATACAGGTGTCGAGCGGACTCGGCAGCCGCGCCGTCAACTGCTCGGCGTACTCGAGAATGCTCGCGTGCAAATAACGCGTGTGAGTCGCGAGCAGCCCGAACTGCGCGCGCACGGCGGCAACCACCGTCTGGTGCGCATGCCCCACATGCGGCACATTATTGTAAACGTCGAGGTATCGGCGCCCCTGTGCGTCGAACAGCCAGACGTCCTCGCCGCGCACGATATGCAGCGGCTGTTCATAGAACAGTTCAGCGCCAGCGCCGAGCAGACGTGCCCGGCGGCGGCTCAAGCGCTTCTCGGCCGGCAGCGTGCCCGCTGCCTCGTGCCACTCCTCGCCGAGCGACCGCGGTCCGCGCAAGCGCAAGGCCTCGAGCGATCGGGTCGCGTGCGTGATGGCGCCGCCGAGTGCCTGAGCGCCGGCCGGGTCGTTGCGTGAGCGCCATTCATGCACCAGCAACGACACGGCATGCCGCGCGCGGATCAGGCCATAGAGACAATCGATCTCACGGGGCTCGAGCGGTTGGTCCACGACGTAGGCCTGCAGCAATGCCGGCAGCTCCGCGAGCTGTGCGGCGCCCGCGGCAAGCAACTCCGCCATCGCCACCGCCGGTTCGAAGATGCGCGGCGCATGGATCATGTCACCAAAATCGATGATGCCCGTGACGCGGGGCGCACTCGGATCGAACAACACGTTGCCGCCGTGGCAATCGCCGTGGATCGCCTGACTGGGCAAACTGCGCAGGGATGGCAGCAGCTGCGTGAATTCGCGGACGACCTCGCGCACCAGGACGCGGGCATCGTCGTCCGGCACAAAGCCCACGAACTGCGCGAGTTCCGCGAGGCGGCGCACGTCCCAGACCAAGGATTGGGCGAGCGCCGGGTGGAAAAAACCCTGCAGAGCGCGATCGAGCAGGCTCAAGCTGCCGCCAAGGGCGGCGAGTCGAGCCGCGTCCGCGCCGATCGCACCGAGCAGCCGGCCCGGCAAGTGTTCGATCATCAAGGTCGCATGGGACTCGCCCTCATGGATGAGCAGCCCAACGGGCGAACTCGAGCGCGTGGCACGCAGACGCGGTATCGGCAGCTCGGGAGCCTGCTCAGCCAGATGGCGCAGGACGCGCACTTGACAGTCGATGGTCAGCGGGTCGGCGGCACCATCGACGACCTTGAGGACCCAATCCGCACCGTGCTCCGCGTGCAGGCGGAAGTTGCGATCGCGCTCACCGCCGAGCGCGCTGGCGCGGGCTTCGAGACCGTAAAGCTCGCGTGCGCAAGCTTCGACCTCGCGGAGCGTCACGCCACACGCCGAGGTGCGCAGCGCCAGCAAGGCGACGGCCTCGCAGCCTAGAGCTGCGCCAAGACGTAGTCGGCTGCTGAAACCTTGAACTCGCCGGGCGCCTCGACGTTGACCTGGGTCGCAATGCCATCCTTGACGATCAGCGCGAAGCGCTTGCCGCGCAGACCCATGCCGTAGCCCGTCGCATCGAGTTCCAGACCGAGCGCCTTGACGTACTCGCCGTTGCCGTCCGCCAACATCAGAATTTGGCCGTCCACCTTGCCGTGCTTGCCCCAGGCATTCATCACGAATACGTCGTTGACGGCCGTACACGCGATGGTATCGACACCCTTCGCCTTGATCGCTTCGGCGAGCTCGACGTAGCCCGGCAAATGCCGGGCATCGCAGGTGGGGGTGAAGGCACCGGGCACCGAAAACAAGACCACGGTCTTGCCGGCAAACAACTCGCCCGTGGAGATCTTCTTCGGACCGTCACCGGTCATGATGCCGAAGCTGCCTTCGGGGAGTTTGTCGCCCACTTGGATCGTCATGTGCCGAGCCGCTCAGCGTACAGCTGCCAGAGCTGGAGAATTTTCGGCGGAAGATTCGGCACGTTCTTCAGCTGTGCGAACGCCTTCTTCGCCTCGGGAATGTTCTTCAGGGCTTCTTCGGACTCACCCAGGTAAACATCGGCATCCTCGGGATGGCGCACGCCGCCCTTGGCGATACCCGCATTGATCGCGGTGACCGCATTCTGGTAGTCGCCAAAGCCGTAGTACACCTCGCCGAGCTTGACCGACAGGTCGCCCGAGGCGCTCTTGGCAGCTTCCGCGGCAAACTCCGACAAGCCCTTGCGGTCGGCATCGGCACGGGTCTTCAGCGCGGCTTGCAGACGGGCGACACGGTCCTTCTGATCGGCACCGATCGTGCCGGTCGAGATACCCTTTTCCAGCACCGCCTCGGCCTCGCCGGGCAGCGCCGGGGCGTCAGCCAAGAGCTGCGACATCTCGACGTAGTAGCCCCCCGAGCTCATCGAGTTCGTGTCATACATGATTCGAAAGATCATCAGGGTATTGCGATCGTCCTTCTCGTCCTGCAGTTCGAAGCGCAGCAGCTTGTTCCAGTAATCCGTCTTGCCGTTGAGGCGAATCAGGTCCTGCAGGGTCGCGATCGTTCCCGGCGTGTCGTTCGCGTCGAAGGCGCATTGCAGCTTGAACAGATAAAAGTTCTCTTTCGGCGTTTCGCCGGACTTGCGTGCATAGGCGATCGACTTATCCGCCCAAACGACGGCGTTCTTGCAATCCTTCTGCAGGTAATACACCTGGGTGATGATCGCGTAAGTGTCGGCATTCGCGGCATCGGCGTCGATCAGCTTCTTGCCGTAATCGACCGCCTTCGGATATTGCTGCAGCTGGTAGGAGATCTGGAAAATAGCCTTCTGATAGCGCGTCGTCTCCTCGGCGCTCGCCGCGCCCGTGGCGATGGCGGCCTCGTAGGCATCTTCGGCACCCTTGAAGTTGTTGGTCTTGATGTACGCGTAGGCCTTGAGCTCGTCGATGGTCTTGTGATCGAACGGCGTCAGCGGCGAGATCGCCTCGGCGGCCTCGAGGTGCTTCAAACCTTCGGCGAACTGCCCGGCCTGCAAGGCCTTTTGCCCATCGCCCACATCTTTCGAAATCGAGCGGCTGATCGTCGGGCCTTTCGGCGCATCGGCAGCAGGCACGCCGGAGGCCAGCAAGGACATGCCGAGAGCAGCCGAAACTGAAGTCAGGACACAGAAGCGGGTCCACGGAATCGTTCCCGCGCCGCGGTTGTTATTTTGGGTATGGATCATGATAGAACCTCGCTACTATGCACTATGGTCAACCCGAGTGGCTCGACTCGAGCGCTCTGTCGCCGAGCATGCAATGCTCACAGCCAAACGAACGGCGCGCAACCCGTTTTGAACGGGCTGTCGCGCCGTGCGCAATCGAAGGTATCTCGAACTAGAAGAAGTCGTTGTTGACGAACCCAATTTTCTTCAACCCACGATGCTGCAGATCCGCCAGTGTTTGCGCCACTTTCTCGTACTTGGCGAACTTGTCCACGGTGATATGCACCTCAGGCTGTGGGTTCTTTTCCGCCTCTGAGGAGATGTAGTTCTGCAAGGTGGTCCGATCGACCGGCGTACCGTTCCACATGATCGTACCGTCGAAGTCGATCGACAAGTTGACCACCTCGGGCGGCGGCGGCGGTACCGCCGGCGGCGGCTGCGGCAGCGGATTATCGATCTTGACCGCATTCGTCGCGACCGGCAGCGTGATGATGAAAATGATCAACAACACGAGCATGACGTCGATCAACGGCGTCATGTTGATGTCTGAATACGCCTCGCCCTCTTTGTCGCCTACGCTCATCGCCATGATCTGTAACTCCTAGCCGGTGCCGAGGTGATCGGGCGTCGTGATGAAGCCCACTTTGCGGATGCCGATGAGCTGCGATGCGGCCAGCACCTGCCCGACGTATTGGTAGCGCGCGTCCGCGTCGCCACGGATCTGAAGCTCGGGTTGAGGATCCTGCTTGACGATGGAGCGCATCAGATCCTTCAATTCATCCAAGCTCGCCACGGGCTTGGTATTCCAGAACCAATGCCCATCCTTGTCGATCGCGATGGTGATGTTCTCCGGTTTGGTCACGGTCGGCAGATTGGTCGCCTTGGGCAGGGTGACCGGTATCTGCGCGACGATGACGCGGATCGTGATGATGAAGATGATCAGCAGCACCAACATCACGTCCACGAGGGGCGTGACGTTGATGTCCGACATCGATTCGCTATCTTTATCGCCGACAGCCATTGCCATGGTGCGTAGGACCTCTTGACTGACCTTAGTGGATCGCCGAACTCAGCGTGCGGCGACCGCAGCCTTGCCGGACGCGGCGATCGGGGCCTTCTCCATGCCCAAGCCGAGCTTCGCGCCGGAAATCAGGTAAGCATGCAATTCGTGGGCGAAGTGCGTCACGCGCTCCTGCACCCCCTTGTTGCGGCGTCCGAGGATGTTGTAGCCGAGCACCGCCGGAACGGCCACGACGAGGCCGAACGCCGTCATGATCAAGGCTTCGCCGACGGGGCCCGCCACCTTGTCGATCGAACCTTCGCCCGCCGCGCTGATTTGGATCAGTGCGTGGTAGATGCCGATGACGGTACCGAACAAGCCGACGAACGGCGCGGTGGCACCGACCGACGCGAGTACCGGCAAACCGGCTTGCAGGCGACTGATCACCATGTCGGAGGTACGCGAGAGAGCCTCGGAGATCCACTCACTGGAGGCGATCGCCCCGGCGAGACGCGTCTTGTTGGCTTCGTGATGTTCGTAGGCGAGCTTGCCGGTTTCCGCGAGCGCTCGAAACGGGTTGGAATCGCCCTTGAGCTTGCCGAGCGCATCGGTCAGGCTGGTCGAGCTCCAAAACTCCTTCTCCGCCGCGCTCGCCTGGCGACGCAGGCGCCCCTGGTCGAAGAACTTGGTGATCATGATGAACCATGTCAGCAAAGACATGATGATCAAGATCGCCAGGGTCGAATAGGTGACGAAGTCGCCGTTGGCGATCAGCGCACCAAGACCATATACGTTTGTCTGTTGCTCCATGGTAGAAACTTCCTCTGCTTAGTCGGGTTTAGAAATTCGCGGAATTCAATTGCAAGGCATTCAGTCGGTGAAACTCAGTTTCTGAGTTTCCAAGTAATCGGCACCACCGTGGTCAGTTCGATGGGCTTGCCGTCTTCCGTCGCGGGAATCAATCGCTGGCCACGGACGCCCTTGAGGCAGGCGTCGTCGAGTCGCGGAAACCCCGAACTCTTTTCGATCGATTCATCCGTGATCCGGCCGTCCGGGGCAACCGTGAGCTTGACGTAGCAGGTGCCCTCTTCGTTCGCACGCTTCGACGCGTCCGGGTAGTAGTCCTCACCGACCTTGAGAGGGTGCCGGGGGTCCATCTTCGGCGATGTGTGCGAATGTTGCACGACTGGCGCGGGCGGCGCCGCGGGCGCCGGCGGCGCAACTACGGTGTTCACGGTCGTTTGTGCTACCGGCGCGGTCTCGGGCGGCGGCTGCTGGATATCGACGAATTCGGGGGGCGGGACGTAGGGCTTCAGTTCTTCGAGCTTGGGCGGCGGGGGCGGCGGTTTGTCCTCGGGCTTCGGCTTATCGATCTCGGCGACTTCCACCGGCGGGATGACCTTCGTGATGAACTTCTGCGCAAGACCCGTGTAGAAACCGTAGCCGACGAGGATATGAATTAGAACGACGATGGCAAGAGCGACGCCGCGCTTGCCTGAGAACATTGATGGCTCTTCGTATTTATACATAAGTCTTGCGACCCTATCCCCTGGCTAGCTAAAGTTTAGAACCGCGCGGGTGCGCCCTAAAACCGCGCATCTCGCGCCCCAAGATTGCACGTTGCGCTTCGCTCACACACGCAATGAATTTTCAGTGCGTCGTTTCACAGATCCCTTAGGCGTGGCCAGAGACTGACACACAAACCGCCCGAACCGCAAGAGCGAAATTGCCGGTAGAAAGCGCTCGAGCACTGCGATCGTGTCGCTGTGCGCGGCTGCGATATTAGCCGCTAGCATGGCCGCGACTAGCGTTCTCAATATCGTCGATCCGGCACTACATATTGCCCACTACATATTGCGCTCGCCGCTGCGAGGTCGGGCAATAATCCGGGCGGTCACTCCAAGTCGGTTACCGCACCGAAGCTCGCGCTGCTGACGTTCTTGGCGTACTTCGCCAAGACGCCGCGCCGCGCGTACGGTTTAGGGGCCACCCAAGTGCGGCGGCGGCGCCGCAATTCGGCGGCACTGAGGTCGACCGTGATCTCGCGCCGCTGCGCATCGATCGTGATGCGGTCGCCAGAGCGGATCAGAGCGAGCGGCCCGCCGACCTGAGCCTCCGGCGAGACGTGGCCGACGACGAAGCCGTGGCTGCCGCCGGAGAACCGGCCGTCCGTGATGAGGGCGACCTCCTTGCCCAAGCCCTTGCCCATGATTGCCCCGGTGGGACTCAGCATCTCGCGCATGCCCGGTCCGCCGCGCGGCCCTTCGTAACGAATCACCACGACGTCGCCGGAACGAACCTTGCCGCCGAGAATGCCCTGCAGCGCGCTTTCCTCCGAGTCGAATACCCTCGCCGTGCCGACGAAACGCAAACCTTCTTTGCCCGTGATCTTCGCGACTGCCCCTTCGGGCGCCAAGTTGCCGTACAGCACGACCAGGTGGCTGTCCTTCTTGATGGGGTCGGAAAGCGGGCGCACGATTTCCTGGCCGGGCGCATAGGGCGCGACGTCGCGCAGGTTCTCGGCCAAGGTCTGGCCGGTCACGGTCAGACATTCGCCGTGCAGCAAACCGGCGGACAACAAGCTCTTCATCAGCGGCTGAATCCCGCCGATCGCGACCAGTTCGGAGACCGAGAACCGACCGCTCGGACGCAGGTCCGCGAGCACGGGAACGCGCTTGCCGATGCGCGTGAAATCATCGAGCTTCAGCTTGACCCCCGCCGCCGACGCCATCGCCAGCAAGTGCAGCACGGCATTGGTCGAACCGCCGAGCGCAATGGTGACGGTGATCGCGTTCTCGAAGGCCGCGCGGGTCATGATCTGGCGGGGCCGGATGCCCCGCTTGATCAAATCGACGACCGCGGCACCCGCGCGCGTGCTGTCATCGCGTTTCTGTCCGGACACGGCGTCTTGTGCAGAGCTGTTCGGCAGGCTCATGCCGAGCGCCTCGATCGCCGAAGCCATGGTATTGGCCGTATACATGCCGGCACAAGAGCCCGGTCCCGGGATCGCCGTGCGCTCGACGTACTTGAGCTGCTGTTCGGAAACCGTGCCGCGCGCATGTCCGCCGATGGCTTCGAAGACGGAAACGATGTCACTGCGATCGGGACCGGGACGGATCGTGCCGCCGTAGACGAATATCGCGGGCCGGTCGAGCCGCGCCAAGGCGATCAGGCAGCCGGGCATGTTCTTGTCGCAACCGCCGATCGCCACGACACCGTCGAAGCCCTGCGCACCGACCACGGTCTCGATCGAGTCGGCGATGACCTCGCGCGAGACCAGCGAATAGCGCATCCCCGGCGTGCCCATCGAGATTCCGTCGGAGACCGTGATGGTATTGAACGTGACCGGCTTGGCCCCGGCCGCCTCCGCACCGGCTGCTGCAAGCCGCGCCAATTCGTCGATGTGCATATTGCAGGGCGTCAGGTTGCTCCAGGTGGAGGCAATACCCACCTGCGGTATCGCGAAGTCCGCATCGCCGAAACCGACGGCGCGCAGCATGGCCCGGCTCGGGGTCTGCTTGATGCCGTCGACGACGAGGCGGGAAAAAGCGCGGGGGTCGATGCCGCGCGCAGCGGTGGATTTCTTCTTAGGCATGGGGTCCTGCTCGAGCGGCAACCGAATGTGGGCGCGCAGCATAGCCATGCCGTCGCGCGTTGTGCAATCCCGCCGTGAGCGCGAGCCGCTGCGCTATGGGGCGCCGCGCGTGCCGTAGCGTTGCATGAGATAGCGGTGGACGCCACGCACGCCCTGGGGTTCCGCGCCGAGGCTGCGTCCGGGTCTGTCCTTCGGGTTCCAGGCATACAGATCGACGTGCAGCCAATGCGCCGTCTCGGTGACGAAGCGCTTCAGGAACAAGGCACCGGTGATCGCACCCGCGAACGGCGTCGCGGAAATGTTGTTGAGGTCCGCGATCTTGCTGCCGAGATCCTCCTCGTAAGGGGCCCACAGAGGCATCGGCCAAAGCGGATCGTGCTCGGCAGCGGCCGTGCGCGCGAGCTCCGCCACGACGCCGTCGTCGCTGCCGAACAGCGCCGGTAGTTCCGGACCGAGGGCCACCCGCGCCGCCCCCGTCAACGTGGCGAAATCGATGATCAGGTCGGGACGCTCGGCATCCGCCAGCGCCAGCGCATCGCACAACACGAGGCGGCCTTCGGCGTCGGTGTTGCCGACTTCGACGCTCAAGCCCTTGCGCGTCGCGAGCACGTCGCCGGGCCGATACGCATTGCCGCCGATGGAGTTCTCCACGGCCGGAATCAAGACTCGCAAGTCGGCGCGCAAACCGCTGCTGATCAGCAGATCGGCGAGCGCCAGCGCGACCGCGGCACCCCCCATGTCCTTCTTCATGAGCGCCATCGCCGTGCCCGGCTTGAGGTCGAGACCGCCCGTGTCGAAGCACACGCCTTTGCCGACCAGGACGAGCTTGGGCAAGGGACCCGCCGCCGCTGGCGACCAGCGCAGTTCGAGCAGCCGCGGCGCCGCGGCGCTGGCGCGGCCGACCGCGTGAATGGCCGGAAAGCCCGCCTCGAGCAAATCCTCGCCCACCCATTCGGAATAGACCGCGCCGCTGCGGACCGCAAGTTCGCGTGCCGCCGCGGCGAGTTCGGCCGGTCCGAAATCGCCGGCGGGCGTGTTGATCCGATCGCGCGCGGCGCTGAGCACGCGTGCAGCGTTGGTGACGTAATCGCGATCCGCATTCGCCGGACACTCGAGGCTCGCGGGCGCTTCCGGCTTGGCGCGCTTGTAGCGCTCGAAGCGATATCCCGCGTAGGCGAATCCTAGCGCGATCGCGGTCGCGTCGGCGGCGGCGAAGCTTTGCGCCAGACGAAAGCGGCGTGCCGGCAGTCGCTCGGCAACACCCGCGGCATGCCATAGAGACAGGCTGCCCTGGCGCCGACCGAGACCGCCGAGCGCCAGTGTCAGCGTGCCCGAGGCGTCGTGAATCAAGGCAATGCGATGGCGCTCGCCCCGGAAGAGTTGTTCCTGCGCCCAGCGCCGCACATGCACCGCCTGAGTTTCGAGCCAGGATTCCACTTCGTCCTCGTGCAGCAAGCACAGCGGAATGAGGGAGGTCGGATCGGACGTCATCGAAAATCCTCGTAAGCGCCAAGGTCTTGCATCATAAGAGATTATGTGGTGCTATTTACGGCTAGTTATCGCGTCCTTGACGCGATTCGTTTTTGACAATACCGCCGTCCACAAAACTCATCCACTCATAATCGTTCATTAATACGGGCCACTCATACCAGTCCTTGTCGCGTGCCGTCCATGTCGCGCGAAGCCATCGGCGTGTACGTGGCGGGGATTCGACCTTTGAGGGTTCATCGAGGAGATCAGCATGCGTTTGTATTCGCAAAAAGATGTCGACCATAAAACACTGAGGGGTGCGCGCATCGCGGTGCTCGGATATGGCAGCCAAGGCCGCGCCCACGCGCTCAACCTGCACGACAGCGGCTACGACGTGGTGGTCGGTGTACGCAAGGGCGATAGCTGGAACAAGGCGAAGAAGGACGGCTTGAGCGTGATGGAACCGGCTGCCGCGATCAAGGGCGCGCAGCTGGTCGCGATGCTGGTCCCGGATCTCACGCAAAAGGCGCTCTACGCCGAGCTCAAACTCGGGTTCGAACAAGGCGCCACCCTGTTGTTCGCGCACGGCTTCAACATTCACTTCGGACAAATCAAGCCGCGCAAGGATCTCGATGTCGTGCTGATCGCGCCGAAGGGACCCGGCGATCTCGTGCGCCGCCAATACCAGCAAGGCCGCGGGGTTCCGGCGCTGATCGCGGTCGCCCAGAACTCCTCGAAGCGCGCCAAGAAGAAAGCCCTGGCCTACGCGGACGGCATCGGCAGCACGCGCGGCGGTGTCCTCGAAACGACCTTCGCCGAGGAAACCGAGACCGACTTGTTCGGTGAGCAGGCGGTGCTCTGTGGCGGCGCGACCGAACTCGTGGTCCGCGGCTACGAAACCTTGGTCGAAGCCGGATACCAGCCTGCAGTCGCCTACTATGAGTGCCTGCACGAGCTGAAACTGATCGTCGATCTCCTGCACGAGGGCGGCATCACCAAGATGCACCGCTTCATCAGCGAGACGGCCAAATACGGCGATCTCACCCGCGGTCCGCGCGTCGTCAACAAGGCGACCAAGAAGGAGATGAAGAAAATTCTCACCGAGATCCAGCAAGGCAAATTCGCCCGGCAATGGATCGCGGAAAACAAGAGCGGCCGGCGCAAGTACAGCAAGCTGCTCAAGGCGGATCTGAACCATTCGATCGAGAAGATCGGCACCAAGCTGCGGGCGCGCATGCCGTGGCTCGAGTCGGGTGCGGCGTAGCGGCAGCTTGGCCTGTGAACGAGGAGTCGTGAGATGACGGCGCGCACGATGTTCGAGAAAGTCTGGACGGCTCATGAGGTCGTGCCCGAGACCGCCGATACCCCGGCCGTCCTCTATATCGACCTGCACCTCATCCACGAGGTCACCTCGCCCCAGGCATTCGCGATGCTGGCGGCGCGCGGCCTGCCGGTGCGCCGTCCCGACCGCACGCTCGCGACGCTCGATCACTCGACGCCGACGAGCACTGAACAAATCTTCGGCAACGTGCCGATCCGCGTCGATGCGGCGGCGAAGCAAGTGCAGATGCTGGAACGGAACGCGGCAGACTTCGGGGTCGAACTGTTCGGCATGCGCGATGCCCGGCGCGGCATCGTGCACGTCATCAGCCCTGAACTCGGCGCCACCCAGCCCGGTATGACGATCGTCTGCGGTGACAGCCATACCAGCACGCATGGAGCGTTCGGGGCGCTCGCCTTCGGCATCGGCAGCACCGAGGTCGGTCACGTATTCGCGACCCAATGCCTGTTGCAACGCAAGCCGAGAACCTTCGCGGTCAACGTCGCCGGCCGGCTCGCGCCGGGTGTCACTGCCAAGGATTTGATCCTGGCGATCATCGGCAAGGTCGGCGTATCGGGCGGTACGGGTCATGTACTCGAGTATCGCGGCGCGGCGATTCGCGCGCTCTCGATGGAAGAACGCATGACGATCTGCAACATGTCGATCGAGGCCGGCGCACGCGCCGGGATGATCGCCCCGGACGAGACGACGCTCGAGTATCTTGCGGGCCGTCCGCGCGTGCCGCGAGCCGCGGCCTGGGACGAGGCCGTGGCGCGCTGGCGCGAGCTCGCGAGCGATCCCGGCGCGAGCTTCGACGCGTCGGTCGACCTCGACGCCGCGCAGCTCGAACCGATGATCACCTACGGCACCAACCCGGGGATGGTCGTCGCCATCAACGCAGCGATCCCCATGCGAGGGGACGATCCAATCGAAAAGAAGGCGCTCGATTACATGGGTTTCAGCGGCGGCGAGCGCATGCTCGGCAAGCCGGTCGACGTCGTGTTCATCGGCAGCTGCACCAACGGGCGACTCGAGGATCTGCAAGCGGCTGCCCGGATTCTGCGCGGACGCAAGGTCGCGAAGGGCGTACACCTACTGATCGTGCCGGGCTCGCAACAAGTCAAGCACGCCGCCGAGGCCACCGGCCTCGCCGACATCTTCAAGGCGGCCGGAGCCGACTGGCGCGAATCCGGCTGTTCGATGTGTCTCGGCATGAACGGCGACACGGTCGGCGCGGGTCAATATGCCGTGAGCACGAGCAACCGCAATTTCGAGGGCCGGCAGGGAGTCGGGGCGCGTACACTGCTGGCGAGTCCGTACACCGCGGCCGCGAGCGCCATATTCGGCAAGATCTCCGATCCGCGTCCCTTGTTATAAGGGAGCCTGCCCATGCAACCCATCACCCAATTGCACTCGACCACGGTCGTGATGCCGTCCACCAACATCGACACCGATCAGATCATTCCGGCGCGCTTTTTGACCGTCACGACCAAGCTTGGCCTGGGCCAGTCCTTGTTCGCGGATTGGCGCTACACGAGCGACGGCCGCCCGAATCCGGACTTCGTGCTGAACCGCGCCGACGCCGCGAACAGCCAGATCCTCGTCGCCGGGCATAATTTCGGTTGTGGCTCGTCGCGCGAACACGCGCCCTGGGCACTCCTCGACTATGGCTTTCGGGCGGTCGTCAGCACCGCGATCGCGGACATCTTCGCAAGCAATGCCTTGAAGAACGGTCTGCTGCCGATCGTGGTCGACCCCGCGACGCATGGCTGGCTGCTCGAGCATCCGGGCGCGGCCGTGACCGTCGACCTCGAAGCCCGCAATCTGCGCCTGCCGAACGGCGCGAGTGTGAGCTTTCCGATCGAAGCCTTCGCCCGACATTGTCTGTTGAACGGACTCGACGAGCTCGGCTATCTGCAAAGCAAGCTCGACGCCATCGCCGGCTACGAATCGGCGCACAGCGTCTGAGGAGCTCCACATGCAGGCATTGATCACGGTATTACCCGGCGACGGGATCGGCACGGAAGTCACCTTGGAGGCCGTTCGTGCCCTCGAAGCCATTGCCGCGCGCTTCGGACACCGCTTCGAATTCGAATCCGCACTGTTGGGCGGTGCGGCCATCGATGCCACCGGCGAGGCTCTACCCCAGGCCACGCTCACGGCCTGTCGGCGCGCGGATGCCGTGCTCCTCGGCGCGGTCGGTGGCCCGAAGTGGTCGCACCCGGATGCCAAGGTCCGCCCCGAACAGGGCTTACTGCAGCTGCGCAAGGCCTTGGGGCTGTTCGCGAACCTGCGGCCGGTCGTACCGCACCCGGCCGTGCTCGACGCCTCACCGATCAAGGCCGAACTGCTGCATGGCGTCGACATCATGGTCGTGCGTGAACTCACTGGCGGCATTTATTTCGGCGAAAAGCAGCGCACCGCGACCGAAGCCGTGGACGTCTGTCGCTACACGGTGGTCGAAATCGAACGCGTCGTGCGTCTGGCCGCCGGACTCGCCCGGGCGCGCCGCTGCAAGCTCACGTCGGTCGACAAGGCGAACGTGCTCGAGACTTCCCGACTGTGGCGCGCCGTCGTCGAGCGGATACTGCCGGCCGAATTCCCCGAGCTGACTTTCGAACACATGCTGGTGGATGCCGCCGCGATGCACTTGATCAAGAATCCACGCGACTTCGACGTCATCGTCACCGAGAACATGTTCGGCGACATCCTCACCGACGAAGCCTCGATGCTCGCCGGCTCCTTGGGGATGCTGCCCTCGGCTTCGCTCGGCGCGACCCACCGGGGCGGCCTGTTCGAACCCATCCATGGCTCGGCGCCGGACATCGCCGGCCGCGGGATCGCCAACCCCTATGCGACGATCCTGAGCGCGGCGCTGCTGCTGCGCTACGCGCTGCAGCTGACCGAGGAGGCGGCGGCGGTCGAGAGCGCCGTCTCCGCTGCGATTCTTGGCGGTGCGCGGCCGCAGGACCTGCTCGCGCGCGGCGCGCCCGGCATCTCGACGCGCGCTGCCGGGGACGCGGTGCTCGCGGCGCTCGCGCGCGCCTGAGCCCAAGGCGCGGCTGGCGGAAATCGGCTGGGGGAAATACTCAGATGAGTTCCTTGGCTGGCGCCGCTGCGCTTTGCGTGGCGCGCTCCAAGGCGCGGGCGAGGTCCGCGAGCAAGTCCTCGGGCGCCTCGATGCCGATCGATACCCGCAGCAGGCCCGGGCCGATGCCGGCACGCAGCTGTGCTTCGGCATCCATGCCGGCATGCGTCATCGTCGCCGGGTGCGCAATCAAGCTTTCGACTCCGCCCAGGGATTCGGCAAGCGTGAAGCACTGCAGCCCGGCGAGGAAGGCGCGCACCGCAGCCTCACCGCCGGCGAGTTCGAAACTGAGCATCGCGCCGAAGCCGCTTTGCTGGCGCGCGGCCAACGCGTGGCCCGGGTGATCGGGCAAACCCGGATGGTAAACCTGCGTGACCGCCGGATGCGCCAGCAGCGCGGCCAGCACGGCCGCGGTATTCTCCGCATGCACGCGCAGGCGGGCGCTCAAGGTCCGCAGGCCGCGCAAGGTCATGAAGCTGTCGAACGGAGCGCCGGTGACGCCGATCGCGTTCGCCCACCAGCGCAGTTGCTCCGCGTGCTCGGCCGTCGCAGCAATCACCGCACCGCCGACCACGTCGCTGTGGCCGTTCAAGTACTT